>Ga0208242_100055_pt1 | contig 166913 bp, 167 predicted proteins | sample SubbioAug_CSW13A_FD_184825 | JGI IMG/M metagenome (GOLD analysis project Ga0208242, IMG submission 184825) | Serpentinite rock and fluid subsurface biosphere microbial communities from McLaughlin Reserve, California, USA - CR12Aug_CSW13A (SPAdes) | ecosystem: Environmental > Terrestrial > Deep... | reverse complement strand
TCGAAGGTCCAGCCGAAGACCCTTTACGGCCTGGATCTACACAAACCCTTGAGGCGGGCTGTGGATACCATAAAGTGGCATCGACAGCTTGATAATAAATTAGAAAAACTGAAATTAGACGTAATCATGAGATTAAAGGAGCTTTCCTAACTCCGGAGTGTCCGTTTTATCGGGAAAGCGTCAGTGAGAACTATAGTCTACCCTTTGCGACGGCAGCTTAACCCTCATATAATTAACGGCGCAAAAAAAAGTCAACTTTCCCCTCTCCCTCCGGGAGAGGGTTAGGGTGAGGGCAAAGTTTAAAATAAAATTTAAGGCACCCTAAAAAGGATTATTCTCAATCCTTCCGATGGTGCCCCATCTTTGTGGAGACATGGTCTTCTACTCAAATCCGGCATTACTGATTTCCAATGTGGCCGGATTCCTGTATTGCGGCAGTTCAATCATTTCACCGTTTATTGACATCTTTGTACCCAAAGCATTTCCTGTGCGCACGCGCACACTTTTTGAGGCTGTCAGTGAACGGCTTTCCCCTGCGCCAAAAGTGCCTTCGAACAGCAGGACACCGTCGGTATGCACCCTTACCCAACTATGCTCGGTAAATGATAAAACCACCTCTATGGCGTCCGCATTTATAACCCTAAGTTGTAGCGGATCCAATATGTCTCGTTCCACACGCACTTGCGGCAATTCCGGCTGCGGCTCTGGTTCCGGTTCCGGTTCCGGTTCCGGCTCCGCCGGTACAGACGGCAAAATATTTTCAACGCCATTCTCATTAACAGGCGGCTGTTCATGTGCCAGAGGCGGTTCGGGAGCAACAAGAGTGCTGATAACTCTGATTCCCCCAACCAACAAGGCAAAAATTATCAAGACCATCGCAAACCGGCGTTTATTCAAGCGCCTGGTACTCCGCACAACTTGGGCAGGCTGAACTCTGGTCTTTGTTGCCGGTCTGTTCTGCTGTTTTACCGGCTCCTGCTGACTTTTTTCCGCTTTCTCAATCTCACTGACGCCTCCGTAGCGTGAAAGCAGTCCTTCCTGATTCAGTCCCAGCTCTGCCGCATACTTTCGCAGAGCACCCTTTAAATATACTTCACCAGGAAAAAGATTAAAATCTCCTTCTTCCAGCGCACGTAAATATTTCTTCGCGATCATTGTTCTGCTTGAAACCTGTTCCAGCGTCATTCCCTTCTCCTCACGAGCCTGACGCAAAACCTGGCCTATTTCCCGCATGCTCTCACCCCGTCCTTACTTAGTTGTTTTTAGTGAGCTTCTCCACTGGAAAGAAGATTTCTCGCTTGATCAGGCGTGATTAAAACTTCACGCGCCTTGCTGCCTTCAAACCGGCCGACAAAGCAACGCCGCTCCATATCGTCAATAAGGCGGGCAGCCCGCGTGTACCCGATACGCAGTCTGCGCTGCAATAAGGAAATCGACGCCGTACCGGCTTCGGCAATCAACATAACTGCTTCAAAGAATAACTCGTCTTCTTCATAAAAATCTGCTTCGGCTTCTTCCTCGGGAAACAGCGTCTCTGTAAACTGCTGCCCACCCTGGTCTTTAATGAATTCAAGCAGTCCGGTTAACTCTCTCTCGTTAATAAAAGCTCCTTGTATTCTAAAAGGCTTGGCTGCACCGATAGGGTGAAACAGCGCATCGCCTCGTCCCAACAGTTTTTCCGCGCCACCCACATCAAGGATGGTACGAGAATCAACTTGTGCCGAGACAGCAAAAGCAATGCGGGAAGTAATATTTGCTTTAATTACACCGGTTATCACATCCACCGATGGACGCTGTGTTGCTATTACAAGGTGGATACCGGCGGCGCGTGACATTTGCGCCAGTCGGGCGATGGAGTCTTCCACATCGACGGCCGCCACCATCATCAAATCTGCCAACTCATCAATTATCACAACAATATAAGGTAATTTTGCCTGTTCCTGGTTCTGTAAACGCTTGCGTTCATTGTAACTGTTTATATCCCGCACATTCTCTTTAGCAAACAACTCGTAGCGTATCCCCATTTCCTTAAGCATACTCCTTAAGGCCAACGATGCCTTTTTAGGCTCTGTCACCACCGGCATTAACAAATGCGGGATGCCGTTGAAAACATTTAACTCCACCACTTTGGGATCAATCATCACAAACTTTACATCTTCGGGACGTGCCTTAAAGAGAATACTGGCGATAAGTACATTAATGCAGACACTTTTTCCGGAACCGGTGGACCCGGCAATTAAAAGGTGCGGCATTTTCATCAAGTCAGCAAGAATAGGTGTTCCGGTTATATCTTTACCTAGAGCGATAGTAAGCGGAGAGTTGGCTCGTGTGAACTGCTCGTCCTCCAACACTTCCAGCAAATAGACAGGAGCAATCACTTTGTTTGGCACTTCAATACCTACTGCCGCTTTGCCTGGAATTGGCGCTTCAATTCTCACGCCGGATGCGGCTAAATTTAAGGCCAAGTCGTCTGCCAGTGACACAATCTTAGCTACTTTTACGCCTATTTCCGGCTGGATTTCAAAACGGGTGACGGTAGGACCGGTCTGAACTGCGGTAACCCGAACTTTCACACCGAAACTTTCTAAGGTACGTTCTAATATTTTTGTCCGCTCGGCAATATTTTTCGCTTGCTGACTATCCTTGTGCTTAGGAACTTTTGCAAGAAGCGTCAGCGGCGGCAAACAATAATCACTCTCTGCCGGCTGCTTGGCAATAGCAGCCGTTTCCTTTTCCTTAACATCAACCACCAAAGGGTTGTCCGAATTTTCAGGTAAGCCGGAAAAGGTGCTTCCGGCACTGACCGTTTCCTGTTCCCGCTGCGGAAAGCGGATGACAGACGCCAATTGGGGAGTATGTTTTTCCTCGATCTGCTTATCATTTTCGACCAGAAACTCCTGTTTAGCCTTTTTCTTGCCTTTTCCCGGCACTAGGGCCTCCGCAGCAGCTTCCTCATCCTCTGCTTCTTCCTCCGTTTGCTCAGAGGAAAAAACATGGCGAAAAAATAGTCCGATTGCTTTGCAACCACGATAGACTAACCCCGCACAGAAACTGACTATCTTATAAGCCGTTTGCAAAAGTTGAGTAAGAGAAATATTAGTCACCAACAGAAAAGCAATAATCAAAGCAGCACCCAGGATTATTTTGCTGCCTAAATCACGAAACAAAAAATATAGCAACACCGACAAGAGCGCACCGATGACACCGCCGCCCTGCTGGGCAAGTCCAACCTGCAAGCTGGCCCTGAAAATGCCGTTATCCAAGACTAACTCAACCTTTTGCGCCATGCTCGCCAGGTGAGCGTAGACTAATAGAATCAAGAAAAAAAGCAGAATGCCTCCAATTCTTTGCTTTAGTTTCGGTATTTTCCAAGGCAAAATTGACTGGATACCGTTTGCGACCAGCAGCACGGGAACAACAAGTGCCATCTCTCCTGTAAGCATCCGCAAGACATTATTAAAAAAACTGCCAACCTCACCCGTTTGCCGGGGGAACAATAATGCGGCAAACCCCAGCACAGCCAGGGCTAGAATAAAAACAGCTTTAATTTGCTGCCTCATCTCATCTCTCATCTCATGCACAGGCATAAAACACCCCGGATCTTCTTTCATTCCTAATAACCGGCAAGTTTGAAAATAATGGTGGCAGTACCTGCAAACCAGCAATAATATGCGAAAAATTTAAACCGGCCGGCTCTTAACAATCTGACAAATAACTTAATCGAAAAGATACCGGTTATGAAGGCAGCAATAGTTCCGTAGATAATTCCGCTGGAAAAACCGGAAAAACCAGCTGCGCTCAATTCACTCAGCTCTAATAGAGTAGCACCGAGAATCACCGGAATTGTTACTAAGAAAGAAAAGCGCACGGCTGTTTCCCGATCCATGCCGCGCCACAGAGCGGCTGTGATCGTAAATCCGGAACGGGATAAACCGGGGATAATGGCCAACCCCTGCGCTACGCTGACGATCAACGCATCGTATATGCTAATCGTTTGTTCGTTTTTTACACCGGGTTTAAGGAGGGGAATAGCATACAGGATGCACCCGGTTATCAACAACATAAAACCTGTTTTAAGTGCAGATTCGTAGAAACCAATAAATAGATCCCTAAAAAAGAAACCAATCAAGCCGGTAGGAATTATCCCTAATAATAACATGAAAGCAAAATGACGTTCCTGTTTTTCTCTCGTAAAGCGGGTAGCAATGCGGATGATATCTGAACCGAACACCCACAGTACCGATAATAGTGTTCCAAAATGGACCATCACTTCAAACAATATTCCGTACTGTTTAACATTGAGCAAATCCTGTGCTATCACAAGGTGTCCCGAACTTGACACCGGCAAAAATTCTGTAAAACCTTGCAAGATCCCGAGTAAAATCCCTTCTAAGTTGCCCATCAATGCCTCCGCAAATTTATTTAAACCATTTTTTTATGATTTCGCCGAACTTGACTAATATCCTCCTTTTCACAGTACTTTCCGGCATTATCAACCTTTCAATCAACAACTGAAACGGCGAAAGAAAAATGATCAACAAAACGGCGCCACCTAAATTATAGATAGTATGCGCATTAGCCAACTGTCGAGGCACTGTGTCAGCGCTTGCGACCGCTACACTGATAAATAATTGAAAAATCGGCAGAACCATTGCCACACTAAATAAGTTAAAAATAAGATGTGCCGCAGCCGCTCTGCGGGCGTTAACTCCGGCTCCTAATCCGGCCAACAATGAAGTTACACAAGTGCCAACATCTGCTCCTACTAAAATCCCAAGTCCGGCAGCAAGCGAGAGAACACCTTCCTCGGCTAAGGCTATAGTTAACGCCATCACCGCACTGGAACTTTGCACAATTGCTGTGACTGCCGCTCCGGTTAATATGGCAATACTCGGGTTAGTTGCCGCCATCTCCAAAAATTCCCTAGCCCAAGCCTTCTCAGCCTGCGGCGCAAGAATGCTGCTCATCATGTTTAGCCCGGACAACAAAACACCCAATCCGAACAATACACGTCCGACTATTTTTTCTTTTCCTTTTTGCGGAATTAGAAAAAGTATTGCACCAGCCGCAAGCAGCAGTGGCGCATAGTCATAGAGGCGAAAAGATACCAGTTGACCAGTAAATGTTGTGCCAACATTTGCCCCCAAAATCACTGCAATAGCAGCTCTTAGGTTAATGATCCGGGCATCAACCATGCCGACCACTATCACCGTTGCCAAGGAGCTGCTCTGTGTGAAAGCTGTAAACAAGACACCTACCAGAAAAGCTGCGCTGCGATGAGCAGTCAAGTGACGCACTGCCAGCACAAATGGGGAACCGCCCAATTGTGTGAGACCTGCCGACATAACTTTTAGACCGCCAAGGAAGAGCATTAAACCCAGAAACAGGCAAATAATAAACATTAAATCACCTGTTTCAATATTTATGCAGCAAACCAATTATAAATATCAGAGAAATAGAAAAACTAATCCAGAAGCGGGAGGTATCCTCTCCTATTCTCTGCAGGAGGAACAGTCATTGCTCACACGGCGTAGGTTTTTACAGTTTTGCTTCCATTCTGCCGCCTCTGTCAGCCTAGCCCAATTGCTTCTGCCGGATATTGCGGAAGCGCTGCGTCTGCTTCCCGGCGGCAAACCGCCGGTTCTTTGGCTTGAAGGAACTTCTTGCACCGGTGATACCATTTCTTTAGATAATAGTGCAGATCCCTCTCTGCGCATTGTACTGGAAGAAATCATCGATCTCCGTTACAGCCCGCTTTTAATGTGGGCTCAGCATCAAGAAGCGCTGAATATCCTTTTTACTACAATGGAAAAATACCGTGACCAATTCATTCTCGTAGTGGAGGGTGGCATTCCCGTGGGCATGCCTGAAGCTGTGATTATCGGAGAACGAAACGGAAAACAGCTAGATGCCGGAAAACTGATAATCGATGTGGCTGAAGCAGCCCGAGTCGTGCTGGCAGTAGGAAATTGCGCCGCATTTGGCGGACCATCAAAGGCTAACCCCAACCCTACAGGCACAAAAGGAGTCTGGGAAATTGTCAAACAAAAACCGGTTATCAATGTACCCGGATGCCCGTCTCACCCTGACTGGATCGTCGGCACACTGGTGCATACCATTTTATACGGCTTGCCTCGAGTCGACCATTATCATCGGCCCACCATGTTTTTTGGGCAGCTAATACATGATATCTGCCCACGCCGCTTTCATTTTTATAACGGTGACTTTGCCGATTCCCCTGGCATGTCCGGCTGTTTATTAAAGGTTGGTTGCAAAGGACCTATTACTCATGCTGATTGCTCTACAAGGAAATTCAATGATGCTGTAAATTGGTGCATCAATGCCAACAATCCTTGCATTGGCTGCGCCGCACCCGATTTCCCAGACGGCGGCACATCCCCATTCTTCTCACCTTCTCCTGATATCGATATCCCTCCTGGGATAAAAACTACTGCCATGAGTGTGGCTAAAGGAGTAGGCGCTGTCACAGCACTTGGTATTGGTAGCCATTTTGCCGCCGGCTTGCTCTCCGGCCGATTAGCTGAAAAGCTGACTGCCTCTACTGAATTGTCTGCTTCACCTCAGACCATAAAAAATGAATTAGAAGCAATCAAAGAGGAACAGTTAGCGGAAAGCAAAGTGATAGCACGCCTCGAAAAAGGACAAGATAAGCTGCTGCGGGATGTCGAGCAGTTACGGCAAACCAATCGACCGCTAAAACGCAGGAAAATACTGGCACTATTCAACCCGTTCAGGTTTCTGCGCAGAAAAAATAAACTCTAAAGATACAGGGAGTCTCTGATGCCAAGAATTCGCATGAACCCCCTCACTCGAGTGCATGGCTACATGTCGGTAGAGGTAGAAATTAATCATGGCACTGTTACTGATGCTTGGAGCAGCGGCCTTCTTTACCGCGGCTTTGAAAACATCTTAAAAGGACGCTCACCGCATGATGCCGTCTACCTTACTCAAAGAATCTGCGGTATTTGCTCGTCTGCGCATGCGGTCGCGGCCGCACTTACACTGGAAAAAACCTTTAAGATTAAAGTGCCACACAACGGTAAAATTTTAAGAAACCTTATCCTTGGTGCAGATCTGATTCAAAACCATATTCGACACATCTACCTGCTTGCTATTCCTGACTATATCAGCGCACCAAAAAATGCACCCGGTAACAAACGTAGTGAGCTTGACTTACGGCTGCCGCCTGAGACTGAAGCGCGAATTCAGGAGAATTATCTGACGGCTCTGGAAACAAGTTCCTTGGCTCATAAGGCGGTAGCCACCTTTGGCGGCAAAGCGCCCCATTTGCAAAGCATTGTAGCCGGAGGCGTAACAGAAGCTGTGCTCACTGACAGAATAATCCGTTTTCAGGCTCTAATCGGTGAATTATCTCGGTTTATCAACGATAAACTGCTGCCCGATATTGAAGATATCGCCCGCTACTATCCGGACTATTACATGATCGGAAAAGGTTATGGGAATCTTCTTTCATTTGGCATGTTCCCGTTTGCGAACAATGATCATCAAAAACATTTTACGGCAGGCCTTCTTCTCGAGAAAGAAACTCAAAAAGGTTATGACGCGGAAAAAATTAGCCTGGATATCCGCCACGCCTGGTATCAAGACAAGGAAGATGTGCAAAAACCGCTGGCGCAAACAAGCAAACCGGCACCAGCCAAGGAAGAAGCTTATTCCTGGATTAAAGCGCCGCGCTATGAAAACAGAGCTTTTGAAGGCGGCCCCTTAGCTCGGATGTGGTTGAACGGAATCTACAAAAACGGCATTTCAGTGATGGACAGGCTGATAGCGCGTGCCATAGAAGCGCGAGAGATGACTGTACTGCTAAACGACTGGCTGCGGGAACTGATTCCGGATCAACCTACAATCAACTGGCTGGATCCACTTCCACTTAGCGGCGAGGGAGTAGGTATGACTGATGCTATGCGAGGACCCTTGGCCCACTGGTTGCGGGTAGAAAATCGCCGTATCGAGGCATACCGGATTGTTACCCCTTCGGCATGGAATCTCTCACCCAGAGATAGTGCCGGCCGGCGGGGGCCGCTTGAGGAAGCCCTGATAGGAACACCGGTTGCAAACCCAGAAAATCCGGTGGAAGTCGGCCGGGTTGTCCGCTCTTTTGACCCATGCATCTCCTGTGCAGTACATCTGTTGGAAAAGAAAAAAAAATCCCGGCTCTGGCGCCTGCTTTGAGGTGAGAGGATGCGACAACCATCAATTCGCCCCTGGGAAATTCGATTCTTTCATTGGTTTTTCTTTATTGTGGTTGCTTTAAAACTCTGGAGCGGCTTTTATATCAGTGCTCCCCACCCACTTTGGGGCTTCCCCGGTATGTATCACGCCCGCATCCTACACGCCATTCTTACCCCGGTGATGACCGGCTTGCTCACTTTTCGGCTCTATTATAGCCTGCGAAGCGGTGACTGGCGAAATCTGTTTGTCTGGCGCCGCAGGCACCTGTCTCAGCTTCCTCCTTGGCTGCGCTATACATTTTTCTTTGATAAAAAACCGCCACTCTCGAATGAAACGTACGATATAGGACCACGGCTGCTCTTTACAAGTATTTTTCTCACTATGCCTCTCTTTTTTGCCACCGGGCTGGTCATGCTGAATCTGCCGTCTTTTCGCTGGCTCACTATTTTTTGCGGCGGGATGGGATCTGCCAGAAATCTCCATTTCCTTGCATCCGTCTTTTTAGCATCTTTTGTGGCTATGCATATTTATCTCGCTCTGACAACAAATCCAAAACGACTGAAAATTATGCTTGGTTGGCGGGTAAAGCTAAATGATGCTGACGGAGAGAGGAATGATACAGATAAAAGCGATACAAGTAATAGCACTGGGAAACAAGATTATGTCGGATGATGGTGCCGGTCCGTTCCTATTGAAAAACTTAAAAAAAATGAACTGGCCATGTCATGTAACATTTCATGACGCAGGCATAAGCAGTTTCGAGTGTGTGCAGCTTCTAAAAAGTGACGAGCCAATCTTCATTCTGGACACTCTGAGCACAGGACGCCCGCCGGGTACCGTCATAAAAATTAATGCCGCACTGCTAGAACTTACATTAAACAGTTTCTCTTTGCACGACCTTCACTTGCTGCATCTTGCCCGGAATTTCTGTCCGCATCGTTTGGAGCAGATTTTTATTTACGGTATCGAGCCATTATCGCTGCAGCCTGGAATAAAATTATCACACCCCGTGAGGCAGGGTCTGATATTACTTAGACGAATTGTTATCCTTGATATCTTACGTTATTGTAACGCCGGCTTGACCAAAATTTCCCTCTCCCAAAAGGCACCCTACCCCAATAAGTTTATCTCCCAAAATTCCCCTCCCTCCAAAATTCCCCTCCCTTGGAGGGGTGCCCGCTAGGGCGGGGTGGTCGCCTACCACTACTATAAATTAGAGCAATAATTTTAGCGGAAGTAACCACCCCGGCGCTTCGCGCCACCCCTCCACCGGAGGGGAATTTTATATATCCTCTTCCGAGAAGACACAATTTTAAAAGCCCGCCTGAAAGTTTTCAGACTGGCTTATTCTTGCTGTATTCACATCAACTCATCTTTTTTAAGTTAGGCAATAACACAATCTACCAAGAAAGCAATATAGAGTTCTTTTACTTTAGGGTCTGTTTCTAAGGTATAAGTTTATTTTACAAATCTATACTAAATTTTTTAGATTTTCTTCGTCCCATATATCCACCTATTATTATATTCTACTTTTTATAGCGAATACTATTGTCTGTAGATTAATAGTATTAACTTGGATATATTTGGGTTACTATGAACATTGATAAAAAATTTGGGGTTGTATTAAAAAAATTGAGAACAGACAAAGGGGTTAGCCAAGAGGACTTTGCCCTAAACATTGGCTTGCATAGGACTTATATTAGCCAATTGGAAAGGGGGTTAAAAAGTCCGTCTTTGCGTACAATTGAAAAAATATGTAGTGAGTTGGAAATCAGTCCTAGTCTTTTAATGCAAATGATAGAATCGTTAGGCTAGATACCGTAGTATTCACCTATATCGTAGCAATAAGAATACTATAGTATTTATCTTCTTGTCAATACACTTCTGAACTACTTTGAAAGGAGTTTTATATGGGCTTTAAGGAGAACTGGAGTTTTTTAGATAAACTATCAATGGGAGCTGTTGGAACAACCAAGGTTCGAGAAGTTCTAAATCGTAACGGTCATAACTTAATTGAACTAGAGCGGCACTCATTAAACAATAAAATCTGGCCTACTAAAATCAAACGACTTCGTGTTCCTGATTTGGTATGCCTAAACTGTGGAAAGCGAATTGAATCGAGAGCCAAATCAAACCTTGGAATTATCATGTCGGATTCCCCCTGTGTCAAGGAAAGAAAATGGGATTATGGTTTAAGAAACGATGATTTAGTTGCTTTCATATTCTGTTCTAAAGATGGAAGTGGCTCATGGGTAGCCTCTGATGAAGTGAATCTCTTTACTGTACAAGATTTAAGAAACAGCGAAGAAAACACAAAATTAGGCGCACCCAAATCTGCAAACGAAGGTGCTGAGCGAGATAGGAGTTGGAGTTCTTATACCCCAGGTTTTAATGGCTCAGTTTATTCTATCACTGATACACATATAAAATTTATCAAAGAAGATGGGGGTTCCTATAATAAGAAAATTGCTGAAGACCATTATGTCCACGTTCAAGTAGGAGAACATTTGGTCTCCAATTCAAAAATTGTACACTCAATTGTTGAGAATAAAGAGCATGGCCGCTGTGAATCGATTAATTATAACTTTCTAAATGATTTAAACGGACACGATTTAGAAACACAGTATTGCGCTGTAAAAGCATTAGGATATTCATCTGAAAATAGACATCTAACAGTTACGGCTTTACGCCAACTTTCAGAACGTTCTAGCGATATGAGAATTAAACTTGAAATCTTATCATCTCTTGCCAAGTTAGGCGAAGATGTTTGGAGTCAATTAACTGGTGTACTATCGACTGCTGAAATCAAATTAAAAATGGAATTGGTTTTTATCTTAGGAGAACTTATCGATCTTACTCCAGCTCAGGAAATGTTAAAAGGAATTGTAAATAACGAAGCATTAAATAACGAAATTCGTGCTGCTGCAATATGGGTTATGGGAAATCAAGAATTGCTATTTGACTTTATTCTTAGTAAAACGAGTGACTTAGATACCCTGGTAGCTACCCATGCGTACACAGCAATTGAAAGAGTCATCAAGCCAAAACATACTGCTTTGCTCTTACAACTATTAGATGGGAACACAAGAAACAGAGATTCAGCCATAAGACTTATCTCAACTAGCTGTAATCTTGACGATAACCTTATTGTACATAGATTAATTAGTGAACCAGACAAGGCAAAAAAAAAATCGTTATTATATGCAATTGGAACATCGGATAGAAATCGTTTCCAATACAAAATTCAAACAATAGACCCTGACGCTGAAAACACTTTAAGTCTTCTATCAGTCTTTTGGCAGAATAGTAATAGCTGGATAACAAAAGAGATTGAAAATGAAATAGAATTTCTAAAAAAACAGAAATAGGTCACGGGAGGTGATTATTTCTGTATAAATCCGATTTTTTCTCCATTTATAATTTTTACATACATTTCCTTTACATCATTTTTATCTTGCACAAAACGGCTTATTGAAGCTGCGATATATTCCAAATTTTCTTCAAAAGCAATCCATTGTCTTTTAAGTTCTTCAGCAACTGCTCCAGTTGTGTTAGAACCAGCAAAAAAATCTAGTACTACATCACCAGGGTCTGTTAGCATCTTAATAAAGAACTCTGGCAACTTAGATGGGAATCGTGCTGGATGTGCTTTAACGCCTAACAATTTACACAATGCTAAGTAGCGAGAATTACTTTCAGAATTTGCAATCTGTAGGAGATTAGTGGGTATTGCACCTCCATTGTCTTTACCGAACCCGACCGAAATATCATGACCGGAGGGTCTTTCTTTAGGTGTGTAATATTTTTCTGAATTTTCAATTAATTTTACCATTCTATCTGAATATGGCACTAAAACATTTCGCACATCAGCCTTTGGGTTTGGCGTTTTTGAAAACCACCAAACTGTATTAACAGAGTCCTTGACTCTGATTTTTCTTTTATTAACCCATTCTATAGGGGAAGGCAGTTTTGATGGATTATGCCAAAAAAATTCTTCTGCTAAATAATATCCTAACTCCTCACAGAATCTAACTAATATCTTATAATTATATAAAGACCTGACGGGTATTCCCTTTTGGTATGCTCCACCAAGGTCAAGAACAAAACTTCCAGTATTTTTTAATTTTGGTAGTAATATTTTTGCAAATCTACTGAGCCAATCTATGTATTCGTCTTGAGGCTTATTACCATATTCTTTTTGACGTTGTAGTGCAAATGGTGGAGATGTTATTGCTAAGTCAATGGAATCATCTTCTAGCGCTGGGATAAGTTCAATAGAGTCACCACAGAAACATTTCCCAAGATTTGAATGGTATATTGGCTCATTAATCATAAACTGCACCTCAAAGAGTTCTTTGTTATTGAGTTCGACAAAAATATTTTTATCCCTGCTATGGTGAGAACATTTGTTCTATTTTCAATAAACTCTACCACCATAAGTACGATAGCTTCATTGTTTTGCCCTAAAAAAATAGCTGAGCAGCCACCTATGCTCAGCTATTTGACTTAATTTACTTCTTTAACCAAATTCTAAAAGCCTTTTTGCCATAGTCACGCGCATAAATACGCCGACCGCAGGGCAGTGTGATATAGACTGTGAATTTCCACACGCATATCACCCTTTCAGCGAACCAACATCTGACCTTGCATGGCAGTCTATATTTTGTTATAATTGGTTACAACGTTTTTTCGGTGGCTAAATTATTTACTGACCACCCCGACTGGTTCGCTCGTAGTCGGGAAGCAAGACCTATATGTTAAGCCGGTCTACCAACCGGCGAATTTTTTTATTGCCGAGGAATCACGGCAATATCTAAAAACATTTTTAATCGTTCTATGTCTGTCTTTGCTATATCAGTTGGTATTTTTAAATAAGCAAAGCCACCCTCAGTCATTGCTAATTTTAGCTCCTGATATTTTATATCGCTTGCTACTTCTATTTTTTCTTCCATATTTGTTACAGGATTTTTGATTCCCACCTGCTCTGATTCGGTGCAAGAATTATCTTTATATGTTACTAATACACCTTCAACTACCGCACCAGCAAACTCTCCTGATTTTATAAAAGTTTCAGCGGCTTTGTCTTTAACAGTTTTTAAAATATCAAAGTCATTGGTCAAGATATTTCCGAGTATATTAACCTCTGGCAGGCTTTTTCCAGCAAATCTGTCAACTAACTTTTGGTATAGTGCAGGACTAATAAAACTATCATAGTATAATTTTTTATTATCTTCCTTACTGGTAGGGTAAAGTATTTTTTTTGCCAAAGGCGTGATAAAGAACTGTTTGTCTTTCTCTTCTAAAAGTCCGAACTGTTTTGAACTGCTAACTTTACTGGTATATGAGCGTGTTAAACGATTTGCTATGTTAAGAGCATCAAGTATATTCTGTTCTGAAACGGATTTACCACCTAGGCTATCAACTAGCCTTGTAAAGTTAATGCACTCTTCAAGGTCATAGTAGGGGTATGGACTACTTTTTTCTTTTTTTTGCATTTTTTCCATGGCTACTCCCTCCTTTATATCACAATTTTAGCATTAAATGTGCCTATGGTCAATAGGCGAGCTTAATAATATGCCAATACCAATGCTATGCTATGCGCAGCCTTGTATTTATATTTATTTTGACCCTATATTTATTGATTTTATCATACCTTTGAATAATCTGCATTCTTTTTTTATAAGCATTAGTAAGCGCATAGCTTAATGCGACCAGGCATCGTCGCTGAAAAAATAACAGCCTGCTCTTATTAAAACTGAGCAGGCTGTTTTAGTTTATTGTTCATCAGAATGATGTTTCCTGGCTGAATAGCTGGGTTTAAGTAATCAATTGGGTTGGATGATATTACCCTAATGATTTTTGCGCTATTCTTACCTAACTCTTCTACTACTAGTCTGGTATTATTTCTAATTATTTCTGTGTAAGCTGGCTGGAAAGATTCACTTCCTTCGAGAACAACTTCCAGGGGCACAATAGTCCAAAGCATCAGTGCACCACCTTGCCGGCTTCCTGCTCATCAACCAGCTCCTGCAGTTTGCGCAAAGCTTCACCGAGGCCGCCGACTTCGCAGATTAGGCCGTCATCTACCGCGTCTTTTCCCACCATCACAGTGCCGATATCACGAGCCAGCTGGTCTGTACAAAACATCAGCTGACGGAATTTTTCTTCGGTTACGCGGGAATATTTTGTAACAAACTTAATAACGCGATCTTGCATTTTATCCAGATACTCGTAAGTCTGGGGCACACCGATAACAAGACCAGTCAGACGAATGGGATGAATTGTCATCGTGGCCGTTTCAGTTATAAATGAATAATCCGCGCTCACCGCTATCGGCACACCGATACTATGGCCGCCGCCCAGCACTAATGAAACAGTTGGTTTTGAAAGTGTGGCAATCATTTCAGCGATGGCAAGACCTGCTTCCACATCACCGCCGACAGTATTGAGCAGAACAAGCAAACCTTTAATTTTTGGATTCTGTTCAATTGCCACTAACTGAGGAATCACATGCTCATATTTTGTTGTTTTGTTCTGTGGCGGAAGGACTAAATGACCTTCCACTTGTCCAATTATTGAAATACTGTGAATACTTGTTTCTGGCTGCTGCGGGACGATGTTTTGCCCCAATTCCTGGATATTCTGCAACACGCTCTCTTCTTTTTGCGGCGGCGCATCCATTTTTTCATTCACAGGCTGTATCTTTTTGGGCTGTAAACGCTGCCTGCGGCGAGAAAGTTGTATCAAGGTATCACGTCCTCAATTATTATCTTTCTCTATTATCCCGTCTGGGCAGTCGGTTATACTTTATCACACCTCCAAAATAATCGGCAGTATCATTGGACGACGGTGCATTTTCTCCCAGATAAAGCGTGAAAGCGAATCTTTAACATAACTTTTAACCATTGACCAATCAGTGCTTCTGCCATTTATTTTTTTCTCTAATGAACGGATAACATGCTCGCGCGCCTCGTCCAAAAGTGATTCCGACTCGCGAACATAAACGAATCCCCGAGAATAGATCTCCGGACCGGCTACTACCTCGGACGTAGCTTTATCTATCGTCAGAGAGACAATCAGAATTCCTTCCTGAGAAAGCATTTTTCTGTCGCGTAATACTATGCTGCCGACATCACCCACACCGAGGCCGTCTATTAGAACCCGCCCGGCAGGGACCGAACCCGCAACTCTGCCCGAATTAGGAGTAAATTCCAGAACTTGACCATTTTCAGAGATAAAAATATTCTCTTCCTTAATTCCCACTCTTGTAGCCAGCTTGGCGTGATGAACAAGCATCCTGTACTCACCATGAATGGGAATCAGATATTTAGGCTTAAGCAAATTCAGCATCATCTTAAGTTCTTCCTGCGAAGCATGCCCGGAAACATGGACACCGGAAACACGTTCATAAATAACGTTAGCGCCGCGGGCAAACAAATTGTCGATCGTCCGAGAAACTAATTTCTCATTACCTGGAATCGGAGTAGCCGCAATAATCACCGTATCTCCGCGAATAATCTCTACTTTTCTGTGTTCAGAGACAGAAATTCTGGTTAACGCAGACATTGGCTCACCTTGGCTGCCAGTAGTCAAAATGACGGCCCTGTTTTGAGGCAATGTTTTTAATTCATCAATATCTACCAGTGTTCCACTGCAAACATTCAAATACCCCATATCTTGGGCTATTTGCACTACGTTAACCATGCTCCTGCCGACTACCGCCACTTTGCGCTTATAAAAGCAAGCAGCATCGATAACTTGCTGAATCCTGTGAATGTTGGAAGCGAATGTGGCTAGGATAATTCGCTGTTTAGCTGTGCGAAAAATTTCGTTAATAGCCGAACCAACCTCTTTTTCGGAAAGAGTATATCCGGGGCGCTCCGCATTTGTACTATCCGAGAGCGCAACCAAAACTCCCTTTTCACCTAGTTTAGCAAGCCGGTAATAATCTGTCGGTTTGCCGTTAACCGGTGTTTGGTCAAACTTAAAATCACCGGTATGAACTACTGTTCCCACAGGCGTAATTACCGCAATGCCAATTGAATCGGGAATACTATGGTTGGTTCGAAAAAATTCCAAGTTAAAGTTACCAAGCTGCAGCTTGTCCTCCGGCCGAATAACGTGAAGCAGGCAATTCGCCAGCATATGGTGTTCCCTTAATTTTCCTTCCACTAAACCCAGTGTCAGCTTTGTGCCGTAAACAGGCACATTTAGTTGAGCTAAAACATATGGCAAAGCACCAATATGATCTTCATGGCCGTGTGTCAGCACAATTCCCTTAATCTTTTCCCTATTTTCCAGAAGATAGGCGACATCGGGAATAACCACATCGATACCAAACATTTCGTCGCTCGGAAATGACAAGCCGGAATCGATAACAATGATTTCATCTTCATACCTGATGACATACATATTTTTACCGATTTCCCCTATCCCGCCCAAAGGAATAATTTGCAGTTTTCCATTTACTGACGCCTGTTTGACACGTATTCTTCTTTTTGCGTAGCCATTCGACAAACAGCTCACCCCCTTTATATAAGTTTACGTCCAAATCTCACTAGCAATCATTATACTTAAATCGTTGCCTTGATGCAAGTTTACAGAAATAGCGCTATCGCCCTTTTAGACTGCCCAAAAATAAAAACCGCGCATCGCACGGTTTTGGAAATTAAAGATATCCAAGCCCCGTTAAAACATCTGCTATTTCCTTATGTTGATCTTCAGTCAGTCCCACCAGAGGCAGCCGCATAGGACCTAAATTATGCCCCAGCATATTCATGGCGCCTTTCAAAGGCGTGGGGCTGGTAGTAATAAACATTGCCTTGAAAAGCGGCAACAGCTTTAAATGAAGCCTCATGGCAATCTCCGTATCTCCGTTTTTAAAGGCGGTGATCATCTGCTTGATTTCCCTGCCGGCAATATGCGAAGCAACGGAAACCACGCCGATGCCGCCCACAGCCAGTACCGGCAATGTCATACTGTCGTCACCGCTATAAACTGCAAAATTATCGGGCGCACCGGCACTGATTCTGGCAATCTGCTCCAGATCACCACTGGCTTCTTTAACTGCCACAATATTTGAGATTTGAGCAAGCCGCAGCGTGGTTTCCGCCGTCATATTAACTACTGTTCGGCCTGGCACATTATAAAGCATTACCGGCAAAGCTGTTTTTGCAGCAACAGCGGAAAAGTGACGGTACAACCCTTCTTGAGGCGGTTTATTATAATAGGGCACAACTAACATAATTCCGTCCACACCGCAATTTTCTGCAATTTTAGTCAGACGGATCGCCTGAACAGTATTGTTAGAACCGGTACCTGCCAATACCTTTGCTTTCCCTTTAACTGCGTTTGCCACAACAGAAAAAAGCTCTATTTTTTCCTCCTCCGCAAGAGTCGGAGATTCTCCGGTAGTGCCGCAGACGATGATACCGTCAGTGCCGTCATTCACCAGAAAAGTAGCCAGTTCCGCAGCCTTTTCATAATTAATTTCCCCATTTTCATAGAAAGGGGTTGCCATTGCTGTAATCATTTCACCAAATGGTGCAATCAAAAGTAAATCACCTCCAGTTTGCTCCCTGAGCCTTAAAACATTATATCAAAAGAATACCGTATTTTCAAACAAAGTTTGGCATTTCTGCCACTCGTCTGCCTGCCTGCTAACGCCTATACTCAAATTCTTCGTGAGACAGATTTATCAGCATAGGCTGAAGCTGCCTCCCTTCAAGAGCTGCTATTAATGTGGGCAGCAAAAGCTCAATTTTCGCTATTAACGAGTTGGGCTTGGAAAACGGGCTATCCTGTCCGAACGGAACAAGATAGATATATTTTGTACATAATAGAGTGCCAATATTTTTAGCGTTAAGACCAAGACCGTCATTTGTGGAAATCGCTAATATTACCGGCTTTTGATTTCGCAACTGTGCTTTTGCGCCCATCAAAACAGCAGTATCTGTAATTCCGTTTGCCAGCTTAGCAAGTGTGTTGCCGGTGCACGGTGCTATGATATAAGCATCCAACATCATTTTTGGCCCTAAGGGTTCGGCTGCCAAGATACTCGTAATAATCTTTTGTCCTGTTCTTTTGACTAATTGTGTCTTCCACTCCGTTGCCTCACCAAAACGGCTGTTTGTCTGATCTACCGAAGAAGAAATTAGCGGATAAACTTCTGCTCCTTCCTCAAGCAACTTTTCCAGTTCCGGAAAAACTTTTTCAAGTGTGCAATGAGATCCTGTCAGTGCAAAGCCAATTTTTTTCCCCTTTAACCTCACGCCTTCTCTTCCTCCTTCCTCCTTGACTCTACAAAAATATTCTGGTAGATTTTTGCCAAAATTTTACCTGCGGTTGCAGGTGCCACTTTGCCCGGCAACCCCGGCAGAAGAAAATTTTTTAGTCCCAATTGTTGAGCGGCAAAGAAATCACTTCCACCCGGTGAAGAAGCGATATCAATGAGCACGGCTGTTTTTTTTGCTTTAGAGAGCACCTCTGCCGTTAGGACAGGTGCCGGAACAGTATTAAAGAGAAAGTCAAACTCTGCCGCAACATCGGGCAAACTCTCAAATGTCACAGTATTAAAGCCCAATACATTAGCCAAAGCTATGGCATCACGCTTGCGTGCCGCCACGGTTACATGGGCATTCATGGCAGCAAGCAGCCTAGCCAAAGGCAGACCGCAACGACCAAACCCGGTGACAAGAGCCTGAGAACCGGATATAGTAATCACACTCTCGCGCATAGCCACTTCCACAGCCCCCTCGGCGGTAGGCACTGCATTATATAAGGATAATTCATCGATTTCCGTAGTTAAAATCAAACTGATACCATGTTCTTCCAGCATCGGCAGCCAATTTTTTGGCATACTGCCGCTAAGCAGCAGCAACCCCGGCCTAAATAAAGGCTTTAACGTCTCAAGATGAATTCTCTCTATTGCGTAAGGAGCAAAAATATACCCCTCCAGATTCACTCCCGAAAGCGGCAGAATAAGTAGATCAGTTTTAGGCGGCAGGCAGTCTGATATTTGCGGCTGTTCGCTCTTCATTGCTTTTGCAAAGCCGAATAAGCAAACATCTAACCCTTGCCCCTGTAAAATCTCCGCCAAAACTACTTCTCGGGCATCTCCGCCCGCTATGACGACATCCCAGCCCTTTAAACCAATTTTCTGCATACTGCTGACCTCCTTGCCGGCTAGTAATTTAATATATGTTTTAAGCTGCTCAAAGCGTGATAAAACAGCTCAGAAAACATTTCGTATGTTTTTGAAAACACGTCCTTTTTTTCGCATAAAAAAACCGGCTGTTTAGCCGGGAGATGCTTGTATACTAATCATGTTTTTTTGTCTTGTGAGCACCGTTTTCACGGAAGATAGCTGCTACTTCTTCCGCCAGTCCATCGTCATCAGTTTCCACTGCCACCAGAACGCTGCCTTTGTGTATTTCCTGTTCATAGTGTTCACCTTCTTCTTCGGGAATACCATAATCAATCAAGCCACCGGCAATCCCGCCTGTTACCATTCCGGTCAAAGCTCCGGCTAAAGGCCCAGCCGCTATGATGGGGCCGATGCCTGGAATTAACAACGCTCCTACTCCGGCGAGGAGACCGGCCAAGCCGCCGATTGTACCTCCTGCAGCAGCGCCGTCCGTTAAGTTCTGCCGTTCGTAACCGGCGCTTCTATCGTCGCCACCTTCCCTATTACCTCTGGCTACTAACGATATATCCTGATAGTCGTAATCCCGCGCTCTTAATTCACGAATTGCCTCCTCAGCCTGCTCTTTGAAACCGAACAAACCTACAACCGTCTGTGACATCTATTGCCCTCCCTTTTGTCGACAGCTAATTTCTTTTCATATTGTCTCCGTCAGGGAGAGTATTATTCAAATCGACTTGTTCGATTTGAATCTGCCATGTGCGATTCGCCTTTCAGGCGAATACTCGCACGGCACTCAAATCGTTAAAAGTACCGGTTTTGGGTTGCGGCAATTCAAAAAGATTTACGACTGGCATTTCTCTCGGGTGACAAATCTACAATTAATACTTCTTCACCGATTTTTTTAATGGCTGCCCAAGGGATAGACAGTTCACGTATGCCTCTTAGCTTTGCGCCTCTGGGAACAATAATGATGGACTGAATCTCACCGGTGGTTTCATCTATTACTAAGTCAGAATCAGCCACATAACCCAACCTGGAACCGTCGTAAAGATTTATGATTTCTTTTTTTGATAGCTGCGAAAGTTCCATCCTAGCGACCCCCTTTGAACAGCCGATAAAAACGCAGTGCAAGCGGCTGAAGCAGAGCCAAAGAAAGCGCGATGAAGGCCAGCGGATCTATCTTAACTTCATAGAGCTGCCATTTATCCGCAAGATCAATCTGTAAGAAAGTAACCAATAAAACTAAAGAAAGATAAATTCCGCCCGCTGTGGCAATCAATTCCTGTAATGCCTCTGAAAAAAGTGAAGGTTTGCTATGCTCAGGCAATTTATGTGATTCAGCTCTTATTTTGTTTTGCATACGCAAAATAACGGAAAGTACTACTAAGGTAACAACCGTCAGTAAATCTACCAAATCAGCTTTACCTCCTTAGCCGTTAAGTCCTGTATGTCCAAATCCTCCTTCTCCCCGTATTGTTTCCGGCAAAGTTTCGCATTCACAGCAACCGGCTCTGGCCAATTTAGCCAACACCAGCTGCGCAATTCTATCACCTTTGACGATCACAAAGGGCAATTTTCCAAAGTTGGCTAAAATAATCATTATTTCACCTCTGTAGTCTGCATCAATTGTCCCGGGACTGTTTAGCACAAAAATGCCGTGTTTTAATGCCAAACCGCTGCGAGGACGAATCTGAGCCTCAAAGCCTGGGGGAACTGCAATTTGCAATCCTGTCGGAATAAGAATCCGCTGTGAAGGTAATAACACCAGCGGGTTTTTGTTGGCCGCCGGCAGGTCTAAACCGGCAGCATCTTCCGTCAAATAGCGTGGTAATGGCAAATCTGCTGCCTGGGGAAGTTTGCGGATAAAAAGAGTTGCTTCCATTTGCCCCACTCCTTCACTGATTTTTCTTCCCCACTCTAACGCCTTTAATCCCAGATGTCAAGCTATCCCGCAAATTCCCCAAAACTTCTGCGCAGCTTGCAAATGAACCGTTGGCATAATCTCTACTGACTCCATAGCTGTACCCATACATGACCTCCGCCTGCCCCGGAGCGTATCTGAATATACTTGTCAGTAGAATTGCGAAACTTAAAGTCTATATAATCTGTCACAGTTGCGTCCCTTCCGGGAGGCACATAGCCAACTCTGATACTGTGTCGATGTCGTTCGATGATTTCCAGCCCTGCTGCCAATGCCGCATTATAGATTGTCGTTACCACTTGGCAAACGCCGCCGCCTATTCCCATCCCTCCCACCACAGGAGCCATACTATAACCACGCTCTAAAGTGCGCGGCCCCGTTTCCTTATTAAAAGAAAATACGTCTCCGGGCGCCAGAATAATCCCGTTCATATATTTTGCCGCAAGATACAGATTATCTGTCCGACCTGCACTACCGCCTCCGCTCGTACTATACGAAGCAATTTTCTTATTAATTGATTTGAATAGTTCAGCCGTGATTTCCGGATCGAGAGTTATTATGGCAAGCTCGACAGTTTCGCCTTCATTGGCAGTCATGACTGCATCAACTGTGGTAAGCACATCTACTTTTCTGCCGGGCAGCTCAGGGATTATCACCTTATTCGTCCGGTCAAAACGAGCATTGCGCGGTTTCCTATCTAAGGAGTCCGCCATCCGTTCAACCGTCTGGCGGACTTCATTCCCTAACATCCTCTCCATTGCAATACCCTGCAACATAACCCCCGGTTTGACACCATAAAAATGCCGGGTAACCCTGATGCCCAGATTAAGAGAGAAATATGCAACCAGCCCCGCCAGTAAAATCAAAAGAATTGTACTGAGCTTCAGAAACAAAAAATTAGCGGAGTTACCCTTTCTTATCAAGGAATCTTCACGTCCAGTCTGGTTCTTGAAGGACAAAGCAACTCTGATAGTGAGACAGGCTCAAGTCCTGCAGTCCGCAGCGCCGGAATCACCTGTCGCAGCAATTCAGCCGTTTGTGCTGTTGGATGCATCAAAATAAGACTGCCGCCGGCAGCATTAGCAAAGATTTTTTCAGACATCACTTCGACGCCCGGCAACTTCCAGTCCACGGTATCAACTGTCCATAACACAGTGCGGTTTTTTTCCTGCGCGGCTGCTTTTAAAACATGCTCATTAAATTCTCCCTTATGGGGACTAAAATAGCTGGGACGGACGCCGCATATTTCAAAAATAATCTCGTTTGCCTGTCTGATATCATTTTGAGCCTGAGAAAAGCTTGCCTTACTCATGCTAAGAAGGTCGGAATAACCGTGATTAGCCAATTCAAATCCGGAGTTACCAAGCATACGAGCCATCTCCTGATTTTCCCGTACCCACCTGCCCACCAAAAAGAAAGTTGCTCCCGCATCTGCTGCTTGCAGAACTTCCAGTATTTCTTGCAAATATTCATTGCCCCATGCCACATTAATCAGAAAAGCTACCTGCGGCTTCTGAGAATTGCCTTGAAACACTGGATGCAAAGGAAATGATGCTAAACTAACTTCTGCCGGCAAATCAATCATGACCGGCTTTACTTTTGTATTTGCCTCAGCCTGCATTAGTAAGCTCAAAGTTGCCTCTACATCAAGTTCGCTTCCGCTTAAATCCGGAATTACCCCTTTTGTCACCGGATCTATCGCCGCATTCACCGGTTCGACACGCAATTCCATTGCCAAGCTATTTAACACTGCGCCTGCTTCCTCTTTAGTGAGCCCGCCTAAATTATTGCCGTTTAACAATACATTCGCCTTAACCAGATGCTGATTTTGAAGGCTCATCCGCCCACAACCCTGAAATGCCACCGGCAAGAAAAACAACAGCAGCAAGATAATCATAAGCCGTCTGCCGCTTAATACGCTAAAATGCCTGTAACGCATCATTCTTCTCTACCCCTTTCCGGTTGTCAACAATTTTGTGAACGGCATGATTTGATAACCTTTCATTTTCAAACTTTGGATAATAACCGGCAACGCATCCACCGCCTGCGTAGCATTAGTATGAAACAAAATAATCGCCCCATTATGCGCTTTTTTTAACACACGGCTAATAATTTTATCTACACCCGGGTTTAGCCAATCATGAGGGTCAATACTCCATAGTACTGTGGTAAACCCTTGCTCTGATGCAAAATTAAACAATCGCTGATCCACTTCTCCATATGGCGGCCGAAACAAAACCGTCCTAATTTGCAGTTCTTCCCGTAAAGTCTCTTCCATCAGTGCAAATTCTTCTGTTAGAGCTTTCTCTTCCAGTTCTGTCAGACGCTTATGAGAATATCCGTGATGCCCTATTTCGTGGCCGCGCAAGACAATTTCCCGGGCTAAATCCGGGTTATTGCGAACCCATGTGCCTGTCAGAAAAAACGTAGCCTGTATCTTATAACGATCAAGAATATCAAGAATCCGTCCTGTTTCCCCTGGCTCCCAAACTACATCAAAAGTAAATGCCACTGCCTTTTCTTCTGTCTCAATCTGATAATATACTCCCTTAGTAGTAGGAGAGAAAACTCCCTGAACAATTTGTCTGTGTAAAATTAAAAGCAGCAGCAAAATGGTAACGGCTAAAAAAATCAAAAATCGCTGCTTTCTTTTCTTTATCCGTCTGTCTCGATGCATAGACGACCTACTTTCCCGCATAAGCTGATTTTCTCTAAAATTTTATGCGCTTACAAAACAAATAAGAACAGACCGACTTAAAGCAGACTGTTCTTATTAACAGGAAATTACTCACTAACTTATCCTAGAAATAGCTCAACGCCATTTAAGCGCCATCTTTTCAATAACTACTACCGCCTGATACATTATAGCAGCAGCCACCGCGAGAATTATCACACTGGTCATCACTAAATCCAGTCTAAATACCTGGCCGCCGTAAACAATCAGATAACCAAGCCCCGCTCTGGAGACTAGAAATTCACCCACGATTACACCGACCCAAGAAAGCCCAACATTAATTTTCAACGCTGCGATAATCGTGGGCACGCTTGCCGGAAGAATTACTTTGCCAAGAATCTGCCACTTGCCAGCGCCAAACGTTTTAAGCAATTTTATCTTGTCAGGATCGACCTGAGAAAATCCTGCGTATACTCCTAAAATAGTTACCACGACTGAAATTAACAATGCCATAACCAAAATTGCGGTAACACCGGAGCCTGCCCATACAATAATAATCGGACCAAGTGCGATTTTAGGCAGACTGTTTAACACCACAAGAAACGGATCTAAAACTGCAGAGAGGAATTTTGACCACCAAAGAACTATGGCAACAATCGTCCCGCAAATAGTGCCCAAGGTAAAACCCGCGATTGTAGTAAAGACAGTTACGCCCACATGTTTATAAAGGGAACCTTCGTTATGCAGGTTTATTAATGTTCTGACAATCCTAGACGGCTGACTGGTTATAAATGGATCTATCCAACGCAAATTCGCACCGATTTCCCAGAATACCACCAACCCAACCAAGAGTAATATCTGCATCAGAAAAACCCTGTTGCGATAACTTTTTTGCTTTTGCAAATAAGCATCATGGTCGGAGGAAAAAATAGTATTGGCAGTCAGCTTAGACATGTATCTCAAGTTCCTTCCAAATTACTTGAAAATAATCTTTAAACTCCACTGCTTCCCGTCTTTTAAGCGGTGTATTGCCTTGGCTGCTAAGGGTGATAATGTGGATATTTTTGACTGATCCCGGTCTCTTGCTGAAAACGACAACACGGTCAGCCATACTAATTGCCTCAGAGATGTCGTGTGTAACCAGGATAGCCGTCTTGTTTTCACTGACAATAATCTGCTTTACTTCATCTGCTACCAGCAGTCTGGTTTGATAATCCAAAGCTGAAAAAGCTTCGTCCAGCAGCAGGATTTCTGGATCAATGGCCAGCGTGCGAATCAGTGCCGCACGCTGGCGCATCCCCCCGGACAACTGGCTGGGATAGGCATTTTTGAAATCAGCTAATCCATAGCGTTCCAGCAGCCTTGCTGCCGTTTCCTGCGTTTTTGCATTTACTTTCTTTTGCACTTCCAAGCCTAGGAGCACGTTCTGCCAGATAGTACGCCATTCAAACAACTGGTCACTTTGTGGCATATAGCCTACAAGGAAAGTGGGAGCATTAACTTTTTGGTTTTTAATCATGACTGAGCCGGATGTAGGTTTCAGCAAGCCGGCAAGTATATTTAATAAAGTTGATTTACCGCAGCCGCTCGGACCAACCATACTGATAAACTCCCCATCTAAAATCTCTAGGGAAAAATCCTTCAGAGCGACCGTCTCTCCTTTGGGACTATGAAATGTCATGGCAATATTTTGGATTTTGACGAGCGCTTCCGGCAGCACGTTGCTTCCCCCCTTTTTTTCAAGTTAGGGCAGCAATTCTGTTGCCCTAAGCGCAAACTCGTTTGTCACCAAATCTGCGTAAGGCGCGCGCTTATCCAGCTCCCCGGCTGTCTCCATAATGTTTTGCAGCCTATTGAATGCTTCTTCAGTAAAGATTGGTGTCGCGGCCCAGGCATCAATTTCTTTGTAGCGCCGAATAGCATTGGCCAGCATCTGCGCATCAGCGTCAGGGAATGAGGGACTAATGACGCGTGCTATTTCCTCGGGCTCATTTTCCTTCACCCAAACTTGACCACGGTAAATAGCGTTGGTGAACTTTTGAATTAGTTCTGGATGACTTTCCAGCAAACTTTTACGCGCTGAAAAAACGGTATAGGGAATTTCGCCGCTATCCTTACCTACTGAAGCAACAACGTAGCCGCCACCCTCCAACTCTACTTTAGTTGCCACCGGCTCAAAAAGTGTAACATAGTCTCCTTCTCCACCGGTGAAAGCGCCGGCCATCAACGGAAACTGAATATGCGTAAGTACTTCTACGTCTTCATTTGGTATAATGCCGTGATTCTTTAACACGTACTCCAGAGTCATCAGAGGCATGCCGCCTCTTCTGCCACCAATAATACTCGTTCCACGCACATCTTCCCAGCTAAAATCGGGATTTGGCTTCCTCGCCACCAGAAAAGACCCGTCACGCTTAGTTAGTTGTGCAAAATTTACCACAAAATCTTCCTGTCCCTGGTTATAGACATAAATTGTTGCTTCCGGACCCATAAAACCGATATCTGCCTGCCCTGACAGCAAAGCTGTCATCACCTTATCAGCCCCCTGTCCGGTAGTAAGCTCCAGCTCAAGTCCTTCCTCGGCAAAATAGCCTAGATTAATAGAGGCATATAACGGTGCAAAAAATACGGAGCGTGTTACCTCATTTAGCCTTACTTTAGTCAACCCCTCCTTTGGAGCACATCCCGCCAACGCACTAAGACTTAATAAGGCTGCCAACCCAAACGACAAAAACTTTGCCCATTTTTTCACTAACCTTTTCCCTCCCAATAAAAAATTATTTGATTTATATTATTAAATCCTACGAATTCTGTGCATTAGGACGACCGCAGGGACGGTTCTCGTGGATTACTTTTGGAAGGAGAGAGGCCTGAACGTGTTAAGAACCACCCCGGTGCTGCGCACCACCCCTCCAAGGGAGGGGAATTTTGATCATAATGATATCTTGTACAACCTATCAAGCACCGCCCTGTCGTCCGCCTCCAAGGGAGGGGAATTTTAATCGCAGTGACAACCGCTGGAAGTGTAACGAAAGGTTGCGTCATCCAAAAGAAAAACTCCCTCCCCCCTCACCCTAGCCCTCTCCCCCCAAAGGGTGGAGAGGGTTTTGTGTGACGACCGCAGGGACGGTTCTCGTGGATTACTTTTGGAAGGAGAGAGGCGTGAGCGGGTTAAGAACCACCCCGGTGCTGCGCACCACCCTCCAAGGGAGGGGAATTTTGATCGCAGTGACAACCGCAGGATTCGCACAAAAAAAAAGAACATAAATTTTAGTTTATGTTCTCCTCGGAGGACGTCTGTCTCGGTCGTTGTTTGGGCGACGGTCTCGTCTTTCATCACGGCGTTGAGCCGGTTCCTCTTCCACCATCTCACCATTTTCATTTGGAATGGCGGCTCTGCGCGACAAATCTATCCGCCCGCGATCATCAATACCGATTACTTTTACAGTAATTTCATCTCCAAGATTGACAACATCCTCCGTCTTCTCCACCCGCTCATGCGCTAAACGGGAAATATGGACAAGTCCGTCTTTACCCGGCAAAATTTCAACAAAAGCTCCGTATTTTTCAACCCTGGTGACTTTGCCAAGATAAACTTCGCCCGTCACTACTTCTTTTGTCAGTCCTTCAATTATCTGCTGCGCCCTTTGACCGCTTGCTGTATTTATAGCAGCAATATAAACGGTGCCATCCGGCTCAATATCAATTTCTGCTCCTGTTTCAGCAACTATTTTATTAATCATCTTACCGCCCGGTCCAATCACTTCCCTAATTTTGTCCGGATGAATCTGCATGGTGATAATCCGGGGAGCATAGGGAGACATTTCAGCTCTGGGCTCGGGAAGCACGTCAAGCATTTTCTGCATAATATGCATATAACCAACTTTGGCCTGTGCTAATGCCTGAGCCAAAATTTCCCTTGACAACCCCTTAATCTTAATATCCATTTGCAGCGCGGTAATTCCGTCTTTAGTTCCAGCCACTTTAAAATCCATATCACCCAGAAAATCTTCCATACCCTGTATATCACTGAGAATTGCCACACGGTCACCCTCTTTAATCAGACCCATCGCAACACCCGAGACAGCTTTTTTAATCGGTACACCCGCATCCATCAGTGAAAGGGTGGAGCCGCAGACACTACCCATAGATGTCGAACCGTTTGATTCGACCACTTCCGATACAAGGCGAATTGTATACGGAAAATCCTCTTCAGCTGGGAGCACCGGCAAAAGTGCCCGCTCAGCCAAAGCGCCGTGCCCAATGTCACGCCGGCTGGCGCCGCGCATAAAACCTGCTTCGCCAACGCTATAAGGCGGAAAATTGTAATGATGCATATAACGTTTGGATTCTTCCAGTCCGAGTCCGTCAAGACGCTGAGCTTCACTGGGTGTCCCTAAAGTGCAGACATTTAAGACTTGTGTTTGACCGCGCGTAAAAAGACCTGAACCGTGTGTCCTTGGCAAAATACCTGTTTCACAGGTGATTTGCCGTATTTCATCAGCCTTGCGTCCGTCAGGGCGCAAGTTTTCTTCAATAATCATGGTACGCATCGTTTCTTTAACCAAGTTATCAAAACAAGCGCGAACATCTCTGTCCTTCTCCGGAAATCTTTCTGCAAAGTGTGCCGCGGCTTCGGCTTTTGCGGCATCAATAGCAGCCTCCCGAGCCTGTTTCTCCACAGTTCGCACTGATTCTTTCAGCCTTTCTCCGCAAAAAGCACGAACTTCTGCTGCAATGCCTGCGTCAGGTTCAAATGTATTTACCTGCATCTTCTCTCTGCCAAGTTCAATCACCATCTGTTCTTGCAGAGCAACAATCTCCCTGTTTGCGTCATGCCCTGTCATGATTGCCTCAAGAATTTCTTCTTCCGTCAATTCATGCGCACCGGCTTCCACCATCATAATCGCATCGCGAGTACTGGCAACTACCAGATGCAAGCGCGATTCTTCAGCCTGCTGTTTCGTCGGATTAATAACCGGCTTGCCGTCCACCCAGCCGACTAAAACTGCTGCAATCGGGCCGGCAAAAGGGATGTTTGAGAGCGACAATGCTGCAGACGCACCACAAATCGACAGCACCTCAAGAGGGGTTTCCTGGTCTACAGATAAAACTGTGGTAACAAGATGCACGGAATTACGAAAACCTTTGGGAAACAGCGGTCGGCACGGGCGATCTGTAAGTCGGGAAGCCAAGATAGCTTTTTCAGTAGGTCGTCCTTCCCGCTTAATAAAACCTCCGGGGATTTTACCTACAGCATAAAGGCGTTCTTCATAGTCAACCGTCATCGGGAAAAAGTCAATCCCTTCCCGTGGTTCGGCTGAAGCAGTGGCGGTTGAAAGCATAACTGTATCACCGTAACGTAACATAACAGCACCATTTGCCTGTTTTGCGATACGTCCGGTCTCAATTGACAACTCCCTACCGGCCAACTCCATTTTAAAAACTTTCATTCGCTACATCCTCTCTGACTCTGTAAAAAAGCGGGGTTTCCCCCGCTTTTTTCTGAGTAGGAAATTTCATCAAGCTTTTCTGCCTGCCGCTTGCACTTTACCGGGAACTATTTGCGCAGTTGCAGCTTAACTAAAATAGTGCGGTATCTCTCCACATCAATTTCCTTTAAGTAGTTGAGAAGTGCGCGCCGCTGGCCAACCATCTTCAACAGACCGCGCCGTGAATGATGATCCTTCTTGTGCGCCTTCAAATGCTCTGTAAGATAATTGATTCTTTCTGTCAGCAGAGCAATTTGCACTTCAGGAGAACCGGTATCGTTATCATGCAGTCGATACTCGCTGATAAGACCTTGTTTGCGTGTCGGATCCATACTCATACTTTCACCTCCTATTAATTTTCGATCCCCACTAGGCCAAGACAAACGTTGGAGTTTCGCAAAGCTGAGCCTAAGGTTAACAAAGTTGATTTTACCATATAGACATACACTTAGCAAGTTAACAAGCATCATTGGGCAAAAAGATGTGCTGCTCAAGCGAACAATCTCTGCTAACTTACAATCAGGCTTCTGGCCAATGCCACATCATTTTGGATTTGACAAGCCAAAGCTACCGGACTGCTGAATGCTTTTTCATCTCTAATTTTCTGTAGAAATGAAACGATTAATTCCTGCCCATAAAGATTTTTTTCTTGGTCCAAAAGATAAACTTCAAGCGACGGTTCACCTTTGCAGAAGGTTGGTCGATTGCCTACGCTCGCCAGCGCCCAAAATACTTGTTCGCCGCAAGCAGCCTTGCTTAAGTAAACGCCGTTGCCTGGTCGAATCAGTTCACAATTCACCTCTAAATTTGCAGTTGGAAAACCTAATTTTCTGCCCCTGCCGTCTCCGTGAACCACTTTTCCCCGCAGATAAAACGGATACCCCAGCATGGCGGCTGCCGCCTCTACGCGTCCTGCCGCAAGATATTGTCGGATTGCTGTGCTGCCAACCGGGATTCCGTCTACCGTAACAGGGTCTACTACACGAACAAAAAAATTAAACTTTGTGCCCATTTTTACAAGATCTGACGCTTTGCCTGCTCCCCGACAACCAAAAGAATAGTCAAAACCTACAACTACCCCAACAACACCCAGCTTCTCGTAAAGAATTTCATTCACAAATCTCTCCGGCTCAATCGCCGCAAAACTGCGGCAAAAAGGGTGGACTATCACATAATCAATCCCTGCGTTACCCAATGAACAAATTCTATCTTGCAGACTAAGCAGCAAAGCAGGCGCTTTGTCCGGCGTTAATACTGCAAGGGGGTGCGGCATAAATATCAGACAGGCACTTTTTGCTGAAATTTCTCCGGCTGCGGCAGTAGTCGCACGCAAAATTTGCCGGTGCCCCTTATGCACACCGTCAAAGTTACCCAGTGCCAAAACAATCGGCCCAGAACAGTTATTACGAAAAGTTTCTATTCCTTGGAACATTTCCATGCCATCACCTGACTTTAAATCACTTAAAAACTTTCAAAGGTTTAATCCGCTCCCCGTCAGCAGTCGCAATTGCCAGGAAAGTCTGTGAAGAGTCATAAACACGAAGAAGTTCGCCGTCAGCAGTTTTTAAACCCAGCGTAACAGCCGACCCATTTTTTAGACGGGTCGCTTGATTTTCATTCACTGTTACCGCTTGCATATTTGCCAGCGCCGTATCCGGAGGCAATAATGCTTTCGTGATACAACCGACTTCAGCAAACTGCACAAGTTCTTCAAAGGTTACGGCGCTCTCTAATGAAAATGGACCTACAGCCGTCCGTAAAAGAAAAGACATGTGACCAGCCGAGCCTAATTTCTCTGCGACATTCCGGCATAACGTCCGTACATAGGTGCCGCGGGAACAGTTAAGATCAAAGAGGATTAGGTTTTCTCGAATTTCCAGCAACTTGATATTGTAAATCTGAATTTCACGTGGCTCCCGCTCCACTATTTCACCGCGCCTAGCCAATTCATACAGTCTTTTCCCATTCACACGCACCGCAGAATACATTGGTGGAATTTGACTTCCCTTACCCAAAAAACCCATTAACACCTGTCTGACCCCTTGAGTTGAAAGAACAGGAACAGGCTTTATCAGGACAGGTTGTCCGGCGGCATCCTCCGTATCTGTAGCTTGACCAAGCGATAGTTCAGCCCGATAAGATTTATCCATGCCAAGCACATATTCACTGACACTAGTCGCTTTGCCGATACAAATTGGCAATACTCCGGCAGCGCCCGGGTCTAAGGTGCCGGTATGTCCAACACGTCTTATCCCGGTGAGACGACGCACCAGATTGACCGCGTCGTGAGACGTCATCCCGGGTGGCTTCAGAAAATTAATGATTCCGTCCATTTTCTACTTCCGTTAATACAAGGTTTAAAACTTTTTCCACCGCCGCCTGCAAGCTCATTTCGAGAAAACAGCCGGCGGCACGTACATGACCGCCGCCGCCAAAGTTTTCAGCCAGCTTGCTAACGTCAATGCTATGCGCACGAAGACCGACTTTAACTACGCCATCACTTTTCTCTCGAAAAATAAGCCCGACTTCCACCCCTTCAATATTTTTCGCATAATTTACGACGCCATCTAAATCCTCATCCCGTGCGCCACAAGAGACCATCTCTTTTTCTGTCAGCGCAATCCAAGCCACTTTACCGTCCTCGGAAAAACGGAGGGTATTTAGTGCTTCGCCAAGAATACAAATGGCGCTGCGGCTCCGCAGGTCAAAGACACGGGGAGTAATCTCACTTAGCTTTATCCCTGCCTCTAAAAGCCTGGCGGCAACTCTATGCACCGCAGGTGTAGTATTTTGATACTTAAATGAGCCTGTGTCGGTGCTGATTGCCACATAAAGTGCGGCCGCAACGCTTTTATCCAAAGGAATTGCCATTTCCTCAAGAAGGCGGCAGACAATTTCCCCCGTTGCTGAAGCCGTCTGGTCTACATAGTTCAGCTTGCCAAAACTGCGGTTAGTAGGATGGTGATCTATATTAATGATCAACAACTCTTTTACCTGCTCCCAAATCGGTTTTATCCGCTCATGGTCACTGCAGTCCAGTACAACGACACAGTCATAATCTGCTTCCGGCAACAACTTCTCCACAATCTTCTCAGAACCGTCAAGAAAGCAGTAACGCTCCGGCACGCCATCGACAGAAAACATTGTCACAGCGTAACCGGCCTGCTGCAGTGCCAGCCCAAACCCCAAAAGTGAACCAATACTATCTCCATCCGGCATGATATGTGATGTCACTAATATATTGCCGGAACTCTTTAAACGTTCAGCAATCTCTGCTAATTTATTCATTAGCTTCGCCGCCTTCGGATGGATTTAGTTCACGCAGGACACGGTTTATATGTGCACCGTAAGCAATCGACTTATCTAAGAGAAAGGAAATCTGCGGAGTGTGACGCAAACGAATCCGCCGTCCCACCTCTGTACGGACAAATCCGACAGCCCTTGACAGTACAGACAGTGTTTCCTGCTGTTCATCGTCGCTGCCGAACACACTGATAAAAACCTTTGCATGTCGCAAATCGCGCGTCAAATGTACATCTGTAACGCTGATCATGCCAACGGTACGCGGATCTTTTAATTCATTGCGCAAAATATCGCTAATTTCCCGTTTCATTTCTTCAGCGACACGTTGAGCCCTTTGTTCTGTCATCTGGATTCCCTCCTAGTCGTATCTCAGAGGATTTCAAGGTTTGTAGCGGTAATCATAGTTTTGCCGTTCTGCTCCACAAATGACAGCACCTCTTCAAGCAGACGGTGAGCCAGAGCCGCATTTGCGGATACGCAAACAATAATCAACTCTGAGGCTTGCCACTTGTCCTGCTTACCGGCTTCTGCCACGGAAACATTAAATTTCTGGCGAATTCCAGTGATAAGCGGTCTGAGGACTGAACGTTTTTCTTTAAGCGAGCGGATGCCCGGCAGGCGCAGCTCCATTGTCAGAGCACCGATTACCATAGCTTAAGACAACTCCACCTTTTGCATGGTAAACGCTTCGAGTATATCGCCCTCTCTATAATCATGAAATTTTTCCATCAAAATACCGCAGTCATAACCGGTTGCAACCTCACGCACATCATCTTTAAAGCGTTTCAGTGTATCAATTTTTCCTTCATGAATCACAATGCCGTCTCGAATAATCCTGATATCAGCATTCCTGGTGATTTTGCCCTCAGTTACATAGCATCCGGCAATTGTGCCTAGCCTTGATACTTTAAACAGATTCCGGACTTGTGCCTGACCTAGGACTACTTCTTTAAACCTCGGAGCCAACATACCGGTCATCGCCGCTTTCACTTCATCTAAAGCTTCATAAATTACCCGATACAATCTGATCTCCACATTTTCCCGCTCGGCCATTTTACGGGCACTTGGTTCCGGCCGAATATTAAAGCCGATAATAATCGCATTGGAAGCTGAAGCCAGCATCACATCCGATTCGGTAACTGCTCCCACACCGCTATGAATCACCTGCAGTCGTACTTCACTATTTTCCAGCTTTAGCAATGATTCGCGCAGTGCTTCCGCAGAACCTTGCACATCAGCCTTAATAATGATATTTAAATCTTTCAATTCGCCTTCCTGAATTTTACTAAATAAGTCGTCAAGCGAGACTTTGACCAACTTCTTCAGCTCTACCTCGCGTCGTTTCTCAGCCCGTTTATCGGCAACTTGGCGGGCGACACGCTCGTCTGACACAACTTGCAGCATGTCGCCAGCTTCCGGAACTTCATTTAGTCCAAGCACTTCCACAGGAGTGGAGGGACCGGCTTTTTTTAGCCTCTTCCCCTTATCATCAACCATTGCTCGTACTTTTCCGTAAATTGTACCGCAGATTATGGCGTCTCCTACTGTAATCGTTCCGTCTTGTATCAACACTGTGGCTACCGGACCGCGTCCTTTGTCTAATTTAGCTTCCACTACAGTACCGATGGCCGGTTTATCTGGGTTTGCTTTCAGTTCAGCCAGTTCGGCAACAATCAAAATCATTTCCATTAGCGTATCCAGACCAAGGCGTTGCAGCGCCGATACTTCCACTATGACAGTATCACCGCCCCACTCTTCCGAAACAAGATTGTATTCGGTTAGTTGCTGCTTAACCCGCTCCGGATTAGCATTTGGCTTATCGATTTTGTTCAACGCCACAATAATGGGTACACCTGCTGCTTTAACATGGTTAATCGCTTCTACTGTCTGCGGCATTACACCGTCGTCGGCAGCCACTACCACAATAGCAATATCTGTAACTTGTGCTCCACGTGCACGCATAGCCGTAAAAGCTTCGTGGCCTGGCGTATCGAGGAAAACCACTTTTTTCCCCTGATACTCAGCTTGGTAAGCGCCGATATGCTGCGTAATTCCACCTGCTTCCAGGGAGGTCACATTAGCTTTACGAATGGCGTCCAAAAGCGAAGTTTTACCGTGATCCACATGGCCGAGAATGGTAACAACCGGCGGACGCAAACGCAAATCTTCCTCCCGGTCGGCAACCGTTTCTACAAGACCGGCTTCCAGTTCATCAACCTTAACTTCCACATCAAAACCATATTCTTCAGCCAGCAGCTGCCCAACCTCAATATTTACAGCTTGGTTAATAGTCGCCATCACACCAAGCGACATCAGTCTGCCGATGATTTCGCCGGAATTAACCCCCAGTTTGTCAGCCAGCTCACCAACAGTAATCCTACCTTCCAGAATTACTGTACGCTCCTGTTTTTGCAATTCATCTAAAACACGAGCCTCGCGCATTGCCCGACGCTCCCGTTTATCTACCCGAGGTTTTTTCTCGCGAACAGGCGGTTTCTGACCGTGTGCACCTTGCGGACGAGTGCCATGTGAGCGCTGCTGTTTATCGTATTGCGGACGGGCACCTTGAGTTTGAGCGGCTTGCGGCCTAGTGCCTTGCGGACGAGCTGCTCCCTGCCCAGCACCTTGCTGCGGCCGGACAACTTGTTCTCTGTTGCCTTGCGGTCTTGTGCCTTGCGGACGAGCTGCTCCCTGCCCTGCGCCTTGCTGCGGCCGGGCAACTTGTTCTCTGTTGCCTTGCGGTCTTGTGCCTTGCGGTCTTGTGCCTTGCGGACGAGCTGCTCCCTGCCCTGCGCCTTGCTGCGGCCGGGCAACTTGTTCTCTGTTGCCTTGCGGTCTTGTGCCTTGCGGACGAGCAACTCCCTGCCCTGCGCCTTGCTGCGGCCGGACAGCTTGTTCTTGAATGCCTTGCGGACGAGCTGCTACTTGTTGCCGATTCTGGGTATTCTGCGGTCTTTCGCTAAACTGCTTAGAACTATGAGGAGCTGCCTCTGCGCTTTTTAACTGTCTCTCCTTAACAGCTACTTGCTGTGCATTCTGCGGCTGCTCCTGTTTTATTTCCTGTTTGACAGAGATGGTGCCGGACGGTGGTTCTCCCTTGCCGGTTATTTGATAAGTAATTCTCTTAACAGCCTCATCCTCCACCACACTCATATGATTTTTAACTTCGAAACCAATATCTGCTAAAATATCAATAATCCTTTTGCTTGGCACAGCCAACTCTTTTGCTAATTCATACACTCTAGTCTTCGTCATGGATTACACCTCCATTAGTTTGGCCTCCTTAATACAGTAACTTGAAACAGTCATGTGATCAGTTCCGCCAATTTTTTTGCAAATCCTTCATCTAAAACGACAACGGCTGTCCTAGGTGATGAACCAAGGGCAGCTCCTAAATTTTCCCTGCTTACCCCCCGAGCTACAGGCACTTGGTAATAGTCACATTTATCAAGATATTTCTTAGCCGTTGACTCGCCGGCATCCTCGGCAAGAACGAGCAACTTTGCCCGGCCGGCACGAATAGCAAGCAGATTGGCTTCTTCATGATAGGAGAGCTTACCGGCCTTTTTAGCCAGACCAAGCAGCGACAGTCGCTTACTCATCATCCTGTTTATCCTCAGGCAATTGTGATGCGAGCTCCAGCACTACCGCAGGAGAAACCGCGTGTTTTAAGCTTCGCTCAAAACGTTTAGCTTTGGCAGCCAGATCAAGACAGCTACGCTTCTTGCACAGATATGTGCCCCGCCCTGCTTTTTTCCCGGTGGCATCAAGTTCCACATTTCCTTCCGGTGTACGTACGATGCGAATCAATTCTCGTTTATTTTTTTGCTCCTGGCAACCAATGCAAGTACGCAACGGTACCTTACGGAGTTTCATCGTCAGCAACCCCCTTTACAAGGGAGAAACGAGCAAACGCCGCCCCGTTGCCGGAAACACCGGAAACTTCCGATTCCTCTTCCTCAAATTCCTGTTCCCGAAGCGGCATCCTCTCACCTGCCTCAAGTGGCGAGGATGCTCGGTTGGCAGCTTGGCTTTCGCTCGCAATATCTATTTTCCAATTTGTCAACTTTGCAGCCAGTCTGGCATTCTGTCCCTCTTTACCGATGGCCAAGGACAACTGATAATCAGGAACAATAACATTTGCCACCTTTTGAGCGCTCTGTAGCGAGACCAAGACAACTTTAGCAGGAGAAAGAGCATTAGCAACAAAAATTTCCGGATTTTCATCCCACTTGACAATATCAATCTTTTCACCGCGCAGTTCGTCAACGATCGCCTGTACACGAGCTCCTTTCGGACCGACACAAGCGCCGACAGGATCCACGTCTCTATTTTTTGAGTAAACCGCTAATTTTGAGCGATAGCCTGCCTCTCTGGCAACCGCTTTGATTTCAACAGTTCCATCAAAGATTTCAGGAACTTCTAATTCAAACAGGCGCTTAAGAAGTCCGGGGTGGGTGCGAGAGATAAAAATTTGCGGCCCTTTTGTTGTCTTCCTCACTTCATTGATATATGCTTTTACCCGTTCTCCCTGCTTATATTCATCGCTTGGCATTTGCTCTGTCGGGGACAAAACAGCTTCCGCCTTGCCAAGATCTACGATTACATTTTTTTGTTCTATACGCTGGACAATCCCGGTGATAATATCTTCTTCCCGGTCAACATACTCATCGAAAACCATGTCCCGCTCTGCCTCGCGAATGCGCTGAATAACTACTTGTTTAGCCGTTTGCGCAGCAATTCGACCAAAATTTTTCGGCGTTATTTCCTTCTCCACAATATCGCCCAACTGATAATTTAAGTCAATTTCTCGTGCCTCAGAGAGTGAAATTTCCAACTGCGCCTGAGACACTTCCGTAACTACCGCTAAGCGGGTGAAAACTTTAATCTCACCTGATTCACGGTTTAGCTGAACACGCACATTGGCTGCAGTATTAAAATTGCGCTTGTATGCCGAAACTAACGCTGCCTCAATGGCATCAAACAAAATCTCCTTTTTTACACCTTTCTCTTTTTCAATCGCTGTCATTGCGGCTAAAAAATCTTCATTCATGCTAATTACCTCCTTTCTGTTTGTCTATAAAGATCAGGTTGGCTTTTGCCACCTGGGAAACTGGAATCCGAACCAAAGTCTGCTTCTCCATTTCCAGCAAAATATTTTCTTCCTCCAAACCGCGCAGAGTGCCGATAAATTTTTTTTGCCCGTTTAAAGGGCTAAAAAGCCTTACTTTTGCCTCTCTGCCTGTAAACCGCTCATAATCTTGAGCTTTTTTAAGCGGCCGTTCTACGCCTGGAGAAGAAACTTCAAGCAGATAATGTTCTTCAATCGGATCCAGGCTGTCTAAAGCCTCTTCTAAAGCATAGCTCATTGTTTCACAGTGCTCCAACATAATTCCGCCTTCGCGATCTATATAAACACGCAGGATCATGCGGCCGCCGTCCTTAACAAATTCCACATCCACCAGTTCCAATCCAAGCGCTGCTGCCAAAGGAGCAGCTATTTCTGAAACAATTTTATCGATCTTTGACATCATTTTCCCTCCGTCCGCCACCAACAATTTTTTGGCATTCCTATCTATACTTCACTAGTTTGTCTTATAGCAAGAAAATTAGCATTACTCATTTACCAGTGTACCTGATAAAACTGAAGAGTGGGCAGGCCCACTCTTCTCAGCGAAAAGCTATGAATTCATCTTCCATCCTACCATATCTGGCAGCCTTTCGCAACCGGCTGATTTCTACCCAGAAGATAGCCGCCACAATCCCTTCTGTTTGCCAGCAAATCCCTCTCCCTCAATAACTTCTCCCCTCTCCCTCAACAACTTCACCCCTCTCCCTCTGGGAGAGGGTTAGGGTGAGGGAGAGGGTTAGGGTTAGGGTGAGGGAGAGGGTTAGGGTTAGGGTGAGGGAGAGGGTGAGGGTTAGGGTGAGGGTTAGGGTGAGGGAGAGGGCAAATCAGCCTTGTTGTTAAGGTACTCATAGAGGAAAGACATAAATTGGTCAACCAGCTGACTCTGAGGAACTTTGCGCACTACTTCGCCGCCACAAAAAATCAGTCCTTGGTTCTTGCCGCCGGCTATCCCCAGGTCTGCCTCCCTAGCCTCCCCGGGACCGTTTACAACACAGCCCATCACTGCCAAAGTCAGCGGTTCTGTGATCTTTGCAGTCCTCTGCTCCAACTCTTTGACTAAATCTATAAGGTCAATCTGACAACGCCCACAAGTTGGGCAGGAAATAATCCTCGGTCCGAAGCGCCGAATTTCCGCCGCCGAAAGAATTTCCTTAGCCACCCGAATTTCTTCAACAGGCGGAGCCGTCAAAGAAACCCGTATTGTGTCACCCAGACCAGCTAATAGCAATGCTCCTATCCCAGCGGCAGAGAAAACAGTACCGCTAAAGGACGAGCCCGCCTCTGTCACTCCCAAATGCAGCGGATAGCGCGACTCTTTAGCAAACAATATATTAGCGGCAAAAGTTAGCGGAACTGAAGATGCCTTTAAAGAGATTACCAAATCATAAAAGCCAAGCTTTTCTGCCAACCGGATGTGAGCCATTGCCGATTCCAGCATTGCCTCTGGAGTCGCTCTGCCGTACTTGTCTAAAAGTTTTCGCTCTAACGAGCCGGCATTGACACCAATGCGGATGGGAACCTGTTTCTCTCCCGCCAGGCTCACCACTTCCGCCAAGCGCTCTTCCCCCCCTATGTTACCTGGGTTAATGCGCAATTTTACTACTCCGGCACGAATGGCGCTCAGTGCAAAGCGGTGATTAAAGTGAATGTCTGCTACCAAAGGAAGCGCTGATTGTCTAACCAAGTCAGGCAAGGCGTCAACCGCACGCTGATGCGGTACGGCTACGCGCACAAGCTCACAGCCGGCCTGCTTTAATTCTTCGATTTGTGCCAGTGTAGCAGCCAGATCTGCGGTGTCGGTATTAGTCATAGATTCGATAATAACAGGCGCACCGCCGCCGATAATCAGCGAGCCGGCTTTTACCGGTCTGGTTTGTTCACGCCGAAACATCACATGCCTCCCGCTAAAAGAAAAGGTCCAGACGAGTAAGATCGCGATAAGCTATAACGATCATCAGTAAAATCAACACAGTAAATCCGACAAAATGGACAAATGATTCTTTTTGCGGATCCACAGGTCGGCCGCGCATACCTTCAACTATTAAAAAAGCCAACCTGCTGCCATCTAAGGCAGGAATCGGAAGCAGATTTAAGATGCCAAGATTCAGACTGATAATAGCTGCCAGAGACATTAAGTTCACTACGCCTGTTCTGGCCACTTCCCCCACAATCTGAATAATCCCCACAGGACCCACCACATCGGGAGCAGCATTGCCCGTCACCATTTGAACTATGCTGGAGACAAACAGCCGGATAAACCAGAAAGTATGCTGCAGACCGGCACTAATCGAGAGCAACGGCGAAAACATGCGCGTCTGAACCTGAATGCCAATCCTGCCTTCTCCTGTTTGCGGATCACGCACGGGGACCAGTGTAACGAAACCGGTTTGCCCCTGTCGCTCATACTCGACAACAATTTCCTGTTCGGGATGAACATGAATAAGCGAGACCAATTCCCCCCAGTCTTCGACACGCTCCCCGGCAATAGAGATAATCCGATCTCCTTGCTGCAACCCTGCTTCACTCGCTCGTCCGCCCGGTTGTACAACTCCGATTTCAGTAGACTGTAAAAGCGGCACGCCAAGGAAAGCAAAATATATAAGAGAAAACAGCAATACAGCCAGCAAAAAGTTCATGGCCGAGCCTGCGGCAATAACCAAAAAACGCGCCCAAACAGGCTTATTTTGAAAGCTGTCTTCACCTTTGCTTTCCTCAGGGGTATCGCCCGCTAAGCGCACAAAACCGCCAAGCGGAAATGCCCGCAAAGAATAAGTAGTCTCACCAGACTGGCGTGCAAGCAAACGCGGACCAAAGCCAACGGCAAATTCTGTCACGCCTACCCCCAACCGTTTTGCCACTAGGAAATGACCAAGTTCATGAAAGAAAATCAGCAAGCCGAAAATAACAACCGCAGCAACAAGCGTCAGCATCGTTTCACCCTTTCATCCCTGCGTACTCCTGCGCCAACAGGCGCGCTTCCTTGTCAACATCGCGCAAAATGTCAAAGTCAGGCTCTGAAACTACTTTATGTTTATTCATGACCCTTTCAATTATACGAGGGATCTCTAAAAAGCTTGCTTTCCCCCCCAAAAAGAGACGCACAGCCTCTTCATTAGCCGCGTTTAGAACACAGGGCATGCTCCCCCCAATCGCTCCCGCATAATAAGCCAAGGAAAGACAAGGAAAACTGATTTTATCCGGAGGGGCAAAATTCAGGGTACGAAGATTGTTCCAGCAAATTCGAGGCGCATGACCAGGCAACCGTTCCGGATAAGTCAGGGCATATTGAATGGGGAGACGCATATCAGGTGTGCCTAACTGGGCTAAAACTGCACCATCATGATATGCTACAAGAGAATGGATGATGCTTTCTTTATGAATCACGACCTCAATCTTTTCATAGGGAATGTCAAACAACCAGCGTGCCTCTATAACCTCTAAGCCTTTATTCATCATGGTCGCTGAATCAACAGTGATTTTAGCGCCCATCTCCCAGTTTGGATGTTTAAGCGCATCTTGGGGAGTAACAGTTTGCAAATATGCCAAATCACGCCCAAAAAATGGTCCGCCTGAAGCTGTCAGTATTAATTTTTCCACCGCGTCCGGCTGTTGTCCGAGGAGACATTGAAAAATAGCCGAATGCTCACTGTCAACAGGGAGAATATTCACGCCTGCCTTAAGCGCCAGACGCATAGCCAGATGTCCTCCGGCGACAAGCGATTCTTTATTAGCTAAAGCCAGTGTATTTCCGGTTGAAAGCGCAGCAAGTGTTGCAGCCAAGCCGGCAAAACCAACCAGTGAATTAAGAACGATATCAGTCTCTTTGTCTGCGGCAAGTTCTCGCAAACTGTCCGGACCAGCCAAAATTTTGATGCCTGAACCGAAAAGTTCAGCCTTAAGTTCATTGTAACAGGATTCATCACTAATTGCCACTACGGCGGGAAGAAATAGACGAGCTTGTTGCGCCAGTTTCGCAACCTGCCGGTGAGCGGACAAGGAATGTATCCGAAAACGCTCCGGGAAAGAGGCAGCCACCTGCAGTGCCTGCGTGCCGACAGAGCCGGTAGAGCCAAGTAATGTAATCCGTTTCATGCCGGAAACCCCTTAGGAAAGAATGACAAACAAAAAGTATGCGACCGGGATGACAAACAAGATACTATCAATCCTATCTAGCACACCGCCGTGTCCGGGAAGAAAACTGCCGGAATCTTTCACATTTCCCCAGCGTTTCAGTGCAGATTCGGTAAGATCACCCAATTGCCCCGTCACCGACAACACAACGCCCAAAGCGGCAGCCTGCCATAAGCCGTATCCAACGGATGTTGCCATAAGCACCAAAGCTACTGCGGCAAATAACAGACCTCCCGCAGCTCCTTCAAATGATTTTGCGGGACTAACAGCCGGCATCAACTTTCGCCTGCCCATACTCATTCCTACTAAGTAAGCACCGGTATCTGAAGCCCAGACTGTAATCAACGAAGCGGAAACAAGCAAAAATCCATTAGGGGCTTGCCGCAACAAGAGAATACAAGAGAGCATCACTGAAACATAAAATACTCCCCACAGCAAAACAGCTAAACTTTTAAAATCGGCGGGATAAAATATCAGCCAATATATACTTAAAGAAAGGAAAATTAGAATCAGACCGGGGAAATAACTATCCGTACCGAAAGCAGAAACAGAAAAAAACATAAATAAATGAGCTCCGTAGCCAAAAAGCCTTTCGCTTCTGCGGGAAAGACGAGCTATATTGTATAATTCACGCAAAGCCAAGATTCCGATCAATAATGCCATAAAAAAGAATGGCAAACCGCCAATCCAAGTTACTGCCAGTACTACAGGGATACCCACAAACGTACTGGCCAATCGATGCCAAAACAAAAGCATCACTCCCATTGTCAGAAATCAAAGGTCAGATGTCGGACTCTTTTAAATCGGTTAAACAGCCGACTCACAGAGACTATCTCACTCTCCCTAGAGTTTTATCCCGCCAAAACGCCTGTCCCGGTTACGGAAGGCGTTAATCGCTTCTTCAAGATGTTCCCTGTCAAAATCAGGCCAATTTACGTCAGTAAACCAAAGCTCAGTATATGCAAGCTGCCAAAGCAAAAAGTTGCTCAGCCTGATTTCGCCGCTGGGACGGATTAAAAGGTCAGGGTCTGGAAAAGCTGCGGTAAAAAGGTGGCTTGCCATAGTTTCTTCGCTAATTTGAGCAGGATTTATTTCTCCGCCTGCTGCTTTTTGCGCAATGGCTCGCACAGCCGCAATAATTTCATCTCTGCTGCCGTAGTTAAGCGCAAAATTAAGTACCATGCCGGTATTTTTAGCCGTAACTGCTACGGCTTCTGATACGGCATTTCTGGTATGCACGGGCAGCCCTTCCATAAAACCGATCATTGTAATTTTAACATTCTTTTTGTGCAAGTCTTCAAGGTCTGATTTCAAAAATTCATTTGGCAAACGCAGCAAAAAATCAACTTCCGGTTTAGGACGTTTCCAGTTCTCTGTAGAAAAGGCATATACGGTTAAAATGCCGATGCCCATTTCACTGGCATGTTTAATTGTGCGCCTCAACGCAACTATCCCCGCCTGATGTCCCGCTGTGCGGGGAAGTTTTCGCTGAGCAGCCCAGCGGCCGTTGCCATCCATGATGATTGCCACATGAGACGGGACATTACGCATCTCCTTTTTTGTCTGGGCAACTCCTTGTTTACTAAACAAACGACGCAAAAAGCGGGGCATCTATTCACCTCATTTTTGCTGCTAAAAACCAGCCCCCTCACAGGAGGGGGCGCCTATGCCCAATTTTCAGCCGCCACTGTCAGTTCCAACATTTGCCCGTCATCTACTAAACGTTGCCTGACAACCCTTAGAGGACCGGGGCCGGCCCCTCTTGGTGGAGTTGTGGTCACAACTTGTATGCCAATCCCAAATTCCGTCGCCAGGCGAACAGCATTATCCAGATGGTTTGCCAATAGATCAGGGAAGTCTTCCCCCCGGTTCATTTTCAGACCTCCATAATCTCTTTTTCTTTTGCCGACAATACTTTATCCATTTCCTCAATAAATTTATCTGTAAGCTTCTGCATCTCATCCTGCGCTTTATGTAATTCATCTTCAGTTATCTCGCCGGACTTCTCTTTTTGTTTAAGCAGATCATTTGCATCACGACGAATATTACGGATGGCAACCCGGCCTTCTTCCGCCTTCTTTTTGCTGATTTTCACCAAATCTTTGCGTCTTTCCTCCGTCAACTGAGGAATTGTCAAACGTATCACCGAACCATCACTATTTGGTGTCAGAGCTAAATCTGATTTCAGAATAGCACGCTCGATTTCTGCCACAATCTTTTTATCCCAGGGCTGTATGAGCAAAAGGCGAGGTTCCGGTACAGAAATATTGGCAAGTTGGTTGATTGCCGTGGTGGAACCATAATAATCCACGGTTATCTTGTCCAAAAGAGCAGGTGTGGCACGGCCTGCGCGGAGAGTTGACAAATCCCGCTTTAGTGCCGCCACTGCCTTTTCCATCCGCTCAAGAGCTTCCTTAGACACTTCCTTCGCCATTGTTTTTCCCCCTTTAAATCACATATGTGCCTATTTTCTCGCCAAGCACAACACGCTTTATATTTCCCGACTTATTCAAACCAAAAACAATCAAAGGAATTCTATTATCCATACAAAGGGATGCGGCAGTCGAATCCATCACGCCAAGTCCCTTATTAATCAAATCAATGTAGGTTAGCTCTGTAAACTTTTTTGCTTCCGGGTTAAGCAAAGGATCTGCGTCGTAGACCGCATCCACTTTTCCTTTTGCTAACAAAATGACTTCTGCTTCGATTTCTGCCGCGCGCAATGAGGCAGTCGTGTCGGTAGAAAAATAGGGATTTCCAGTGCCGCCGGCAAAAATTACAACCCGACCCTTCTCTAAATGCCTGATGGCGCGACGCCTGATATAAGGCTCTGCAACCTGCTGCATCGCGATCGCTGTTTGCACACGAGTGTCAACACCTCTTGTTTCCAAAGCATCCTGCAATGCCATGGCATTTAACACAGTAGCCAACATCCCCATATAATCAGCTGTAGCCCGATCCATGCCGCGCTCTCCCGCCGGCGCTCCGCGCCAGATATTGCCACCGCCGACCACAATCGCTACTTCTACACCCAACCGACGCACATCTTCGACTTGTGCTGCGATATCACGCAATACATCGGAGTCAATGCCAAAACCTTTATCTCCGGCCAATGCTTCCCCGCTTATTTTTAAAATTATGCGTTTATAGATTGCTTTTTCCATGAGGGGGACAAAAACCTCCAGTCAGATTATTCTGCGTCTCTACAGAAATCTCCTGTAAAAAAAGAACACCAGAGTGCTCTTTTTTTATAGTAATCTCTAAAAATGCTTATACCGATTTGGTCATCCCAGCCACTTCAGCCGCTAGGTCGCACACTTTCTTCTCAAGCCCTTCGCCCATTTCATAACGGGTAAAGCGGCGAATAGAGATATTTTCCCCGATTTTTGCAATTTTCTCTTTCAGCAAATCACTGATCGTCACGTCGGTGTCCCGTACAAATGATTGCTCCAGCAGGCAATTCTCCGCATAATATTTTTCTATCCGACCGGCGACAATCTTCTCCACCACTTTTTCAGGTTTACCTTCGTTTAGAGCCTGAGCAGTCAGAATTTCTTTCTCTTTGTCCAAAACTGCCTGCGGGACTTCATCGCGGGAAAGAAACTGGGGATTTGTGGCGGCAATTTGCATTGCCACGTCCCTGACGAAAGAACGGAACTCATCTGTACGAGCGACAAAGTCTGTTTCACAGTTAACTTCGAGCAAAACCCCGATCTTTCCGCCCAGATGAATATATGATTCTACTATTCCCTCGGCAGCAATCCTGCCTGATTTTTTCGCCGCGGCAGCCAGACCTTTTTCACGAAGGTATTCGCAGGCCTTAGTAAGGTCGCCGCCTGTTTCATTCAGCGCTTTTTTGCAATCCATCATTCCTGCTCCTGTCTTTTCACGGAGCTCTTTAACAACCGATGCGGGAATCATCCTTAACCCTCCATTTGTTCAAATGTCCAAGTGTTCAAATGTTCAAGCTTTGTAAAAAAGGCCGGGCATTCCGCCCGGGCCTTTTCTCTTGGCCTTTAAGACTCTACTATTACCGGGGCGACTCTTTCAACATCATCAAGAACAACGTGATCCTGGTGACCTTCAAGACCTTCCAGCACGGCATCTGCCAAACGACCTGAAATCAATTTTACAGCCCGGATTGCGTCGTCATTACCCGGAATCAGGTAATCAATTTCGTCCGGATCACAATTGGTGTCAACAATAGCAACGATAGGAATCCCCAGCTTACGGGCTTCAGCCACAGCAATCCGCTCCTTGCGAGGATCCACGATGAACAGCGCATCAGGAAGACTGCGCATATTGCGGACGCCTGAAAGGAACTTGTTTAGCTTCTCACGCTCATGACGAAGCTTAATCACTTCCTTCTTCGGCAGGACCTCAAATGTGCCTTCCTCTTCCATTTTTTCCAGCTCAATCAAACGGTTTACACGGTTTCTGATGGTCTTAAAATTAGTCAACATTCCACCGAGCCAACGCTGGTTCACGTAATACATGCCGCAACGTTCTGCCTCGGATTGAACCGATTCTTGCGCCTGTTTCTTTGTGCCGACAAACATTATCTTCCCGCCATCGGCAGCAAGCTGTTTGACATGATGATAAGCATCATCAATCATTTTCACAGTTTTCTGCAAATCAATAATATAGATTCCGTTTCTCTCTGTAAAAATATAAGGCTTCATTTTTGGATTCCAACGGCGCGTCTGATGCCCAAAATGGACACCGGCTTCAAGCAATTGTTTCATGGAAACTACCGGCAAATCCTGCACCTCCTCTCTGTTTTTCCTCCGCCCCCATCATCTTCTTGCGGCACCGGAAACCCGGCACACCCGCAACAATCAGGCTGGCGTGTGATTTTAACCTAAATCGTAGTATAACACAGCTTGTCAAAATTGGCAACGCAGATTAATTTCTTAGAAAAGCAAACTTCTTTGCTCCCTTACCTGACTTCCACGTTAACACGGACAGGAATTCTATTGAAAACCATAACACGGAAAGTTTGACCCGCCAATTCGTCCTGGAGGGCTTCCTGTACCAAGAGATAAGCTTCCGCTCCGAATTTTTCTGCCAACCGATCCGTATCGATCCCATCCATAATTTCACCGGCGGCATTTTCTACATTCTTGCGCATTTTGTTGTTGAGCTGCTCAATAAACTCTGCCGGCATGCGAAAGACAAAGCCGGCAATTTCCATTCTATCGGAAACAATCCTTGTCCGCATCTCCTTTTCCACAATGCCGGGGATTTCCGCTTTTGCCCCCTCAATTACCTTCGGTATTTCTGTCTTCGCTTGAGCAACAATCCTCTCACGGACGATGACAGCTAACTGTTTACTGTCCAGACTAACGGTAGCCCCCCTAACGGCTGCTACTCCCACAAAGGTAGCCACAAGAGCAAAAACGAATAGGCTTCCCGCCAGTAGACCGGCAACAAAAGACCTTTTGTCTAGAGAAAATTTCCTTTTCGTCTGCACCACGTCTCCCTTTGCGTCAGAACTTGCATGCAAACACACTACCCGTTAATGCTATATTATAACTCCTTTACATATTAATTATGCTTAATTACAAAATCTTCTTCCAAAGCTGCACAACCTACGTACGCACACCTTTGCGTCTCGCCAACTGTTCCAGCAAATAAATATTCTTTACTTTGATATATGTGCCTTTCATCCCAAGTGAACGGGACTCGATTACGCCGGCACTCTCAAATTTGCGGAGTGCATTTACGATGACAGAACGGGTAATCCCCAACTGATCAGCAATTTTACTGGCTACCAATAAACCTTCATCACCATTTAACTCCTCAAAGATGTGTTCAACCGCTTCCATTTCAGAATAGGAAAGAGTGCCGATAGCAAGCTGAACAATTGCCTTGTTGCGGGCTTCCTCCTCGATTTTTTCCGCTTTGGAACGCAAAATTTCCATTCCTACCACCGTTGCTCCATATTCGGCCAGAATTAAATCTTCCGGCTCAAACTCTTCAGTAAAGCGAGCCAATAGCAGCGTGCCGAGCCGTTTGGCGCCACCGACAATAGGAACAATGGTCGTTATTTTATTAGTAAATAGACAGTCAGTTTCCTCCAGGAAAACACAGTCATTACACTTCTGCCGCAAATTTACACGGGGATCATCCACATTTAGCAGCAGCTCGTTGTAATCATCGGGAAATGCACCGTCGCGAAGCACTTCTTTCACCATCAATTCACATTCAAACTCATCCACCAAAGAGAATCCAAGAATTTTTCCGCTGCGCTCCGCAATATAAATATTTGCATGGATAACATTTTTCAACACATCTGCCACTTCTTTAAAATCTACAGGCTGTCCGGCAGTCTTTTGTAAAATTTTATTAATCCTTCGTGATTTTTCTAATAAAGAAGTCATAGCCATGAATTAATCATCCTCTCTTTTGGAAGTTAGACTCTGACAGCCAACCGATTAGTATTCTATAAAATATACCTGCTAAGGTCTTTATTCCGGACAATGTTATTAAGTTTAGCTTGCACATACTCAGCCGTGATTGGCACAAGCTGAGGCGGCAGCTCAGGAGCGTTAAATGACAATTCCTCCAAAAGTTTCTCCAGAATTGTATGTAAACGTCTCGCACCGATGTTCTCCATTTCATTGTTTAGGGTACATGCCAGCTTGGCAATTTCACAAATGGCATCATCCCCAAACTCCACCGTCACCCCTTCAGTCTTTAGCAGTGCGGTATACTGCTTAGTTAACGCATTGGCAGGTTCGGTCAGAATTTGTTTAAAATCTGTTTCAGTAAGGCTGTTTAATTCTACACGGATAGGGAAACGACCTTGGAGCTCAGGAATCAAGTCGGTCGGCTTTGCTACATGGAAGGCTCCGGCGGCAATAAAAAGAATATAGTCGGTTTTTACAGCTCCATACTTGGTCGTCACCGTCGACCCTTCCACAATAGGCAAAATATCGCGCTGAACTCCTTCACGAGAGACATCAGGCCCGCCACGATAATCCTTACCGGCAATTTTGTCGATTTCATCAAGAAAGATAATGCCTGACTGTTCAGCCCTTGACACCGCTTCTGTGATAACCTCATCCATATCAATCAGTTTCTGCGCTTCTTCCTGCAGAAGAAGCTTTCTCGCCTGACGTACCGGCAGCCTACGCATCTTTTTGCGTTTCGGAAAAAACTGACCCATAAGATCTTGGAAATTAATACCCATGTCTTCCATTCCTGAACCGGAAAACATTTCAATCAGCGGAGCTCGATCATCGACTTCCATTTCAACCAACTCATCCTCCAACAAGCCCCTCGCCAGTTGGTCTTTTAGCCGTTCCCTGGTAATGCGGTAATCCTTAATCTTTTCAATAAACTCCGGTTCATCTTCTTCTGATGTTTCATTTGCAGAAGATGAAAAGAGAAGGCTTAGGGGATTATTGCCGCTTCTCTGCTGCTCCGGCTTGGGAGCTAAAAGTTCAAGCAATCTTTCTGCCGCAGGTGCCTGAGCCTTCTCACCCACAGTTTCCATTTTTTCTGTCTGCACAATACGGATAGATGTCTCAACCAAGTCGCGAATCATTGTTTCCACATCACGACCCACATAACCTACTTCGGTAAACTTGGTAGCTTCAACTTTAACAAATGGCGCATTTACCAGTTTAGCCAACCTTCTGGCGATTTCCGTTTTTCCCACACCGGTAGGACCAATCATAATAATATTTTTCGGATAAACTTCGTCCTTGATACCGTCGGGAAGGAGTTTGCGCCGGTATCGATTGCGCAGTGCCACCGCCACACATTTTTTTGCGTCATTCTGTCCCACAATATATTTATCAAGTTCGGCAACTATCTGCCGAGGTGTCAATTCTTCTCTGTTCATAATTCCTCCTTGGAGAACTACAATATTTCCAGAACAATCTTATCATTGGTATAAACACAAATTTCAGCAGCAAGCTGGATAGCACTGCGCGCGATTTCCCCTGCTTCCATAGCGGTAAAACGATGAAGAGCGCGAGCCGCTGCCAATGCATACGGTCCACCTGAACCGATTGCGGTAACTCCGTCGTCAGGCTCAATTAGCTCCCCATTGCCGGAGATAACGAGTAAACTAGACGTATCTCCCACCACAAGCAATGCTTCAAGACGTCTTAACACTCGATCGGTGCGCCAATCTTTAGCCAATTCCACCGCAGCCCGGCGTAGATTTCCCTGATATTTTTCCAATTGTTCCTCGTATTTTTCAAACAAGGTAACGGAGTCGGCAACCGAGCCGGCAAAACCGGCTAAAACTCTGCCCTGGTAGATTCGCCTTACTTTTACCGCGTGATGCTTCATAATTGTATTGCCGCCGAGTGTAACTTGACCGTCACCTGCAAGCGCACAACGACCGTCTTTTAAAACTGCGACAATAGTCGTTCCGTGAAACATATTCTTCTCCTTAAGCCCGGGGATGAGCCGCACAATATGTTTCTTTAAGCTGATCCCTTGTGATATGAGTATAAATTTGCGTTGTGGATATATTCACATGCCCTAAAAACTCTTGAACCGCACGCAAATCTGCTCCCGCATTAAGCAAATGAGTGGCAAAACTGTGGCGGATGCTATGCGGACTAATCCCTTTAGTCAGACTCACTTGGCGAATATATTTTTCTGTCAAGCGGCGCACCCCCCGGTCTGACAATCTTGTCCCATATTTGTTTAACCAGAGCGCTTTTTCTCCGCTGCCATCCTTATTCCGACGCAATAGCTCCGGCCGGCCACCAACAAGATAAGCCTGCACTGAGCGGCGTGCAAAACTTCCCAAAGGCACCACCCGCTCGCGGGAACCTTTACCCATAACTATAAACTCGCCACGGTTCAGATCCATAGCATGAAGATCTAACGATACCAATTCACTCACCCTAATACCAGACGCATAAAGCGCTTCCAAGATAGCCACATCCCGCAGACCTGCAGGCGTCGCAATATCTGGCGCGCTTAAAAGTCTAAAGACTTCTTCGACAAAAAGGAATCGTGGCAATTTTTTGCCTTGGCGGGGGGTGGACACTATACTCCATGACGTATCTTTCAAGTGACCTTCCCTGTTTAAGTGGCGCAGAAAAGAACGGATGGCAGAAAGTTTGCGGGCAATAGTGCGACGCTCGTAATTTTGCTGCTGCAGCATCGCCAAGTAATGTCTGATTGCCAAATAATCCAGCTCAAACGGGAAAGGGATACCTTCAGCTTCCAGGAAGCTGAAAAACTGGGCAAGATCTTCGGCATAATTTCTGACAGTATGTGGCGACGCATTTTTTTCAAGTTGCAGATAAGCAATAAAACTGCCCAGAAAATCAACCATCACAAACGTTTTCTCCTTTTCAAAAATAGTATCACAAGAATGTTTACTTTTGCAAGTTAATTTTGCCAAAGTTTGCGCCATTCCGCAATTTTCTCAAGCGCACGCCGCGCCATCATCATTTTTCTTTCTCTCTTCGACACATTAGCTTGCAGCGGCGGAAAAATACCGAAGGTAACATTCATAGGCTGAAAGTTTGCCGGATCTGCAGTGGTAATATAACGTAACAACGCGCCGTGGGCCGTTTCATGAGGCCATATTAATTGCTTGGCTCCCGCCAACAAGCGGGCTGCGTTGATTCCGGCCACAAGACCCATAGCCGCAGATTCCACATATCCTTCCACACCTGTAATCTGACCTGCAAAATACAGTTTATTATTTTGGCTGAATTGCAAAGTTGGCAATAACACTCTGGGTGAATTAATATATGTATTACGGTGCACCACTCCAAAACGGGCAAACTCAGCTTGTTCAAGGCCGGGAATCAAGCGAAAGACGCGGCGTTGCTCAGACCAGCGCAGACGCGTCTGAAAACCTACTATATTGTAGAGAGTAGCCGCCGCATCATCCTGTCGCAATTGAACTACAGCGTAAGGCTGACGTCCAGTCCGGGGATCAGTTAAACCAACCGGCTTCATTGGTCCAAACAATAATGTCTCAAAACCGCGCGAAGCCATCACTTCCACCGGCATACAACCCTCAAAATACTTCGGCTGTTCTTCTGTGGAATGTCCCAGATGAACTTCGGCAGAAGTAAGCGCTCGGTAAAACTCCCTGTATTCCTCCTCATTCAGCGGACAATTGAGATAATCGGCTGTCCCCTTTCCGTAGCGGGAGGCGCGAAACGTCTTTGCTTCATCAATCGACTCTGCCATAACAATCGGCGCGGCAGCATCATAAAAATATAGCGAATCTTCACCTGTCAGCCTGCCGATTTCTGCGGCAAGCGCTGCTGAAGTAAGCGGTCCGGTAGCCAAAATCACAGGTCCATTAATCGTATCAGGAAGCTCTCTAACTTCACACTCCACGCAAGTCACATTAGGCAAACTATTTATTACTGCAGTTACACTGCGGGCAAAACCTTCCCGGTCGACTGCTAATGCACCGCCAGCCGGCAGAGCATGTTTATCAGCCTGCGCCATAATCAGTGAATCAAATTGCCGCATTTCTTCTTTGAGTAAACCCACGGCGTTTTCCAAAGAAGCCGCCCGCAGCGAGTTGCTGCAAACAAGTTCTGCCAGGTAGGGACTCTGATGCGCCGGGGTCGTTTGCGACGGACGCATTTCATACAGCTTCACACTGGCTCCTGACTTAGCTGCTTGCCAAACAGCTTCTGCGCCTGCTAACCCTCCCCCAACAACAGTAATTTCAGCCAATTTTTCCCCTCCTGTCCGTCTCTTTTTTTGTCTTTTTGCTGCTTGTTCTTTTTTCTTCCTTTTGAGGAGGTGCTTCTTTCAAGATTTTTGCGCACTCTTTATTTGCACAAAGCAGTGTTTTGCCTTTAAGTACGGTAAGATAGTTACACTTTGGACATTTAGTTTTCTGCGGGACATCCCAAGTTGTAAAATCACACTCCGGATAGCGGCTGCAACCATAAAAATTACGCCGCCGTTTAGTTTTGCGCTCCACTAAAGGTTTGCCGCAGGCAGGACAGTCAATATCCAGCTCTTTTACAATTGGCTTTGCATAGCGGCATTCAGGAAAACCGGGACAGGCGAGAAATTTACCGTAGCGACCCATTTTATATACGAGAAAACGGCCGCAATTTGGACATTGCTGATCACTTTCTTCCGGTGCTATCACTACTTTTCCCATATGTTCTTCTGCCTGTTGCAGACTCTTAATGAAACTATCATAAAAGTTGCGGATGACTTCCACCCACTCCAGGTCGCCTTCTGCTATTTGATCAAATTTTTCTTCCATCTGGGCGGTAAAGTCAACTTCCAGAATATCGGGAAAAAATTCCAAAAGTTGCTCGAGCACCACATGACCAAGCTCAGTTGCATAAAAAAGCTTATTTTCACGGGTCACATAACCCCTGGTTTGCAACGTTTCAATAATAGGCGCATAAGTGCTTGGCCGTCCGATTCCTTTCTCCTCCAGCGTTTTAACCAGCATTGCCTCACTAAAACGGGAAGGCGGCTGAGTAAAATGCTGCTTAGGATCTAATTGCAACAAAGAAAGCAGCTCGCCGGCCGCCAACTCCGGGAGAAGACCACCTTCTTCCTTTTCTTCCTCATCTTTGCCCTCGGTGTAGAGCTTCATAAATCCTTCAAACTTAAGCTGCGAGCCTGTTGCCCTAAATTCATAATCGTCTGCCATAATTTTTGCGGTTACAGTATCATAGACGGCTGCGCTCATCTGGCTCGCTACCAAGCGCTCCCAGATTAGCTTATATAATCTGTATTGATCTCTCGATAGAAACGATTTGACGCGCTCCGGCGAGCGTAACACCGCTGTGGGTCTGATTGCCTCATGGGCTTCCTGCGCCCCTTTTTTTGTCGCATATTGCGGCGGTTTGTCCGGCACAAACAAACTGCCGAATTCTGCGGCAAGATATGTACGCACCTCAGCCTGTGCCGTTTGTGAGATGCGAGTGGAATCTGTGCGGATATAAGTAATCAGACCAATAACGCCTTCTTGACCTAAATCTAACCCCTCGTAAAGCTGCTGCGCGACAACCATAGTTTTACGGGCTGTAAAACCGAGCTTGCGGGAAGCCTCCTGTTGCAGACTGCTGGTAGTAAATGGCGGTGCCGGTCGACGCCGTCTTTCTTGCTTTTTTACATCTGCCACTTTAAAAGATTTATTTTTTAGAGAATTTAAAAGATCATCAGCTTCCTGACGATTCACCGGCACATGCTTCTTCCCTTTTTTTCCATAATACTTTGCTAAAAAAGCAGCACCTCTGGAGGCCAACTTGGCATCCAAAGTCCAATACTCCTGCGGCTCAAACTTTTCAATTTCATTTTCGCGCTCCACGATCAGGCGGAGAGCCACAGACTGTACACGTCCGGCGGAAAGACCTTTTTTCACCTTTTTCCATAAGAGAGGCGAAATTTTATAGCCAACCAATCTGTCAAGTACTCTCCGAGCCTGCTGCGCATTAACTCTGTGCAGATCAATCTGACGGGGATTTTTGAAAGCCTCTTCTACAGCCTTTTCAGTAATTTCATTAAACTCAACTCGACAAGGCGTATTCTCAGGAATACCTAGCGCACGTGCAAGGTGCCAGGAGATCGCTTCACCTTCACGATCCGGGTCGGCAGCCAGAAAAACCTTTTTTGCCTCTTTTGCGGTATTCTTTAACTCTTTTAGCACCTCGCCTTTGCCACGAATCGTAATATATTTAGGTTCAAAATTATGTTGCACATCAATCCCTAGCTGACTTTTCGGCAAATCGATCACATGCCCAAAAGAAGCTACAACTTTATACCTTCGCCCCAAATACTTTTTAATTGTTTTTGCCTTTGTCGGTGATTCTACCACAACAAGATAATCTGACATACGGCACCCCCAGCTGCAGCACAGCATTTCTAATTATACTACATTTACTAATTCACTATAGACTATACACGTATGTAATGGTTTCCCGGCACTTTCTTAACAGCGCACATCAATTCCAGCTCAACTAGGCAAACTGCTAAATCCTCAACAGTCAAATCGCAACAGGCAATCAATTCATCAAAATGGATAGGTTCATACTCCATAACCTTTAAAACTTTTTGCTGATTCTGCGTAAAATTTTGTTGAGCATCCTTTATGCCTTCAAAGGGTGACAACCCCAAAACAGCCAAAACATCTGCGGCACTTTCCACCAGAGCCGCCCCTTCTTTAATTAAGCGATGGCAGCCGCGACTCGCAGGACTGTTAATGCTCCCAGGCACGGCAAACACTTCCCTCCCCTGTTCCAGGGCACAATCGGCTGTGATCAATGCACCGCTGCGCTCAGCCGCCTCCACAATAATTACCGCCAGGGAGAGACCGCTGATTATCCTGTTGCGCATCGGGAAATGCGGCGGTTTTGGCTGAGTGCCCAAAGGGAATTCACTAAGGATTACACCTTGGCGTTCAATTTCATCACGCAACTTTCTATTTTCAGGCGGGTAACAAATATCCAGACCACAACCCAATACTGCCGCCGTCCGCCCGCCTGCTCTCAGCACGCCTAGATGGGCAGCCGTATCTATCCCCCTGGCCATCCCGCTTACGACTGTTATGCCAAAAGCAGCCAGATCAGCGCTTAACCTGTCAGCAACTGCTTTACCGTACGCAGTTGCTTTCCTTGAGCCAACCAAAGAGACACAAGTATGGTCAAGCACTGTAAAATCGCCACGGTAAAACAATACCGCCGGCGGGTCGGAGATTTCTTTAAGAATCTTTGGATAGCGTTCCTCATTCACAAGCACTGCATCAAAACCAAGCGAAATCAAACGCTGAAGCTCTCTGTGGGGATCAACAGCTTTACGTTCTGCCACCATTGCGGCAGCAGCATGCGCCGGCAAACCCGCGGCGATCAGCGCGTCCACGTCTGCGGTGAATACTTTTTCCGCTGAACCGATTACATCCACCAGGCGCGGGATTCGCCTTGCCCCTAGTACTGAAATTCTGCTAAGCGCCAACCAATATGGCAATTCGCGCATTACATCTCACCTCCGCCGCAGCAGTTATATTTTTCAGTCTGGTCATCTTCTATGGTCGATTTCAATTTAGTATACCATAGGCTCTCTAAATCTTCAAAATAACATGGAAGATGTTGCCAGAATTTTAGTCTTCTGTGCAAAAAAAAAGCTCGCGAGAGCCTTCACTGCCAGCTTGAAATGTCAAAATATTTTCTGTCGATTAGAAATCTCTTAAATCTTGCTGTCCCAGCGGTTTTTCCCAAACAGAATGTCCGTCGTCCCAGGGTTCCCCTTCTACTAATACCTTTACCTGCTCCACCTCCGGAAACTGGGTGGCGGTAAAGACTATCGATTGAACAAAGACAGACCCCCATAAAGTGCCGCCGGGGGAATCGGTAAGAACCTCCCGGGAAAAATCAATTGTCAAAGTAGACCCTTCTCTATTTACCGCAATTATTTCCGCAGCAGCGGGGACTGTGGCATAATATTCACCCTCTTCAGCACGAGGACCATTAAGCAGAGCTTCAAATGTTCGAAATACTTTATCTTCACCTTCATTTACGGTAATCTTACGGGTTATCGGCAAAACATAACCAAACTGGCCGAATTCCCCCGATTCTATAAGCGTAGGGTTAGCAAAAAAAAGGAGTACTTCCACTTCGTTTGTCGGTGGCAAATTCTCAACAGGTGCTTCTTCCTCCGGACTAGGACCTGTTGTCGACAGAAACACCAAAACTAACAAAATTGCCAGGCAAAAGAAAAAAAGTTTAGACATGACTCTCACCCCTCAAAAATAAGTATAACTGCTTCCGCACAAAAACTCAACCCCACCAGGGGGACGGCTCTCCTGGTTGACAATTTCTTCCATCTCTAATATAAAGATCTCAGGGGTGGTTATCTTGCCAAGAAAAGCGAGAAAAAAATCTGAGAGCGGAATATATCATATAATTTTACGCGGACAAAACAGACAGACAATATTTAACAATCTTAAGCAAGAACCGTCCACTAGGTTGAGGTTGAGTGGCAAGCGACAAAGTGTCCTTCAGTTTTCTGTGCCAGTGTGGGCGCGATGCGTCGGCAGCGGAGAGCAGCTTTAGGACAGCGTTGATAAAAGCTGCACCCGGAAACTGTCGATAGCAGATGTTCAGACTCTGCAAGCTGGAAGGGCGGCATTTTTTTTTGTGGGTCAGGATGAGGATGTGCGTCAAGCAGCAAGCGTGTATACGGATGCGCCGGAAAATTAAAAACTGTTTCCACCCTGCCGGATTCCACGATTTTACCCAGATGCATCACGGCAACACGCTCGCAGATTTGCAGCACAACGGCTAAATTATGAGAAATGAACAAATACGAAAGGCCGTAAGTCTCTTTCAGACGTGCCAGCAATATAAGCAATCGCGCGCTTGCCGTCACGTCTAAAGCCGAGACCGGTTCGTCCAAAACTATTACACTCGGCAGTACAACAAGAGTGCGAGCCAGAGCAACCCGCTGCCTTTGTCCGCCGCTCAGTTGGTGCGGATAACGCTTCAGCATCTTTTTGTCTAAACCGACATCATCTAGAATTTCCGAAACACGCTGTTCTCTTTCTATCCGATTTCCAGTTTTTTGAATCACCAATCCTTCCTCCACCAAATCAGCCACACTCAGCCTTGGGTTTAACGCTGCGGCACTGTCCTGAAAGACCATTTGCACTTCACGGCGGATACCAGGTTCTATCCGTTTCCCTTTTAAATATAGAGAACCGCGGCAAGGCCGTTCAAGACCGGCGACTATTTTTCCCAGGGTTGTCTTACCCGAACCCGACTCACCCACCAGTCCAAAAGTTTCCCCGCAAAAAATAGTAAGACTAACCCCATCAACCGCCTTGATAAATCGTTTGGCTCCGTTTTGATAGACTGCCGCTATCCCTTTAAGAGTTAAGAAAGCCTCCATCTTTTCACCGCCTGTTATGACATCGCACTTTCCGCCCATCGCTTTGCCGCACTAACGGCGGATTATACACACATTTGCCAACCCTTTCCGGACAGCGGGATGCAAATACGCAACCATTTGCCGGTTCATCATTTTCCTCTATTATAGGTACTTTTAAAACTGACGGAAGATCCAAGCGGGGCACAGAAGCAAGCAGAAAATCGGTGTAGGGATGAGCAGGGCTGGAGAATAATTTGCCTACGGCAGCCTCTTCCACCAACTGCCCGCCGCAAAGCACGAGCACTCGATCTGCCAACTGGGCAATCACCCCCAGGTCATGCGAAATAAGCAACAGTGACATCTTTGCATCTGAGGTCTGTTCTTTAAGCAAGCAGAGAATTTGTGCCTGTATAGAAACATCGAGCGCAGTGGTGGGTTCATCGGCAATTAAAAGCTTAGGGCGACAGCAAATAGCTGCTGCCAGCATTACTCTTTGTTTCATTCCACCGCTCAACTGATGGGGAAACTGCCGCATCCGCAGCTTAGCAGGAGTTAACCCCAGCGAGCTAAATAAACTTTCCGTCTTCTTTTCTGCTTCCAATTTAGAGATTTGCAGATGGAAGCGAAGCACCTCGCTTACTTGACTGCCGGCAGAAAGCAACGGGTTAAGACCGGTTGACGGGTCCTGAAACAAAAATCCGAGCTCACCACCTCGGATTGCCCGCCAGTCACTCTCGCTGCTAACACCTATCACAAAACGCCGACCCCAAAAGCGAATCTCGCCTGAAGCCTTTGCTGCAGACGGCAAAAGTCCGGCAATTGCTAAAGCAGTCATGCTTTTGCCGCTGCCGCTTTCGCCCACAATACCTACGGTTTCGCCCGGTGCAATAAAAAATGATACGTCTGTCAGCGCTTGAAAGTTCTCGGTCGGGAAGCTCACAGACAAATCAGTGATAGTAAGCACGCTTCCCCCTCCCCGATTGACTTTTTGGGTAAAGACGCTGACGAAAGCCTTCCCCCATCAAGTGGAAAGCAAAAACTGTAATAAAAATAGCCGCCCCGGGAAAAGTCGCATACCACCAGGCGTGGCGAAGATAATTTTGCGCTTCACGCAACATATTCCCCCAGGTAGGAACGGGAGGCTGAATGCCAAGCCCGAAATAGCCCAGCCCCGCCTCCGTCAGAATCGCAGCCGGCACTGCAACAGTCGCGGCTACTAAAATGGGTCCCAAAGCGTTTGGCAGCAAATGAACCATGAGAACCCGCCAGTGAGAAGCACCCAGCATCCTGGATGCCGCGGCAAATTCCAAATTTTTCAGCCGCAATATCTCCCCCCGCACCAACCTAGCGACTGCCGGCCAGCCGGTTCCTCCGATAACAATTACCACGAGCCAGATAGCAGGCTCAAAGATTGCCGCAAGCGTTAGCACCAAAAGCATAGATGGATATACTAACACAATATCAGTCAACCGCATAATCAATTGATCGGTAAGCCCACCAAAGTAACCGGCCAATGCTCCTAAAGCTGTGCCCACCGTAATTGAAAGCAGCATCGCTAAAAGACCTACAGCAAGTGAAACGCGGGCACCGTATACTACTCGGCTGTAAATATCTCTGCCCAAGCGGTCTGTCCCAAAAAAATGTTCTTTTCCGGGAGACTGGAGCCAACGCTTTGCATCTGTTTGGTGCGGGTCATAATTAGCAAAAAGCGGTGAAAAAATCGCAAGTAAAGTCAAGATTATGACTAAAAGCATACCGAGATATAGCTCGACCCCCTGTTGCTTCAGCATATCTTCACTCCTTTTTGCTATGCCTTGAAACGGAGCCGGGGATCAATTAACAGATATAGCAGATCAGCCAATAAATTAGAAAAGGCAACCAAAGCAGCCGCTGAAAGATTGACCGCCATAATCACCGGATAATCCCTGGCAAGTGTTGAAGTGACTATCCAGCGACCTATTCCCGGCCAAGAAAAAACATATTCCGCAATTAACGCGCCGGTAAAAAGCTGTGGCAGTGAGAGAGTTGCCAATGTCACAATCGGCAGAGAAGCGTTGGGGAGGACATGGCGAAAGACAATATATAATTCGCTAAACCCTCTTGCTCTGGCAGTCCTGATAAAATCCTCCGACAATACGGCTAGCACTGCATAACGCACATAACGAACATAGTAGGAAAAGCTCCCCACGACCAACATGGTAACCGGCAAAATAAGGTGTGTCAGCATATCAGACACCGAACTGTTTTCCGCCGTACGCATTCCTGAGGCCGGCAACCATGGGTAGCCATAGGAAAACAACATCATTAAAATAATCCCCAGCCAAAAACTTGGCAGTGACAAACCGGCCAAAGTGACAAGCCCGAGTAATCTGTCGGCAACTCCTCCTTGACGCAAAGCGGCCCAGGTTCCGCAGCTGATTGCGAGTCCAAGTGCCAGCAAAAAAGCCGGAACCGTTAATAGCAGCGTTGCCGGCAAACGCTCCATAGCAAGTTCCACAAGCGGCCTGTTATATATCAGGGACGTCCCAAAATCACCGCGAAACACCCGGCTCAACCAACTGAGATATTGCGCCGGCAGCGGCTCATCCAACTCCTGCAGCTCCAGCCATCTCTCCACTGCCGTGGGATCAAGGCGCAATTCTGGGTTTGCCTGTAATGGATGCCCCGGCGCACTGTGCATTATAAAAAAAGTTATTACCGAAACGCCAAAGAGAACAATTAACGTCTGTCCCAACCTATTTAACAAGTGACGAGTCATAGCCTTTCTTCCCGCCCCACCAAACTCCACAGATGAACATTGTAGAAAAGTGACTCTGGATGGACAGTAAATCCATGCAAGTCTGCGCTGAAAGCATGAATTGCCTGTCTTGAATAAAGCCAAATAATCGGTGCATCTGCCACAATTAACGCTTGGATTTGCCTGTATAACTCAGTTCTCTCCTCTTTATCCAAAACGGCTGCTCCTTTTTCCAGCAGAAGATCTACCTGTTCATTGGCGTAGCCAATTCTGTTACCTGCTCCTTGCGAATGCCAGTGAAATGAGAGATCGGGATCTACATCGGCGCTACGCCCAAGTATAGCCAAGTCATAGTCACCGTTTGTCATCGCAGCCAGAAATGCCTCCCATTCCAGCGCATGAATCTGTACATCGATGCCGACCTGGGCAGCTTGTTCTTTAAACAACAGCGCCACATTTTCACGAATAATATTGCCCGAATTAAAAATCAGCTTAAGCTGAAATTGAGGGTGACCGGCCTGCAGAAGCAACTTTCGAGCCGCAGGCAGGCTACCTTTTTCCTGCGAAAACTCTCGCTCAAAAGCAAAGTGCAGCGGCAGCAGCGGACCGTGCAACACTTCTGCTTTACCTAAGAGCAAGTTAGCCACTAATTCATCTTTATCAAGCAACATTGCTAACGCTTGCCGTACTCGCTTATCTTTTAGCGGTGTGCTTTCCTTTTTCTGATTAATAGCGATATAATCATAAACCAGTCGATTGTTTTTATGGATGCGAATCTGCCGGTCTGCCGCCAGCATCTCCACATCTTCCACTTTAACGGCCGTCGGTAGTAAATCAAGCTTACCTGCCAATAGTTCAATCACTTGCGCTTCAATATTGGGAATAAAACGATAATATATTTCCGCTATTTTAGGCTTCCCCAAGTAATAATCTGGATTTGCCCTGACATGTAAATATTCATCCGGCCGCCAGGCAGTCAGCAAATATGGCCCCGCACCCACAGGCACATTTCTCAGTGAAGGATGTCCCTCCATTTCCGCCACTTTCACATTCTGCAGTTTATGTGCCGGTAGCGGCGGAAAAGTGAGATAGGACAAAAATGGCGCGTGAAACTGTTTTAAGCGAATTGTTATGGTATGCTCATCAAGAACTCGAATCCCAGAAATCTCACCTTGCGCATATGGCGACAAACTATTTTTTCTATATTCTTCCGCGCCATCCACATGGCGCAAAAGTGGATAAAGCCAGCCTGTATAGTCAGCATGACAGATTAATAGCAGCGTAAAAGCTACATCTTCAGCCGTTAGGGGTGTGCCGTCCGACCAAAACAAGCCTTCCCGCAGCCTAAACAGATATGTCAAATTGTCTGACTGCAGCTCAAAAGAGGCAAATAATCGAGGCTCAACTTCAAGTGTATAGGGGTTTGTCCCTAATAACTGCGGATGCAAAAGAGCAGCTGCCTCCAGCGAGCCGGCATCCCGCGCAAACAATGGATTTAGTGTGATTGGGCTGGCTGGAGCAGCGACGTGCAAAACTTGTAAGTTTGTCTCCTCTCGACGCTTTTGACAGCCGTTCAGCAATAGAAAACTAAAACTGATTATCATTAAAACGAAAACCATGCTGCGACGCAATATCTCACCCCCTGTTCAATATGAATACGCCGGCATCAACTGAAAAATGACGGTTAATCTAAAAGATACTTAGCGCAGAAGATTTTCCTTAAATGAACAGGTGAACAACACCCAAAAAAATTAAAACAAGCCCTGCAAAGACGGCTGCCCGTTCGCCGGAAACATTTCTGGCATAACGCTTCCCCAATTGAAATCCGGCTGTAATCAAGAGCATCTTGATCACACCTACCCCTACTGCTGTGGTAATAGGTGCAAATCCCAGCATTGCCGCTCCAAAACCTGCAGCAAAAGCATCCATTGCAAGCGCAATGCCTAACACTATTGCTTCTCTGCCTGTTATCACTCCTGATTTATCAAAATCAGCACGATGGGGCTCGCGCAACATGCCGGAAAAATATGAAAGCCCTTTTTCATTTATTTCTTCGTTCCTACTGTCCGGCAGAGCTGTAGCATTTACACTTCGAAGCGACTGCCAAACAAGGAAAACGCCCACACCAATCAGTAACACACTGCCAATAACACTCCCGACCAGAGGACTAAAAAACTGAACTACCGTACTTCCTGCCAGCAAGGAAACAAATACAGAAAACGCGGATGATACACAAATAATTAACAGTGACGCGGGAGGTATATGTAAGCGCCGCAGGCCGTAGGCAAAACCCACTCCAAATCCATCAAAAGAAACGGCTATTGCAAACATCAAAACTGCGATATAAGACATCATGCCACCACCTTTTGCACAAGTACTACATCATATGGCAGCAGTCAAAGATGGTGCAGGGCCCCTGGTAAATTCACCAAGGGCCCCGAGTAAGTCTGAACTAAAATATAAGTCTTAACTAAAATATTTGTTTAACCAGCCGAGAGCAACCTTATTCTTTGCATCTACACTCCGGACTCCTTCGCCGCTAAAAACAACCAGCTATCAGTGTTGGCAGACGGGGCAAAAGTGGGTACCCCGGCCTGATACCACCTTTCGCTCTATTAACTCGCCGCAACGGCTGCAGGGCTGGTTGCGACGCCCATAAACTTGCAGCCTTTCCTGAAAAGAGCCGGCAGCGCCGCTTGCGTCCCGATAATCACTAAAGGTAGTGCCTCGCCGAGCGATTGCTTCTTCCAGCACACTCCTAATGGCTGCAAATAATGCCAGACGTTCGCTTCGCGCTAAAGAGCGTGCGGAACGCTGCGGCGAAATGCAAGCTCGGTGCAGAATTTCATCAGCGTAAATATTGCCAAGACCGGCCAAGAATTGCTGTTTCAATAACAGTGCTTTCACACTTATAGTTCGCTTTTCCACTTCTCTGTCCAGATAAGGAAAGTGAAAATCTGCGGAAAGCGGCTCCGGCCCCAAGGAAGATAAGCCTTTAAGCTCCGGCAATTCCTCCTTGGCTAACCACCAGATTGTGCCGAACTTGCGAATATCAGAAAATGCCAAAGAAGATCCGTCCGCAAAAGAAAAGATCAGATGCAGATGCTTATGAACAGACGCCGCTTGATTACTAAAAACAAGCTGACCGGTCATCCGTAAGTGGATAACCAAAATAGTATCATCATGCAAATGCAACAACAGATATTTGCCTCGGCGCTCTATACCTGTTACACGCCGACCTGGCAACTTTTGCTGCAATTCTTCCGGCGTTGGACGCTTTAGCGAACCATGGTAGCAAACTTCCACAGCGGCAAATTCACGACCCAATAAAAGCTGCTCCAGTCCGCGCCGAATTGTTTCCACCTCCGGCAATTCAGGCATAATAAATCGCTCACCTCGGTTAGGTAATTTTTTGCATTTGCGCCCAATTAGGCCCGCCTTTAACATCCACCGTTAAAGGGACACTTAGTTCAATTGCCGACTCCATTTTGAGGCGCACAAACTGCGCTGCCTCCGCAAAAATAGCTTCTTCGACCTCAAAGACAAGTTCGTCATGCACTTGCAGAATCATTTGTGCCTGCCCGCCGAAGACAGACAAACCTTCAGCCACTCGCAACATCGCTAATTTAATAATATCGGCTGCCGAACCCTGAATAGGTGTGTTCATAGCTGTACGCTCGGCAAAACCACGCAAGTTGTAGTTTTTGGAATTTATCTCAGGCAGATAGCGCCTGCGGTTTAAGATGGTAGTTACATAACCGTTGAGATGAGCTTCCTTCACAATTTCTTGAATGTAGCGGCGCACTCCGGGCAAGCGCTCCAGATAGCGGGTAATATAAGTTTTTGCCTCCTGCCTGGAAATACCGAGTTGGCGTGAAAGACCATAGTCGCTTATTCCGTAGATAATCCCGAAATTCACAGCTTTAGCCCGATCACGCATCTCCCTTGTTACAGCCGACGGAGACACAGCAAAAACCTCAGCCGCCGTGCGCTGATGAATGTCTTCTGCATTACAAAATGATTCCCTTAAAACTTTGTCTCCGGAGATATGGGCTAGAATACGTAATTCTATCTGTGAATAATCAGCAGACAACAAGAGCTTCCCTTTCCCTCCCGGGATAAAAGCTCTGCGCACCCGACGTCCTTCTTCCAGACGTATAGGTATGTTTTGCAGATTTGGCTCTGTGCTGCTTAAACGTCCGGTCGAGGTCACCGTCTGATTGAAAGTAGTGTGAATCCGGCCTGTTTTAGCATTAACCAGTTTAGAGAGTCCCTCCAAATAAGTGGCAAGCAGTTTTGACAGCATCCGGTATTGCAGAATGTGATTAACAACCTCATGGTGCAGTGCCAGTTCTTCCAATACTTCGGCATCTGTAGAATAGCCCGTTTTAGTTTTTTTCAAAGCAGGCAGCTTTAATTTTTCAAACAGAATTTCCCCTAACTGTTTTGGCGAGTTAAGATTAAATTCTTGGCCGGCCATCAGATAAATTTCCCTCTCAATTACGAAAACCCGCTCTTTTAATTCAAGTCGCAGAGCGGCGAGCGCAGCAAGATCCACTGCCACCCCGGTTCTCTCCATCACAGCGAGGACGGCTGACAAAGGCAGCTCCAGTTCATAATACAATCTATCGAGTGCAAGAGCAGACAACTTTTCACGAAGAAGCGGGCATAGGTAATAAAGAGCTCTGGCGGCAGAGCAGGAAAAATTCTGTTCCTGGGCAGTTTCCGCATTTTTGGCGGAAAAGACAGGCAACTCCCTCTGCAAATATTGTTCAGCAAGTTTTTGTGGCTGATAGCCATTTTCCAGAGGGTTCAACAAATAGGCTGCGAGCGACACGTCAAAAATGGAATTCTCAGGTTCGGATTTAAACAGTCGCCAATAAAGGTTCTGCCATGTTTTGTTGTCATAGACAACCATCTGCCTATTCTTTCCGCTAAAGGCGCCAAGTATCTTTTTTAACTCGGCAGGTTCAGTTAACGGCAGATAATAAGTCGCATTTTTTAGCGCCACGGCAACACCGTGTGGTTCATCCTGCCACGATAGGTTATATGGCAAAGGCAAAATGGCTGCATAATCAGCCATCTCTAATGCGGCTGAAAGCTCTGCTCTGCCAGCGGCACACTCGACAATCCGATACGACTCAGTAACTACTGTCTTACATTCTCCAGCCTGAGCCTCTTGCGGCAATTTATCTGTCAGACTTTTAAATTCCAATTCCGCATAAATCTTGCGCAGCCGGTTAATATCCGGCTCTTTGCGAACAAACAGCCCCGGCTCAAAGCAAAGCGGCACATCGGTTACAATTGTTGATAGTTCTTTGCTCAAGAAAGCCTGCTCTCTAAATTGTTCTAAAGTGTTACGCAGCTTCCCTTTGATTTCGTCTAAGTGATGGTAAATGCCGGTCATGCTGCCAAACTGTTTTAATAACTTTAGTGCCGTTTTCTCACCAACCCCCGGCACACCGGGAATATTGTCTGACTTATCGCCTATAAGCCCCTTATAATCTATAAACTGATTTGCCGTCAGGCCATACTTTTCTTCAATCTCTTTTTCAGTGTAACGCTCAACCTGAGTAATCCCGCGACGAGTATAGATAACTTCAGCCGGCGTGCCTACTAGCTGAAAAACATCAGCATCACCGGAAACAATCAGCGGACTGATACCCTTTTTTACAGCCTCCTTAGCCAGCGTACCAATTAGATCGTCTGCTTCAAAGCCCCCTTTTTCCACAATGGGGATTGCAAGAGCCTCCAGCAAGGAATGGACATGGACAAATTGCTCGCTTAGCTCGCCGGGTGTTTTTTCCCTGGTTGCCTTATATGCCGCAAATTTTTCATGGCGAAATGTAATTTTACCCTGATCGAAAGTAACCGCAATATAGTCGGGCTTCTCCTCCTCCAACAGGCGCAAAAGCATGGTAGCGAAACCATAGACAGCATTTGTATACAATCCCTGCCGCGTTTGCAATAGCGGCAAGGCATAAAAAGCGCGATATACTAAGCTGCTCCCATCGATAATCAGGAACTTCTTATTCACTGCCTCTATCTGCCTCCTTTCTCTTCTGAATTACTCGCAAAGAAATTACTCGTAAAGAAAAGAAAAGAAAAAGCGGCACCAAAACAAGATTTAGAACGAGTCGCTTAGGGAATTGGTCACCCTCGGCCTTGTAAGATAACTCACTATTTTCTCTGACCTGCAGATTATCCGACAATTCTTGGGTATAGATTCTGGCGTCAGCCGGAGGCGTCGCCGCACCTGATTCTTCCTGATAAGTCGCTCTCATCGGCACTGCGTCACTAAAGGGCGCTGGCGGCAGGGGAGAGAGATTAACGACAATAAGCATAATCAAGACGACAGCGGCGGCGACAGCTTGAGAAAAGCCCGGAAAAAAGCGTCCTCCTTTTCTGCTTTGCTCCTTTTTTAATTCCAAAAGAACAGACTTCCGCAAATCTGTAGGTGGGGTCACAGCGCCTGCCTGCTTTAACCAAGATAACATACTTTCTAATTCTGCAGCTTCCTGCCTGCAAGCAGTGCAAGCAGACAGATGTTCTTGAAATTCGGCAAGCTCCCTGTCTGAGAGCAAACAGTCCAGATATGCATCCATTTTCTCAGCAAACTTTTCACAGCTCACGACCTATCCCTCCCCTCCTTCCTCTTTAGATGTACTGTCGTTGATAAAAGTTCCTCTTTTTCAAGATAAAGTTCACGCAGCTTTCTGCGAGCCCTGTTTAAGCGGGACTTCACCGTCCCGCCGTTCAAATTAAGCATCCGCGCAATTTCATCGTAGCTGTACCCTTCCATATCCCGTAACACCAGGACGATCCGCTGTTCTGCGGGAAGCATGCTCAGCAGTGTCCTAATTTCAATTTCTGTTTCTTGGGATAAAGCGGTAGCTAACGGATCAGACGCTTCCGCCGGGAGAGTAAGCGCCAACTGCCCGTCTTCAGTATTAAGAGGCTTATCAAGAGAGAACAGTTGAGGACGTCTGGCTTGCCTTCTCCGCTCATCTAAGCAGGTATTTGTCACAATTCTGTAAAGCCAGGTTGAGAACTGTGCTTGGCCGTTAAACGATGGCAAAGCCCGGAAAGCTTTCAGGAAAGCCTCCTGGGCCAAATCCGCCGCGTCATCCTGGTTTCCCGCCATCCGGAAACAGAGAGCATATACTCTTTTTTCATAGCGCTGCATCAGTCTGTCATAGGCGGAGAGGTCTCCCCGCTTACACAAACTAATCAATACTTTTTCATCTGTTTCCAAAAATTCACCCACTTCCGGATGATTTAAGCTGACGTTTAACTGATCTTGCTTAGAAGGTCAGCCATTTCAATCGCACTGACAGCCGCATCCCAACCTTTGTTGCCGGCCTTCGTGCCTGCGCGCTCAATTGCCTGCTCCAGCGTATCACTGGTGATAATCCCAAAAATAGTCGGCACACCAGTGTCCAGTGAAACTTTCGCAATGCCTTTTGCTACTTCGCTTGAAACATATTCAAAATGAGGAGTAGCCCCACGGATTACCGCACCAAGACAAATTACCGCATCATAGCGCTTGCTGGCAGCCATTTTCTGTGCCACAAGCGGCACTTCAAAAGCGCCGGGCACCCAAGCTACTTCAATTCTATCTTCTGCCGCATCATGACGTTTAAGCGCGTCCAGACAACCGCTTAAAAGTTTACCGGAAATAAATTCGTTAAACCGACCAACCACAATGCCAAATCTATAATCCCGCGCAACTAATTGACCTTCATACAGTTTCACCAACATCTTCGCCTCCTCTGGATTAGCTTATCTGCCGCTACAGGCAGCGTTTTGTTAATATATGGCCAAGTTTTTGTTTTTTTGTATCCAAATAATCTTGATTGTACCGACAGGGCAATATTTCAATCGGAACACGTTCCAATAAAGTGAGGCCGTAGCCTTCCAAGCCCCTTATTTTTCTTGGGTTATTAGTCAGCAGACGAATTTGACGCACACCCAGATCTACGAGAATTTGTGCGCCCACCCCGTAATCACGCAAATCTGGCGCAAAACCCAACTCCTCATTGGCTTCTACAGTATCTTTGCCCGCATCCTGCAAAGCGTAGGCTCTGATCTTATTAACTAAACCGATGCCGCGTCCTTCCTGGCGCATATATATTACAACCCCGCATCCTTCCTCTTCAATCAGCCTCAGGGCATTTGCCAACTGAGAACCACAATCACAACGTTGCGAGCCAAAGACATCGCCGGTCATACATTCGGAATGAACACGCACCAGTACAGGAACTTCCGGATTAATCTCGCCTTTTACAATAGCCAGATGTTCATGCTTGTCCACATTGTTTTCATATACAATAATTTTAAAGTCACCATACTGGGTCGGCAGGTGCGCTTCACCGGCACGGCGAACCAACTTCTCTTTTTGCATTCTATATTTAATCAAATCCGCAATAGTAATCATCTTCAGGTCGTGCTCCAGAACAAACTGCATAAGTTGCGGCACACGTGCCATGCTTCCATCCTCATCCATAATCTCGCAGATGACGCCTGCGGGATACAAACCTGCCATGGCTGCTAGGTCGACTGCCGCTTCCGTGTGGCCGGCGCGACGTAAAACACCCCCCTCCATTGCTTTCAGCGGGAAAATATGACCTGGACGCCGCAAATCGCTCGGTTTTGTTTCCGGACAAATCAATGCCCTAATCGTCTCAGCCCGCTCACGCGCTGATATTCCGGTAGTCGATTGACTGGAATCAACCGAGACAGTAAATGCGGTAAAGTGAGCATCCGTGTTGTTTACCACCATGGGTGGAAGCTCCAACTGGTCGACACGCTGTGCTTCCAGCGGAGCACAAATAAGTCCACGACCATACTTTGCCATAAAATTGATGGCTTCCGGCGTCACTTTCTCTGCCGCCATCAATAAGTCTCCCTCGTTTTCCCGATCTTCGTCATCCACCGCCACAATCATCTTGCCCTGTCGCAGATCTTCAAGCGCTTCTTCAATCGTATTGAATTTCATGAGAGAACACTCCTTGTTTTATTGAAGAAACCCGTTTGCTTTCAAGAAATCCACGGAAATGTCTTCCTTTTGTTTTTCATCCCGCTGAGCAAAAAGCAGGCGCTCCACATATTTGCCAATCAAATCATTTTCCAGGTTAACTTTCTCCCCTTCCCTTTTCCTGCCAAGGGTAGTATGGGAAATGGTATGCGGGATCACGGAAACAGAAAACCAATCTAAACCGGTGTCGGTCACAGTAAGCGAAATTCCATCGACTGCAACGCTCCCCTTAGGGATGATATAACGCAGAATTTCTGACGGAACGCTAAAACGGAAAAGCACTGCATTACCTTCCAGGCGACGTTCTGCAATACGGCCGATTCCATCCACATGGCCGCTTACAAGATGGCCGCCAAGGCGTCCGCCTAAGGCCAGCGCACGTTCCAAATTAACCGTATCCCCGGGCTTAAGCTCCATTAAATTGCTCCTGCGCAACGTTTCCGGCATTACATCAACCGTAAACTCGCGCTCTGAGAAAGCGACTACAGTAAGACAAACACCATTGACGGCAATACTATCCCCCAGTTTCACATTGGCCAAGACTGTCTGGGCAGAAAGCCGCAACTGAGCTGAGTCAGCCCGCATAGACAATAACTTTACCAACCCCATTTCTTCAACTATACCAGTAAACATGGCGCCTCCTATCGCTGCTCTGAATAAGCAATATATCCTGTAATTAAAAGATCTGCCTCATAACGGTTTATTTCTATATCCCTCACCTGCCACGCTTCTTCCACCGTAGCCACCCCTTCTCCACCCACCGGAGACGGTGCGCCGTTACCACCAAACAGCAGCGGGGCAACAAAAATATTTACCTTGTCTACCAAGCCATGTTCCAATAAGGAGTAATTAAGGTTGCTGCCTCCTTCCACTAGCACCGACATAATTTCGCGGCGACCTAATTCATCCATAACGGCCGGCAGCGGTACAAAACCCTTGAGATCGGCTGCAAGCCTTACTAAAGTGACACCGCATGCCCGCAAAGCAGCAACTCGTTCTTCCGGCGCGCTATCTGTAACAAAAAGCAAGGTGTTCTCCGGTTGTTCGGCAACTACTGCGGCAGTCAGCGGGGTTCTGGCATGACTATCAATAATAACACGCAAAGGATTTCTGCCCCCCTCCGGCAGACGCGCCGTCAGACGTGGGTTATCGGCAAGCAGTGTGCCGATGCCGACCATGATAGCATCATGCTGCTGTCTTAATCCATGAGCATATTCCCGGGATCGCTCGCCGGAAATCCAGCGCGAAGCTTTAGTGCGAGTAGCAATTTTACCATCAAGTGTCATGGCTGCTTTCATCGTCACAAAAGGGCGTCTTAAAGTGATATACTTAACGAAAACTTCATTAAGTCGCGCGGCTTTCTCCTCTAAGACACCTATTTTTAGTTTGAGGCCCGCCTCCTTCAGTCGGGCGAGTCCCCGTCCATTAACAAGAGGATTTGGGTCCTGCATGCCGACAACAACTTTTCTGATGCCGGCAGCAATAATCCGTTCGGTGCAAGGTGGCGTTCTTCCCGTATGGGAACACGGTTCAAGTGTTACATAAAGAGTGGCTCCGTCTGCCGAAGCTCCCGCCTCTTCCAGAGCAATAATTTCTGCATGAGCCCCACCTGCCCGCTGGTGATAGCCGGTGCCGATTATTTCACCATCCTTTACCAACACTGCACCCACCATAGGATTTGGGCTGGTGCCGCCAAGGCCTTGCGCCGCCAAATCCAAAGCCAGACGCATATAGCGCTGGTCTGCTTCCATTTCAGCAAACACCTCACCTTTTTTAGGTAAATAAAAACCCCGGGAGTTTCCCAGGGCTTGATGGCACGGAAATAAAGCTTCCTTCTCCCATCCAGACTATACTGTCGGCTCCGAAATAGCATCGGATCAGCCAAAGGCTCGCGGGCTTTACCGCCGGTTAGGAATTGAAGGCGCACCTTCTCACCTGTCCCTGAAGGAATTACAAATAGATTATAGCATAGAGTACGCTTTATACCAACCTTTTTTCTGTTTTTAGCATCTTGATTGCTTTTACTGCATCCGGCTCAGCAAAAATTGCCGTTCCTGCCACCAGTACTGTTGCACCGGCTTCTTTAACGAGCGGCGCCGTTTCCGGACTAATTCCGCCATCCACCTGAATATGGACAGGAAGATCCCCGAGCAGCTCTTTTAAACGGCGGATTTTCTGCAAAGAGGAAGGAATAAATTTCTGTCCGCCAAAACCTGGATTCACACTCATGATTAACACCAGATCAATTTCAGTCAAAATGTATTCCAGCGCGGAAAGCGGCGTAGCCGGATTCAGCGCCACTCCGGCTTTAACCCCCAAGTCACGAATCATCTGTATCACACGGTGCAGATGAGTGCATGCTTCTGCAGAGACAGTAATTAAATCTGCTCCTGCTCGCATAAATGCCTCCAAATAGCGCTCAGGCTTTTCAATCATCAAATGCACATCAAAGAATAAGGAAGATTGACCGCGTAACGAACTGACAACCTGAGGCCCCATGGTGAGATTAGGAACAAAATGTCCATCCATTATGTCAAAATGCAGCCAATGTGCCCCGCCTTCCTCAACCTTTTTCACTTCCTCCGCTAAGCGGGAAAAATCGGCAGACAGCAGCGATGGAGCAATCATAACCATGTCAGTATCTCCTCTCCTGGGTTAGAACCTCGTCCAGAAAGACGAGATAGTTTTTATAGCGAGACTCAGCAATCTTGCCGGAGGCAACCGCCTTTTTCACGGCACAATCCGGCTCTTCCCGGTGTCTGCAAGGGTTAAAACGACAATGAGAAGCAAATGGGAAAAACTCAGGGAAACATAACGGCAATCTTTGCGGAGAAACAGCCGCCAGAACCAACTGGCTAAATCCCGGAGTATCCGCCACTAAACCGCCGCAATCCAGTGCCAACAGTTCGACCTGACGTGTAGTATGGCGACCGCTTTTAAGTCTTTCGGAAACTTCACCGGTACGCAATTTTAAACCGGGTTGAATACTGTTTAAAAGCGACGATTTTCCGACACCGGACGGACCGGCCAACACCGAAATTTTGCCGCAGAGTTGCTGTTTGAGCTCTTCTATCCCCTGCCCGAATTTTGCACTTGTCATCAGCAGCAGATATCCGGCACTTTCGTAGAGATTACGCAACGATTTTTTCGCATCTTCATGGGGCAGATCTTCTTTATTCAAACAAATAATCGCCCGTAACTGCTCGTTTTCTGCCAAGACAAGCAATCTGTCCAAGAGCTGCAGGGAAAGTTGGGGATTTTGCGGCGCACAGACGATCACCACCTGTTCTACATTAGCAACCTGAGGGCGGGGCAAAAGCGTCTCCCGCAGTTCAACAGCATCCAAGACTCCTTCCTGCCCGGAAAGAGGAGTGATACAGGCGCGATCTCCCACATAAATAGTTGTCCCGTCCTTTTTAAAGCGGCCGCGAGCACTACAGCGGTATTCGGTGCCGTCTTCTGCCCGCACGTCATAGAAACCGCCGACTGCCCTGATAATTATTCCCCGCAGCATTTTCACCCCTTGCTCTATGGAAAATTTCTAATCTCGACATTATTTTGCCAACGAACTTCCACTTCTCCGCTGCCTAGACCAAAAGTGATAATCTGTGCGCCTGTACTGCGAAACTTTTCAGTTCGCTCACCGGATGCATCGCGAACAATTACTGTCACTTCTTCGCCTATAGGAATATCTTCAGTGGGAATGCGAATTTCATGTCTTTGCAATCCGGGCTGCCCGGGGCCTTTGCTGATAGTTAAATCTACCGAAGCTCCAGCCTGCACCAATTCACCGGCTGCAGGCACTTGATCAATCACCTGTCCGGCCGCAAAGGTGTTGCTGGAATCCTCAGCCACAAAACCCAATTCCAAACCAAAAAGTTCAAGCCATTTTTTTGCGTCCTCCAAATTCAGTCCGCGCAAATCACGCACGGGGAAAGGTCTCCCTCCGATGCTTACATTTAGTGTTACCGTAGATCCCCTGGAAATACGATGCCCCCTGCCGGGGTTCTGAGCTATGACTGTCCCGGAGACCTCCTCACTATGTCGTTCCAAAACTTCTACTTCAAATCCCTGCCCCTCCAAAAGCAATGTGGCTTCACGCACCATTTTCCCAACCACATCTTCCACTTCAACCAGATCCGGCCCGATGCTTAAAACCAGTTCAATTTCCCGGCCCTCTTTGACGACTCGCCCGGCGGCAGGCGATTGGCTAATCACATGACCGGAGGGCACAATATCACTGACAACTTGGTCTGCCACGCGGTGAGCCAAACCTGCTTCAGACAAGATGCTTGCTGCTTGAGACAACAATTCCCCTTCAACTGCCGGAACTTCCACATCAGGGACAATCCAATACTCACGCAGCATCAGCAGACCAACTACCAGCAGGGCAATCATTAATAATGCAGCAATAATCGCTGCCTTATGGATCGGCTGCAAACTTCTTTTTTTATTCAGTCCCTGGTTTTCCGTCTGTTCTATTTTGGAAGCAAGCGCCTGTTCAGCCGCCAGATTTTCTCTGCCATTTAAATAATTCGACAACTCGCCTGACATTTCACGTGCTGACACATAGCGGTTCTCAGGATTCTTTTCTACCGCTTTGCGGATAATCCGCTCTACAGGGAGAGGAATTTGCGCATTAATTTCCCGCGGCTTTGGAAACGGCTCCTGGATATGTTTTAGCGCAACCGAAACCGGTGAATCACCGCTGTATGGAACTTTACCCGTCATCATTTCGTAGAGCACAATGCCAAGTGAGTAGATATCTGATTTTTCATCTGTCTGACCGCCACTTGCCTGTTCCGGTGAAAAATAATGAACAGAACCCAAAAAAGCATCGCTATATGTCACTGTCGAGGCAGTCACAGCTTGCGCGATGCCAAAATCAGTCACTTTCAACCGACCGTCCTCGCCAATCAAAATATTATGAGGCTTTATATCGCGATGGATAATGCCATGTTTATGAGCTTTGCTTAAAGCATGAGCAATCTGACAAGCATAGTCTACCGCCATGCGTATCGGTAAGCGGCCGAGGTCATCAATTAATTCTTTTAAAGACTGACCTTGAATATATTCCATCACAATATAGCGGATGCCATCTTCCTCACCCACATCGTAAATACTCACAATATTTGGATGGGAAAGACTGGCAGCAGCCTGCGCTTCCCGACGAAAACGGCGAACAAAATCAAGGTCGCTTACATATTCAGGGCGCAATACTTTGACTGTCACATGGCGGTTAAGCAGATTGTCCATCCCTTTAAAAACAAAGGCGGTTCCGCCATCGCCGATTTTCTCAACCACCTGGTACCGCTTCCCCAAAATCTTACCAATCATCTCGTCACCTCAGTCATCAAACCGACATTATGAAGCGGTCACTAATATTGCCGTTATATTGTCGATGCCGCCACGTTCATTCGCCAGCTCAACCAAACGTTCCAGAATATTTTCCGGCGAGTCGCTTGCCTGAGTTTCCCGGAGCAGCTCTTCATCATCCACTAAACCATAGAGACCATCGGTGCAAAGCAAAATCAAGTCACCGGCTTGCAGCAGAAATTTCTGAATATCAAATGACGGCGCTTGCTCCGTACCCAACGCCTGAGTTAGTATATGCCGCTGCGGATGATTTTTCTTCTCTTCTTCACTGATTTGGCCGGAACGAGCCAGTTGTGACACTAATGTATGGTCTTCAGTAAGCATCTGCAGGCGACCTTGGCGCAAGAGATATGCACGACTGTCGCCGATATGGCCAATCCATGCCTGCCCTGAAACAGAAAGAAGCAAAGTCAGTGTCGTCCCCATCCCCACACACTCCGTGCCATTACCGCCTGCAAGCAGAATTTTACCGTTCGCGACTGTTAAGATTTCTGTTAAATACGGCTCAATAGTGCAACCATCTGCCACTTTCTCATAAAGCGTTAGTTGCTGCTCTATCAAAGATTGCCTTATAGTTTCCAATGCGAGCGTACTTGCCACCTCTCCTGCGGCATGACCACCCATCCCGTCTGCCACGGCAAACAGAGATATTGTTCCTTGCTGCCAAATCAGATAGCCGTCTTCGTTTTTCTCTCTCACTCTTCCCGGGTGACTAATTCCCGCAGCTCTCATTACTTTCACCTTTTGCATGCTCACAATCTCCACTCATCTTGTTACTTAACTGTCCGCAAGCTGCGTCAATATCAGTACCCAGCCTGCGCCTGAGAGTCACTTTTACGCCACCGCCACGCAGTATAGCAGCAAATGCATGCAGCACCGGCTGGGGACTGGGGCTAAGCCCTTGCTGCGGCAACGCATTAAAAGGAATCAGATTAAGATGACAAATTCTTTTTTTCAGGAGAGCCGCAAGCTCCCGAGCTTCTTTAACTCCGTCATTTAAACCTTCAATCAGCGTATATTCATAAGTTATCCGCCGGCCTGTCAGCTTAGTGTACTCATCGCAAGCGGCAAGCAGCTCTTCCAGCCGATATTTTCTGTTAATCGGCATTATTTTATCTCGCAGATTATTATTTGGTGCATGCAGTGATACTGCCAAAGTAAGCGGCAGTTTAAGTGCCGCGAGCTCCCTGATTTTTGGCACCAGCCCGCAAGTGGAAATTGTCAGGTGGCGCAAACTCATCCCTAGTCGTTCCGGATCTCGTACCGCTTCAAGAAAATCCACAATGGCAGTAAAATTGTCGAGCGGTTCGCCTGAACCCATCAAAACTAAGCTTTTCAACTCCTTGCCTTGTGCGGACATCTCACCTTTAACTTGCAGCACTTGTGCTAATATTTCCGCAGCGGAAAGATTGCGGCTAAAACCGGGCAATCCCGAAGCGCAAAAAATACAGCCCATTTTACAGCCTACCTGCGTCGAGATACAGGCACTATAACCGATATTATATGGCAGAACAACTGTCTCCACAGTCTGACCGTCTGCCAAAGCAAATAAATATTTCTCCGTTCCATCTCTGGATACCTGCCGCTTTAACGGCTGCAAAAAACCGATTTCAGCAAATTCACTTAATTGTTGACGCAACAATTTCGGCAGATTTGTCATCTCCGCAAAAGACCGGGCGCCTTTTTGATAAAGCCAGACGAAAATTTGCCCTGCTCTGTAAGCGGGGTGGCCAAGCCCTGACAAAAGAACAGCTAACTGCTCCGGTGACAGCGCCAACAGATTAACTTTTTTCCTCATCAAGCACACGTCCTTACCGCTTGGCGCAAGAGTATTCGCTACAGCCCCACACGCTCATTCCTCAAGCAAGTATACCAAACAGACCGCTAAATTGCAATGCGGCCGGCAGGCCGCAATTTTCCTTCTTCTATCGCTTTTTTAAAAGGCTGAAAAAAAACCCATCCAACTGATGACGATGCGGCAATAAATGAACGCCAAGTCTGCCGACACCTGTCCGCCACTGCGTCGGCAGACTTGAAGCAATGTCTCCCAGGCACAATTCACTGTGAGATGATAAAGTTTGGGCGACCACTTCTTCTGTCTCTTCCCGTTCATTAGTACAAGTGCAGTAAAGCAGAGTACCCCCAGATTTCAACACGGAAAGAGCAGCATGAACAAGCTCTTTCTGCAACTTTGCCAACTCAAAAATGTCTTTTTCCTCTACACGCCACTTCAAATCAGGCTTTCGCCGAAGCACGCCGAGTCCGGAACATGGCACGTCCAACAAAATTCTGTCGAAAAACCCAAGCTTAAGCGGGTCAATTTCCCGTGCATCCAAGCAGACGGTACGCACATTCTCCACCCCTAAACGGCGACAATTTGCTTCCACGAGTGCCAAACGATGCGGATAAATATCTAGTGCCAGAATTTTCCCCCGGTTTTTCATCAACTGAGCCAAATGCGTTGTCTTCCCACCGGGAGCACTGCAGCAATCGAGCACATCCTCGCCGGGGAGAGGCGCCAAAATTCTGGCGGCAAACATGGCGCTTTCCCCTTGCACTTGGAACAGCCCTTGCCTGTAAGCAGCTAAAGAAGCCAAGCGTCCGCCGTTTTTAAAAATAAGTCCTTCAGGAATAACAATACTGGGTGCAGCCTCGACCCCATCACCTGCTAAAGAGGTCAGCAAATCCTCCCTGTTCGTCCGCAACGTATTGACACGAGCCGTCAGCGACGCTTGTCTGTTGTTTGCCTGAAGCAGTTCCTCAGTCTCCTCTGCGCCAAACAGTGCCAGCCAGCGCTCCACCAACCACTTAGGATGCGCATAACGCAAAGCAAGATAGGCTGACTCGCCGTCGGAGCGCTTTGGCCAGGGCAGACAATCCTTGTTCCGCAGAGCTCCTCTCAAGACACCGTTAACAAAGGGAGCCAGCCCCCTTTTTTTTCCCTTTTTAGCTAATTCCACCGTAGTATAAACTGCGGCAGAGGCTGGAATCTTCGACAGATAAAAGAGTTGGTAAAAACCGATGCGCAAAATCTGCAAAAGCAAGGCATCGATTTTTTCCACAGGACGAGCGGCAACTTGGCTGATCATCCAATCTAGCGTTAGCTTATGGGTGATTACGCCGTAAGTTATTTCAGTCGCCAATCCTTTATCCCGCTGCTCCATGGGCGCTTCTGCCAACACTTCCGCAAGCGCCAGATTAACAAAAGCCCCGTTTTCTTCTACTTGCTGCAGCGCAAGCAGACTGGCTTCTCTGGCATTTCTTTTTTGCCGCTTTGCCATCTTAACTTCGTCTGTCACGCAATATCAAAAGCCGAATCAGTTGTGTGATCGCAACCGCAGCCGCAGCAAGATAAGTCAGTGCAGCAGCGTTTAATACCTGCTTTGTGGGTCCTACTTCATCACGGCTGATAAAACCGCTCCCCTCAAGTAATGCCACGGCGCGAGTGGAAGCGTTAAACTCAACAGGCAAGGTGATTATCTGAAATATTACCGCAAAGGAGAAAAAGAGAATCCCCACATCCATTAGCCAAGCTAAGCCTCCGCCGGCACCTCCAAAGAGAAAACCGATGAAAAATAAAGGAACAGCCATCCGTGAACCGATATTAGCGACAGGAAAAATGTTATTGCGAAAAGCGAGCGGCATGTAGCCTTCTCCGTGCTGGATGGCATGACCGGCTTCATGCGCTGCAATGCCGAGTGCAGCCAAAGAACTGCTCTGATAAACACCGGGAGAAAGGCGAACCACACCGCTTCTTGGGTCATAATGGTCAGTAAGATGACCATGTCCCTGCTCCACGGCAATATTATTAAGCCCGGCAGCATCCAGCAGCCGCCTTGCCGATTGGGCGCCGCTGATTCCGGAACGCGCGTTAACGCGGGAGTATTTTCCATAAGCTGACTGAACCCGGGTTTGTGCCCATAGTGCGAAGACAAACGCAGGCAAAATAATTATCCACGTAGCATCAGGTAAAAACATGAACATTTGCCTCTCCTCCTCCGATAAAAAATTTAATTGCTTTCTCCACCGCTTCAAGGCTTACACCGGTATTATGGCATGGTCCGTTAGGTCTGCTGTTGGTAATTCCAAGCACAGGCAACGGGATACAATCCAAAATGCCGCTTGTCAAATCGCGTTCACAGGCTACTGCCACAATAGCCCGCGGTCTGATTGTTTTTACAGCTTCGCGTGCCAGCGTGCCCCCTGTAGCAATCCGTAAGTGCACGCCTAGCCGTTTACACATTGCCAACAAAGCTCCTACTTGACAAGCTCCGCAATTGGTACAGTTATCCAGCTTGCTGGTAATTCGATGCGCACAATCTCTCTCTTGCAAGCAGTGGGGCAGCAGCACCAACAATTGCTGCGGCTGAAGTTTGCCTTTTTTTGCCCGCACTAAATGGTTGTTCACTTCCACAAAAGAATGCTGGATTTTATCTTGGGCAATTTTGAGCATTTTCCCGACCCAAAGCACCACCGGATAAAGCAGGGAAACCGTAAAATTAATCGGTTTATTTAAAAAAACTATATTTTTATCTGAGATAATGGAGAAAACAATCCCCACAAATCCCAGGCAGATCACTGCCAGACAAAGCAATACCACTGTCACCGCAATTACCAGCAAATAGCGGAAAAGACCAACATCACGCTGAAAAAAGGTGAGCCAAGCATAGGCAAGCGCTCCTGTAAAAAGTAACATCGTTACCGCAAGTAACCCAAGATACAGTCTTTTTTTAATCATTGGCTTCACCACCTATTTCAATTGTACTATACGGCAGCTTATTTTCCAAGTATCGCCCCTGGGGAGAGCAAGTTGCCCCTTAGAAAATCGGCAGCATCCATTATTTTTTTGCCTGGAAGCTGGAGCAGTGAAATGCAGTACACACCGTCACCGGTGCCGATAAAAATCCCTTCTCTGCCGGCCGACAACACTTGACCGCAATTTGCTCCGGTTAAATTAACAGGATGTCCGGCCCAAATTTTAAGCCGCTCTCCCTTAAACCATGTATACATGCCAGGCCAGGGATTCATGCCTCGAACTTGATTATGAATCAAACGCGTATCAGCGCACCAATCAAGTATTTCTTCCTCCTTTGTTAACGGCGGGGCCAAAGTAGCAAGCTTATCATCTTGCACCGTATTTTTTGCCGTGCCTGCCAAAATAGCCGTCACAGCCTCAACTATCAACTTTGCACCCAAAACTGTTAATTTGTCATGCAAATCACCTGTGGTCTCATGATAGCCGATGGGGACTGAACTCTGTAAAATTATATCACCTGTATCCATCCCCTCGTCCATCTGCATAATAGTAATCCCGCTTTCGCAATCACCTGCCAACACCGCCCGGTGGATCGGCGCAGCACCGCGCCAGCGCGGCAATAGCGAAGCATGAACATTCAGCGCAGAAACCCTCGGTACTGCAAGAATCTGCGGAGAAAGAATTCTCCCGTAGGCAGCCGTTACCAGAAAATCAGGCGCCATGCTTTGCAGCCACGACACAAATTCCGCGTTTCTGATTTTTGTTGGTTGAAGCAAGTCAATCCCCAGCGCTTGCGCTCTAAGCTTAACAGGCGGCGGCAACATTTTCTTCCCCCGACCGCTTGGACGATCCGGCTGCGTAACCACAGCAGCAACCGTAAAAGCATCATGCAGTGAATCCAATGTTTTAAGCGCAAACTCCGGCGTACCGAAAAATACTATCCTTGTCTCCTTCATGCTTCCTCTTGACCCGCTTTTCTGTCTTCGTCGCCGATAAAACAAGTAACTCTATCCACAAATAAAATCCCGTCCAGATGGTCAATTTCATGCTGAAAGGCGCGCGCCAGTAATCCCGAAGCACAAATTTGCAAAGTGTTACCATCCGGGTCAGTAGCCTGAACAGTCACAGTTTCATCCCTTTCCACTTCGCCTGCGACTCCGGGGAAACTTAAGCAGCCTTCCGCTGCCTTTTCCCTGCCTTTTCTTTCAATAATCAGCGGGTTTATCAGCTTTAATAATCCGTTTTCATCCTGTACGTCAATAACAATTAAGCGCTTAGCGATTCCTACCTGGGGAGCAGCCAAACCCACCCCATCAGCGGCGTACATCGTCTCCGCCAACTCATCCAATAGTTTCCTAATTTGCGGCGTAATTTTCTTGACTTCTAAGGCTACCTCCCGCAATGCAGGATCCTCTTTTGTTCTGATTACTCTGATTGCCATCTTCTTCGTCCTCTCCGGCTTAGCAATATATTTTAAACTACAATAAACTCTGCGGCTCCACATCCAACACTAGGCGGACGGCAGCAGACAGCAGACTTTTACGAAAGGTCTCTGCTGCCCCACGCACCAAAAGCAGCAAAGGCTCTAAAGCATCTCCGCGGGCTACCACTTGCCACCGAAACTGGCCTCTAAGCCGTTCTAAGGGGCAAGGAGACGGACCGAGAATTTCTGTTGCGTCTAAGAGCGAGGCAAGCAAGGAAGCAGCCTCTATCACTTTGTCTTCTTCGGAGCCCGTTAATAACAAACGGATAAATACCGCATAAGGCGGATATCCCAATTCTTGCCGTGCTTTACTCTCCTGTGCATAAAAAGCCTCGAAATCATGGGTCCTTGCCGCCTGAATTGCATAATGTTCAGGTGTGTATGTCTGTACCAGCACTTTGCCGCCGGAATTTCCCCTGCCGGCCCTGCCGGCTACCTGGGTCAGCAATTGGAATGTCCGCTCTCCCGCCCTGAAATCCGGCAAATTAATGGTGGTATCTGCTGTAATTACCCCCACCAAGGTAACATTAGGGAAATCCAGACCTTTTGCCACCATCTGAGTACCGATTAATACGTCAACGTTGCCACTTTTGAAAGCGCCGAAAATTTTCTGATAAGCCCCTTTCTTGACGGTACTATCGGCATCCACTCTGGCTGCTCTGATTGCAGGGAAATACTTGTGCAGCTCTTCTGCCACTTTTTGCGTGCCTGTGCCAAAATGCCTGATATAGTGGCTGGCACAGGCGGGACACTGGGAGGGATAAGGTTCGCTGTATTCGCAATAGTGACAACGAAGCACTTCTTCAGTCAAATGAAACTTAAGAGAGACATTGCACATTTTACAACGCATCACAAATCCGCATCCCCGGCAGAGAACAAACGTAGCATATCCTCTGCGATTTAATAGCAAGATAGCCTGTTTTTTTTCCTCCAGCACCTTTTCCAGCGCACTTAACAGAGCGCGGCTGAAAATACTGCGATGTCCCTCCTTTAGTTCTTGACGCATATCTACCACTTCCACCGGAGGCAACTGCCTATTTTCAACCCTTTCCGGCAGCAGGCACAAAGCATATTTCCCATTTAGTGCAGCGTTGTAAGATTCCAATGAAGGAGTTGCACTCCCTAACACTAAGGCTGCCCCATGTCTTTTTGCGCGCCACATCGCCACATCCCTCGCGTGATAACGAGGCGCTTCATCCTGCTTGTAGCTGGCTTCATGCTCCTCATCCAAGACAATCAGCCCCAATTGTTTAAACGGAGCAAAAACTGCCAAACGGGCACCTACAACCACCAAGGCTTCCCCTGTAACAATGCGCCGCCATTCATCATACCGTTCCCCGGCAGATAAGCGGCTATGCAACACGGCAACCAGTCTGCCAAAACGAGCGACAAACCTCTCAATCATCTGCGGTGTCAGGGCAATTTCCGGCACAAGCAGAATACTGCCCAAGCCGGCAGCCGCAACCTTAGCAATTGACTGCAGATAAACCTCCGTTTTGCCACTGCCTGTCACACCGTGCAAGAGCACAACTTCTCGCCCGGTTCCATTCCTGGCTGATTCCACCTGTCTAATGGCCTCTGCTTGGGCTGATGTCAACTCCGGCGAGCCGGTTACAAAAAATGTCTCTCCCGCCAACGGGTCACGGCGCACAAGCTGCTCACAAACTGCTAACCAGCCCTTTTTTGCCAAAGTGTGAACGGTAGACCGGCTTACACCGGCATCAGACAGTGCTGAAAGCGTCATCGAGCCGTGTTCCCGCAACAATTGTACTGCTAATTCCTGTTTCTTTCCCATCGGCAAACCGCCGTAGTCCGCCGACAGCAAGCGAGCGCTCTGCACCTTTTTTTGACCAATGCCGCGTGATTCTCGGCTTTTCAGCTTAATTATACCTTTCTGCTGCAGGCGGCGCAACTCATCCGCACGTGCTGTTGTCGGGAATATTTTCTGCCAAACGGCCAGGGCTACCGGGCCGTTTTCTCGCAACCAAAGCAGTTCCGGCGTATCAGCTTCTGCATCTTCCGACAGACTTACCCATTTTGCCGCAGTAAAACGCAAGCCGGCTGGAACCATGGCTTGCAGCAGATCAGTTCTGCGGCAAAGCCATCTTGCAGCCCCCCAGGCCGATAATTCAATCAGTTCTTCTGTTAGTACCGGCATGTCATCTAATACAGCTGCAATTTCTTTATAGACAAAATCGACCTCTTCCTTGTCTTTTGCGCCGGACGTTAGAGCAATACAGTATCCCTCCAGGCGCTGTCCGCCAAAAGGGACGATTACTCGGCTCCCTACCTGAACCTCCATACTTTGAGGAACACGATATGTGAAAGACCTCTCCAAGTTATCACTTCTAATTCCGACGATAATCTCCGCTAATGTTTCCACTGATTTCCTCCGGTTTTGTTGTTTAAAGAAATGTATTCCACATCAACTAACGTTCCCCTTGTGCAATTGGAAAAACAACAAGTATAATGGTACCGGAGGGATCTGATCATGTATAGACAATTCTCAAAGATTATCCTTGAAAACCGCTCTTGGCTGGCCTTGGCAACTCTGTTTTTTATGGGCGGCACGCTATTTATGTATACCGCCCTGTCCCAAGATCCGCGACTGTTGCCCTTGATGGAAGAGACAGCACTAACTATGTTAAAGGAATTGGCTGAACAAGTCTTTAGCGGTCACCCTCTCCGGGGCGTAGCTATTCTTTTTTTAAACAATACTTTTGCTTCACTCCAAGCCATGGTGCTAGGCGTATTTTTAGGTGTTGCCCCTCTCTTTTCCGCCATGGCCAACGGCGCGATTTTGGGCACAGTCGCTTTTCAGCTGACACATGAATTTGCCCAGCCGCTGCCGCTATTACTGGCAGGCATTTTACCCCACGGAGTTTTTGAAATACCCGCTTTTTTAGTAAGTGTGGCGCTTGGACTGAAACTGGGCTACCATCTTATCTTTCCGCTTCCCGGTCACAGCCGACATGCAAGCTTAAAGGGCATCTGGAAAGAAATCGGCAATGTTCTGCCAATGATCTTCCTCCTTCTGTTTTTGGCAGCAATGATTGAAGTTTTCATTACCCCGGCAGTACTGGCATTTTTTCTCCCTAGATAGAGATATCTGCGGCTTCCGCCGCAGATATCTCTATCATATATAACAACCTTTACCCATTCTGCTTTCGCTCGATTGAGGCTTTCCTCAAGAAGTTTTCTTTGCAATATTGATGATTTCCTTAATTTCATTAATGATTTCCCTTGCTACCTCAAGCTTTGACATCCTGGCAAGCTGTTTCTCTCTGCCGTCTTTAAAATAAAATTTAACCACATTAGTATCAGTATTAAAACCGGCTCCTTCCTCCGTCAAATCATTAGCCACAATTAATTCGAGATTTTTACGATAAAGCTTAGCCAACGCATTCTCCCGCAAATTATCTGTTTCAGCCGCAAAACCCACCAAAACTTGACTCTGTTTACATTTGCCAAGCTCCGCTAAAATATCAGGAGTTCTCACTAAAGGCAGCACCATATCTCCATCTTTTTTTATTTTTGTCTCCAAAACATCAGCAGGACGGTAATCGGCCACCGCCGCCGCTTTGACAACAACATCCATTTCCGGATATAAACTAAGTACCGCAGCATACATTTCCTGCGCAGTCGTAACTTGCACTATTCTGACACCTGCCGGCGCCGGCAACGTTACCGGACCAGACACCAAAGTCACTTCTGCTCCCTGCTCCGCCGCAGCCTGTGCTACCGCATAGCCCATCTTCCCGCTGGAATGATTTGTCAGATAGCGGACAGGGTCGACTGCTTCTCTGGTAGGACCGGCGGTAACCAGCAACCGCACCCCTCTTAGCTCCATTGTCGAAGAAAGCAAAGATTTTGCTGCGTCAAAGATAATATTTAAAGGCGCCAGACGCCCGCTCCCGCAATCTCCGCAGGCAAGCTCGCCCTCCGCCGGCGGAACAAAACGGTAACCGCGCAATAATAGTTTGCTTATATTCTCTTGAACAATAAGATTGTTAAACATTTTTGTATTCATGGCCGGAGCTAAAAGTATGGGACAACCGGCTGCAAGTATCGTGGTGGTTAACAAATCATCGGCGATTCCTGCTGCCAGTTTGCCGAGGCAGTTGGCTGTAGCAGGAGCAACAAGAATAAGGTCGGCCGCCTGAGCCAACCCCACATGGTCAACAGTGTAGTTCCTGCTGCCGGCGAACAGATCGTCGTATACCCTGTTACCGCTCACCGTCTGAAAAGTGAGAGGCGTTACAAACTGTTTGGCCGCCTCCGTCAAGATCACCCTTACACCGGCACCGTCCCTGACAAAGAGCCGGCAAAGCTCGGCCGCTTTGTAAGCGGCGATCCCGCCGGTAACACCAAGCACTACCTGCTTGCCGCAAAGCATAGGCAAGCCCTCCTCACTATTTTAACCGTTCGTAGCCTACTTTCCCCAAATTGATTTCTTCCAAAGCGATGGAAACATCCTTTATGGAATGGGAATCCACCATTCTGCGCGCACCTTCATTTAGCATCCGTGCCCGTTTGGCGGCAGCAATCACTAATGTATACTTACTGTCAACTTTATCAATTAGCGTACCGATGGAAGGGTAAATCACGCTTTGACCTCCTCTGCAATAAGATTAATCAGCTCTCTGTTGCGTCCGCTACGCAGCTTTTCCGCACAGATGATGGCAAAGATTTTATCACGTGCATCTTCAACACGATCGTTCACAACAATATAATCATATTTTGGCGCCAATGCCACTTCCTGGGCTGCCGCAGCCAAACGGCGCTGCAAACTTTCCGACGATTCCGTTCCCCTATTGATTATACGTGCGCGCAGTTCCGCAGCAGACGGCGGGAGAAGAAAAACAAAAACGCCTTCAGCGCATGATTCCATTACCTGCAGGGCACCCTGAGTGTCAATTTCCAGAATTACATCGCAGCCCTCAGCCAGCATTTTTTCGACTGTACTGCGCGGCGTGCCGTAATACTGTCCATAAACGCAAGCATACTCTAAAAAATCCTGCTCCAGCAAAGCCTGCTCAAATTCCTCATGGGTAACAAAAAAATAGCTAACCCCGTCCTGCTCACCGGTACGGGGCGCTCGTGTAGTCTTAGACACCGACAAGACCAATTCCGGGCAGCAGTCTAACAGAGCCCTGCACACCGTTCCTTTTCCTGCTCCCGAAGGACCGGAGACAACAATCAACAAACCCTGACCCGCCACTGCTCCCTTCGACCTCTATTCTTCTTCTTCCACAGCACTAACCTCTTTGGTATGCAGCCTATGTTTTACTGTTTCCGGTTGGACGGCTGAAAGAACCACATGACCGCTGTCAGTAACAATCACGGCACGAGTCCGTCGACCATATGTAGCGTCAATCAGCATCCCACGATCTCTGGCTTCGGTAATGACCCGTTTAATAGGTGCCGATTCAGGACTAACTATAGCGATAATCCGATTTGCTGAAACAATATTGCCAAACCCGATGTTAATCAGCTTAATTTGCAAGGCGGAAACCTCCTTTAATCGATCACAACGTCTGCGGGAAATTGGTTGACTCTGCTAATAGTATAACGGAAATCATGGAAAAGATGCAAGAGTTAATTTTCTTTGCCAAAAGCTCTGTTACTCAATATTTTGCACTTGTTCGCGTATTTTCTCCAATTCGGTTTTCATTTCCACTACCAGCTTGGCCAGCAAATAATCATTAGCCTTCGAGCCCACCGTATTAACTTCGCGAAGTAATTCCTGCGTCAAAAAATCAAGTTTGCGACCAACCTGCCCTTCTTCCTGCAGAGCTGCTTGAAAAGCAACCAAGTGGCTGGCCAGCCTGACTAATTCTTCAGTCACATTGCTCCTGTCTGCAAAGATAGCTGCTTCAGTCAAAACTCTGGCCGAGTCAAATTCTGCCTGACCCAGTAATTCCCGCAATCGATCCTCCATTTTTTTACGGTACTCATCTACTACCTGAGGGGCGCGATTTTCCACAAGCTTAGCAGTCACTGTTAAGTCTTGGAGGCGTTTGTTAATATCTGCCGCCAGTCTTTCCCCTTCTTCCCTGCGCTGAATCACAAGCTGGGATAAAGCTTTGTTTAAGATAGGTTCAAGCAAGAGCCAGAATTTATCGTTATCTGTTTGCTCTTTCTCCACACGTAATACATCGGGGAAACGAGACAAAACATCCAAACTCGGCAGCTCCTTAACTGCGCAAAATCGGCTCAGTTGAAGCAATGCCTGGTAATATGCTTGTGCCAAATCGCGGTCAATAGTTACCTGTACAGTATCTGCCGCGTCGGCTCTCCAAGAAAGATAGACATCCACCCTGCCTCTGCCCACGGCCTGCTGGACACTTTTGCGCACCCGGTCTTCCAAGGACTGAAGCTCCCTGGGCAGGCGTATAGCCACATCCAAATATCTGTGATTTACAGAACGGATTTCCACCTTGAAACGAATGCTTTCATCCGGGCAACTTTCCGCCAACCCATATCCTGTCATACTCCGAATCATTTTAATTCCTTCCTTATTACTTCTTATTTTCTTGCTGATAACTATTCTATCAGAAAATCCCTTTTTATCCAAGAACTCACCTACTGTCTGTTTTGAAGACCACTAAGCGCGGCAAAATCAACGTTTTGCCTGCAAGCAAAGCCAAGCTGATAACCGTTGGCAGCAGAGCGGCTAAGATAACGACGCCCCACTCAGCAAGCGTCAGCGGCACGGTAAGAAATACCGAAGCAAGCGGCGGGTGGTATAATACAACCAAAAGCAGCGCAAATGATGAAAAGACTGCCGCTAAAAGCCAGCCATTGCTGAAAAAGCCTGCCAAAGAGAAGTTGCTGTTTTCATGACGACAGGAAAAAACGTATAAAAGCTGTGCCACAATCAGCGTGGCAAAAGTCATTGTCCTAGCCGTATCTATTTCCGTCCCCTGTTCTAATGCCCATGCAAAGACTAGTACGGTAGAGATGCCGATCAGACAACCGCGCCCCAAGATTTTTTGCCAAAGTCCACGGGCAAAAATCCCTTCCTGCGGATGGCGCGGCGGGCGATCCATCACCCCTTTTTCCGTGGGCTCCACTCCTAAGGCCATGGCCGGCAAACCGTCTGTAACCAGATTAATCCAAAGAATCTGAATAGCCCTTAGAGGCAAAGGAAGTCCTGCCAACATGGCGATAAACATTGTTAATATTTCCCCTGTATTGCAAGCCAACAAAAAACGGATGAATTTCCTGATATTGTCGTTAATACTGCGGCCTTCTTCCACCGCAGTAACAATCGTGTTGAAATTATCGTCCGCCAGCACCATAGAAGCAGCCTCCCTGGTAACATCTGTACCGGTTTTACCCATGGCGATACCGATATCCGCCTCTTTCACTGCCGGCGCGTCGTTTACTCCGTCCCCCGTCATTGCCACCACATGACCTCGACGTTTCAGGGCACGGACGATACGCAATTTATGCTCTGGCGTAACACGAGCGTATACATAAGTATTTTCCGCAGCTTTCTCCAATTGCGAATCACTGATCTCATCTAATTCACCGCCGGTCATGACACGCCCGCCCAAAGGCAACAAACGCAACATCCTGGCAATAGCCAAAGCAGTAGTCTTATGATCTCCGGTAATCATCACAGTTTTAATTCCTGCCTTACGGCACTTCTGAATTGCAGGCATCACCTCAGGTCGCGGCGGATCCATCATCCCGAATAAGCCGGCAAAGACCAGATTCTCTTCCAAATCCTCAGAAATTTGCTGCCCCGGAGGCACCGCTCTATAGGCCACCGCCAAGTTTCGCAACGCCATGCCTGCCATAATTTCTGTTTTTTCAAGCACATCTTTACGCAAAACATCAGAGAAATCCACAACCTGACCGTTGTAAAAGATTTTATCACAAAGCGCAATAATTATCTCCGGAGCTCCTTTAACATAAAGCAGATTTCCAGCCGGACTACTATAAAGTACTGACATTCGTTTACGCAAACCATCAAAAGGTATCTCCCCCACTCGCCGGCTTCGTCTCTCCAAATCCTCCGGCCAAACCCCGGCCCGAGCGCCTGCGACGAGTAATGCTCCTTCCGTAGGGTCACCATGGATGCCCCATTCCGCTCTGCTGCCGCCGCGCCAAATAGCCTTTACCTCCAGGTTGCCCTTGCGCAGTTGCGCGTTATTACATAAAACAGCCGCGTTCAAAGCAAGCATTAACCCTTTATCCGCATTCGCTTTAATCGGCTGTCCTCCCGCCAAAATCAGCCCTTGCGGCAGATAGCCTTCTCCCTCAACCCGGTACTGTTGCCCGCCTGCCCAAATCTCCTGTACATTCATTTTGTTTTGTGTCATTGTGCCTGTTTTGTCGGCGCAAATTACAGTGGCACATCCCAGGGTTTCTACAGCCGGCAAGCGGCGCACGATTGCATTCTTGCGCACCATTCGCTGAACACCTATTGCCAAGGCAATTGTCACTACTGCCGGTAAACCCTCAGGGATGGCTGCTACCGCCAAGGAAACTCCAGCCATGAACATTTTATAAGCCGGCAACCCTTGAGCCAAACCCATTGCCACCACCAAGCCGCAGATGAACAGACAGCCGACCACAAGCAGTCGACCCATTTGCTCAAGGCGCTTTTGCAGCGGAGTAGCTTCTTCACCGGCTTCTTGAATCAAATGTGCAACAAGACCCATTTCAGTCTGCATGCCTGTGGCAACCACAATACCACTCCCACGTCCGCCCACAGCCATTGTTCCCATAAAGACCATATTTACACGATCCCCAAGTGAGCTGCCCAAACAGTCAGGCACTTCCACCTGCTTGCTTATCGGCTCCGACTCACCTGTAAGAGAGGCTTCATTGACTGATAGCTGTCGCACTTCTCCCAATCTGATATCTGCAGGGATACGGTCTCCCGCTTCAATCATTACAATATCACCCGGTACCAATTTTTCTGCCGGCAACTCAAGACGGATTCCGTCTCTAATTACGCGAGCCATGGGTGCCGTTAACTCTCTTAGCGCCTCGAGTGACCTCTCAGCCCTGTATTCCTGCACAAAGCCGAGTACTGCATTAACTATCACAATGCCAATGATCACCAGCGCATCGGTATATTCTCCAAGAATTCCGGAGAGCAACGTGGCGCCAAGCAGCACTACGACCATAAAGTCACGAAACTGATAACAAAATAGCAGCAATAAAGAAGTCTTCTGTTTTTCCGTCAAGAGATTTGGGCCGTTGCTGCGTAGTTTTTCCGTCGCCTCATCCCGAGACAATCCCTGTTCCATTTTAACCTGAAAATACTGCAGAGTATTCTCGAATGTCATCCCGGACCATGGCAATTGGTTCATTACTTCACCTCATTTGGGAACTATTTTCTTTTACGCCATATATATTGCGTCCCCAAACAAAAAAGCACTTTCCTCTCTTGCAAATCAAATCTATGACATGTCCGCCTGTTGTCACAAGCTGTTTCTGCTGATATACTACTCTGTAAATCTCCTGCCTTATAAATCCCCTCTCCCTCTGGGATAGTTAGGGTGAGGGATCACAAATCCCCTCTCCCTCTGGGAGAGGGTTAGGGTGAGGGATCACAAATCCCCTAACCCTCTGGGAGAGGGCTAGGGTGAGGGACCATAAATCCCCTCTCCCTCTGGGAGAGGGTTAGGGTGAGGGCGGCATTTTTATCTAAGAAAGCAAACATACGGAGGTAAAATAAATGTCTTTTGACGGGATTACCTTGGCTGCCGTCTGCCACGAATTAGCAAAAGAACTGCCTGGTGCCAAAGTGGAAAAAATAGTGCAGCCACAACCGCTGGAAATTATTCTGCATTTGCGCGGTCGCCACAAATCATTCCAGTTGCTTTGTTCTGCAGATTCACATTTGCCTCGCATCCACCTTACTGAATCCAAGCCGGAAAATCCTTCAGTACCGCCTCCATTTTGTATGCTCCTGCGTAAACACCTGATTGGCGCTCGCTACCTCTCTGCGGAGCAATCCGGTCTTGAGCGTATCCTTTCACTGAACTTTAGCGGCTATGACGATTTTGGCAATGAATTAATCAAAACACTCCAATGCGAAATTATGGGCAAGCATTCTAATATCATTCTCACCATGCCCCGTGATGAAAACACTTGCATTCTCGGTTCCATAAAAATTGTTACTGAGGAGATGAGCCGCCACCGCGCTGTCCGACCAGGCGAAAGGTACATTCTGCCTCCTCTGCAAAACAAATTAGATCTTTTTACGCTGACTGAGGAACGTTTGGCGGAAAAGTTTACTGAATTACCTGAACAGCCTGTAGAAAAAATACTCATCTCCGCAATAATGGGTCTCGGGCCGGAACTTGCCCGGGAAATCACTTATCGTGCTTCCGGCGGCGAAGATGTCCATCCTCTTGAAATCAGCAGAGCTCTCACTGTTGAATTGCGCAAACTAGCGGAAATAATTACTCAAGGCAATTTTACCCCCTATCTGGCTAAACCACCGGGCAGCCGGCCGTTCTTTTCTCCTGTCTTGATCACAAGTCTGCCTCCGGAGTTTTTAACTTCATACCCGTCGGTCAATCTTGCGTTGGATCAGTTCTTTAGCAGGCAACTAGCCATCCGGCGAGGAATAGAACTAAAACAACGGCTAACGCAAACCGTTAGCAACGCCGTCTCCAAAACTGAAAAAAAACAACAGCTCCAGGAAAAAGAGCTGTCAGAAATGGCAGAAGCCGATCGCTACCGGATTTGGGGAGAAATGCTCACAGCCAGCATCAACCTCCTTCCCTCCGGCGCAAAGGAAGTTTCTGTGCCGAATTACTATAACACAAAACAAGAAGAAATCCGAATTCCCCTAAATCCCGCACTCTCTCCACAAGGAAACATTCATCGCTATTTCAAAAAATACCGCAAACTCAAAGACGGCGAAAAAATCCTTTCGCTTCGCCTTAGTGAAACAAATCAAGAGCTAATATATTTGGAATCGCTGCTGGCTGCGCTGAAACACGCAGAACCGGAAGATCTTGATGAGATTCGTGAGGAAATGGAGCAGAGCGGCTTAATCCGTCAGCAGAAAACAAGCAAAAGAGCAGTTCATTCAGTTTCAACTCCCCTAAAGATAATTTCCGCTGACGGCATAACCATCTTTGTAGGCAAAAACAACAAACAAAACGACCGTTTAACTTTACGCGATGCTTCTCCTCTTGATACCTGGCTTCATACAAAAGATATCCCCGGAGCACATGTGATTATCAAAAGCACCAACCCGCCGGAAGCTACTCTGCTGGAAGCAGCTCGCTTGGCTGTCCGTTACAGCAAAGCAGCCTCCTCAGCCAATGTCCCGGTTGACTACACGTTGGCACGCCATGTACGAAAACCTAAGGGCGCTAAACCAGGCATGGTAATTTATGATCACCACCGCACAGTTTATGTTACAGACTATCCGACATGACATTCAGCCTAAAACGATAAAAAGACTCGCTACGCTTTCTATCAGCTGACGCGTCTTGCAGGGCGGGTTTGCAACCTACCTAAAAAGGAGGTACCCCTGCGACACCCCTCATTACTTCGGAAACAAGATAATTTCTGCTACAAAAATTCCCCTCCCCTGGAGGGGTGCCCGCAAGGGCGGGGTGGTCGCGTGGACGAATGGGACAAATTACCTGTCCCCCTGTAGGTCCCCCCCAACCGGAGGTAACCACCCCGGCGCTTTGCGCCACCCCTCCACAGGAGGGGAATTATCCTCTTGCCTCAGGATCCTTTCTTTCAATGAGTTGCAGACTTTCACAGAATACTGAAGCGAGTGTTAAGTGAAAGCAGCGCAAACCCTGCGTACCTTTTGTAGGGGCGGGTTTCAAACCCGCCTAAAAAGGATTCGTCCTGCGACACCCCCATTACGTCGGAAACAAGATAATTCCTGCTACAAAAATTCCCCTCCCCTGGAGGGGTGCCCGCAAGGGCGGGGTGGTCTCGTGGACGAATGGGACAAATCACCTATCCCCATGGAGGGTGTCACCCCTCCACCTGAGGGGAATTATCCCACGTAACGAAACTTTAGTCTCAATGCGTCCTTTCTTTCAGTGAATTGCAGACTTTCACAGAATGCTAAAGCGAGCGTTAAGTGAAAGCAGCGATCAGCGAACCGCGATTCGCAGCGTTAAAACATGCCAACGGTTCACTTGCACTCTGCTCGGAGGTTTTGGTTTGTTAGCAAGAATTGCGGTTCGCAGCTGCGAAAACGTGCGAGCGAAGCAACTGGGTGAGTATGCAATACTTAATAAAGACGCTCCGTGTTTTGATATAATTTCCCAATAAAAAAGGGTCAATGGCCCTTTTTTTGTTTATTATGAAAAAAATATTTCTTTGCCAAAAAGCAGGAATTCTGTAAATTAATGTAGAAAGATGTAGCATCAAATCTCGTTATGATTTGCTTGCATCTTTTAATGTAGTAAGATTGTAGTCAAAAAATTCCTGTTTTTTAGGGGGGACCTGCGATATGCAGGAGTACTACACTGTAGCAGAAGTGGCTGAAATAAAAAATGTAAACCCCGAAACTGTCCGTCGCTGGTTGCGAGACGGAAAAATTTCGGGGCAACGTTTGGGTGGCACAAAATCAGGCTGGCGCATTCACCGAAATGAACTCTACCCTGAGGAGCCGCACTTGGAACAGCGAATTGTCGATTTGATTAAAAATATGCTGGAAGACAGAGCCATGTTTAATCAATTTGCTCGGGACGTTCTTTATTTGCTAAAAAAAACTACACGCCAACTATTGCCGGAAGAAACAACAGAGATGTTTCTCGCCCGAACCAGCGCAAGAGACCCGGAACTTACCGCGGTATTGTGGAGAAGCCGGGTAAGTGAACAGAAGAATATGTTGGAAGATGTCTGCAGCATACTGGAAAAAAATTATGAAAATTGCAAGAAGAATTGGCAAACCAGTCTTGGAAAATAGAAAATTTGAAATAAACTCCCTGCAGAGAAAATTATTTTGAGTGTGAACAGCATAGTAAGCTCGCTGTCCGCACTTACTTTTTTATTATCCGTCTCTCTTGAACGATGCTAGCTCGGTTTTTAAATTGTTTTATTCGAAACATTCTTCTGAGGTGATTTTTTTGTCTTTGCCTGTGACAATGTCCGTTATTTTTCTATTGGCAAGCGCAGTCTATTTTTTTTACGGGATTTTGGTACTCTCCTACAATGGCAGCTCGACCCAACACCGAGTACTATTTTGCAGTTTTCTTTGCCTCTCCTGGTGGGCCTTTGCCTTTTCCATCGCCAATAGTGCTCCGGATTTTGAGACCACCCTTTTATGGCGCCGTCTCGCTTCAGTCGGCTGGGGCATATATTACAGTCTCTTGTTGCACTACATATTAATACTTACCGAGAAAAATACCCTGCTGCAAAAGTATTGGCTTTATCTGCTTATATACATGCCTGCTACGCTTAATGTTTTCCTTTACGGAATCTACGACCGGACTGTCCATGCATCTTACCACCTGCTAAAGACACCGCTTGGCTGGGTTAACGTAGCCGGTGTAAAAACTTTGGATATACCACATCTGGCAAGCTACCTTGTTTTTACTCTTGCAAGTGTTATTTTCCTGTTTCATTGGGGCATAACATCGCAAAAGCGGACAAAGAGAAAAATTGCGCTAATCATCGGAGGCTCTACCTTCTTTGCCCTAATCATCGGCACATTGACAGAACATCTTATCAACGCATTTTTCCAAGTTGACTTCCCACAAATTGGTCCAATAGTGATCTTGATTCCTGCTCTGGCCATGTTTTATTGTATCAGGCGCTATGGCTTAATGCAGCAAATATCAAAGGTAATGTCCACAGAAAAAAATCAGATGCTGAGTGATTATGCTCAGGCAAGATTATTTCTGTATCTGGCTCTAGCCTCACTTCTCGGCAGTTATATCGGCTTTGCAACACTATATTTCGCCAATCTGGCTTCCCTGACAATTTCATTATATTTTGGCGCTGTACTTATGCTGGCGGGAATTATCATCTTTGTGACAAGAACACTAAATTTGAAAGCAGATTTGAAGGACACTATCATCGGTCTCGTATTAGCGATAACATTGTTAGCTTTAACGCTGATTATCTACGAGTTTACTAAATCACATTCCTGGAATGTAACCATCATATTTGTGATGGTGGCAATAATTTTTAGTGATAAAAAAATAATCTTCCTGACTGGAATCTCTTTACTGCTTTCATTATTATGGTCTTGGGTAAAAGCTCCTGTCAATCCGATAATGTTTGCTGAAGTAGATCACGTGGTTAGAATAATTGTCATGGCGATAATGTTCGGCTATGTATACAGCGTTAATCGCATCTTCAGGCAGGCGATAACTGAAAACCAGAAAAAAGCCGGCAGGGAAGAACTCTTGTCGGAGATTGCAGCTACGTTAATGTCGGTTGACGAAAACAACATCGACGTGAAACTTAAAACAGTGATGACCAAATGGAGCAGTCACCTTCAAGCGAAGTGCGTAAAGATCTTCTTTTTAGCTGATGCACAAACAACAGTCAAAAAAACTTATCAATTGTGCGACGGTGAAATTAGCTCCGCTGTCACTTTTAGCGCTACAGAACAAGAAGAAATTTTTGCAGCCGCAATCAGCTTAAGCCGGGAAGTTTCCGGCAGCTTGGAAATTAATACTTTAACCGGAGGCGAAGCAGAAAGCCAATGGGCGGAAAAAATCAAGACAGGCTTGTTGTCTGTTATTCCATTAAAGAATGCAAATCAGCTAATTGGTATTGCTACCATTGAGAAGACAGTCAGCAAACCGGGATTGGAGGAAGAGCAGCAAATTACAAGTGCAATATTAGCACGCATGGTTACAGATGTCTGGCTCAAGATAGAAGGAGACAAAAAAATCAAGCATGAGGCGTATTATGACAGTCTGACAGGCTTGCCTAACAGGCTGCACTTTACAGACCGCCTTAGACAGGCCACTGACGAGGCTCTGCAAACCGATAAGCTTATAGGGGTTTTGTTTGTCGATATTGATTCTTTCAAATCTGTCAACGATGCCCTTGGTCATCTCGGCGGTGACCTCTTCTTGCAGCAAGTTGGCCAGAGATTGCGGGAAAACGTACGCGAAGATGATGAGGTGGCTCGTTTCGGCGCGGACGAGTTTCTCATCATGCTGACTCAAGCCAAAAATCTTGCAGAGATAGAAAATATGGTTACTCTCGTATTGGAAGGCCTAAAAAAGCCCATAATGCTCAGAGAGCAGAAATTTTTTATTTCAGTCAACATTGGTGTAGCCGTCTGCCCGATAGATGGATATGAGCCCGATGACTTGCTGAAAAACGCAAATATTGCCATGTATGTTTCTAAGGAAATTGGCAAGAACAGATATGCGCTTTGTTCCGCTGCCATGAAAGAAGATGCTCAAGTAAGTGTCACCCTTACAAATGACCTATATTTGGCGCTCGAGCGAAACGAACTTTTTTTGCACTACCAGCCCCAATATAATGCCCGAACCGAGGAGATAACCGGAGCGGAAGCTTTGCTCAGGTGGAGACATCCGCGCCTGGGGATGATTTCGCCTGCAATCTTCATCCCTCTAGCAGAAAAAAGCGGTCAAATCAGCAATATCGGCGCGTGGACAATTAGTCAGTCATGCCGACAGAATAAAAAGTGGCAAGCTACAGGTTTAAAACCGATAACAATAGCAGTCAATCTGTCTCTGGCACAATTTATGGATGCGAATCTTGCGACAATCGTCAAAAATGCCCTCGCAGAGTCAGGCTTAGAGCCAAAGTTTCTGGAGTTGGAGATTACCGAGAGCATCGCCGCCCATGATTCCCAAAATATTGCTCTGACGATGGACAGGCTAAAGACATTGGGCGTAAAAATAACAATTGATGATTTTGGTTCCGGATATTCATCCTTCGATAGGTTTAGAGATATAGCTGTAGATAAGCTTAAAATTGATATGAGGTTTGTACATGGAATCGAAACCAACAAAAAGGATAGGGAGATAATAAAAGTTATTCTGCAACTGGGAAAAGCCTTTGGTATCAAAGTTGTAGCCGAAGGGGTGGAAAAAGAGAGACAACTCCTTTTTCTTCGGGAAAACTCCTGTGATGAGATCCAGGGATATTATTTCCATAAACCGATGTCGGCAGGCAAGTTAGGCGAAATCTTACTGGAGCAGACTGGGAAATTATGTGCTAAAGAAAGATTTTAAAAAATACCTGCAAAATAGCAAGCACTACATGAACTGCGGCAAAAATTGTTCCCCAAATCGCCAGACGATGGTGCCAACGCCCTTTAAGCAGCCATCTATGGCGTCTGCCAAAATAAACGGCGGCCATGGCCGCAAAAATAAATAACGCCGCCAGCAAGCCAAACCAAATAATCATTCTGTATCCGAAGATGAACACCTTGCGCCTCCTTTTCTTTGCATCCATTGACTGCCTGCTGTTGCCTCTTATTCTTGACCACCAATGTCAATTGGGGTAAGATTTAAGCAAAGATTTACAGGAGGCATTTATGAGCATCGTATTTCGCCGCGAAACTGTAATGACCACTCTGCTCGATCCACGTCAGGATTTTGCGCCGGTTAAGCATGAAATAGAATTTCGCTACGACCCCTTAACAGGACGATCAACGCGTCTTGCCCATTTAGGAGCCATTAAACCGCAGCCCCTCAACTATTCCGCCTTAGATGGAGCAAGCAAAGAATTTTGTCCGTTCTGCCCGCCAAATATTGATCGCGTCACCTCTCTCTTTCCGCAAGAGTTGGTGAAAGGCCGCCTTCGCCTTGGAGCGGCTACCCTTATCGCCAATATAGCTCCGTATGATGTTTACAGCGGCCTCGTTATCCTCTCCGACAAGCACATCCTCTCAATGCCGGAACTCACGGCTGATGTGTTGTGCGATACCTTCTCGCTGGCGATAAATTTTTTAACAACCATACACCAAAACGATAAAAGTATTCCCTATTTCTTTATCGGCTGGAATTATATGCCTCCATCCGGCGGTGGGTTGGTACACCCCCATATTCAGGTTTTTGGCAGCAAAAATCCCGGCAATATATTTATGGATTGCCTCCATAACACGCATCGCTATAAAACAGAAAATAACAGCTTATACTGGCCAGATTATCTGGCTGAAGAGACAAAACTGGGCAAGCGTTTTCTTGGGAAAGTCGGTGATATTTATTGGCTTATCCCCTTTGCACCGCTTGGCGTACTGGGAGACGTTCTTGGGGTAGGCCCCCACAACTGCACCCCACAGGAATTGCAGGGCTCATTATTAGCAGATTTTACAGACGGTCTTGTTCGTCTCTTCTCCTATTACAAGGATAACGGCATTTTTAGTTTTAATGCATCTATCTGCTTCAGTCCGGCAGGTGACGATGAATTTCCTCTGCTCATCCGCTTTTCACCACGAACCTTCCTAAACACAAAATACTTCCCGCCTGACACCAATTTTTTTCAGGTTATGATGCAACAACCTGTCTGTGTCATACGTCCGGAAGAACTGGCAGCCGAGATACGCCCTTTCTATCTGGAATAATTTTTTAAAAAAATCAGCTCTTTTGCCTTAATCAGTAAAAGTATACTTTTTAACAAAAAAGTACAGATTAATGGCAAAAGGAGGTGCAGTTAAAAGATGACCACATTTCACTGGATACACATTATTGCCGGTGCTTGGTTAGCGTTCGTAAATTTTATGCCATTTTTGACTGACGGAATGCTGATGTTCAATAATGTGACAATCGGCATCATTGTTGTCATTTATAACGCGTACATGTTATTTGCTCACAATAAAACTGATGCAAAAACGAAAAGCTGACGACTGCCTTAAAAAGCCTAACTCTTATCCCTATAATCAATTACCATTGCTGCCTATCAAGAATTATTTAGGCAGCAGTCTTTTTGTACAGTTTTCTGGTAAGCGCTCTTACCGCTTTTGTCCCTGGTTCAGGCTTTCAATGGATGGGCCTTGACACTTTAAAAAGTAAACAGTAACGTTTTGACTCCTAAACGTTATAATGCTATAATGGATGTCAAGAGGTGATTTTTTAATGAGTGAAGCCACCAAGCGTTCCACAGTGTATTTCAAGCCTGAAATTTACAGCGCTTTGCGGTTGAAAGCAGCTGTAACGAACCGCTCCTTATCAGAACTGGTAAATGAGGCTGTGCGGCATACCCTCCGTGAGGACGAGGAGGATTTGACCGCCTTCGAAGAGCGGGTAGCCGAGCCAACCATAAGTTACGAAGAGCTGCTTAAGAAACTTAGAGCCGATGGCAAGCTTTGAGATTCGCTTTAAGGAGTCCGTGTCCAAGGATCTCCGGCACTTGCCGAATAAGGATGTCAAAAGAATCCTTCAGCGTATTGAAGCGTTGCGTAACGACCCACGACCTGCCGGTTGTGATAAACTCTCGACCCAGGAGCGATACCGTGTGCGTCAGGGAGTCTATCGTATAATTTATGAGGTCAGGGATAATGAACTTGTCGTTATTGTGGTCAAGGTCGGTCATAGACGGGAAGTTTATAATAGGGGCTAATCCAACAGAAGAGACACCATACAAATATTTAAGGACTTACGGTACTGGCAGAGCTCCAATACAACGTCTCTTAGAGTTCAAACAACTCATGATGTATCCGTTTGTCAGGCACCCCTTTCTCACGCAGCGCTTTCATGACTGCCAAACTGAGCATAGGCGGCCCGCAAAGAAAAAAGTGACACCCAGCCAGATCGGGCACATATTTCTCAATCACTTTGCCGTCAATTCTTCCCTTCTCTCCGCGCCAGCTCTCCTGCGCAGACATTACGTAGATAACTTCAATGTTTTTCATTTCCAGCGCCATCTTGTTCAACTCTTCTTGAAAACACAATGCCTCTTCATCCTTATTGCCCCAGATGACTGTTACCTGCTTTTCAATTTTATGATCATAAATATAGCGCAACATGCTCATAAAAGGTGTAATCCCTATGCCTCCCGCAATAAATGCCAGCCTGTCACATTCATAATTTAGAAAGCTGAAAACACCATATGGCGCGTCAATCAAGGCTAGATCGCCAATTTCAGTCTCTTTGATGGTGCCTGTAAAATCACCTAATTCCTTCGGTGTTACGGTAAGAAGCTCCCAAGTAGGACTGGAGGAAATGGTAAAAGGATGCGAAGAAGAAAGTTTTCCTTTTCGCAGCAGCCTAAGATACATAAATTGACCTGGTTTAAAAGCAAATTGCTTTCCTTTAAAATATAGACTCCAGGTGTCTTTGGATTCCTGCTGAATCTTTACTACTTCGTAAGGATTATTACGAATAGTGATTTCCCGAATAGCTTTTTCGATTAACAAGAGAGCAAAAAGCAGGGAAATAATTAACCAGAGATAGTAAAGCAATGACCCTGGCGAAGCATTGTAAAAAACATGGATAAGCACTACAGGAAACAGAATGTAGTTGACTTTATGAATGTTTAACCACAATTCATAAGACAGCTTCAATTTTTTATAAAAAGAGGCGACAAATGCTGTCAGCAGCAACAGCAGCAACACAGTCAACCCGGTAAGACGAAACGGCGAGCTTAAAAACAATCCACCTTCATTTATAAATAAAAGCAGTGGATGCAAAAGCAAAAAAATTAATGCCAACCGACCCAGCAAACGATGGTAGTGAATCATTACATTTAAACCAAAGCCTGATTCGATTAACTTCAATCGTGAGCTTAACACAAACTGCAGGAAAAAGAACCAAAAACCCAATGAAGCAAAGAGTCTATTGAGCTGCCTGAGGGAGAGGGGGCTGTTTCCGTCAAGCAAGGCGCTCATTAGCCATGCATAGACGACAACTGCTGTAAAAAAGAAGACGACGAGCCAAAATTTCTTTGTTTTCACCGAGTTTACCTCCCAGAACTAATTGCACGATAACTCTAAGTCTACCTTACTCTACCCTCATTTTCTTTAACATAATCTTACAGTTTGAGAAAAATAAAAGAATGGCCGCCGCCATCCCTTTATTTAACTTTCAAATTGTCTCTTGCCCAGATTAACAACATCGTCAGCTTTCCCTAACAGAGCGTGTCATAATCCTCTGTTCGACGGGGTATTTTTCAAACCCCAACCGATCCACCAATTCCTTGTAAGAACATGACTTTACAGTAAGCGTCACTCCTAAAACATCTGCCAGCTTTGACTGCAGACTGACGGATAACTCAGCCGCCTGATTCCTATAAAGAAAGGCAATATCAATCTGTAACTGAGCAGGCTCGCCAAGCAAGACTGCTTGCCATAGCAGCACACCGGGCTCTGCCGCCAAAATTGAATACAGACTGCTAAGATTAACTGTGCGCCCTTTCTCTTTGCCTAAATATTTATAATCATCGAGACGCTCAATCTCACCCAGTACGCGAGGAATGGAACGTTTACAAACAGGGCAAGGTTCGTAAGTAATCCTCTCAGCCAAATCACCGGTGCGGAATCTGACTGCACATGAACCAAGCACATTAAGATTAGTTAAAATTATCTCTCCCCTGCCCTCTATCCCGGCTACAGAATCAAGCTCCAAAAATGCATGGTCGGGATAAAAATGATATCCGCTTCCCGGCGAACATTCTGCCCAGGCCGACTTTGCCTCGTTTAGGAAATAAACTCGCTTTACTTCTCCGTCGGGAGAACCGACAAGGCGCAGCAATACTTCCAAACGCTTAACTTGGGCGAGCGGCACGGGACCATAACCGACAATCAGCTTGTTCAAATTGGGAAATTTCAATTTAAAATGAACTGCTGTCTGCAAGAGAAATTCAGCGTAACCAGGCGTAGTAAATAAAGTAGACGCTTCCATATTTTCCATGGCGGTTAAAATCTTTTCTGTGCCCAAAATCCGTCCGCCACCGCTCTGCAGCACAGTTGATCCTAACTTAAGTCCACCGTAATAGACCTGCCAAAAAGATAGGTTGGGAGCATAGGACATGGCATTAACAATCGTGTCATCCCGCGTTATGCCTAGAATCTCCATCATGCGCAGCCCTGTTTCGCCTAAGTTTTCAATATCTGCCACAGAATAGACGTATGGTGTAATCTTGCCTGTTCTGCCTGAGGAAAACATCAATTGATTTGTTGCATACTTTTTAGGAACAATCTCCTCCGTCGGCTTTCCTCTAAAACGGCTGAAGAAACCACCGCTTTTAGCCGAAGCGGACTGTTCAGGTGCTTCAAGAACATAGCGGCGAAAACTCTCAAGATTGTCGGGCTGAGACAATAAATCACTTTTTACGGTGAACGGCTGTTTTTGCAGATCGGCGGCTGAACGCGGAATACCGGTCTCCCGCCAGCTATCCCGATAAAAAGGATGCCGCACAGCCACTTCACCGGCGAAAAAATCCTGCATTTGTTGTGCCTGAAATTGTTTGATTTGCTCCGGTGTCATACGGCATAATTTTGCAAAATTCTCCAAGTATCTTTCCCTCCTTGCGGACTCTACTTTTGAGGACGATTATCAACAATGCGCTTTTCCTTTAATTCTGTTTCCATCCCCACACGGGCCAAAACCTGTTCCGCAGGAAGAAAGAAAATCTCATTAGGCGCCACTTCAGTATCACGAATAACTTTTTGCCTTAAATCACTTTTCAATTCCTCAATATTTACACCGGCAGCAGGTGCAATATACAGATTAATCTCATCTAAATCAAACGGGTCATTGTTTCGTTTGCATACTTCCACCTGCCACTCCACAACATGAGGATGACCCATCATTAAGGGGAAGAAGTTATTCAAATTTACCAATGTGCCCTTCACTTTTGTTAAATCAAACTCCTTAAATTCTGATTTGCGCTGCAGATTCGCAGTAATTCGCGGCACTGTGCGACCGCAGTTAGGACATGGAGCGTATAGAATCCCGCCTTTAGCCACATCTCCGGTGCGATAACGGAGCAGGCAGCTGCCACGCCAGTCAAGTGCAGTATAAACTATTTCACCCTCTTCTCCTTCAGCCACATGCTCACCAGTCGCCGGATCTATCATCTCGATTATCTCAGTATCCGGGTAAGTATGGTAGCCATAGGAATCTTCCGAAGGGCACTCTCCCCAAGCCAAGCGGCTTTCCGTACAAGCATATGTGGCTAATACCTGTGGGTTTTTTGCTCCCATCTCTTGCAAAAGAGCTTTAATTTTATCTTTTAGTCCCGGCGGCACGCGCTCTCCGCCAAAGAGTATTTTTTGTACAGAAGAATAATCTCTCTTCTGCTCGGCTGCCTGACGTAAAAAGTAATAAGCATAGCCCGGAATAAAGGAAATAACTGTTGCCCTCATCATCTCCACTGCGCCCATCAGATTTTGAGTGCCCATTACCTTGCCGCCTCCGCTATGCAAAGACGCTATGCCCATGCTATCTGCCGCGAAAAAAGCCTGCCAAAAAGCCAAATGCGGCGCATAAGGAAATGCATTGACGAGAATATCTTTCTCGCTCAGCGCAAAAACATCGAGCAGCCGCTTACCGGCCTCACGAATTGTTTCAAGATCACGCAGTGTGTAGACAAAAGGAGTCGGCTTAGCCGTCCTGCCGGTAGTAAAATGAATATGCGCCGGCTTGTAGTCATAAATTTTTTCGTCAACTACCTGCTTGCCGCCATAAGGGGATAACTTAGCCATGTGTCCATATTTTTCAGACACTTCTTCGTCAGGACGAATGATAAAGTCACGATGTTTGGCAGGCTCTGCTTCTGTAGGCGCAATATCTTCCTTATAGGTAAACGGAAGATGCACAAGATCCTGAACACCTTTAAATTTATAAGGATCCAGTTTAAGGTCTTGAAAAATACGCCTGTAATGCGGACTGTAGGGATAAATTTGGTTCACTATGAAGGCCCGCAGCTTGCGATCCTGCATTTGACGAACCTCTTCCCATGGTTTTTTGCTAAGTTTTTCCCAATTTTCCATGCGTCAGCACTCCCTTAACCAATGACCGAGAAAATGTCATAAAGTGTAAATATCGACAGAATACAAAGGATAGAGAGGATTACAATTGTTATCGGTAAAGCTTTGCCGTTATAACGTTCTTCTTTGTAATCGCTCCAGCCATGCATCATATCAACCGTTGCTTTAACCTCAGCCGGCGGCTCCTTCGTCAGCCATGAAACTACTATGGTCACAATAAAAGTAATGGGAATACTAAAAGCCATAACTTTTACCCAGCCCAACGGCCCATAAAGATAACGGGAAATCATAGTCGCTTCCCAGCCCACAATTTCAATCAACACATAAGGAATAAAACTGGTCAAAAAACCTATAATCATCCCGGCGCCGGCACCCTCTTTAGTTGTGCGCTTCCACCAAATGCCAAGCACCATGGGCACACCAAATGCGGTGCCGGCAATCCCAAACGCCCATAAAATGGTTACGAGAATAAACGCAGGAGGACGCAAGGAAAGCAGTGTCACAACAACTCCCACCACAAACATTACTTTGGTGGCCATTTTAAGCAATTTTTCCGGGCTGGTATTTGGTCTAAGTGTTCCGTACAAATCGTGTACTATACCTGTGCCCATAATCATCAATAATCCTGCCACAGTGGAAATACCGGCTGCCAGCGCGCCACCCACCGTTATAGCCAACCAACTATTGCCCGCAATTGCCTCAGTTAGAATAAAAAAGAGTTTGTCATAATCTGCTATTTCAATTTGCACACCGCGAGTAGCCACATAATAGACACCCGCAAAACCCAAAGCATAAACGCTAGTGTTGACCAGCCCTACAAGGAATGTACAAAACACAGCGCTCCAACGAGCTTCCTTGGCGTCGCGTACAGTAAAAAAGCGCATGACAAAATGCGGCAGACCGATAATTCCGAAAAATGAGCCGAGGAAAATGCCAATGTACCACACAGGATGAACTACAAAGGGAAAGAAATAATGAGGTGTAACACTTAGCATGGCAGGAACCATTTCCCCGTAGCCCAGCGGCGGGAACCACCAACCTGCTGCGCCCAATGCCCTTAAAATTATCATAACCGGCACAAATATGGCAAAGAGCATAACCACACTTTGGAAGGATTGACTGTAGGTAACACCATACATCCCTCCCACCATCACATAAAGAGTGACAACTAAACCACCGACTAGAATCCCATAAACTTGCGGCAGCCCCAATAACACCTCAAAAACAATGCCTATACCCTTGATGTTGGCAATTAAGTAGAGAATGCTAACTACCAGCATAATAAAAACTGATAATATGCGCAAATTCTTGCTATAGAAGCGTTCACCGATGAAAGCCATAGTGGTGAAAGATTTATGTCTGCGCAAATAGGGAGCTGCCAACACCAACATGCCGACAAAAGACGCGGAGAAAGCCGCGTAAATAGCGATTGCCAAATAAAATCCATGGAAAATCAATGCCGTGAGGCCCAGAAATGTGGTTAAGCTTAGCGAAAGCGAAACCATGGCCAAACCATTATTCAAAGCGCCGACAGAACGACCCGCCACAAAATAGTCTGATACGTTTCTTGTCATTTTCCGTCCCCAAAAGCCAAAAAAAACTGAAACCGCTAGCACAAGAACGGAAGCAATTATCCCCTCAATAAAAACACCAGACATAACGCACCTCTTCCTTAAGTTTTAATTCTCCCGTTTGTCTATACCGTCAAGCACTAAAGTCCAGATGGCACCAAGCAGCGTTGCCCCCAGCCAACTCCCCATAATCAGCAGCACATAATGCAAAGGCAGGCCGAGAATACTGCTATGCGGCGCAAACTGTGGAGCTGGACCAAAGAAAGCATCTTTACCCAGCACAAAAAAGACACTAATAAAGCCGCCTGTAAGAGACAGCAATGTAAAAATAATCCCCGTTGCCCAAGCCTCTCGCTTATAATCTTTCATCATTTCACCTCCCTCCCAGTATTCGAAAGCTTTTGTCATATTTTGCCATGTTTTACAAGCACCAAAAATAAATTGTCATACATTTCGTAAAAGTTATTCCCTATCGAGAGTATGTATTCCTGCTTGCAAGGTTGATAATTCAAAAAATTTATTAAATATAATTATTTATGATAAAAATATTTTACATAAAAGAATACTTTCTCAAATTCAGCAGTCCTGTCCAGTTGCAAACGGCACAATAAAAAAACACCCCGGATTACTGTGCTAAAAAATCTAACACAATCATGGGGGGCTAAAAATATCCAAGTGTACTCTACCTATTTTTGCGGCTTGTGACACGCTACCAAATGACCTTTAGCAATGTTACTTAAAGCTGGTTTTAGCTGAGAACATAGATCTTCTCTAAGGTGACATCTATCTAAATAATTGCATCCATTAGTATTGCAAGACTTAGTTTGCAGCTCTTCAAATTCCACACATAAATCTGTCCTGTAGCGAGGATGGTGAGGAAGAACAGAAGTTAAAAGCCTGTTGGAATAAGGATGGATAAACTGATCAATAACGGAAATATCGTCTATAAATTCTACCAACTCACCAAGATACATTACAGCAATCGCATCAGCTAAATAATAGACAGCCTCTATGTCATGAGAAATAAATAAATACGACAACTTTAGTTCCTTTTTTAGCTCAGACAATAAATTAAGGATTTGCGCCTGAACTGAAACATCCAAGCTGCTGATTGCTTCGTCCAAAACTATTAATTTGGGGTTTAAAGCCAGTGCTCGAGCTATGTTGACCCTCTGCAACTGCCCACCACTAAACTGATGAGCAAATTTATCCATATCCCGATAATTCAATCCAACAAGTTCCAATAGTTCTCCAATCCGTTTTAATTCCTCTAAAGGGCTTAGCCTTAAATAATTGCGCAACGGTTCACCAATAGCCATCTTCACAGGGTATTTTGGATTAATTGCACTGTTGTAATCTTGAAATACCGCCTGAAGATCTTTGCGCAATATTTTTTGTTCTTGACGAGTGGCTTTGTAGAAATCCTTGCCCTGGAATATAACCTGACCTGATTGAGGCGGCTCTAAACCTAAAATAATCCGCCCCAGCGTACTTTTACCACATCCACTTTCGCCCACCAGTCCCAGGCACATGCCCTCTTCAATGCTCAAAGAGAGGTCTTTAACTGCTTCTACGACTCTACCTTTGTCAATGAAAAAGCTTCTTGATTTAAAAGTTTTAGAAACGCGATTAACTTTAAGCAAGTTCATGATGCAACATCCATTGTTCCACATTTAGCACACCCTACCCAATGTTGATCGTCATATTGGACTAGCTCTTGCTTATAATGAGAGCACCACCGGCTCTTTTCGTAACACCGTTCAAGAAATTGGCAACCGCCATCAAGGTTTAACAAAGAAGGCGCTTGACCACCAATCGTCTGCAAAGATTTTTTTTGCATTTTTGGTTTCGAAGCAAGCAGAGCTTTGGTATATGGATGCAGTGGTTGACTAAACAACTGCTCTACAGGAGCTCGTTCCACTATGCAGCCGCAGTACATTACTGCCACTTCATCAGCCATTTGGGCAATTACGCCCAAATCATGAGAAACCAGCAACATCCCTGTGCGCACCTTTTCCTTCAATCGAGTCAATTGACCAAGAATCTGGCGTTGCACTGTCACATCTAATGAAGTTGTAGGTTCATCAGCAATCAAAACCTTTGGTTCTAGAATAAGGGCTATAGCAATCATAACCCGCTGAATCATCCCTCCACTAAGCTGAAAAGGATATTGTTTCAACAGCTTGCCTGGTTGAGACAGACCTGTATACTCCAGATATCTGCAAGCCAAATTTCCGCATTCTTTATTAGGTAAAGACAAATGACTATTAATTGTCTCAAAAATATGTTGCTCTATGGTCATCAGGGGATTGAAAGCCATCAAGGGATTTTGCATAATAATGGCTATATCTTTCCCTCTAATTTTCCTTATTTCCTCCTGCTCAAGAGCCAGCAGGTTTTTTCCCAGCAATTTGGCCTCACCGTCTATAACCCAGCCTTTTTCTTTAGTTAAACCCAACAGGGATAAGCAAGCAACTGATTTGCCGCAGCCACTTTCACCAACCAGCCCCAGAACTTTCCCCTCGGCAATTTGCATGCTAATCCCATTCACTGCCCGAACCACACCACGCGTAGTAGGCAGGTGAACATGCAAGTCTTTAATATTCAAGACTACTTGTTCATTCATAATCTTTTTCTCAACTTTCGCGAAATTCAAAGATATCACTTATGGCATCCCCCAGCAAATTAAAGGAGATGACTACTAGCATAATCATCGTTCCAGGAAACATGATTAACCTTGGATAACTTCTTAAAAACTGTTTGGAATCATTAAGCATAGCTCCCCATTCGGGGGTTGGCGGCTGCACTCCTAGTCCCAGAAAAGTCAGGCCGGAAATATGCAAAATCACCATGCCCAAATTTAAGGTGACCAATACCACCATGTGCGGGATGATATTAGGCAAGATGTGTCTAACTACAATCAACCAACTGGGGGTGCCCACCACTTTGGCCGATAAAACATAGTTGCGCTCTTTTAGACTTAATACCATCCCCCGGATGATCCTGGCATACCACACCCACTGTACCGCTGCCATGGCAATGATGAGATTAATTAATCCAGGTCCTAACATACCCACAATTACCAGAGTTAACACCAGATCGGGAAAGGCCAGGTTTACGTCGCCTAAGCGCATAAGCAAAGCATCTACCCAACCACCCTTATATCCAGACAACGTGCCGACAATTATACTGATAGTGATAGTGATGGCCATCACCAATAACGCAGAACCTAATGAAGCAATGGTTCCATACATCAACCGGGATAAAATACATCTGCCTAAATGATCAGTACCAAAAGGAAAGCTGACGCTGGATGCCGCAAATTTATTATCAAGGTTTATCAGAATAGGATCATTTGGTGCCAACACCGGTGCCAGGATACCGGCAAGAATTATAACTGCCAATACAATAAAACTTATAAAGCCAGGTTTGTTTCGCCAAAGCTCTTTAACTTTTTCCTGTAGCACCACTATTTATCCCCTCCCAATCGGATGCGAGGGTCTAAAAGGCCACAAATTATATCTACTAACAGATTCAACAGGACAAAAACAACTGCCATAAACAATGCATACGCTTGAATGACAGGGTAATCTCTATTAAATATAGAAGAAACGATATACCTGCCTACTCCGGGCCAGGCAAAGACATTCTCCACAATGACGCTGCCAGCCAGCATATGTCCTAACGTCATGCCAAAGGCAATCACTACAGGTATTAATGCATTCTTCAGGACATGTCTGACAATAATTAATTTTTCTTTTAATCCTCTGGCTCTGGCATATAGAACAAAATTTTGATTGAGATTTTCCAACATGCTGGTTCTTAAGAGCCTTGTATAAACGGCTGCCGCTCCTAATGCTAAAGTCACAGCCGGGAGTACTAGATGGGCTAATGATCCTCTGCCGTAAGCCGGCAGCAAATCCAGCTCTAAAGACAAGATGTAAATCAACACAAAACCAAGCCAAAAGCTGGGCATGGAGGCAGCAATAAAAGCAAATATCCTGCACATGTGATCAAAGGCAGTATCCTTATACAAAGCGGAAAACACTCCCGCAGGGATACTGATTAGCAGCACTATTAGTAATGAGGCCGCCGCTAACTTTAAAGTGGCGGGAAAGTAGTACAATAGTTCCGCCATCACCGGCTTTCTGGTGACAAATGACCTGCCAAAATCTAAATGTGCTACTCTCCATAGCCAGTCAAAATATTGCTGGTGCAAGGGCTTATTTAAACCCATTTCTGCTCTTATCACAGCTACCGCTTCATCCGTGGGTGGTATTAGAGACAGGCGCAAATATACTTCCGCCGGGTCCACAGGCACCAAATGGATCAAAACAAACGTTAAGAGAGATATCCCCAGCAGCACTGGGACAAGACTGATAATTCGCCTGACTATAAATCTTCCCATAGCCCCTCACTAATATTAAAGCTTCTATTCGATATCAACGTCCACCAATGGAATCCTAAATTTCTGAGGGTCAAAACGCACTCCGGTTATATTATTTTGGAAAACCGCCAGATTAGTTTTGTAAGAGATAGGCAGGTAAACTGCCTGTTCATGTAATGTACCTAAAATAAACCGGTAAAGCTCATGCCTTTCCTTTTCATCAGTGCTTAACAGCACCTCAGTTATTTTAGTATCAATTGTTGCCTTCATGGGCAAACCGGCTTGAGCCTGATAATCGGCATGGGCAGGTACGCGCATAGAAGATACCAAAGAATGGGGGTCATAAGGTGCGCCCCAGGTCTCACCGAAAATTAAGTTGAAATTACCATCCTTCTGTCGTTGCAAGAAAGATTGCCTTTCTTCACCGATTAAATTTATCTTTATACCAATTTTACTGAATTCTCCTTGCAACGCTTCAGCCAAAGCTTTTTGCACATCATCAGCAATATCAAAGGAGAGGTCAAGCTCTAACGGTTGACCATTTTTCTGCCTAAATTCCTGTCCGGCTGTTTGCACCCATCCTGCCGATTCCAAAATACTTTTGGCTTTTACTATATCGTACTCATATGGCTGCAATCCCAAGTCAGAATAAGGAACTTGCGGTGAAAACAGTGTATCGGCCTTAACTTCAATACCATAAAAAATATTGTCAATTAGAGATTGCTTATTTACACCGTGCTGTAACGCTACCCTTACTGCGTGTTCTTTAGTCGGACCTCTGTTAGAGTTGACAGCCAAAAATCTGGTAGCCAAAGGGTCTGAGATCATGGTTTGGAATTTTCCCGAGTCTCTAAACTGGCTAAAAGAATGCAGGCTAATTAAGCCACTGCCAAAGATTAGATCCAAGTCGCCTTTTTCGAAGGCAATGGCTCTGGTTTCTCCATCCGGAATTATCTTTACCACCACTTGATCAACGTTTGGCCGTCTGCCCCAATAATATGGATTTCTGCTAAATATGGCATATTCGTTTTGTTTATACTCAGCCAGCATCCAAGGGCCGGTGCCGATTGGCGCTTTGACATTTTCAGCAGTATTACCGTTATCGGGAAATCCTGCCTCCCCCAAAAATCGAAGCGGCCTGATTAAGCTCAATTCCTGCAAAGCCGGGTAATATGGATTTTTGAAGATTATCTCAAGAGTATACTGATCTACAGCATTTACTCTATCAATCTGGTTTACCAGCTCTAACCATTTATGTCTCTCACGATTAGCCAAAATTGCATCAAAGTTCTTTTTAGCTATCTGAGCGTTAAACCTACTGCCATCAGAAAACTTAACATCTTGACGCAAGTTAAAGGTATATACCTTGCCATCGGGAGAAATATCCCAACTTTCTGCCAAGTGAGGGATTATGTCTCCGCCTTCTCCGTATTCTACCAGCGACTCATATATAAAGTCTTGAGCAAACATTTGGTTCGGTCTATATAAATGTGGGTTTAAAGGACCGACATCCAAAGGCCATGAAATGGTTAAAACTTTTTTTGATTCAGCTTTGTCACCGGGAGTCGTTGATCTTTCACCTCCACAACCACTAATCGCAACTGCCAAAACTAACATGCTTATCAGCAAGATTTTCTTAATTTTCATTACCCCAATCACTCCTTCTCTCCTCCCACGATAAACATGGGGGTACTACGATATAGTACTTTTTGCTGTTCATCCCATACTAGGTCAGTTATATCTCTATCTAAAAACACCTTTTTGTATTGACATTGAAGAAAGGCTTCTACATCCCAATTAGGTCTAAGCCGGGAGCTTAGGAATAAGTTCTTACTAATGCTTTCATTTTCTTGCAAATTAGCTTTGTCATGAGGATTATCGTATCCAAGCTCTTTGGCCCTGCTTTGATCATCCTCATACTGCCTCTGCAGTGCAGAATCATTAAACCTTAGCCCCCAGTTTGCATCAAACACTAACACTCTTCCGCCCGGCTTCAATACCCGATACCAATCTTGGTAAGCTGCCAGAGGATCCGGCAATGTCCACACTAAATTTCTGCAGATTATTAAATCAAAGGTGTCCTCCGGAAAAGGAAGTTTTTGCGCATCCGCTTGTTGGCACCTTACTGCAAAACCGGCTTTGCTAATGTTTTTCTTAGCTTCCTCCAACATATTTTCCGAACTGTCTACAGCCGTAACCTCATTCCCCATCGCAGACAAGATGATAGATAAAAAACCAGGCCCTGTTCCTACGTCAAGCACTGCCAGTTTCTCGCCTTTTGGTGCATACTCCTTAATAAGCTGCTGCCATGCCTCCCTTTTTAGCAAGTTAAGTTCTTTTTGAATATGCTGACTATAATCATCGGCTCGTTGATCCCAATATTTTTTAATTCTCGCCGCAATAGTCAAAACAATACCTCCTTTCTTTTTGTAGCACGAATTTTAATATAGTAACACTTAGATTTCTACTTCTGCATCTCTTCGCTTATTCCTGCTTCTTCTGGAAAAAGAATCAACTTTTCGGCCAAACCACCGACCCCTAGGAACTAAGAGCCGGCAATCAGTATTAAACAATAACGGACAGTAAACCCTCAGCAAAAACAAAATTCCCGGTCAAATCCGGGAATACATAATTAACCGCACGTCCCCTTGACCCGAGGGCACGTCACAGACTGGATACAGGCAGGTTTCCTGACTGCCGATCATAGCCTTGCAGCGACTTCCCCTAAATAGAGTGTCCTCTTTGCTGCTAGGCTCCCGGTTACAGTGGCGGGACCGCTCGGGCTTTTCACCCGATTCCCTTTTACCTCCGCATGGAGCACCTGTTTCCTTGTTATTAACTTTGTCTATATCCTAACAAACTCAATCCTAAAATGCAATAGGCAGAAGGTGTCAGGGGGACGGGGTTCTTGTCACATGATTGACACCCTTTCTGAAATTGCCGCATAAAATATGGCGATACTGAATCTAAATTAAATCATTGCAGGAAAGGAGGTCGTTATATGGTTTATCATGATCAGGATAGTCACCCTGAATTGTGCAAAGAGTGCGCAAAAGAGGAGCATCACACCCAGCTATACGATAATATGCACCTAGGAGGGTCGGTGGTCGATCCTTTGCAGGTGTATAGTATGACCCTTGAGGCGATCTTGCAAGCCCAGCGGCAGCTATTATCTCTCGACCCTGCCGCTTTGCAGTTCGTTGCCCAGCAAGCCACCTGCCGGGTTCCCGCTACCTGCCCGCCAGGGTTTCAGGGAAGGTATACGGTAAGATCTGGAGATACCATGTTTTTTATTGCCCGGCGGTTTGGAGTCACATTGCAGGCTTTAATTAGCGCCAACCCGCACATTTCCAACCCTAATCTGATTTTCCCCTGTGACGTACTTTGTGTGCCTGGGGTGGATATTTGCCGGGTTCCCACTACTTGTCCTTCCGGATTTCAGGAAAGGTACACAGTAAAGCAGGGAGATACGATGTCTCTAATCGCCCGGCGGTTAGGGATCACACTGCAGGCTTTAATTAGCGCGAACCCGCACATTCCCGACCCCAATCTGATTTTCCCCTGTGACGTACTCTGTGTACCATAACCCCCCAAATATGTCCCTTAACCTGGTAAGCCCCCGCTTTAGCCGAAAAGTAAAACCGGGGGCTTTACTTTCTTTGCTCCGGCAAGGTGTCAAGGGGACGGAGTTCTTGACACATATTTATTTTCGTTACTATGTGACAATGAGGTTTTTTTGTGCCAAGACGATTTAGGGAAGAGAGTAATAGTGGAATTTTTTACATTTTAATAATAAGCATCCCTTATCAGGCGCCAGCCGAAAGAGCAGGCAGCGCTGTGACTTGCGGAAAAATGTGTCACCCACCCCGTCCCCTTGTCACGTTCGTCCCCTTGTCACGTTCCAGGTGGATAACCCCCTTGCGTGTGTGGTTCGCCAGTCTCGGATTTTATTCCATCAGGAGACGTGTAAAGCGCACACGTCACCAAAAAGAAAAGAACCGTAGGTTTTTCCTACAGTCCTTTATTTTAGCGGTTTGGTGTCGGGGACGGGACTTGAACCCGTATGTCGTAGACACACGCCCCTCAAACTGATGGCCAATTCAATAAAATTGGCGAAACCGCTGACCGTAGGAAAAAGATGGATTATTCAATTCGCATTTTTTGCTGATTTCCTTAACGCCTAAAACGTGAATGTGTGTGGTAAAAAGGATTTTTGCGTTACTGGTACACGTCACGCTTTTTTTGTTGTCGTGTGTTATTTATCCTTTCTGCTCTGTGTCCGTTTCTCCTCCTTCCGCTCACAAAAGATGATCTAATTTTGCACCCACCAAATTACCTGACCCTATATGGCAGATTCAGAGTAATTTTTTCTGATTTACTGTACTTTGTCTCACCCATGATACGTTCGTTCGGTGATACAAGAACCGAACGCTTTCTGGCGAGGACGCCGGAGGGGGCCACCTGCCCCCTCACGGCTGTCCTGCCGCCCAGGTAACAACCGCCGGCGAAGAAGGTTACGCTGTGCTGTGGAAACTGCCGTTGCTATTCATATTGTGGACAGAGAGCTGCCCACAATCTAAACAGCAACTTGGACAACGCAAGCGTTGACCACAGTTACCACAGCACCCACCGCTGTTTGACGCTACGCTCAGGAACGGGGAACGGGTAAAAACCCTCATCAATCCCTAAACAAATATTCAACAGGACTAAATTGCCTGTGCATCTTCTGCAAATCACTTCCCCATAAGTTAACATAGTTTCTCACCATATCCAAAGTTGAATGGCCTAATATCGCCTGCAGACTAAAGGCATCACCGCCGCGCATGATATACATTTTGGCGAAGGTATGCCTGAAGGTATGCGGACTGACCCTGACACCCTGCAGACGCGCTTTCTGGCCATAAATGCTTAACCTTTCCTGAACGTTTCGTCTCTGAATTGGCAAATTATCCGCACCGACAAAAAGAAACTGATTGCCTGGTATCTCTCCCCTAACCCGAATATACTTTTTAAGCGGCTCCTTTGTCCTTGGTGACACAAAAACACGTCTATGCTTACCGCCCTTACTCTCGGTGATTAAAACTTCGTTCTCGGTCAATTTTAAGTCGTATAACTTAATCCCCACCAACTCGGAAAGCCTTATGCCGGTATCTAGCAGTAAAAGCATAATGACATAATCCCTGAAGCCGACAAAAGTTGCTTTGTTTGGCATCGTAAGCAGTAAAGCCACTTGTTCCTCGGTGAAAGTTTCGATTATGGTTTTCTTTGTCTTTTGCTTGTCCAATCGGTCAGCAGGATTTTTGGAAACCATGGCTTCCGTTACCAGATAGCTGAAAAACTGCTTGAGACTTCTTAGCCTATGGTTGATGGTAGTAGGAGAAAGAGAATAATCCATCATACGCCGGATAACGTCCTTAATCATGGCTTCAGTAAGCAAGGCCGGATTAGTTGTATAATCCAACTCCTTCAAACTCTTGGCAACGGAATGCAAATTCTCTTTGTGCCAGCGGCGAGTATGATAAGCCAGGTTTCTTAACCTGAGACTGTCTAGGAACTGCTCCGCTGCCTGCTCCCAAGTTAATTCCCCTGACCGTTCGTCTATTTCATTTGCGATGGTTGTTCTGCGTTTTGCCAGGTGGATAACCCCCCTTGCGTGTGTGGTTCGCCAGTCTCGGATTTTATTCCATCAGGAGACGTGTAAAGCGCACACGTCACCAAAAAGAAAAGAACCGTAGGTTTTTCCTACAGTCCTTTATTTTAGCGGTTTGGTGTCGGGGACGGGACTTGAACCCGTATGTCGTAGACACACGCCCCTCAAACGTGCGCGTCTGCCAGTTCCGCCACCCCGACACGGTGATGGTTTGTTCTGAATCCGTAAATCAGTGTAACATAATCAGGGGCAAAATGCAAGGCAGATTTTATCGTGTTGTGAACAGGTCAATCTGTTTGCGAACCGGAATCTCCCTCACTATCTTTAATAGCAATAATCTGATTTTTTTCATTGACGACAAGAATTCTAGGCTTAAAATTTCTTGCCTCGCTTTCAGTTACCTGAACATATGAAATGATAATAATAATATCGCCCGGCTGGACAAGACGGGCAGCAGCGCCATTCAGGCAGATAGTGCCAGTGCCCCTTTTACCTTTTATGATGTATGTTTCAAAGCGTGCGCCATTATTATTGTTAACAATCTGAACCTGTTCGTAGGGAAGCAGGTCAGCCGCATCCATCAGATCCTCGTCAATAGTTATACTGCCGACATAATTCAAGTTTGCGTCGGTAACGGTCGCTCTATGGATTTTTGATTTACACATTGTACGCTGCATTAGTTAAACCTCCAGAATGATGTTGTCAATTAAGCGGGTTTTGCCAAAGCGGACGGCCAAGGCAATAAGTATGCGGCCGCATATTTCTTTTACCGGTCTTATTTCTTCTGTATCGACTATGGCAACATAATCAATAGTTGCCATAGGTTCAAGTGAAATTTGCTCGACAATAAAGGACTGTATAGCTGCCGCGTCCCTTTGCCCGCCTTCGATTTTTTCCGCAACTTGCCTGAGTGTTTGGGAGAGAACAAGCGCTGCCTTTCTTTCTGCGGCAGAGAGGTAGCTGTTACGCGAACTCATAGCCAAACCGTCTGCCTCACGGACGGTAGGCATAATATGAATCAATACATCCATGTTAAGATCCTTAACCATCCTTTGAATCACCAATGCCTGCTGAGCATCTTTTTGTCCAAAGTAGGCATTATCCGGTGTGGCAATATTAAAAAGTTTTGCTACAACCGTGGTAACGCCGCGAAAGTGATGGGGGCGTGAAGCACCGCAAAGCCCTGCCGTTAAGCGTTCCACGTCTATAAAAGTGGCATACCCTTCAGGATACATTTCTTTAATGGTGGGTGCAAAGATTATGTGGCCGCCCGCTTTTTCAACCTGAAGCGCATCGCTTTCGAGGCAACGCGGATATTCTTCATAATCTTCACCGACACCGAACTGAAGAGGGTTTACAAAAATACTAAGGATTGTTAAGCCGTTTTCTGCTTTAGCTTTGTCGAGGAGAGTCAAATGGCCTTGATGCAGACAGCCCATAGTGGGAACGAGGCCGACCGCTTTGCCCTGAGAACGGGCTTCTTTTATGCGCGCTCTCAGGATGCTAATCTCCCGGATTATTTCCATTAATACTTCTCCCTTAATTTCTCGATGATGTTTTCATCCATCGTAAAGCTATGTTCCAAAGCAGGGAAAGAGGCATCTTTTACTTCTTTGGCATAGGCACGCATAGCCTCCAGCATCGGATGATAAAACTGACCGAATTGTTTTACAAACTTTGGACTCAGTTCTGTTTGCAAGCCAAGAATATCATGATAGACCAGTACCTGCCCGTCACAATATACTCCGGCGCCGATACCAATCGTGGGAATAGTAATTTTTTCGGTAATCAGCTGGCCTAGTTGCCAGGGGATCCCTTCCAGCACCACCGCACAGGCGCCGGCATCTTCAAGAGCCAGCGCGTCTTTTAATAATTGTCTCGCCATACGTTCATTCTTGCCCTGAACGAGAAATCCTCCCATCTGGCCGACCGATTGAGGAGTAAGGCCGATATGACCCACTACGGGAATACCGGCTCGAACAATTTTCTCTACAGTTTTTGCCATATCTTCTCCGCCTTCTAACTTCACAGCAGGAGCGCCTGTTTCCTGGATTGCCCGGCCGGCACTGCGCAGGGCGTCTTCTTTTGTGATTTGGTAAGTCATAAAAGGCAAGTCGATAACAACCATTGCCCGTTTGACACCGCGCACTACCGCTTTGCCGTGATGAATCATCTCATCTAGTGTAACGCTTAATGTATTTTCATAGCCCAGCACTACCATGCCAAGTGAATCTCCGACCAGAATCATCTCAATCCCAGCCTCGTCCGCAACCTTGGCGGAAGAGTAATCATAAGCAGTCGCCATAGTTATCTTCTCTTTGTTTTCCTTCATGCCGCCAAGCGTTAGAGTTGTAATCCGTTTAGTCACTATACGTCACCTCCAAGATATTCCAAAAGTTTTTGACGCTCCGGTTCGCAAAGTGTTCCTTTGACAGTTGCCAAATCTACAGTTGCCAATCCGAGAACTTTATAGAGAGGTATTACCTCCGGCAGTTTCCTTTCCAGCGCGGAAAGATGGATTTTTACCGTAGATGCGTCGCCGCGAGCGATAGGTCCTGTAAGAGCCCTGGTTGGTCCCACCCGTTTAATATTATTTAATGTTCCCTCAATTAGGGGATAGAGAGCCGGCAATCCGTCTTCTCTGCGGACACCGGCAGCTTCCATGACCCGCAGCGCTTCTTCAAGTAAAGTTGTCAAATAATTGCACGCTATGCAGGCGGCAGCGTGATAAAGCGGCTTTGAGGCGGTAGGTATTTCAAGCGGTTTGCAGCCTAAATCTTCCACCAGTTGACGGGCAATTGGCAATGCTTCCTCGTGCCCTTCCACGGTTATAAATGAGCCGGGAAGATTCTGAATGCCAGCATCAGGATTAGCAAATGTCTGCAGCGGATGAAAAGATAGAGGATATGCGCCGTTTAAACTTGCGCTTGCAAGGATATCGGAGCTGTGAGCGCCGCTCGTATGTGCGACGATGGCGCCGGCAGAGAAACCGTTTTGAGAAGCAATCCGCTCACAGACCTCCGCCACGACTCTGTCGGGAGTTGTAAGAAAAACAACTTCAGCTTGCCTGGTAAATGCCAGAGGATCTGTGTCGTAGGCTGCGTTTACACGCTGTGCTGCTAAAGCAGCCGAGGCAGCGCTCTGACTGGCAATTCCGCTGAGCTGATGACCGGCAGCCTGGAAGAGAACGGCCAAAGCTGTTCCGACGTTGCCGGCGCCGATAATAGCAATACGCATAAGCTGCCTCCTTGTGAAAAATTTCCCCGGCAATTAACAATGCCCTCTGACTAGGTCAGAAGGCAATTAAATACTTACTCCCGCCCTTTCCGTCCCGGTCCGTGTTTGGATCCAAGCAGTATTTGGGAATCTCTCATTTTGTCTTAACTGTGTCACTAAACACTAAGGTGCAACTTGTCTAAACAATGCCGCCCGCAGCCCAATTGTAGCATAAGCTATTCCAGGTGGCAAGGAAAGATTTCTCTCATCTCAAGGGGGGCAGATAAAAAAGCCTTTAATAATTTAACAGCATGGTCCAAATCGTCTAAGTCTACCATTTCTCCCGGCGTATGAACGTAACGGCAGGGCACGGATATAACTCCGGCAGGAATCCCTTCTTTCGTCAGGTGGATAGCGCCAGCATCTGTCCCACCCGCTATAAGCACTTCATACTGGTAGGGGATTTCATTCTTTTCAGCTATTTCGCTGAGCTTTTCTTTAAGGCGTGGATGACAAATAACCGAAGCGTCCTTAATCTTAACGGTTGGACCCTTTCCCAGGGAAACATCCATCGTAGGCGCCTCCGGCGTATCTCCTACCATTGTGATATCAACAGCCAAACCCAAATCTGGATTGATCCGATAGGTAGAAATCCGGGAGCCGCGCAAACCTACTTCTTCCTGAGAAGTGAAAACGGCATAAATTTCGTTATCTGTTTTAGCCAAACCCTGAATAGCTTTGATCAGAACTGCGCATCCTGCGCGATTGTCCATCGCTTTGCCGATGATGCGCCTGCCCGTTACTGTCGCTTCACGATGATAGGTGGCAATATCTCCTACCTTGACGTACTTTCTGGCATCATCTTTACTTGTGGCTCCAATATCTATATAGAGTTTCTCCAGTGTCAACTTGCCGATTTCTTCAATTTTTTCCATCCCAATGGTTCCTTGGCTGCCATTTGCGAAAACCACCCGTTGACCCAGGAGCACATGAGGAGAAAGACCTCCCACATTACTAAATCGCAAAAATCCTTTATCATCAATATGGGTGACAATCATGCCGATTTCATCCATATGTGCGGCTACCATTATTTTCGTGCCGCTTCCTTTTTTCACCGCATAGAGATTGCCCATGTTGTCAGTGAAAGTCTCGTCAACATAATCTTTGATTTCTTCACGGATAACCCGGGCGATTTGCTCTTCCCTGCCTGACGGCCCATAAGTCTCACTCAATTTTTTAAGCAGTTCCTGCAAGACGCAACCCTCCTTCTGCTATACTGTTTAAGATTCCCCTGGTCAAGCGCAGTGTGTTTTGCCAATCTTCCATATTGATGATCGATGCGGGTGAATGAAGATAGCGGCAAGGGACGGAGATTACAGCGCTAAGTATGCCGGAATGTGTCTGGGAAATAATACCCGCATCGGTTCCGGCTGTAGTAAGTCGCCTAAACTGATAAGGGATAGCCAGATTTTCAGCCGTTTCGGCCACTAAGTCCACAATTAGTTGCGGTGCCATATATGTTGAATCCATCAGTGTAATGGCAGGGCCGTCACCGAGCTTTGTAACATAGGAGGCTTCTTTGCTGCCCACCACATCGGCGGCGGCAGTTGTTTCTATCACCAGTGCCAGATCAGGATGAAGACTATAGGCTGCCACACCGGCACCCCGCAAACCTACTTCCTCTTGGACAGTAAACACGGCGTTTAACTCCAGGTTAAAATCTTCTTTTAGCAGTTCCGCCAGGATTGCACAACCTGCGCGATTGTCAAAAGCTTTGCCGATTAGGCAGTTATCTCCCGCTTCCCTTACCGTAACAGTAAAAGTCGCATATTCGCCGATTTTTATCAGTTTTTCCGCTTCCTCCTGGCTGCGCACACCAATGTCAATATAGAGATTGCTAATCTCAATCGCTTTAGTCCGTTCAGTCGGCTTTTGCAAATGAACGGCTTTAGCGCCGATAACTCCCGGGACACGATCCTTTCCTACGGCCACCACTTTAGAGGCTAAAACGCGGTCGTCAATACTGCCTACTTTAACGACTCGCAATAAGCCGCTTTTTTCATAACCAACCACCATTAGACCGACTTCATCCATATGGGCAGCCACCATTACGCGCGGTTTGCGACCTATCCCCTTTTTTAAATAAAGATTGCCAAGCGCATCAGTTGTAACCTGTTCCACGTGAAGAGACAATTCTTCTTTTAAGAGTGAACGCACTTCGGCTTCGTCACCGGAAACGCCGCTCGCTTCAGAGAGTCGTTTTAACAACATGACAATCCCTCCACAAATGACAAATCGACGCCAGCTATGAAATAAGCCAGTAGCCGGCCGGAAAGTTTAAGATCATCCATATCCAAAAGCTCCACAGATGTGTGCATATAGCGTAAAGGAATTGAGATTAGTCCGGTTGGGATCCCACCACGTGTCACCTGGATAGCGCGAGCGTCGGTTCCTGTAGGTCCAGGAAAAGCTTCCAATTGGTACGGCAGTCGGTATTCCTTGGCGACTCGGATGATTTCCTCACTAATTTTTGGGTGGATATTGGGTCCTACAGTGATGCCCGGTCCTTTGCCGAGCTTGCATGCTTCATGCTCCAGAACGCCGGGCATTTCCGCATGTGTCACATCGACTGCGATGCCAATATCGGGAACTATGCCATATGTTGCCATCGCCGCGCCGCGGACACCCACCTCTTCTTGCACAGTCGCCACAGCATAAACATCCGCAGCGTGCCGCAAACGTTCCAACTCCTGCAGGCAGGCAAGCAGCACAGCCACCCCCGCACGATCATCCATCGCTTTAGCAGCCACAGTGTTGCCGGCAAGCTGAATAAATTCACGGCGAATCAGCGCCAAATCACCTACAGCTACCAGCTTTCTCGCTCTTTCTTCCGTCAACGCTATATCAATATGTAAGTCTTCCATTTTATGTCCTTTGCCAAGTTCGTCGGCAGAAGTCAGATGCGGCGGCTTTACACCAATAACCCCGGGAAGCTTTTCTCTGCCAAAGAGGATTACTTCTTGCCCCACAATGGTACGCGGGTCAATCCCGCCAACGGCGGAAAAGCGCAAGAAGCCGCCTTCTTCAATTTTGGTAACCATTAAACCAATCTCATCCATGTGAGCAGCTAAAAGAATACGTGGACGCCTCTCACCGCTGCCGCTGCCTTTTTTAAAGAAAGCCACATTGCCCATCCGGTCTTGTCTTACTTCGTCGACATGCGAACAAAACGCCGCTCTGACTATCTTAGCCACGTATTCCTCGTAGCCGGATACGCCGGGTGCTTCGCAAATATCTTTTAAAAATCGTTTAAGCTCCAAAAAGACCCCCCCATTCTGTAAACAATGACAACAAACATCTTCCCCGTTCTTTCCTATTTTCCTCTAATTATATTATCCCTAAAAGAAAAGATCTAACACTTACTGCGTTCTTTGCAAAAGCTCGCGATATAGCCCCGGCAAGCCAGCCAGCTCCTGATGTGTACCTTCTTGGGTGATACAGCCCTCTTCCAGCACAATAATTTTATCGGCAAACTCCACTGTGGAAAGACGGTGGGCAATGATAATCGAAGTGCGGTCTTTTAAAAGTATCTTCAGAGCATCCTGGATTTGCGCCTCCGTGCGTGTATCTACACTGGCGGTGGCTTCGTCTAAAATCAGAATAGCCGGGTCACGTAAAAGCGCTCTGGCAAAAGCAATCAATTGTCGCTGGCCTGCCGAAAGCAGACTGCCCCGTTCATTGACAACAGTATCATACCCCTGGGGCAGGGCCATAATGAAAGAGTGAGCATGGACAGCTTTAGCCGCCGCAATCACAGCTTCTTCCGCAGCTTCCGGTTTACCGTAGAGAATATTCTCCCGGATAGTGCCATTAAATAAAAATGTATCCTGCAAAACCAAGCCCATTTGCCTGCGCAGAGAAGAAATGCTGACATTTGCAATATCATGCCCATCCAGCAAAATGCGCCCGGAAGTGGCGGTGTAAAAGCGACAGAGCAGATTAACGATGGTGGTCTTGCCTGCGCCGGTCGGACCGACGACCGCCAGCGTTTCACCGGCACGCAACATAAAACTGACGCCCTTTAGCACCTCTTGTTCTTTTTCATATGCAAAGCGGACCGCCTCAAATTTCAGCTCCCCTTTAACAGCAGGTAATTCAAGAGCATTTGCGCGATCCTGTTCCGGTTCTGAGTCTATAATCGCAAAGATTTTTTCGCCGGCTGCCAATGCTGATTGAAGACTGTTGTATACTTGAGACAAATCCCTAATCGGCGCATAAAAGCGGGCGGTATAATCTAAAAAAAGATAAAGAGTCCCAATGGGTATCGCAGCCTGTATTACCTGGTTGCCACCGTACCAAAGGACAATAGCAATCCCCAGAGCACCAATAACTTCAATGAAAGGCAGAAAAACGGAAAACAAACGAATGGCATACATATTTGCCGCAAAGCTTTCCATGTTCACTTGGTCAAAGCGGCTGGAATTTTCCTCCTCCCGGGTAAAAGACTGGGTTACACGCACACCGGAGATGCTCTCCTGTAAATTGCTGTTCACATCGGCTATTTTTTCCCGCACTGTCCGATAAGCGCGAAGCACCCGGTTGCGAAAATAAGTGGCGGTCAAAAAAAGCAACGGCAGTGTGGTAAAGGTAAGCAGCGCCAGCCGCCAATCCTCTCTCAACATAATCACAATAATACCAAGCAAAAGCAGCGTGTCACCCACAACGTGTGAGATGCCCCCGGAAATCATTTCCGTCAGTGCTTCCGTGTCATTAGTTACACGGGACATTATCCGTCCGGTCGGTTGCTTATCAAAAAAGCCAAACGGCATTTTCTGCAGATGATTAAAAAGCTGCCTCCGCAACGAGTAGATGGCGTTGTGCCCCACAAACGCCATTAAGTATTGCTGACCAAACGAAGTAAGCCAATTCAAAAAATGCGCCAAGAGAAACAAAAAGACCAACTGATTAAGTCGAGACAAATCACCGCCGGCAATTGCGGTATCAATGGCGACTTTAACGATGTAGGGTCCGGCCAACGTGGTCAAAGAGGAAAAGGCCATCAATCCCAGCGCCAAAACTGCCGTGCCGCGAAAGGGAACGATGTAGGAAAAGAGTCGGCGGAGAATTTTAGGGTCAATGGGGGTAGCTTGGTCCACAGTCTGAGACTGGTGAATCATGTGATCCATCACGCATCACTCCTTTCACAAGCCACGCTCTTACCGCCAAGCTGAAGATCATAAATTTCCCTGTAGAGCAAACTTGTCTCCAGTAGTTCCTTGTGGGTACCCCGAGAGACAATTTCTCCGCCGTCCATCACCAGAATCAAATCAGCTGCTACTACAGTAGCAATCCGTTGGGCAATGACAAACGATGTCCTTCCTTTCATCAATGTGGCTAATGCTTGCTTGATTAAATACTCTGTATGCGCGTCCACACTAGAGGTGTAATCATCAAGAATGAGGATCTTCGGATTCTTTAACAAGGCGCGGGCGATAGCTAAGCGCTGTTTCTGTCCGCCGGAGAGGTTAACGCCTCTTTCTCCCACCAAAGTATCATAACCTTGAGGAAGACTGATAATAAAGTCATGGATCTGTGCCGCCTTGGCGGCTGATTCAATCGCATCGCGCCCGGCTAGAGCATCGCCATAACCGATGTTTTTGGCAATAGTTTCTGAAAAAAGGAAGGTTTCCTGGGAAACAAAGCCCACGGCACGGCGCAAAGACTGCAAAGTATAGCTGCGGATATCATTATCGTCAATAGCTATTACGCCAGCGGCAGGCTCATAGAAACGGGGTATCAAGCTGACCAGTGTAGTTTTGCCTGAACCGGTGCTGCCCACAATCGCCACCGTTTGCCCCGGTGCCACACTAAAGGAAATATTTCTAAGCGCCTCTACACCTTCTCTGTAAGCAAAACTTACCTCATGAAAATCAATTTTGCCGCTCACCGAGGTTAATTCGCACGCAGTGGGAGCATCGGCAATACCGGGTTCGGTTGCTAACAGCTCAAAGACACGCCGAGCTGCGGTGAGGGCACGTTGCGACAAATTAACCACCCAACCCAGCATGCGCAGCGGCATCACGAGCATAAAGAGATAACTATTGAAAGCAATTAATTCCCCTAGCAATAAATGACCCAAAACCACCTCACGGCCACCGTACCAAAGAATTGCGGCAGCAGACAAACCGGTAAGAAAGCTTAAAAAAGGGAAGTAATATGCCCAAATGCGGACAGCAATCAGATTCTTTTTCAATAGCATGAGATTTTGTCTGTTAAACTTATCGCCTTCCTCTGCTTCCCGTCCAAATGACTTAACCACCCTAATCCCACTGATGTTCTCCTGTAACACAGACGTCATGTTAGCCAATTGCTCCAAAATAGCCAAGTAAGCCGGCCCCACTTTCTTGCTAAAGCTATAAATAGCCATCACAGTAATGGGCAGCGTCAGCACAGTCAGCGCGGCTAAACGCCAATGCATCGAAAAAATCACAATAGCCACACCCAAAAAAGTAACTATCCCTTGGAAAAGGTGCATAATGCCAAAGCCATAAAAGCGTTTAAGCATATCGACATCAGCAGTAACGCGACTCATTATTTGTCCAGTCGGTGTAGCTTCATAAAAGGAAAAGGGGAGCTGCTGCAGATGGACATACAAACGGTTACGCAAAGCGTAGATAATCTTTTGCGCAACCTTTTCCATAAGATAACGCTCAAAAAAGGCAAAAATACCTTTAATCAGTGTAACAAGCACAATACCCACGGCAATCCAGAGCAAAAGAAAAAACCGCCCCCCCAATAAAGCCTCGTCGATCACCACCCGAATAAATTGTGGGATCAGTAAGTTTAGCGCCAGTACCACCAGGGCAGAAAATGCGGCGACTAAAACTCGCGGCCAATAAGGGACCAGTTCCATTAGTAAATGTTTAAATCGCATCGTAGCACTCACCTTCGGTTCGCTGCCGCTTATCCTCGATATTTTTTGCTGATTTGCTCCAAAAGGTCATAAACCTTTTCCGCTTGCTGTTCAGAAAGGGTACCGGTGCCGCAACTTGGAGTAAAAAGCAATTGTTTTCGCATTAACTCAGAGTCTACGCCTTTTTTCTCCAGGAGAGAAAAATATCCTGCCAAACGGTCAAGCAGCGTTTCGGCCGTCTCTTGTTCTATCTGCTCGGAGGTGGGAACCAGACCCCAGGCTAAAGCGCCGCCGCGGGAGAGAAACCGGTTAAACTCTGAAGCGTATAAAAGCAGTGAGGTAAAGTAATGGTAAACATCTATGTTTACAATATCAAAAGGCAACTCAAAAAGTAATGACCAATCTAAACCGGCGCAGGCATGAACACCAACAGACACTCCTTCATCGTGGGCAGCTTCAATCAACGGCTGCAAACTCTCCTGAATGGCTTCGCGGGAGAGACCAACAAAAGCAGATTGGCCGTAACCGCAAATCCCGGGGTCATCAATAAAAAGCAAAACCGGCAAACCATGTGTTTTTAAGGTACGCGCCTGCCAACGAAGCTGTAATGCCAACGTCCTTACGAGTACATCGCGCAGCTCATCCAGATAAAACGCCGGCTGTAATTTGTCGTCTGTCACCTGGAAACCCATGGTTACAGGGCCTACCAGTTGCCCTTTAAGATAACGGGTTGATGGCTGGCGAAGGTGGTGAGAGAGAAATGAGTAAAAGCCTGCTGCCGCAGATTCTGATAAGCCAAAGTCTGCTGACGCGTCCGGATTTATTTCAGTCAAGACTTCACTGTAAAAGGCGGTAAGACGATCCAGCCAGTCGGCAGCATCGGTAGCGAAATAGGGTGAGCGAGACGGAGTTTCCACCACCAACTGCCGTTCCAACAACGGCCGCAAATACTGACGGATAAAACCTTCCTCCTCACCGGCCGCAGGCAGCTGTGGCCAATGGGGTATCTCCGGCAGATGGCTGAAGATAACATCCAGAGCCGGTTTCACATCTTTATGCGGCAGACTGCCAATACCTGTAGCTAACCCCCGTAAACCACTATCCATGAACTACCCTTCCGTTCTAAACTGCTGCACCGCTTTGCGCAGTTCTTTCATTTTTGTTTTATTGGAAATCAACAAACCATACTCGACACTTTCTACTAAGGCATGCCAACTGGCTTCGATAATATTTGGCGAAACGCCCACAGTGCCCCAAGACCTTTTTTTACGTTCATCGCGCGTTTCAATCAACACACGCACTTTGGCACCGGTACCGTCTTTGCCGTCTAAAACACGCACTTTGTAGTCGACTAACTGAAAATGTTTAATCTCCGGGTACACTTGCTCCAACGCTTTGCGCAGCGCTTGGTCAAGTGCGTTCACCGGACCGTTTCCTTCCCCTGCCGTGAGAAACTCCTGGTTACCAATACGAACTTTTACAGTAGCTTCAGAGAGAATATCACCATTCTCGCCCCTTTTCTCCACAATGGTTCGGACACCGAGTGATTCAAAAAGCGGCTGATGTACCTTAAATGCTTTCCAAATTAGCAACTCGAAAGAAGCCTCCGCTGCCTCGAACTGATAACCAAGATATTCGAGCTCCTTTACCTTGTCCAGGACGGCTTTCGTCTGCGGTGTGTCTTTTGAAAGATCTAAATCTTTCTTCTTTGCTTTATAGAGCACGCTGCTTTTGCCGGAGAGCTCCGATACCAAGATGCGCCGACTATTGCCCACGAGCTGTGGCTGAATATGCTCATAAGTATGTGCATGCTTTAACACCGCATCCACATGAATGCCACCTTTATGAGCAAAAGCATTTTCTCCTACGTAGGGCTGCTGCTCCTGTGGAGCAAGGTTGGCAAGTTCCGCTACAAAACGAGATAAAGAGGTAAGTTCCTCTAGTTGAGCCGGATGAATTATCACCATATTCAATTTCAACTGTAGGTTGGGGATAATAGTACAAAGATTAGCGTTTCCGCAACGCTCGCCATAGCCGTTTATAGTGCCTTGAACCTGTTTAATCCCCATTTCAGACGCGACTACAGAGTTGGCAACCGCCATCCCGGCATCATCATGAGTGTGAATACCTAACTTTACACCAATTTCAGCTTTTACCTGACGAAGCACTCGCTGGAGCGTAAAAGGCATGAGCCCGCCATTTGTGTCGCACAGCACCACAATATCAGCTCCTGCTTCCTCCGCCGCCTTAATGGTATCCATGGCATACTCCGGATTAAAATGGAAGCCGTCAAAAAAATGCTCCGCATCATAAATTACTTCCCGTCCCAAAGATTTTAAATAGCCGACGGAGTCACGGATCATATTCAGATTTTCTGCCAGCGTCGTCCCGATAGCGTCTGTCACATGAAAGTCCCAAGATTTGCCGAAGATAGTTACTACTTCTGTTTCCGCAGCCAGCAACCCACGAATATTTATGTCGTCTTGCACGCGAACATCGGCGCGGCGCGTGCTGCCAAACGCAGAAATTTTACTATGTTTTAGTTCATATTGCCTAATTTTATTAAAATACTCTATATCCTTCGGGTTGGAACCAGGCCAGCCTCCTTCGATATAGTCTATCCCGAAAACATCCAGTCTTTGTGTAATTTTTATTTTGTCACTGACGGAGAAAGAAATCCCTTCCCGTTGCGACCCGTCCCGCAGGGTAGTATCATACAATGTCAGTCTGCTCAACCTCTTTCCCCCCCAAAAACAAATAAAACAGCTTAATATTTCTAGTTAGCCGCTTAAATAATAGCCTAATTATACACTACGTCCGTTTGTGTGTCTAGAAAAAGAGGTACTGCTAAACGATCCATTCAAAGAAAATAAACGACACCAAAACCTCCCCGAGGATGTCTATATTCCACGTTTTCCGGACATGTAGGCTCACACGCTCCGCATTCCAGGCAACGCCGCCAAAGAACATCCGGTTTTTGCCGCTCTTCATCCCAAACAAAGACGGCAGAAGGACAGACAAACAAACAGTCCTTTGAAACACAAATTTTACAACGATCCGTATCTTTGATGATTATATGGCTTTTACAATCCGGGGTAATTTTGAGCAACCGCAAATAATCCTCTCCGCCCATTACATCACACCCCAGTTTCTTAAGCCCGCATAAAGATCAAACATTGTTTTAGCCTGTGATTGTTTATTTAACACAAGATTAGCCATTTTAGCGATTTTTTCTTCGTCGGTATCCATTCCGGCGCGGAAAAATTCGTAAGCCAGCTCGTTGATTGTCGTATTGATAAGATAATCTGAATCGCTCTTTTCAGCATAATAACTGACTGTATCGGCAGCTTTTTTAATATTTTTCATATAAAAACTGCCTGCCAACCTTTTTTCATATCCCTTTAAAATATTAGCGGAAAAATCATGCTTTGAACGTGCGTGGATGGCTGTTTCAGCCGCGGCCTTGCCGGAAAGCATAGCCAAGTCACTGCCGCGGCGGCCGCTAATCATTACGGCCGCATCACCGGCTACCAGCAAACCATCCGCATAAAATTTTGGCTGAGCCGATTTGCCTCCCAGAGGAATCAGATGCGCGGCATAAGATTCGCTTTTACCACCGGCAATCAGTCGGCGGATGTAGGGGTGATTTTTAAGACGCGTTAGTAAATCAGGCAAAATTAAGCGGTTTTGAGCGATTTTATCAAGCGACACTCCAAGCGATAAGGATATAGACTCACGATTTGTAAAGATACCCGCCAGCCCGATGGTTTGAGTTGTCGGATGCCCAAGCATTGCTAAGACCGCCCCTTCGTTATTTTCCAAATGAAAGCGATCTTCGATTTTTTCTTTGGGCAAAGAAATAACCTCACGCACCCAAAGACTTAGCTGCTTGGCAGAAATAGCTTTGGCAAGGCCGGCTTCTTTTGTCAAAAAGGCTGACACTCCTTCGGCTAGAATCACCAAATCAGCCTGCACACTTGAGCCGTCATCAAGGGTAACACCGCAGACAGCTCCCCGTCCGATAGTTTTCTTTTCATAAAGAAGCCGGCGTACCAAAGTGCCGGTTTGCAGCACGACACCGGCCTCGACTGCTTTTTTTGCCAGCCATCTGTCAAAATGAGGACGCATGGCAGTAATCTTATTAAAAGGAGCCTTGCCGAAACGCAAGCCTGTAAAACCAAGTTCGACCGCCGAATCATAATCTAGGAAAAAGAGCGTATCGCGGGTGACAATTCGTTCAAGCGGCGCTTCGTTCCAGAACTCCGGCACAATTTGCGCTGTAGATTCAGTATACAATACTCCACCAAACATATTCTTACTGCCTGGATAACTACCGCGCTCAAAAAGAGCCACGCGCAAACCGTTTCTTGCCATTTGCAAAGCTGCTGTTGAGCCGGCCGGACCTGCTCCCACCACCACAGCGTCAAAATAACTCACATTTGTTCACCCCGTCTCGCTGCTAGTTTTTGCACTAAATGCAAAGAGCATACCTTAATTAAGCTCAGACGCGGGCAGAACATTATCCGAGTTATTCCAGGACTATTTCAAGACCCTCTCCCCTCACCCTCCCCTCTCCCCCTGGGAGAGGGTTAGGGTGAGGGGTCTTTTGTGCTGCCGCAGCCGCGTGAACTATTCCCCTCTCCCTCTGGGAGAGGGTTAGGGTGAGGGCAAGCGTGCTAAATATTTATCGTTATTCGATAAAAAAGCATTGCTTTACGATAAATATGATGCTATGCTGTTATTGGATCAAGTAATCTAATTTAGGGAGGAGTTTAGCATGTGGAATAACAGAAGATCAGTTTTGCTCAGCCAGTTTTGTGTCATGCTCTTTTCGGCAGCGCTCCTGGCTGTTGTTGTTTTTGCCAACTCACTTGTTAAATGGTTAATTGGCTTTTCCCAGGCGGAATTGCATGGAACAGAAACGTATTTTTTTTCAACTATTTACAGCGGCAGCTTACCGGCAGCGCTGCTGCTATACAGTTTGTTTCGTCTGCTGCGGCACATATCGGCGAGGCAGATGTTTCTGCCGGAAAATGTTGACCTCCTGCGCCGTATCTCCTGGAGCTGCTTTGCCGGCTCTGCCGTTTGCTTTATCTCTACCCTCTACTACTTCCCCTGGTTATTAGTAGCGATACCGGCTGGATTTATGGGTTTAATTGTGCGGGTAATAAAGAATGTGGTCGCGCTGGGCGTGGAGCTTCAGCGCGAAGCCGACTATACTGTGTAGGAGTGAACAGCGTGCCAATTATCGTTAATCTGGACGTGGTCATGGCCAAGCGCAAAATCTCCTCAGGCGACCTTGCCGAAAAAATCGGGATCAGCCAAGCCAATCTGTCTATTCTCAAAACGGGCAAAGCGAAAGCTGTTCGCTTCTCTACACTTGAGGCCATCTGCCGTGAGCTTGACTGCCAGCCAGGCGACATTCTCGAGTATAGTTCTGAAAAATTCGAGTAGGAGGTCCTAAAATGAAGATTCACGAAGAAGTTCCTGCTAATGATTTAACAAATTTAACAAAATCATCACTTAAAGGCAAGTCATTTCAACCGGACAGAGCTGATGAGTTACTGGCTTATGCAGTTTTTTTGCTGGCGTTTCTGTTTATCCGCTGGGTCTTTTTCTACTTTCAAGGCTGGGGTGTGTCGCTTTATACAGCTCTGTTCGTAGCAGTCGTGCTGTTCTACCTGCGGCATAAAAGAAAAAGCATAACCGGCGAAAGCTGGTTCTGGTTTGCTATCCTGCTGTTTACCGCGCTCAGTTTCTCGCTATGGCCGGCGCAAAGCGTCTTTGGTTTGCGTTCCCTGCTGTTGCTCGGTGTTGCTATCTACTGGGTGTGGACAGCCGCGGACGCGACTTTGCGCGGCAAAACAAGCGATTGGCTGCCGCTTGATCTGTTATACGGCATCGTTTACACCCCATTTAAATATTTCTCCGCTCAATATTATAGTCTGGCGGCAGCAGGTAAAAAGCAAAAAAAAATAACAAGCGAACATTTGCCGATAATACTTGGTGTATTATTAGCCGCAGTAATCATCTCTGTCGTCGGACCACTGCTCATGCGAGCCGATGCCGGAGGTTTTACGGCTCTGCTGCGCTACCTGCAACCACAACTGGATCGTCTGGGGGAAATAGATACTGAGCTGCTTATACAAATGATCCTTTCTATCCCCGCCGCAGCATATATTTTTGGCTTATTGACAGGCAGCATCTATGACAGGAGTTATAATCTTCAAATCGCAGAAGCTTCCGTAAACAATTTGCGCAAGCTTCCGTCAGACACTGTCATTACTTTGCTGCTATTATTAAATGCGCTTTACATTACCTTTATCTTAAGTCAACTGCCCTACTTATTCTCTGCCTTCCGAGGTGTCGTGCCGCCCGGCTGGGAGTCGTATGCCGAATTTGCCCGCCGCGGTTTTTTTGAATTATGCACTATCGCCGTAATTAATTTATTTGTTATAAGCAGTACGCAGTTAGGCATTAAAATATCTAAACGTCAAAGCATGGCGCCCCAAGTGCTAAACGCCTTGCTTGCAGCACTTACGCTCGTGCTAATCGCTACCGCCTTCAGCAAATTGGCGTTATATATCGCCATCTTCGGACTGACAGTGCAGCGACTGCTGCCGGGTGTCTTTCTTATCTTTCTTGCCATAGTGTTCGGAGCGATAGCAGTACGGCAAAGAAGACAGTTTTCCGTCATGCGCCTTGCTGCGTTTACCGGCACAGCGCTGCTTTGCCTGCTCTGCATTATTAATACTGACGCTCTGGTCGTTAACTACAACGCAAACCGCTATCTTTCAGGCACACTTGACGAATTTGATACGATTGTGCTTTATCGCTCAGGCAGCGCCGGCTTAAGCGCAGCTTTATTGCTGTATGAAGAAAGCGACAATCAACAATTGCAAGATGAGCTCAACAAATATTTTCGATTTATCTACCAGAAAAGCAAATCAAACTCCGGCACGCTGCGCGACACATGGCAAGATGCTTTTGTTCGCAGAGAAATGGCAAAACGCAAATTTATATTTCGACCGTACCCCTATTCTTTAACTCCCAATTGAAGATATAGCTGAAATGCAAAATTAATGCGCTTTCAGCAAACCGGACAGCTTTTTGTGGATTGCTTCATCTTTGGCAACTAAAATTCTTGCATCTTCAAAGAGGTGTGTATGTTCTTCAACAAACTTGGTATTTATTTGTCCGCGCATAAAGACTGCGCTATCCATCACTGCCCTTAAATAAGGAATATTCGTTTTAGGCCCGATAATAATGTACTCACGCAAAGCGCGCCTCATCCGTGCGATGGCTTCGTCCCTGTCGTTTCCCCAAGCTAAGAGCTTAGAAATCATAGAATCATAGTGAGTCGGTATTTCATAGTTAAGATGTACACCGGAGTCGATACGGATACCGAAACCGCCAGGGGAACGATAACCCTTTATTCTATGGGGAGAAGGCGAAAAACCATTTAAAGGATCTTCCGCGCATATACGGCACTCGATGGTATGACCGTTAAACCTGATATCCTCTTGCCCGAAAGACAGCGGATGACCGGCAGCTATCCTGATTTGCGACTTGACCAAATCAACGCCTGTCAACATTTCCGTCACAGGATGCTCTACTTGGATGCGTGTGTTCATTTCCAGAAAATAGAAATCTCCGTTACTGTAAATAAATTCAATTGTTCCTGCGCCTGTATAATTGACGGCACGGCCGGCAGCCAATGCTACTTCTCCCATTTTCTGCCTTATTTCCGGCGTAAGAGCGGTTGACGGTGACTCTTCGATAATTTTTTGGTAGCGACGCTGAATAGAACACTCTCTTTCTCCAAGATGGACCATGTTACCGTAGTTATCGGCAAGCAACTGGAATTCAATATGGCGGGGCTGGTCCATATATTTTTCTATAAAAACAGAGGCATCCCCAAAAACAGAACCTGCTTGCTGTTGTGCTCTCTCAAGCATAGCGGGGAAATCCTCTTCTTTATGTACCGCCCGCATCCCTACCCCCCCGCCGCCGGCAGCAGCTTTAATCAAGACGGGATAACCGATTTCTCCGGCAATTTTCCACGCTTTTTCCGGATCGGAAACGGCCTCTTCCGTGCCGGGAACAACAGGCACTCCGGAAGCAATCATTAACTTTCTGGCCGCGATTTTGTTGCCCATCAAGCCGATTACCTTACTTTTTGGCCCGATGAAAACGATGCCGGCCTCCTCACAAGCCTTCGCAAACTCTTCTTTCTCAGACAAAAACCCATAACCGGGATGAATCGCATCAGCACCTACATTCTTTGCCAATCTAATAATTTTTTCGATATCCATATACGTTTCTATTTCCCTATCTCCAAATAACGGATAGGCTAAATCGGCATAGAGGACATGCAAACTGTCTTTGTCCGAATCAGAGTAAACAGCCACAGAAGTGATTTCCATCTCCCGCAGTGCGCGGATAATGCGAATAGCAATTTCGCCTCTATTAGCAATTAAAACTTTTTTAAACATAATTTAATCCTCCTCGTCTTTGATTTATCACACGCTTAAAAATCCCCTCTCCCTCTGGGAGAGGGCTAGGGTGAGGGATATTTTCGTCCCTCTAATGATACCTCCGTCTTATATAGGGGGCATCTACGTCAATTTCTATTGTTTTTGATTTTATCATTGAGCAGCGCTAAAGAAAAGGCGTGTTATGCAAAAATGATTAGTTGCTTAGATGATTTTTTCCAGTTATAGTAGAACTTAGAAATTTAGTATGCCAATATTTACGCTGCCTAAGCATTTCAGTTTTTTAAAGGGGAGTGATCCGCCCTGACAAGACGTTGCATCATGGTCTTCATATATCAATGGGATAAGAGTGAACCAAAATATCTCTTACTGAAAAGAAACCGGAAACTCGGCGGCTATTGGCAGCCTGTTACCGGCTTTATTGAAGAAGCGGAAAATAACCGTGAAGCTGCTCTGCGAGAAATAGGCGAAGAAACAGGTCTGAAGATGTATGTGCGTCTGATAGACCTAAACCACGTCTTTTGCTTTGAAATGCAAGGTATTGCTTACTCTGTTTCAGTGCTGGCAATGGAAGTTGCCGACCCGCCGGCAATAAACATCTCTCTTGAACATACAGATCACCAGTGGTTGACATATCAAGAGGCAAGACGAACTTTGTACTGGGATAACAATGTCTCAAGCTTGGACAAACTGCATAAACGACTGATTGATAAAAAGAAAGACTATTGACTAGTCTTTCTTTTTTATTACTCCTCTTAATTTATTGCCGTAAAAATTGCTGGCATAAATTGCACCCAGTGGGTTATGGGCAAGCACCCGGTCTTTGACTGCCAGTACAGTTACCGGCTTTTTAGCATGTTTAATAAACAATGTGTCATGACCAACACAAAGACCCAAAATAATATGCAATTGACACCCGGCTTCTTCTAATAAAGCTGCCTGCGCAATCGGGTTGCACATCGGATCGTACTTTTCAGGATTGAGTTGATTATTTATGCCAATAGCTTTCTTCTCAACAGATCCTGTTTTGCAGATGGCTGAACTAACTTCAAAACCATTGCTTTTAAGAATTTTTGTACAAACGCGTGCTTCCTCCCGTAATCCCACACAAAAAGCAAGACCGATTCTCCGATAACTAAGTCGCGCGGCAAACTCCATAATTTCGCGCAGCCGCGGCCAACAGCTCTGCCCTTCCATTTCTACCACAGCAGCCACCCTGGCAATTTCCAAATCTTCAGTATGATAACAGTCAAATGCTTTACTCAACGCAGCCGTTTCACTCACAACCGGACAATTGGTCGGAAAGTTTTCCCCTTGGCAGCATTTGTACACTTTACAATCTGCACATTCGCTCATGCCTACACCTCTGTTTCGAAGAATGTAAAATATATTCTTCGGCTAAAGAGAGAATCCTCCGCCACTATAGGTAAATTTTAATCTTTGCCGTCATAGTTATTTAGTAAACTAAAGTTACAGGCAACACTCTTTGCGCAGAGAGGCGGTCAGATAAAGCATTGATTTTAAATAGTGGCGAATTAATGACAAAAATTTTGCACACTTTGGAACACCATCTTCCCTGCTCTGTAGTTTCGCTTGGAACTACCGAAACCTTTGTCTTAGCCCAGGAAACAGTTTTAACACAAAGACAAATAATGACACACGCTGAAGCTAAGGTTGCAAATTTAGGAATCAGAAGAGGTCATCAACACCGTGGTATCCGTTTCCCGAATCTTACCGCAAGAGACGCTTTGGCTAAAGCATTGCGCGAGGCAGATGTTCTCGGCCGCAATTTACTGATCAATACTCCGGATTCAGGGCAAATCACAAAAAGAGTCATGAAATATCACAAGATAGAGCCACAATATATTTTTGAGGCTTATATCAGGCGAGTAATCATGTTTTCTCAAAAGCAAAAATTTGAACACATGCTTAAAGGCAGAAAAATTCTCATTATTTGCGGCTATGCAGATGAAGTTGCTGCCGCGATGAACAAGAATCTAAAAAAGTTACTAGATTTTGAAATAGTGGGTGCTATCAAAATTCACGAATTTGAAGAGATTCCCCGCGCCAAAAAAGAAATCGATTTGCTTGATTTTGACCTGGCACTGCTTGCTGCGGGGCTGAACGCGATTATTTTAGCTGCCTATATTGCAAAGTTCAAAGGGAAAGTAGCCTTCGATCTCGGACAGGGAATGGAGTCATTAATCACAGGTCAAATCGTTGACGAATACAACTTTCTTAGCGAATCGATCGGTATCGTGAATTTATTCGATCTGTAAAGTGAGGTCGGAAAAGTTGAGCGCAACCATAACAGTTCTTCTTCCTACCTTCAATGGAGGCAGCTATCTGGCGGAAGCGCTTGTCAGTGTCTTTCAGCAGACATATCCATACTGGCGGATAATTGTGATTGACGACGCTTCAACAGATAACAGCATCAGTGCCGCCAAAAGCTTTTTTGCAGACAAACGGGTTACGCTGATTGCAAATCAAGAAAACCTCGGACAGTCAAAAAGTCTAAACAAGGGCTTGGCCTTAGTCAAAACGGCGTATACTATCCAACTTGACAGTGATGATTGGTTTCACCCCCATACATTTGCGCTGCTTCAGGCCGCGGCTGAAAAACTGCCTGTAAAGGTGGCATTAATCAGCGCTAATCTCCAAATGGTAATCCAAAATAATGACGGCAGCATTATTAGAGGTGAAATCTGGCGGAACCGCTCATTTTCTGATCGCTATGAATTTATGCTTGCTGACTGCTCGCAGTGGCCACGCTTTTATCGAACTTCTGCCTTAAGAGATGTCGGTGGCTGGCCGATCAATGACCCGTACGAAGGCCGTTATATGGAAGACAAACAAATCCTTTTTCGTTTAATCGAAAGTTATGAATTCTACTGGATTAACGAAGTGTTATATTATCACAGGCGGCACAGCCAAAACCAGACAAATCTGAAGCAAATTTATAATGAGCTGACAGAATGGGTTATCAGAGATACTTTGAAACGCTGGGGCAATCGTTATGAACCGGTTTTTAAAGAAGATATTTTTGGCCGCAAGCGCCTACTGCGGCTAATGCCTGTCCCTTCCTCAAGCTCATCACCTCTCCCTCCACAACATTCCCCTCTCCCTCTGGGAGAGGGCTAGGGTGAGGGCTTCTCCTTCATCTCATCCCCTCTCCCTCTGGGAGAGGGCTAGGGTGAGGGCTTCTCCTTCATCTCATCCCCTCTCCCTCTGGGAGGGCTAGGGTGAGGGCGACATAACTAGAGTTTTTTAATTTTCTCATGCGGGAATTTTGCCATACAATTTGTCAGGTCAAAAATTAGCGGACTAACCTCAGACAACCACGCAAGATTATATGCGCTATGCGCCACAGCTAAAACAACACAGTCCTGCCCCGAAACTTCCTCTTCATGCAAGGAAATCCTCTCTAACTGTATCGAATCTATACTGATTTCCGATACATAAGGATCGTGAAAACAGACGATACAGCCCTTTCTGCGAAGCTCTTTAATTAGTTCGACACTGGGAGACTCGCGAAGATCAGCTATATTTTGCTTATAAGTCACACCTAAAATCAATATATTGCTTCCAGAGAGCATTTTTCCGATAGACTGCAATATTTCCCTGATTCTGCCTGCCAGATACTTTGGCATCGCGGCATTAACCAGTCGGGCGTGTTCCGCAAGCTTTGCGGGAACTCCGTTAGCCCTAGCCCAACAGGAATAGTAAATACTATCTACGGGGATACAATGTCCGCCCACTCCAGGCCCGGGGTAAAACGCCTGAAAACCAAACGGCTTAGTTGCCGCCGCTTCGATCACTTCCCAGATATTAACATTGCCAGCATGACAAACTTGAGCCACCTCGTTTATTAAGGCGATATTTATATCTCTATACGTATTCTCCAGGAGTTTTGCCATTTCTGCAACCGCAAAGCTACTAACAGGAACTACTTCAATGCCAAGAGCCTGATACATTTGCAGCGCAGCATACCGGCATATGGCAGTCAGGCCGGCAACTAGTTTGGCAGAATTTTGCAAACCAAAAGTTTCGTTGCCAGGGTCAATCCGCTCCGGCGAATAAGCAAGGAAAAAATCTTTTCCGCCTATTTGCCCCTCAGCCTCCAGTAACGGCAAAACAGTAGTTTCAGTTATGCCAGGAGCTACAGTGCTTTCCAAAATCACCAACTGACCTTGACGAAGAACGGCGGCAATTCCCTTTGCCGCTCCTATCAGGCTTGAATAATCAGGCTTTTTCTCTTCTGTTAAAGGCGTAGGGACACAAATCACTATCACATCACAACCTGAAAGTTCACGATAGTCAGATTGTATCCGCATATTGCCGGCGGAGAGCAGTGCCTGCAAATCCTGATCAGACACATCAGAGATATATGAATTGCCGGCAAGAAGAGTGGCAACCTTCTGCTTATTCAAGTCTATCCCTAAAACGTCATAACCTTTGATGCCGGCTAGAATTGCCAACGGCAGACCCACATAACCTAAACCCACCACTCCGATTTTCCTCGACTGCTGAACACAGCTTATCTCATGCAAAGCCGTACCACTCCGTTTCTGATGGTCTCTTTACATGATATGAGCCGGACAATTATTTGCTCCACAGCGCTAAGCACCATGCTCTTCGCCTGTTAATAAAATATACAAGAGCATTTTGAAAGGAGCCTCGAGCATGCATTATCTTATAACAGGCGGAGCGGGATTTATAGGTTCGCATTTGACAGAACGCCTCCTAAAGAAAGGGCATCAAATAAGCATCCTTGACAATCTTACTACAGGGCAGGCAAAACAACTAAAAGAAAAAAATGTACAGCTTATAGTCGGTTGTGTGACCGACCGGGAATTAGTCTCGCGTTTGGTCACTACTGCCGACTATCTTATTCACCTGGCGTGCGTAGTAGGTGTTCGCCAAGCGATGCGCAAAGGAATTGAGACCTTAAAAATCAGTTACCTGGGCACTGAAAATTTACTGGAAGCAGCAACCATCCAGCAAAAAGAAATATTTATCGCTTCTTCATCAGCAGTTTACGGAAAGATCAAGCGCTCATCAGTCGCGGAAGAAGATGACTCTCTGCTCGGTGCCAGCGATAAAGCAAGTTGGCTTTATTCAGTAGGTAAACTTGTGGAAGACCACTTATCTCTGGCTTATTTCCGGGAGCGCGACACAAAAGTTAAAATCGGCCGCTTTTTTAATGTAATCGGCAGCTACCAGACTGACAGCTACGGGATGGTTGTCCCCAAATTTATCCGGCAAGCTCTAACCGGTTCGGCGCTCACCGTCTACGAGGATGGTTCGCAAACGAGAACGTTTGGTTATATAGAAGATATTTTAGACGGTGTGGAACTGATCATCGCAGAAGGTGCAGTCGGTCAAGTTTACAACCTCGGTGGTTTTGAGGAAATCAGCATTTTAGAGCTGGCAAAAAAAATAATCAGCTTAAGCTCATCTTCTTCGCCAATCGAATTTATTCCTTATCGAGCCGCCTTCGGCTCAAACTTTGAGGAAACAAGAAAAAGAGTGCCTAATATCAACCGTCTGAGGCAGCTCGGATATAGCCCGCGCTATTCATTAGACGCAGCACTACGCGAAATCATAGCACACCATAAAGCGGTTATCGGCTAAAGATTGCTATCAAAGCAGCTCCCGATTTTATGCTAAACGGGAAAAGCTTTCACTTTGCCGGTAGCCGATTGCTTCCGCCAGGTGCTTTGCATGGATTTTTTGTTCTTCATCCAGATCCGCAATAGTACGGGCTACTTTGAGAATTCGGTCATAAGCGCGCGCACTGAGGTGCAGCCTGGAAAACGCCTGGCGGAGCAGATCGCGACCGGCAGTATCAAGTTCGCAGTATAACTGAACATGATGAGTGTTCATCTGCGCGTTGCAAGAAATATTATCTTTAATAAAACGTCTCCGCTGACGTTCGCGGGCGATTTCGACTCTCAAAGCCATCTCTTTAGAAGATTTAACCTCTTTTCTTGAGGTTAAATCTTCATATCGGAGGCGTGCCACTTCAATACAAACATCAATCCGGTCTAAAAGCGGCCCGGAAATTTTGTGACGATAGCGGCGAACTTGGCCTTCGCTGCAAACACACTCCACGCTGGTATCGGAAAACATGCCGCACGGACAAGGATTCATTGACGCTAAAAACAAAAACCTGGCAGGATATGTATAAGCAGCCTGCACTCTTGTCACAGTCACAAATCCTTCTTCAAGTGGCTGCCGCAACACTTCCAATGTCTCACGGCGAAACTCAGGCAGCTCATCCAAAAAAAGCACACCGTTATGTGCCAGGCTCACCTCACCTGGACGGGGCATGCTGCCTCCACCGCATAAAGCTGCGGAAGAAATTGTATGGTGAGGACTCCGAAAAGGCGGTCTGGTAATCAAAGTAGCCGTTTCTCGCAACAGCCCTGCTGCGCTGTATATTTTTGTCGTCTCCAAGCTTTCCTCATCACTTAGAAATGGAAGGATGGTGGGCAAACAACGGGCAAGCATAGTTTTTCCCGAACCGGGAGGACCGGACATCATCACACTGTGATTACCGGCTGCCGCCACTTCAAGCGCACGTTTAGCCCCCTCCTGTCCTTTAACCCTACTAAAATCCGCTCCCGCAGGCGGCAGAGAGCGAGGAGGCATCACTACCGCAGGCGCCTTCGACTTACCGCTAAGGATGGCAATAGCTTCAGCCAGCGATGAGCTGCCGAGAATGTCCACGCCGTTCACGAGTGACCCTTCTGCCGCACAGCTAAATGGCAAAAGAACTTTGTTAACCCCCGTGTCCCGGGCTGCCATAACCATGGGCAATACGCCGCGCACGGGACGCAGAGAACCATCAAGCGCAAGCTCCCCAAAAACTGCCATTGGCAGATTAGTAAGGTCCAACTGCCCGCTTGCGGCTAAAATGCCTACAGCCAGTGTCAAATCTAACTGCGGCCCCTCTTTTTTCAGGTCTGCCGGCGCCAAATTTACCACAATCCGCTGCTGCGGAAATTTATATCCGCTGTTCTTGATTGCCGCACGCACACGATCACGTGCCTCCCGTACCGCCGCATCCGGCAAACCAACAATATCAAAACTGGGCAGTTGAGCAGATAAGTATACTTCCACTTCCACCATCCTGCCTTCAATTCCCATTACAGTACAGCCGGTTACACTGGCAAGCATCCTATCCCTCTTTTCCTTATTTTCCCTATTTTACCACAAACATTTGTTCGTGTAAACGTAAAAAATAAAGCCATTATTTCTAATATTTGCTTTTACCGCCCAACAGCACTATAATGGAAACTGAAATAACCTCTACGGGAGGCATAACTGATGCTTAAACAAATCCAGGCTGATATGAAACAAGCGCTAAAGGCGGGAGAAAAACAGCAGTTAAGCACTTTACGCATGCTGCTTGCCGCTCTTCAAAATGAGAGCATAGAAAAACGCGCCGAACTAACTGATGAAGATATCCTCACAGTAATTCAACGCGAAATTAAGCAAAGGAAGAATTCTATTATTGAATTCAAAAAAGGCAACCGTAATGATTTAATCCAAGAAAGTGAACTGGAAATTAACATTCTTACTGACTATCTGCCTCAGCAATTAAGCGATGAAGAACTGGAAACATTAACGAAACAAATTATCGCCGAAACAAACGCCGGCTCTGTAAAAGAATTGGGTCAAGTAATGAGTAAGCTGATGCCTCTGGTAAAAGGAAAAGCTGACGGCACCCGTGTTCAGGCTGTTGCAAAGAAACTTTTGGAAAGATAATATATTTGATTTTAAGCCGTAAAAATAAGCTGTAAAAAGCGGGAGCTTAAAACTGCTCCCGCTTTTTACTTAAAGAAAACATGATTGCCAATAGTTACCGTTACCGGGCGGCTTCGTACCCACTGATTATTGGTCTTAGCCGGATTGAAAAAACCTGTGGCACCACCTGTAGGGTCAGTGCCGCTTAAAGCTTCCGCTACAGCCAATTTGGCAGTTTCTCCGGCAGGTTGATTAATCCTTCCGTCTAGAACAGGACTATATTGGTAGCTGCCGCCAACAACCTGAAATACAACGCCGCTCAAACTGTCAGGAAACAACTCACTACGAATTCGGTTCAAAATCGAGGCAGCGACTGCCACCTGCCCTGCAAATCCTTCTCCTGACGCTTCAGCATACACAATCCTGGCAAATAAATCCAACTCGGCAGCAGTAAAATTGAATTCACCTGCCGCTGCGGCTGTAACCGCAACTTCTGTTCTTTTGCTGATTATTTCCTTAATCAGCTCCAGCGTTTCTTTCTCTGCCAAGCCATTTGCAGGCAAACCGCTCTCTTCTTGAAAGCGCATTAAGCCGGCACTCGTCAACGGACCAAAGACACCGTCTATATGCCCTTCGCGATAGCCTTCTTCATTAAGGAACATCTGCAACTCCATCACATCTTGACCGCAGGTACCAATCAGAATAGGACGACTTCCAAAACTTACGGCCTCTGCCGTTGCTCCAACAGCAAATAAGACAATTAATGTGACAACGATAATATTGCTTAGCTTCATTTTATAGAACATACGTATTCCTCCTTTTCGCCTCCGGGGAAAACTTTCGGGGTTTGGGTTGGGGGATTCGGCTTGCTACGCATGTTCTAATAATAACATGTTATGTAAACTTAGGCAAAGAGGGAGAGCTTGCCCAGTCTGTGCTTAAAAGATGATACTTTACTCCCGCTCCGATTACCTGCCGGATAACCGGTAATTCGCTCAGACTCTCTCCAATACCAAGACATGCCTCTGATTTTAGAATGCATCCTTAATAATGGTAATCGTATTATCAGTGAGATTGACTGCCACCACGTCAAAACGATACTTTGCGGCACCGGTTCTGTTTTCATAGAGATAATGACGAGCAACAAGACGCACTTTTTCCTGTTTTTTCGCGTTCACCGCCTCTGCCGGAGTACCACAGAAGGCTGACTGTCTTGTCTTTACTTCGATAAAAACAAGCGTATCACCATCCTTAGCTACAATGTCAAGCTCACCGCTTTGACAGCACCAGTTCCGCGCCAAAATCTGATAACCTTGAACTGCAAGATAGGCGGCAGCCAGTTCTTCGCCTTTTTTCCCCAACGATCTCATCTTCTCTCCTCCGGCAGAAGCAGAAATGATTTGCGATGTATCGTGCACGGACCAAGTTCGGCAATCGCCCGTCGGTGCAAAGCGGTCGGATATCCTTTATGTACCGCAAATCCATAGCCCGGGAATAATTTGTCGATTTCACACATTAAGCGATCCCGGGTAACTTTAGCAAGTATTGAAGCGGCAGCAATGGAAAGAGAGAGGCTGTCGCCGCCTATAATACCAAGCTGTGAAACAGGCAACCCCTCTAGTTCCAGAGCATCTATCAAAACAAAATCCGGTGCAACGGTTAAGGAGCTTAACGCCCTGTACATGGCCAATTTGCTTGCTGCAAGAATATTAAATTTATCAATTTCAGCCACCTCACCGACAGCGACAGACCAAGCTCTTGCATCTTTAGTAATTGACAGGTAAAGTTCTTCCCTTTTTGCGTGACTAACTTTTTTTGAGTCATTCAAGCCGCGCAAAAAATAATTTTCAGGCAGAATTACTGCTGCCGCCACGACCGGACCTGCCAGCGGTCCCCTGCCTGCCTCATCAACTCCCGCAACAGCAACATATCCGTTCTCCCTTGCCGCCTGCTCAAAACTTAACATGGCATTAAGCCGCTTACTCTCACTTTGTTCACGCTCGCTTCTTGCCAAATAGCGTTCAGCCTCGCGACGCGCGCCGCTGCGCCTATCTCCAGAGAGATGCAAAAGCTCTTCTCTGCTTGGAGCCGCTTCATTCAGTGAGCGGCAAATCTCCTCGACCGACATTTTGGCAAAGTTCCTCAGCTTCATCTTCTTGTTCTCCCGGTTTCTCCAATGTTATCCGTCCAAGTCGTCCTTCGCGCAAATCTTTAACAAGCAACCTTGCCGCCGCTTCAAGGTCCACAACACCACCTTTGAGCAGACAACCGCGGCGCTTGGCAATCTCAACCAGTATCTCACGGGGATCGTCCAAAGAATGTTCTAAATTATAGCGCTGACGCAATTGTTCCCAAAAATGCTGACGCATAAAGAAGACCAGCTCAATTCCCAATTCTACCGGGTCAAGAATTTCATCTTTCACTGCGCCGGCTGCGGCAAGTCTGAAGGCCTGTTGTTTACAGTCTATTTTTGGCCAGAGCATACCGGGTGTATCTAACAGCTCAAGGCCGGCCTGCAGACGCACCCATTGCGGCTGCTTAGTAATGCCGGGCTTGTTGCCGGCTTGGGTAGCGCTGCGGCCAATCAGCCGATTAATCAGCGACGATTTACCCACATTAGGGATACCTATAATAATTAAACGCAAAGGACGTTGCCCGTGCTTTCGCCTGCGTGGCAAAGTCCTTAAAAGTTGCAGTAATTTTTTTATTCCTTCCCCGGTATTGCCATTTACCACGGCCACAGCAAAATAATCTTTCCGCAAACTGTGCAACCAAGCTGCCGTCTGAACCGGGTCTGCCAGATCCGGACGTGTCAAAACTGCTACTACCGGACGTTTTTCCAGTAATTCCCGGATATCAGGATTGCGGCTGGAAGCGGGCAGACGAGCATCCAGTACTTCAATCACAGCGTCCACCAGCTTCAGGTTCTCACGTAATACTCTTTTGGCTTTGGCCATCTGACCGGGATACCATTGCACATCCATGACATAACCTGCCTTCTAGCGGTGTTGGATAATACGAATATTTTCCAGCGGCCAGAACACCACCATAGCTTTTCCTTTGAGCTGATTCAACGAGACAAGACCCACGCTGGGATGTCGGCTGTCCATGCTGTTATTGCGGTTGTCGCCCATGACAAAGACTGAACCATCAGGGATTACAACCGGACCGAATGGTTCTCTGGCCCTCTCCAAAACGTATGGCTCCTCAATTAGCTCGCCGTTAACATAGACACCTTCAAGCTCAATGCGCACTTCATCGCCGGCGACAGCAATCACGCGCTTGATAAAGTCTCTGTCAGCGGTAGCTTTGAACACCACTATTTCACCGGGTAAAGGCTGACGGAAATAGTACTGAACTTTACTGACAATTAGCCGCTCCCGATCGTGAAGTGTAGGCAACATTGACTGACCCTGAACCAGAAATACCTCTACCAGGAATGCCCGGATAACAAGTGCCAAAATAACTGCCACAAGAACGGATTTTATCCATTCCCACACTTCCTTCTTCTCAGAATCACTCATTTTGTTCTTCCTCTCCCGTTGCAAAACTGATGACTGCAAAAAAAGGGACTGTAACACAGTCCATTTTTTTAGTAACGTTTTTCCTTAATGCGTGCCGCCTTACCCGTCAACTTTCTCAAATAGTACAGTTTAGCCCGACGCACAACACCGTGGCGCATTACTTCCAGCTTTTCAATTTTGGGAGAATGAAGCGGGAATGTTCTTTCCACACCAATACCGTAGCTAATCCGGCGTACAGTAAATGTCTCTCGCAAACCACCGCCTTGACGTTTAATAATCACGCCCTCAAAGATCTGCGTGCGTTCGCGAGTTCCTTCCACAACCTTTACATGCACACGTACTGTATCACCAGGAGCAATCTGCGGCAAATCATTTTTCATTTGCTCTGCTTCTATTTGACTAATGATATCCATTTTTCTCCTCCTTTCGTTCAAGAACGTTTAATAATCAAGCGCTAAAAAGAATTATACCATAATACTTGCTCTTTACAACAGGAGCTCAATCTCAAGACGGGTTGCCTCATCAAGAAGAATTCGCTTTTCTTCCGCGGAGAGCTTAGCCGCCCGCAAAAGTTCCGGACGACTGTGCAATGTCTTTAAAAGAGCCTGTTCCCGGCGCCAGCGACGAATTCTCTCATGGTTCCCGGATAATAGCACCTCAGGCACAGACATGCCGCGAAACTCGGCTGGCCGCGTATACTGCGGGTACTCCAACAGCCCTTCGCTAAAAGATTCCTGCAACGTTGACTCTGCCGGCAGCACTCCCGGCAAAAGCCTGACCACCGCATCGGCAACAGCCATAGCGGGAATTTCCCCGCCGGTAAGCACAAAATCTCCCAGAGAAATCTCTTCATCCACCAGCACATCTTGCACCCGTTGGTCAACACCTTCATAATGTCCGCAGAGCAAAAATAAACGTTTGTGTTTTGCGAGTTCATAAGCCTTCGCTTGGGTGAACCGTTTGCCCCGGGGAGAGAGAAGAATAACAGGACCCACCCGCTCATCACTGGCATGCAGATATTCCAGTGCCAGAAAAAACGGTTCGGGCTGCATCACCATGCCCGGGCCACCGCCGTAAGGATAATCATCCACATGCCGATGCTTATTGTTCGCAAAGCAACGCAAATCTGTTATCTCAATTTCTACCTGTCCCGCTTCTACCGCCCGGCGGACTATACTGGATTCTAAAGCAGCAAACATTCCCGGGAAGATTGTCAGAATATCAATGCGCAACCGATTCACCTCACAGTAAACCCTCAGGCGGATCTACCACCATGCGACCGAGAAGAAGGTCAATTTGTACCACCGATTTAAGCGCGGGGATCAGTATTTCACCCTTTCCCACTTTCTCATTTTTGACCACGTATACATCGTTACTGCCGGTCTGCAGCACTTCCCGTACACGGCCAAGATAAACGCTATTTACAGTGTAGACCTCCAAGCCAATTATCTGGTCTAAGTAATAGAAATCTGTTGGTAGAGGCATTCTCTCAGAGAGGGGAATGGAAATCAACGCGCCAATCAAGCCTTCCGCACTGTCGCAAGCATCAATGCCACTCAGAAACAATACCCAAAAACGACCATGAACAAACGCGTCTGTCACTTCATACTCTTTGACGTTAGCCCCTAGCTCTAAGAAAACATGCTTAAGAGCTTTTAAACGTTCAGGAAAATCGGAGAGGGGCAGAACTTTTAAACCACCTTTAACCCCGTGAGTGTTAATTACCTTGCCGATAGCCGCCAATTCAGCCAACCAGCTTCACCTGCCTACTGGACGATTTCCACCACGACCCGCTTTTTCTCGTTGGTCGACGCCGCGCTGACCACAGTCCGGATGGCTTTGGCAATCCGGCCTTGTTTACCAATTACTTTACCCATATCTGCCGGAGCCACATGCAACTCCAGTGTGATGGTGCGACTGTCTTCCAACTGCTCCACACGGACCTGTTCCGGATGGTCCACCAGGGCCTTGGCGATGAATTCAACCAAATCCTTCATCGTTCATCACCATCCATACTTTACTGTTTGCCGATACCGGCTTTAACCAAAAGAGCTCTGACCGTATCGGAGGGCTGGGCACCTTTTAGCAACCATTCCTGCGCCTTATCACCGTTTATCTTTAATGTGGTCGGCTCAGTCGTTGGGTTATAATAACCGATTTCCTCAATAAAAGCACCGTCCCGCGGAGAGCGTGAATCTGTCACAACAATACGGTAAAAAGGCCGCTTCTTAGCGCCGACCCTCTTCAGACGAATTTTAACTGCCATCTTTCTTCACCTCCTTGTTTAGGGTATGCCGGTATCCCTTAGAAAAAGGGAAACCTGCCTTTCCCCTTCCCTTTCACTTTTCCTTTTTCCGCCTTGCCAAACTGCTTCATTAATTTTTGCATCATCTCAAACTGTTTAAGCAAATTATTAACATCCTGAACCCTAGTACCGCTGCCAAGGGCTATTCTTCGCCGCCGACTACTGTTTAGGATGGACGGAAGCTGACGCTCTTTTTTTGTCATAGAGTTGATGATCGCTTCGACTTTAACAAATTCTTTTTCGTCTACCGACATGCCTTTTAATTTTTTTCCCATGCCGCCCATGCCGGGCATCATCTCCAACAACTGATTGATGGGACCCATTTTTTTTAGTTGCTGCAACTGATCTAAAAAGTCATCCAAGGTAAACTGTTGCGAGCGCAACTTTTTTTCCATTTCGCGCGCTTTTTTTTCGTCGAAGGTGGATTGAGCTTTCTCAATAAGCGTTAGCACATCCCCCATGCCGAGAATTCGCGAAGCCATCCGCTCCGGGTAGAACGGTTCAAATGCATCTGTTTTTTCACCTAAGCCGGCAAATTTTACCGGACTGTCCGTCACCGCGCGCACAGAGAGAGCTGCACCGCCGCGTGTATCACCATCCAGCTTTGTTAACACCACGCCGGTCAATCCCAGTTTGTCGCGGAAAGACTCGGCCACATTAACAGCGTCCTGGCCGGTCATAGCATCAACAACTAAAAGTATCTCCTGGGGATTAACCGCTTTTTCAATGCGCGCCAACTCATCCATTAACGCTTGGTCAATGTGCAGACGTCCCGCAGTATCAATAACTAAATAATCGTGACGATACTTTTTGGCATGTTCAAGTGCGGCTTTCGCCGTCAGTACCGGGTCCTGCTGTCCCAGTTGAAAAACAGGTATGCCCAGTTGCTCTCCCAGTATCTGTAGTTGCTTAATCGCTGCCGGTCTGTAAATATCTGCCGCCACCAAAAGCGGTGTATTTTGCTTCTTTTTTAATAAATTTGCCAATTTAGCGGCAGACGTTGTTTTCCCTGAGCCTTGCAAGCCTACCATCATAATTACAGTTGGCGGATTGGGCGCATGGTTTAACTTGGCCACAGTACCGCCCATCAAAGCGGTCAGCTCATTGTTAACAATTTTTATCACCTGCTGACCGGGGGTCAGACTCTCCAGCACGTCGCCGCCAAGACAGAGCTCCTTTACACCGGCCACAAAGTCCTTGACAACTTTATAATTCACATCTGCTTCCAACAGAGCCAGCCTGACTTCCCGCAGTGCGGCATCAATATCTTTTTCAGTTAATTTACCTTTCCCCTGCAGACGTTTCAGCGTATTCTGCAGCTTGGTCGAAAGGCTTTCAAAAAGCATTTATACTCCTCCAACCTGCTTAATCCAGCAGTCTTTCCACAATAGCCAATGCCTCTGTGCGAAGAGCATGGGGAATCTCCTCGGCAGACAGAAGCTCCTGTAGTTTTCGCAAGTCTTTTTCTTGCAGAGCAAAACGAGCAACCAACCCAAGACGCTTTTCTGTTTTTTCCAGCGTCTTGACGGCTCTTTTAATTAAATCGTGCACACCCTGGCGTGAAATCCCTTTGTTAACGGCAATCTCCGCTAAACTTAAATCATGCTGGTAATATAACTCAAGACACTCCCGCTGTCTCCCTGTCAGAAAATTACCGTAAAAGTCATAAAGCAGATTGACTCGCGTAGTCTCCTCCAGCATTTTACCACATCCCAAACAGGCTGTAAAGGTTTATTGCTTTACAGCCATAATTTATTTTGCCTCGGGTAAAAGACGATAATTAAGTGACCAGCCGTCAATCAGCGTCAAATAAACTGTTGACATACTCTGCCGGGTCAAAAGGCTGAAGATCCAAAACGCCTTCGCCGACGCCTACAAACTTGACCGGCACTTTCAGCTCTTTAGCGATGGCGATGACAATCCCACCTTTAGCTGTGCCGTCTAATTTTGTAAGAATAACTCCGGTGAGTGCCGCCGCTTCGTTAAAAACTTTCGCTTGAGCCAAAGCGTTTTGTCCGGTGGTAGCATCCAGCACCAGCAAAACTTCATGCGGAGCGCCGGGCAGAGCTTTTTCAACTACTCGGCGTATTTTTTTCAATTCTTCCATTAAGTTAGCTTTATTATGTAGCCGTCCTGCGGTATCACACAACACCACATCCCGCTTTCGCCCAAGAGCAGCAGTAATACCGTCGAAGATCACTGCCGATGGGTCGGCACCATGTTGATGTTTAATAATTTCACTGCCGGCACGGTCAGCCCAGATTTCCAGCTGCTCTATGGCAGCAGCGCGAAAAGTATCGCCTGCCACAAGCAGCACTTGTTTGCCCTCACTTTTAAGGCGGCTTGCCAACTTGCCGATACTGGTTGTTTTACCCACTCCATTTACACCCAGAACGAGAATCACCGCCGGCTTTTCAGAGATATTAAGCTCGACATGTTCCCGACCCAAAATATCCAGCACAAGACCTTTGAGAAGCTCCATCACCTGATGTGCTTCCCTGACTTTTTCTTCTCTCACTCTCCGGCGCAGGGCTGCTACCAAATCGAGTGTAGTTGCCACTCCTACATCGGCGGCTACCAAGATTTCTTCTAGCTCTTGATAAAATTCATCGTCAAACGCATTGCGAGCGAATAAACCTTCCATTCGCCCCATAATGCCGCTGCGCGTTTTTTTTAACCCTTCTTTAATTTTGCTGAAAAAACCCATTCTCTCCCATTCCTTTCTGCAATTTCAACCAAGGGGACGGTTCTTCTCCTGGTATACTTTGCTAGCTTTTAAAAAAGACGCTTCATTCATCCTTTACGATGCCCTTACCCTGCCCTCACCCTAACCCTCTCCCAGAGGGAGAGGGGAGATGATGGTCCTCACCTTGCCCTCACCCTAACCCTCTCCCAGAGGGAGAGGGGAGATGATGGTCCTCACCCTGCCCTCACCCTAACCCTCTCCCAGAGGGAGAGGGGAAATGATGGTCCTCACCCATACCCTCACCCTAACCCTCTCCCAAAGGGAGAGGGGAAATGATGGTCCTCACCCATACCCTCACCCATACCCTCTCCCAGAGGGAGAGGGGAAATGATGATCCTCACCCATACCCTCACCCATACCCTCACCCAGAGGGAGAGGGGATCTGTTTCCTTACCCAGAGGGAGAGGGGATCTGTTTCTTTACCCAGAGGTAGAGGGGAGATGTTTCTAGGCGGTTGATGCTTGCATTTGCGCTTCCCTCAACCGGACAGAAATAAGCTTGGAAACGCCTGCTTCTTCCATCGTGACGCCATAAAGAATGTCAGCCAGCTCCATCGTTTTCTTTCGATGGGAAATCAGCACAAATTGTGTTTCTCCGCTTAGTTTGCCTAGATATTCAGTAAAACGTGCAAGATTTGCCTCGTCCAAAGAAGCTTCAATTTCATCAAGAATACAAAACGGCGTCGGCTTAACCTTTAAAAAAGCGAAAAGTAAGGCAATGGCAGTCAGCGCCTTTTCACCACCGGAGAGCAAAGACAAGTGCTGCAGCTTTTTCCCAGGCGGCTGCGCCATAATTTCAATGCCGGCTTCCAATAGATTATCTTGATCAGTAAGCCTTAACTGTGCACGACCGCCGCCAAACAATTCTTTAAAAACAAGCGCGAAATTTTCACTTATAATTGCAAATGCGGCAGCAAATTTTTCACCCATACGACTATCCATTTCCCGAATTACACGCAGTAAATCTTTTTCTCCCTCAAGCAGATCATTTTGTTGCCTGATAAGAAAATCTACCCGCTCCCGGACACGTCCGCATTCCTCAATCGCACCTAAATTTACCATTCCCAGAGCACTAATTTGCTCTTTTAGCTGCAAAACTTCTGCTTGAGCCTGCATACTGTCCGTCACTGGTTGAGCCAATTTTTCTGCTGCCGCAAAGTCAAGCTCCCAGCTCTCCCGCAAGCGGTCAATTACTGCCTGCAAGTCCATTTCGAGACGTCCTTGCTCCACTTCTAAACGCGCTTGCTTTCGTTCGAGTCCCGCCAAATTCTTTTCAAGTTGCCTGATTTGTTCCGCCTCTTCCCGACAGAGCGTATTCTTTTCTTTGAGTTTTGCTTCGCGCTTCAACAATACAGATAAGAACTTCAGCCTTTCCTGCTCCAGCGCTTTAGCTTGCTCTCTTCCCTTTTCAGCCAGCTCTTCCAATTCCAACCTTTGGCTTTTAATTTCTCTTATTTCAGTCTCTTTCCCCTTTTTTCTTTCCGATAAGCGGACACGTTCCCGCTCCAAGCGCTCCAGTTCTTCTTTATCATGCTCCAGTTGTTTTTGAATAGACGCAAAACGGACACGGCTTTCCGTATACTCATTCTGCAAGCTGCGCTTTTCGTGCTCCCGAGCCGATAAAACACCGGCCAAGCCGGCAAGCTCGACCCGCAGACTGTTTTCCTGTTCCTGACAGTTCTCAAGGATCTCCTTAACTTTAGTCAGCGCAATTTCTTTAGCCTCACGCCGCGAAATTATTAGCTCCGCTTCCTGTTTAATCGCCTCCTGCTTTCGTTTCGCCGACTCCTCTTGCCGAGCCAAAAAGACTATTTCGTTTTCCTTAACGCTAAGTGACATCTCACCGGCGCGCATTTTAGCCGCCAGTGCCGCCTCCTCGGCAGCCAAATCATCACTTTGCAGAGTCAAAGCCTTGATACGTTGTTGTTCTGCATCAATTTGGACTGATAATTTTTTCACTGTTACTTGCAACGCTTCCACTTCTCGGCGGCGGGAAAGCACTCCTGCCTCTTTCTTTTCCCGTCCGCCGGTCATTGCTCCGCCGGGGAGAATCACATCGCCTTCCAGGGTAACTACACGCTCGCGGAAACGAAGGATGCGGGCTACCGCTAAGGCAACGTCGAGATTAGTTGCCAGATGAACCCGACCTAGCAGCGACTCAGCCACCGGAGCAAAACGGGCTTCACAACCAATCAGGTCAGCCGCCACGCCAAGATAACCCTGCTGTTCCGTTAAGGCGGCAGGAATAGAGCCCCTTGCCGGAGCCTCAAGAATATTTAACGGTAAAAATGTAGCTCTGCCCTCTTTCGTCGCTTTCAGCCAAGCAATAGCCTCTTTAGCGACGATGTCACTATCCGTTACTAAGTTTTGCAGAGCAGCCCCCAAAGCAGCTTCTAGCGCCGCTACATATTGCGGCGGCACATCAAGCACATCTGCCACTGTCCCAAAAATACCGGCAAACTGTCCGTTGTTCCTCTTGGCTGTCAGCACAGCTTTGACCCCGCGGTAATACCCGGTCATGCTGTTTTCCAGCTCCGCAAGTAATTGCAGTCTGTTTTGCACAAGCGTAAGCTCTTTAAGCTGCTGCTCTTTCCTTTCAGTTGCAGCAGACAGCCGGGTTGCATTCTCTGCCCGCTTAGCCTCATTGGCAAGCGCCAAACTGGACAACTGCTTCTGTTCGACCGCTTGCTTTTCTTTTTGCGCCAACAGCTCTTGTCCGGCTGATAAGAGCGCATTTAATTCCGCCTCTTGTTCCGTATACGCGCTGGAACGAGAGGCCGCTCTTTCTGTCAATTGTTCCAGCTCCGCCTCAAGACGGCTGTAATCAGACTGCAAGCGGCGAATTTCAGGCGATAGCCTGTCCAGCTCCTTGCGACAGGCAGCGGAACGCAAAGCCTCCGGAGAAGAATCCATATTTTCCATTGACTGCCTTGCCGTCTGCAGTTCTTTCTCAGCCTTCGCCAGCATTTTATTAGCGGCGCTCACCCTGTCAAAGATACTGATTTCCTCGGCTGAAAGATTTTGCTCCTGCCTTTCCAGTTCAGCCAGGAAAGACCTTCCCTCAGAGAGCTGCCACTCCAAATTGTGAATCTTCTCCTGGTTAACGTCATTGCCGGCCTGAACTTTTTCCAATTGCGAAGAAAGGTGCTGGACTTCACGTTGCATGACAAGCAAAGCATCCTGTTCTTTATCTAAAGTCAGCCGCATTCCGTTCAATTCTGTTTCCCTGCGCACTACACCCGCTTGCAGTTGTAGCAGCTCATCGGCTGCAGCAGCAGCTTTTCCGTTCACGTCGTACCATTGAAGCCGCAGCTGCCCTCCTTGATGAACAAGCAGAGACACATCCCGCTCCCTCAGCATCGTCCGTAATTCAAGGTAATGCCGGGCAGCAGCAGCTTGTTCGCCCAAGGGAATTAACTGGCCGGTTAGTTCATGGATAATATCGCCCACACGCAATAAATTTTCAGCAGTCTCAGCAAGACGACGCTCCGTCTCCCGCTTGCGCGTTTTATATCTAAGAATCCCGGCTGCCTCTTCAAATATTTGGCGTCTTTCTTCCGGACGGGCATGCAGTATTTCGTCAACACGCCCTTGACCGATAAATGAGTAGGCTTCCCTGCCGATGCCTGTATCCATAAATAATTCCTGAATATCTTTTAAGCGGCACTGCCGCTTATTTAATAAATATTCGCTCTCGCCGCTGCGATAGAGCCTGCGAGTCACAGTTATCTCCTGGAAGTCAAGACCGAGCGCTCCGTCGGAATGGTCAAACGTTATCGAGACTTCGGCAAAACTAACCGGTTTGCGGCTGGTCGTGCCGCTAAAAATAATATCATCCATACGCAGCCCCCGTAAATGCTTAGCGCTTTGTTCACCAAGAACCCAACGCACCGCATCGGTAACATTACTTTTGCCGCAGCCGTTGGGACCGACAACTACGGTTATGCCACGGGTTAATTCGATTGTGACCTTATCGGCAAAAGATTTGAAGCCATGCATTTCCAAACGTTTGACAAACAAGGGCATCTCCCCCTCCAGCTCGACAATTTATGAAATAGCAGATAAAAATACCTGCTTGCGTGCAAGCAGGTAAAAAGTTAGCCGCTTTACCGAGATTCAACAATAAACTTAATTGCCGTCCGCTCTTCAGAGTCGATGACAATTTCGGCAAAAGCTGGAATAACAACAAGGTCAATGCCGTTAGGTGCCACAAAACCTCGACAGATAGCGATAGCCTTTACCGCCTGGTTTACCGCACCGGCACCAACCGCTTGGATCTCGGCTGAACCCTTCTCCCGGACAACGGCTGCTAAGGCTCCCGCCACTGATTTTGGGTTGGAGTGCGCAGAAACTTTTAACACTTCCATAGTGCCACAATTCCCCCTTCATTAGTACGTCTCGAGCTATTGTCGCAAGCGTCCGGCAGAAGATTAGGCTTCTCTGTGCTACTCTTACTTATGTGCTACTCTTACTTATTCGTTATAAAGTAAATAAATTCCTGCAATTAATGGAGGAATTTATTCCGGTCTCACCAAAGAAACATAGGCTTGGCGGGCAGCTTCCTGTTCTGCTTCTTTTTTGGAGCGGCCACTCCCTTCACCCAGAACTTTTCCGTGCAAAATCAGTTGTGCCACAAAAATTTTGGAATGATCAGGCCCCTGTTCGGAGACAATCTGATAATCCGGCGTAGTGGCAAAGGCAGCTTGACTATATTCTTGCATCAAAGTCTTGTAATCATGTCGCAAGCAACCATTAGCCAAGCCTTCGAGCAAAGAAGCAAACTGTTTTTCCACTACTTTCCGCACAGCATCAAACCCCAAGTCAAGATAAACGGCACCCAACAGCGCCTCAAATGCATCAGCCAATAATGAAGGTCGCTGACGCCCACCGCTTGCGGCTTCCCCTTTTCCCAGCCGCAAACAAGAGCCAAGACAAAGCTGGTTTGCCAACAAACTCAAAGACTCCTCGCAAACTAAACCGGCACGAAAGCGAGTAAGTTTTCCTTCGGGAAAATCAGGAAAACGCTGATAAAGCACCTCAGAAATCGCCAGTTCCAAAACCGCATCACCCAAAAACTCGAGCCGTTCGTTGTGTGCATTACTGCCTAGGTTATGCTCGTGAGCATAGGACGAATGGGTTAGTGCCTGCTGATAATAGTTAAAAGCAACCGGAGCAATCTCTAATTGATCGGCTAAAGCTTGAAGAAGTTTTCTATCCATATTTTCACCGAAAGTTAAATAAATTTTTTAAAGACTAACGAAGCATTCGTACCGCCAAATCCAAATGAATTGGACATTGCTGCAGATACATTCCGTTTTGCCAAAACATTTGGGGTATAATCCAAATCACATTCCGGGTCAGGATTATCGTAGTTTACTGTGGGCGGAATAATCCCTTCCTGAATAGCCAAAGCGCACACAACGGCCTCAATCCCGCCCGCAGCGCCAAGCAAATGACCGGTCATGGATTTAGTGGAACTGACAGCCAAGTTGTAAGCGTGACCGGCAAACACCTTTTTAATGGCAGCCGTTTCCGTCTTATCATTCAAATCGGTCGATGTGCCATGGGCATTAATATAGTCAATTTCCTCCGGAGCCACGACGGCATCATTTATAGCCATCTCCATACAACGCACGGCGCCGGATCCATCGGGATCGGGAGCGGTAACATGATAAGCGTCACCGGAAAGCCCATAACCGACCACCTCGGCGTAGATGTTTGCACCGCGGGCTAAAGCATGCTCCATTTCTTCCAAGACTACCACCCCTGAACCTTCTCCCATAACAAAACCGTCACGGTCAGAGTCAAACGGTCTTGAAGCTTTAAGCGGTTCCTCATTGCGGGTAGACATGGCACGCATGGCACAAAAACCGGCAAAAGACAAAGGCGAAAAAGCAGCTTCCGAACCGCCTGCCAACATCACGTCTGCTACTCCAAGCTGAATAGCTCTTAATGCCTCGCCGATAGAATGGGTTCCGGTGGCACAAGCTGTAACTAAGGTAGTATTTGGTCCTCTGAAGCCAAACTCGATGGAAATATGTCCCGATGCCATATTGGCAATCAGCATCGGCACCAAAAACGGGCTAATCCTGCGCGGACCTTTTTCTTTTAGCACGGCAATCTGTTCTTCAATAGTTATAATGCCGCCGATACCGGAACCTACAGAAACGCCTGCCCGGTTACTATCAATAACACTCAAATTAATTGCGGAGTCTTCCATAGCCAGCTTTGAGGCTGCCAGCGCAAACTGACAAAAGCGATCCATGCGGCGCGCCTCTTTTTTGTCTAGAAAATCATGAGGATCAAAATCCCGGATTTCGGCACCAATTTGAGTCGGGTAATCATCCACATTAAAGCTGGTAACGCGGGAAATCCCGGATTTACCGGCGCAAAGGCTGGTCCAGAAAGACTCTTTACCGATTCCAACAGGAGTAACCACACCTAGCCCGGTAATCACCACACGTCTTTTCATGTTTTCACCTCATAATATAGCAGTGTCTCTAAAGGAAGCCCTGCATAGCGCAGGGCTTCCTTAAACTTTTAGACATGGGCTTCTATGTATCTTACCACATCTCCCACCGTCTTAATTTTTTCAACTTCCTCATCGGAAATTTCCAGTTTAAATTCTTCCTCAATGGCCATGACCAATTCGACTATGTCCAAAGAATCGGCGTTAAGCTCCTCAAAAGAGGTTTCTTTGGTCATCTCGCTTTCGTCCACGCCCAACTGTTCACTGATAAGCCCTTTGACTTTTGCAAAAAAATCCATTTCTTCACCTCCTCTTCATTAATAGTAGAAAAATCGTTCCGAAAAGTCAAATCTTTTCCTATTGCATAACCAAGCCGCCGTCTACGGCGATTACTTGGCCAGTAATATAGCCTGCGCGCTCTGATGCCAGAAAAACTATTGTCTCTGCCACGTCTTCTGCCAAGCCAAATCGACCTAAAGGGATTTGCTTTAAAATGTCTGACTTAACTGCTTCTTGCAGCACTGAAGTCATCTCTGTCTCAATATAGCCCGGCGCTACAGCATTAACGGTAATTTGCCTGCCGGCTAACTCTTTAGCCAGCGATTTCGTCAAACCGATCAACCCCGCTTTAGCAGCAGCGTAGTTAACTTGACCTGCACCACCTGCCTGACCGATGACAGAGGAAAGATTGATAATCCGCCCACCGGACTTTTGTTTTAAAAGCGGACGCATTACAGCTTTTACACAATTAAAGGCACCGCTTAAATTAGTGTCGATTACCGACTGCCATTCTTCCTGCTTCATCCTGGCAACAATATTGTCTCGGGTAATGCCCGCATTATTAACTAGTATATCAACTTTACCGAATTTATCAAGGGCAGTCCTAATCAGCATTTCACAATCTGCCGCATTTGCCACATCTGCCTGAACGACGATGCCTTGTCCACCGGCGGCCTCAACAGCAGCCAGAGTATCTAGCGCCGCTTTTTCATTAGCAGTAAAATTAATGACTACGGCAGCACCTTCCCGAGCCATGGCCACGGCAACAGCCCGTCCGATTCCGCGCGACGCGCCTGTTATAATCGCTATTTTAGCTTGCAGCAACACATTAGGCACCTTCTTCCTCAGCAAAAGCTTTCAATGCTTTTTCCAGTGTTTTGGCGTCCTCCACCTGATAAATCGAGACGCTGGGGCTGATTTTCCTCATCAGACCGCTTAATGATTTGCCCGGTCCCACTTCCACAAACAGCCGGTAACCATCCAAAATCATTCTTTCCATAGAATCCTGCCACATCACAGCGTTACTCACTTGACGAACGAGTGCGTCACAAATCTCAGACGGCTGACAAACATAGTCTGCGGAAACATTCGCTACCATCGGCAGAGCGACTGAAGTAACCTGCACATTTTCCAGTTCCCTTGCCAGAAGCGGTTCCACTCCCTTTAACAAACTACAATGAAAAGAAACACTGACCGGCAGTTCCATCGTCCTCTTAGCCCCTAGTTCTTTAGCAATTTCACATGCCTTGCGAATAGCTGCCACTTCGCCGGCCACTACAATTTGCTCGGGAGAATTATAGTTGGCAGGCTCGACTACCCCTACTGCCGAAGCCTCTTGGCATGCCTGCAGCACTTTTCCCCGCTCTAAGCCGAAAATAGCAGCCATCCCGCCCACGCCGGGCGGCACAGCTTCCTGCATAAACCGACCGCGCTTTTGCACAAGCGAAAGCGCATCGGCAAAAGGGAGTGAACCAGCCGCAACGAGCGCAGCGTATTCACCAAGACTAAGTCCGGCCACGCCTTGCGGTTCTAAGCCGTGCTGCTTCAATACTTCCAGGCAGGCTATACTGGTAGCCAAAATGGCTGGCTGAGTAACCTCCGTCAGCTTTAATTCTTCCTCACTGCCTGAGAACATTTTTGCCGATAATTTCATCCCAAGCGCTTCATCGGCCTCCGCAAAAACACGGTGCGCCACATGGAAATTCTCCGCCATATCGCGGCCCATACCGACATATTGAGACCCTTGACCAGGGAAAATAAAGGCGATTTTGCCCATGCTTTACCTCCAGCTTAATTTTGGCAGAACATTTTCTCCAGATCCCTAATCACACGCAGGGTGCCGGCAAGCAAATCATCAATAATTTCTCGGCTTGACTCCGCCTTCACTACCATAGCAGCAATTTGACCCGCCATCACCGAACCGTTTTGCACATCTCCATCGCGTACCGCTGCCGCCAGTTTTCCTGCGCCAAAACGCTCAAGCTCCGCCGGGCTGGCCCCTTCTTTTTCCAGACGAGCAAATTCCCGAGCCAGTTTATTATAGAGAACACGTACAGGGTGACCTGTAGATTGGCCTGTCACAAACGTATCACGATCTTTAGCTTTTAAAACGGCTTCTTTATATTTGGGGTGAGCGATACATTCATTGGCGACAATAAACCTAGTGCCCAGTTGAACACCTTCCGCTCCCAGCGCTAAGGCAGCCGCAACTCCGCGGCCATCGGCAATTCCTCCGGCGGCAATCACCGGCACCTTCACCGCATCCACAATCTGGGGGACTAAGACCATGGTAGTCAATTCGCCAATATGACCGCCTGCTTCCAACCCCTCGGCGATCATTGCATCGACACCTAAACGCTCTAAACGTTTGGCAAGTGCCACCGATGAAACAACAGGAATAACTTTTATCCCCTTTTCCCTAAACTGATCGACATACTTCCCTGGATTGCCGGCACCTGTGGTAACTACCCGTACTTCCTCACGGCAGAGAATATCGACAACTTCATCAACAAAAGGAGATAAAAGCATTATATTTACGCCAAACGGCTTTCTCGTCAATTCCTTAGCTTTTTTAATCTCTTTTTCCAAAACAGAAGCAGGCGCATTCCCCGCTCCAATTAACCCTAATCCGCCGGCCTCAGAGACTGCGGCAGCCAACTCGCCGGTGGCTACCCACGCCATGCCCCCTTGAATAATGGGCACTTCCACACCTAAAATGTCACATAGCCTTGTCCTTAGAGCCATGGTTTATCCCTCCAAAACTAGTAACGTAAAATTGCGGCGCCCCACGTCAAACCCGCACCAAAACCTACCAGCGCAAGCAAGTCTCCTCGCTTAATGCGACCGGCGCTAACAGCCTCATCTAACGCCACGGGGATAGACGCGGAAGACATATTGCCGTAACAGTCAATATTGACAATTACCCGCTCCTCCGGTAATTCAAAGCGTTTGCGTGCCGCTTCAATAATCCGCCAATTTGCCTGATGAGGAATTAAAAAGTCCAAATCCTCCTTACCGACCTTGGCTTCATCCAACGCTTGCTGGGTTATCTCACCCATTACGCGCACTGCGAACTTAAACACTTCTTTTCCTGAGAGCATCTTTAAATAATGCAAACGATCGGCAACAGTCTCAAAAGCGGCCGGCATCCGCACCCCACCAGCCGGAATAGCGAGCAGATCGGCATATGTACCATCAGCGCCCATTTTCAAACTAAGCAGCCCCTCATCTTGCGTAGGGCCAAGCAATACGGCACCGGCGCCGTCGCCAAACAAAACACAAGTACTACGGTCGCTCCAATCCAACAAACGGGAAAAAACTTCCGCGCCAATTACCAATACTCGTTTATACGCACCTGTTTTAACAAACTGGCTGCCGACTGACAACCCATAGATAAACCCGGTGCAACCGGCTGCCAAATCAAATGCAGCCGCATTTAAAGCCCCCAATTTAGCCTGAACATAACAAGCGGTAGCCGGAATTAGGACATCCGGAGAAGTTGTGGCCACTATGACCAAATCCACTTCATCCGCGGCAGTACCCGCTTTCCGCAGAGCGGCTTCCGCCGCCTTTACAGCTAAATCTGAAGTTTGTTCGTCTTTTTCTGCAATTCTGCGCTCGCAAATTCCGGTGCGGCTCCGAATCCACTCATCACTCGTATCAAGTTTTTTCGCTAAGTCGGCATTAGTAACAATTCGGGCAGGCAGAGCCGTGCCTGTACCCAAGATCCCCACATTTAGCATCCTCATAGGTCATTCCCTTTCCACAAGTGCCTGCCACTGTCAGTCCTTTGCTAATTCAGTGAGAATCTGCGCGTTAACATCCTGTCGCGCAAAACGGTATGCCTGTGTGACAATGGCGCTGCGTATCGCACGAACATTTGATGAACCATGACTTTTGATAATTATGCCGTCAATTCCAAGTAAAGGGGCACCGCCATATTCTGCATAGTCAAAACGCTTTTTTAAGCCACGCAATTCAGGCATCAGCAAAGCTGCCGCAATCTTACTTTTGATATTCGATTTAAATGCCTCTTTTAGCACACTGAAAATCCCTGCAGACAAACCTTCTACCGCTTTTAGCAGGATGTTTCCCACAAACCCGTCACAAACTACTACGTCTGCTGTGCCGCTCAAAACATCACGCGCTTCAATATTGCCGTTGAAACTATCAAGGCGATTTTTGAAAAGTTCATAAGCAATCCGCACCTGCTCGTTTCCCTTGCCTTCCTCAGTACCCACATTTAACAGTGCCACACGTGGCTCTTTTTTGCCCAGCACTTCCCGAGCATAAATATTACCCATCAGAGCGTAATGGCATAAATGCTCTGCCTTGGCATCCATGTTGGCGCCCACATCCAAAATAACTACATTGCCTCCGGTAAAAGTAGGAGCCACAATTGTCAGCGCCGGACGCTCAATTCCCCCCAAGCGCCCCGCTAACAGAAGACTGCCGGCCATTAGTGCGCCGGTATTGCCGGCGGATACGACAGCATCAGCCTTGCCTTCCTTTACCATCCGGATGGCAACCATCATCGAAGACTCTTTTTTGCGGCGAACTGCCAATACCGGCGCTTCATCAGCCAAAATAAGCTCCGGAGCATGAATAATCTCCAACCTTTCTTTTGGGTAAGACTTGCCTGCCAGTTGCTTGGCTATAACATCTTGCTGCCCCACCAAAGTAAGCTGCAAAGAATCCAGTTCGGCTAACGCAGCTAGGCCACCCTGCACCACTTCATGGGGCGCATGATCCCCCCCCATCGCATCCAGAGCGACACGGATCAAAGAATATCACCTCACTGAATATCCTGCTATGAAAACTTTCTTAGTCGAAATAATTCTCTCAGATAACAAAAACCCTCCCTATAATTTAGGAGAGTAAAAGTTTCCTGCCTTGCTACTCTGTCTTAACAGCCTCTCTACCTTTATAATATCCACAATGGACACAGACACGATGTGGAAGCTTAGCCTCGTGACACTGCGGACATGCAATCAGACCGGGAACAGCCAATTTCCAGTGTGTTCTCCGTTTATGTTTTCTCGCTTTTGACGTCTTACGCTTTGGTACCGCCATAAATTACACCTCCTCATCCTACTCTAACAGCAGTTTCTTTAATACTGACAGTTTATCGTTCATTTGCTCAAAATTACAACCACAATCAACAAGATTACGATCCGCACCGCAGACTGGGCAGAGACCTCTGCAAGCTTCGGCACACAAAGGTTTTAGCGGCAAGGCCGTATAATACATCTCTCTTGCCAACCCTCTCACATCCAACTCGTATACCTCTTCCGCCGGCAAATCGTCCTCCCATTGACCCTCCAACTGATAAGTGAACGGTTGAAGACAACGGCTGCACTCTGAAAGCAAACCTGTGCGCATACTTCCACAAACATGGAATTTACCATCACGGAATACCGCCTCCAGCCTGATTTGTACAGGCCCGTCAAAACAGGCTCCGTCTTCTGTCAAATCAAATGCCGCCGCCTCTTGAGTAAACTCGAAAATAAAAGTCTGTCCGGGCGAATTTCGCAGTGTTTCCAATGAGATCCGCATAGGAAAATATAAGCACCTCGCTTGCGCTAAGGATTATTATATAAAGGATTAACTTCTTTGTCAACATTTTGGAAAATCAGTGATTTTCGCTTGTATTCTTTTTTTTTCTCTTATTTTCTAACGATTGCCCCCGCTGATACCTTCCAGGAAGGCGAGCGCTTCCTCGAGTGTGCCCACAGGCACCAGTTCTACGGTACGTGCAACCTTTTTTGCCTCCTCAAAGTTTTCTTTCGGCACCAAAAAATACTGAGCGCCTGCTTTTTCGGCAGCTCGCACCTTCTGTCGCACACCACCGATCGAGCCTACCTCTTCTTTCAGGTTGATAGTTCCGGTTCCGGCAATCTGTTTGCCGGCAGTTAAATCGGCAGGTTCCAGTTGGTTTAAAATTTCCAGGACAAACATCAAACCGGCAGACGAACCGGTAATTTGCCCCACCTGAATTTCTATTTCCACCGGCAGTTGAGGCTGCCAGTTAAGCGTCTGGATAGTAACACGAATCGCCGCTTTATCCTGCTGTTCCGGATGAGTGGTGGTAGGAATGGTGACTGAAACCGTTTCCTTACCGCGCAATACGGTTAACTCCACCGGTTCACCGACAGCTCGCAGTTGTACCCTGGTCACCAGTTCTTCCGCAAGAGATACCTGCTGCCCATCTACCGCCACAATTACATCTCTCGGCTCAAGAAGTCCCAGGGCAGGACTTTCTTCTCCTACCGCGACAACTTCTACACCGTCACTTTTAATAGGAACAGCATAGCCAAAACGGCGCAACGCTATAACTCTGGCAAGATTTTGACTTTCCTGCATCCATTGATTTAGGAGCCGGCTGTGTTCCTCAGGGTCCATCCCCGGTGGAATCACAGTACGCGTCGGCTGCAAATCCACAATCGGATCAAGCAAACCATAAAGCATAAGCAGCGGAGAAGCGTTCTGCTGTGTTACTGTAACAAGATAAAAACTACCGGCATGGTCCTTGCGGCCTTCATCAACTATAATAAAATCAGCGATATCTTCGGCGGAACCTGGTCTGACTACCATGTAGCCCGTACGGGTAAAAAGCAAAAAAATAACGATTAAGATTATCACAAATGGTTTACGCAGCTTTTCTATTCTGGCCATTCCATTCCCCTTTCCCTAATTTTCTCTCGGCATACTCCGGGAATTGCAAATATATATATTAATATTCCAAGCCAAATTATACCGCCGGGAGGGACTATGAAAACAAATCCGAGACCAAGACTCTCAACGTACGCGTGGCCTGTAATTGCGGTAGCATTAACTGTATCAATGGTACTTTATCCGGAAGACGCGTTTGCTGCGGCAGTTAAGGGGCTCGATGTCTGGTGGAATATTGTCTTTCCAGCCCTCTTGCCGTTCTTTATCGGCTCTGAACTGTTAATGGGTCTGGGAGTTGTGCATTTTATGGGTGTCCTTTTGGAACCTCTAATGCGCCCTGTTTTCAATGTGCCCGGTGTCGGCTCTTTTGTCATGGCGATGGGACTTGCTTCAGGTTTTCCCATCGGCTCGATTCTCACTGCAAAGTTAAGACGTGATGAGCTTTGCAGCAAAGTTGAAGGTGAGCGGCTGATGAGTTTTACTAACACAGCTGATCCGCTTTTCATGTTTGGCGCCGTGGCAGTAGGCATGTTCGGTTATCCCCAGATAGGGATTACGATTGCCATCGCCCACTATCTCTCCAGTCTCTCCACCGGAATTATGCTGCGTTTTTACGGCAGAACCCAAGCCAACTCTCCGGAAACTGCCGGCAAGGGACACATTCTGGTAAGAGCAGTTTCCGCGCTTGACAATGCCCGCCGAAAAGATAACCGTCCCATGGGACAACTGTTGGGAGACGCAATCCGCAACTCGGTCAATACCTTGCTCCTGATTGGCGGCTTCATTATTCTCTTTTCCGTTATTATCCGGATTATGACTGTGGCAGGAATAGTAGGCATTTTCTCTTCAGCAGTCACATGGCTTTTGGCACCGTTTGGCATGAACCCTGCGCTTACACCAGCAATTATCAGCGGCATGTTCGAGGTAACACTAGGCAGTCAATTGGCTGGGCAGGCACCGGCCACCGTCCCCATGATGCAAAAAGTCATGGTAGCAAGTGCCATCATTGCTTGGAGCGGTCTCTCAGTCCACGCCCAGGTAGCCAGTATTATCAGCGGCACAGACATGAAAATCGCGCCGTTTGTGATCGCGCGCTTTGTCCACGCCATCCAGGCAGCATTTTTTGTTTGGCTCCTAATGGAACCGCTCGCTCCGTTAATCGCTTTAGGCACACCTGTCTTTGCCCACCTGCAACCCTTTGGCGAGATGCCTGTCTGGCAAAAGACAATCCGGATGGGCTGGCTGTTTATCTGTCTGACTATTGGCTTGATTGTCCTCGGTCTCTCCCTGGGAGCATTGCGCAAAATAAAAATTATTTTTTGGCGTTAGTTTCTCTTACCTCACGAATTTTACGCATGATAATATTATAAATTTCATTTGGCACAAGTTCACTGATATCACCGCCATAAAATCCTATTTCCTTGATAATACTGCTTGAAACATAAGAATAGCGGTTGTTTGTCATCATAAACATTGTTTCTAAGCGCGAGTCCAACTTCCGGTTAACAAGTGCCATTTGAAACTCAAACTCAAAGTCACCCATAGCGCGCAACCCTTTTACGATAATATTGCAGTTTTTTTTCTTCGCATAATCAATTAACAAACCGTGATAAGCATCTACTTCAACATTATCGTATTTTTTTGCAATCATTTTTATCATTTCCACCCGCTCTTCAATAGTAAACAACGGCTCTTTGCGCGGGTTTTCCAAAACTGTGACGATTACCTTCGCAAACACGCGGCTTGCTCTGTCAATAATGTCTCTGTGCCCATTTGTTAACGGGTCGAAACTCCCGGGATAAATAGCTACATTCACAAAAATTATCCTCCCTCTTCTTTCGGCAAACACTCGTCCGCCGTGAAAACGACGGGAACAATAAAAGAAAGCGAAGTGTTGCCGTAAGTTTTTTCTCTAAGCTTCAGCCAGCGATCAGCATTAAACCAACTGTAATCCCGGCTGTGATGTTCAACCACTATCAGCCCGCCAGGCAATAGTAACGGCGCAGCCTTTTGCAGCGCTAGTCCCAATTCATGACTAAAATATGGGGGATCAAAAAAAATCAGATTAAAACCAGCCGCCTTTTTATCCAGATGAATCAAAGCAACCTCTGCATCCATTACGAGTACGTCAGCTCTGTCGGCAAGTCCGCTTAACAATAAGTTCTCTTTGATTATTTTAGCACATAAAGAACTTTTTTCAACAAAAACACAGCTTCTCGCTCCACGGCTAAGCGCCTCAATGCCTATGCCGCCACTTCCGGCAAACACATCAAGAAAACTGCAATCGGCAACTCTGGATGCTAAAATATTAAAAAGAGCTTCTTTAATTCGATCTGCAGTCGGGCGGGTCTCCAAGCCTTTTCTTGTCTTAAGCCGCCTCCCTCGCGCGCAGCCCGCAATGATACGCATCAAAACACCTCGACACAATTAATAGCAATCCGGCAGATTGCATAAAGATTAAGATACCATAAATTACCTTAATTTCTTCTGCATACTCTGCGCTGATCCGTTTATAATATGAGTACAACATATTCCCCAAAGCTCTTCCTCCGGTTTCTCCTCTCCCCAAACCCTTCAGGACTCCCCGCCTGAAGGGTGTCTTTTTTACTGCTTCCTTTTTGCTTTTCTAATAATTATTATAACAAGCAACAATTACCTGGGGAAGTTATTTTCAGCTTAACCCATTTTTAAAAAAGGCACGCCTGCGGGCGTGCTTACCTTTTGGGTGACATTATACCCTCACATTTTTCACATGAAAACTGATGAGGCCCACTAAATGGTGACGGTGGGTTCATCAAATCAAAGTATTCGAGAA
>Ga0208242_100054_pt1 | contig 168221 bp, 155 predicted proteins | sample SubbioAug_CSW13A_FD_184825 | JGI IMG/M metagenome (GOLD analysis project Ga0208242, IMG submission 184825) | Serpentinite rock and fluid subsurface biosphere microbial communities from McLaughlin Reserve, California, USA - CR12Aug_CSW13A (SPAdes) | ecosystem: Environmental > Terrestrial > Deep... | reverse complement strand
TCCATTGCCATCGGATACCTGAATGGTGAAATTGTCCAAGCCGTTATAATCCGGATTTGGAGTATAAGTCCAAACTCCGGTAGTTGGATTGATTACAACACTTCCTTGACTTGGATTAACAGTTATTGAGAAAGTTAAGGCATCACCATCAATATCCGATGCAGTTGCTGTTTGGGTAAGTGGAGTATCTTCTGGTGTCGTATAAGTCGATATCGAAGTAATTATCGGAGGATCGTTTACTGGGGTAACGGTTACAGTTACCGTAGCAGTACTTGAATTACCATTGCTATCAGTAATAGTATAGGTAAAGGTGTCCGTACCATTGAAATCTGTGTTTGGTGTATAAGTAAAACTTCCATCAGGGTTAACAACAACTGAACCGTTGCTTGGTTGCGTATAAGCAGTAACAGTAGTTGGTTCGATTCCCAATTGATCGGATCCGTTTCCATTATTTGCCAAAACGTTACCGTTTAAAATAACTTCTTCTGGTGCAGTAAATGTATCTGCACGTGCTATTGGCACTTGAATTACTATAATTGTAACCGTTGCTGTGCTAAAATTACCAAGACCATCTGATAAGGTATAAGTAAAAGAGTCAACTCCATAAAAACCAGGAAATGGAGTGTAGGTAAAATTACCTGAACTATTAATTCCGAGTGTACCAAAAAATGGAAAAGAAATATTCGATAAATGAGCAACTGGAGAACCTAAATCATCAGCACCTGCCCCATTATCATTAAATATATTACCTGTTAAGGTTGTATTTTGATACATAATGAAGGAATCATCTTTGGCAGATGGAATTAAAACTGCGGTATTTTCTAGGAAACTTACAGCTTCATTATTTGTGAAATTTCCACTACTATTACTAAAAACAGCAGTATTTATCAAAAATATTAACACCAAAAAAAGTGCTAATGGTCTAATCCTAAATAAATTAAAATGTGTAATTTTGGTTGAGGATTTTTTGTAGAGAGTTATTTTTCTTAGCATGTTTTAGGAATATTAATTACTATTTCCCTTTAGAAACCTAGCTAAAATTAAATATTATTTAAAATACTAACAAAATATTTTGAAATAATTATTTTTTTAACACGATTTCATTACTATGTAAATCTACTAAAATAATGTTAGTTTTTGTGCAAATAAGATTTAAATAAGTCAATAAATTTTATTTATACATCCTTAGTGATTTCTACTAAAGAAATCAATAATTTTGCATCCAGAACAAATAATTTCATAAAAATATAACACTATGTATCCTGATGAACTTGTAAAACCAATGGAAGCTGCATTGACAAATGCAGGATTTACTGCATTAAAAACGGCTAATGAAGTAGATGAAGTACTTAGTAAAAAGGGCGTAACTTTAGTAATGGTAAATTCTGTTTGTGGTTGTGCCGCAGGAACCGCACGTCCAGGAGCTATTATGTCTGTTAAAAACGATAAAAAACCGCACCACTTGGTTACTGTTTTTGCCGGTGTTGATGTTGCTGCAGTTTCAAAGGCACGCGAATATATGGTTCCGTTTCCTCCTTCTTCTCCATCCATAGCATTATTTAATGATGGAGAATTGGTTCATATGCTAGAACGTCACCATATTGAAGGCAGACCGGCAGAGGCCATCGCAGCAAATTTAATTGACGCTTATGATCAGTTATTATAATTAAATTTATTTTTAAACCCATATAAAAATCCACCTCTGGTGGATTTTTTTATTTAGAATATTAAAATGCTTAATTTAGTACTCCTATATTTTTAAGTTTATGAAATATCTAAACGCTATTATATTTGTAATTATTACTGCTTTAACCCTTTCAAATTGTGATTTTGAAGACGGCAACTCTTCTTTAACACAACAAGAAGAATTGAATGAGTTAATTGCGCATAAATCCTACATTAAATCGCTCATTACTAATACTTCATGTTCCGAAAACGGCCAATGTGGCTTTGTAGGTTTAGGGCATAAACCTTGTGGAGGTCATTGGGAATATTTAATTTATTCTTCAAATATTGACACAAAGTTACTATTGGAACAAGTTGCTATTTACAACCTAAAAGAAGAGGCCTACAACAGAAAATGGAATGTTGTTTCTGATTGTGCCTATGTAATGCCCCCTTTTCGGGTTGACTGTATTAATAATAAATGCGTGGCGGTATATAGTAATTAACCGATTGACCTCAACCTTGTTGAGGTTTTTATTTCACAATCTATGAATTCATCAGAATTAATTAAACAGACCGTATTATTTGTAAAAGAAACTCTAGAAAATGCCGAAGGCGGACACGATTGGTTTCATATTGAGCGCGTGTGGAAAAACGCACAATTAATTGCCCGTGAAGAAACTGATATCAATTTATTGGTGGTTGAACTAGGAGCGCTCTTGCACGATATTGCCGATGCTAAATTTCATCATGGCGATGAAACTCTTGGGCCAACTATAGCCCGTACATTTTTACAAAGCCAACAAGTAGATGAATCTATTATTAATCATGTAGTTCTGATTATTGAAAACGTTTCGTTTAAAGGTGGAAATTTTAAGCAGGCTTTTAACTCGAAAGAACTTGAAATTATACAAGACGCCGACAGACTGGATGCTATTGGTGCCATTGGAATTGCCAGAGCTTTTAACTATGGAGGATTTAAAAATAGAGCACTTTACAACCCGGAAATAAATCCAAACTTAAACCAATCAAAAGAAGATTATAAAAAGAATCAAGCTCCTACACTTAACCATTTTTATGAAAAGTTATTGTTGCTAAAAGATAAGATGAATACAGCAACCGGTAAAAAAATTGCTGAAAACAGACACCAATTTATGGAAACCTATCTTCAGCAATTTTATGATGAGTGGTATGGGAAAATCTAAAAATTAGGTTTTCTTTTTTCTAAAAAAGCCTGAGTTCCTTCCTTAAAATCAGCGGTTCCGAAACAAGTTCCAAAGGATTCTATTTCAGATTCAAAACCGTTAACATCATTTTTAAATCCGTCATTAACTGCCTTGATAGCTGCTGCGATGGCGGTGGATGAATTACCCGAAATTTTAGTGGCCAATTTTGAACAAAAATCCAAAAGCTCTTCTTGAGGAACTACATAGTTCACCAATTTGTAATGCAAAGCCTCATCGGCTGTTAACATTCCGGCCGTCATTATTAATTCCATCGCCTTGCCTTTTCCAATTAACTTTGGCAAGCGTTGTGTTCCGCCATAACCCGGAATCACTCCCAATGAAACTTCGGGTAATCCCATTTTCGCATTGCTCGATGCTACTCTAAAATGGGCAGCCATAGCCAGTTCTAATCCACCTCCTAAAGCAAAACCGTTAATGGCAGCTATCACTGGAGTTGGTAAATTTTCTACAAAATCAAAAAGCAGTTCTTGTCCTTTTCGTGCCAATTCGCTTCCCTGTGTTACATCAAAATCGGCAAATTCTGAAATATCAGCACCGGCAACAAATGCTTTGGTTTCGCTGCCAGTAAGTATAATTGCTCTTACTGATTTATCTTGACTCAAGGTTTTAAAAGCCAGATGCAATTCTTCAATAGTTGCTTTGTTTAAGGCATTTAATTTTTGCGGGCGATTAATGGTAATTGTGGCAATTTTTCCTTCTTGGGTTGTAAGTATATTTTGAAAGTTCATGTTTGTTGATTTAAGTTGGTAAAATTATTTCAAAACTAGTTCCTTTATTAATTTTTGAGGTAAAGGTAATGGTACCATTATAATTTTCGATGATATTTTTTACCATCGGTAATCCGAGGCCCATACCGCTTGATTTTGTCGTAAATTTTGGTTCAAAAACCTTATCTTTAACGTCATCTTCTATTCCTTTTCCATTATCAGAGATAGTTATTTTAACAGCCTGACTTAATGCTTGAACTGTAACTTTAATAACTGGTTTTTTTATATCGATGACCGCGTGAAGCGCATTGTTAATTAGATTGGTTACAATTCGGGTTAATTGATTTTTGTCCATTTCTACCCAAAGTGAATCTACATCAGAATTAAAACTAATGTAATCCTCAGTAAAAACATTTACAGCATGTTTTACGACTTGAACAAAATCGAGCTGTTCTTTTTGCTGTGTTGGCATTTTAGCAAAGTCAGAAAAGGCAGAAGCAATAGAACTCATTAAATCAATTTGTTGTATTAACACCTTAATTAATTCGCTTACTTTTTCGGATATTTTTGGGTCTTTAGGATCAAATTTTTGTTCAAAACTTTGTAGCGATAAACGCATGGGTGTAAGCGGATTTTTGATTTCATGTGCTACTTGTTTTGCCATTTCTCTCCAGGCGTGTTCGCGTTCACTTTTGGCTAATTTTTCAGCACTTTCCTCTAAAATATCCACCATATTGTTATACGAGTTAATAAGGTTGCTAATTTCTTCGCTGGCATCTTTTACTTCAATTTTCGTATTGCGTTTCATCAATCGGGTTTGACTGATTTTGTCACTCACTTTTTGAAGCGAACTGGTAATATAGCTCGATAATATATAAGCCGTTCCAATAGCAATTAATAACATCACTAAATAAACAGCACTCAGTCTTGACAAGAATTCTTTAAGTTCTTTTTCTTGAAAAGTGTTATCAGGATAATATTGCAAGTTTAAAATTCCAATAGGTTTAAACTTATTATCGGTAATGTAGGTATACGATGATATCAGTTCTTCATCTTTATCCAGTTTTTCATCAATAAAACGGTGGTCGTAATTACGTGCCATTTCATTGAGAATCTTTTTAGATACTTGGTTAGGAAGTGAATCTTTTATAAAACTACTTCTGGAACTTTTTAGCAATTTACCCTCTAGATCATATATATTGATGTCTAATTTATGAATATCAGCTATCTGATAAATTTCTTCATGAAAGATGTAGGGCAAATTTTTAGTTTCTACAGAAAAGGTAGTTTTTCTGGTTAACTCATAATTAATGGCCGATTTTACTGCTTCTTCTTTACGTCCAAGTTTGCTTAAATGATAATCTTCGGCCTGTTCACGGTACTGAAAAATGGTTAATCCTGCATTTAATACCGATGTTAAGACAATGAGTAATATCATTGACATAAATATCCGTTTACGAAATGACAGGTTTTTAAACATATTTACAAGTATTAAAATCCAAAAGGCATCAAGTTTTATACCACAATATTTACAATTTTTCCTGGTACAATAATTATATTCTTTGGCGATTTACCCTCTAAATACTGCTCGGTTCTGGCATCATTAAATACCGCCTCTTGAATTTGATCTTTTGTTAAATCTAAGGATAATTCTAATGTAAAACGCATTTTACCGTTAAAAGAAACCGGATACATTTTAGTGCTTTCTACTAAATATTTCTCTTCAAATGCTGGAAATGATGCTTTTGAAATAGAATCATTATTACCAAACAAACTCCATAATTCTTCTGTTATATGAGGAGCATAGGGAGAAATCACAATTAACAAGGGCTCTAAAATTGCCCGTTTGTTGCATTTTAATGCTGTGAGCTCGTTTACAGCTATCATAAACGTACTTACCGAAGTATTAAACGAGAAATTCTCAATATCCTCAACCACCTTTTTAATGGTTTTATGTAATACTTTAAACTCGTCTGCCGTTGGCTTTTCATCAGAAACTTCAAACTTATCATTAGGAACATAAAGTTTCCACAATTTTTTTAAGAAACTATTTACTCCTGTTATTCCGGCAGTATTCCATGGTTTAGCCTGTTCTAGCGGACCTAAAAACATTTCAAACAAACGCAGTGAATCGGCTCCATATTGCTCGCAAATTTCATCCGGATTCACTACATTGTATTTAGATTTTGACATTTTTTCAACTTCACGACCAACCACGTATTTATCGTTTTCCAAAATAAACTGCGCATCGGCATATTCATCCCTTGAATTTTTAAATGCTTCGATATCCAATTCATCGGTTAATCCTTTAAGTAAGCTTATGTCTACATGAATTGCTTGTGTTTTAAAATTATCTTTTAAGCACTTTGATACAAACGAATTTTCCCCATCGATACGATACACAAATGCCGAGGTTCCGAGTATCATTCCTTGATTTATCAGTTTTTTTGCAAACTCATCAACAGGTACATAGCCTAAATCAAATAAGAATTTTTGCCAAAAACGGGCATACAATAAATGTCCTGTTGCATGTTCTGCACCACCAATGTATAAATCAACATCTTTCCAATAATTTAAGGCCTCTTTACTTGCAAATTCATTAGTGTTTTGGTTGTCCATATAGCGGTTAAAATACCACGATGAACCCGCCCAACCCGGCATAGTGTTTAATTCTAAAGGGAAAACAGTGCTGTTGTTTATTAATTCATTTGAAACAACTTTGTTATTTTCGGTATCCCAGGCCCAGTGTGTTGCATTCCCTAAAGGCGGCCTTCCGTCTTCGGTTGGTAAATAATTATCAACCTGAGGCAACACTATTGGCAATTGTTCCGCTGCAATCATTTGTGGCAACCCATCTTTATAATAAACCGGAAACGGCTCTCCCCAATAGCGCTGACGCGAAAAAACGGCATCGCGCAGACGATAATTTACTTTGCGTTTTCCTTGTTTTTTAGCTTCTAAAGCTTCAATAATTTTTGCGGTAGCTTTTTTATAATTTAATCCGTTGATAAAATCAGAATTGGCTAGAATGCTTTTTTCTTTATCAGAAAAGGCTTCTTCTGAAATATCGACATCAGCAAAAATATTAGGAATTGGTAAGTTAAAAAACTTAGCAAAATCGTAATCTCGCTGATCACCACACGGAACCGACATAACTGCTCCTGTTCCATACGATGCTAAGACATAATCGCCAATCCAAATCGGAATTTTTTTATTGGTAAATGGATGAATCGCATACGCTCCTGTAAATTGTCCGGAAATGGTTTTTACATCTGCCATACGTTCACGCTCGCTTCTGGTGGCCGTTTTTTCGATATATTCAGCTACTTTTTCTTGATAATCTTTAGTTGTTAATTTCGAAACCAACTCATGCTCAGGCGCTAGGGTCATAAATGAAACTCCAAAAATAGTATCAGGGCGTGTTGTGAAAACTTCAATTTTATCTTCGATACCATCGATATCAAAAATCACCAAAGCGCCTTCTGAACGGCCAATCCAATTGGTTTGAGAATCTTTTAAGGGCTGTGGCCAATCAACTTTTTCTAATCCGTCTAGCAAACGCTGAGCATAGGCCGAAATACGCATGCTCCATTGCATCATTTTTTTTCGAACCACCGGATGGCCACCGCGTTCCGAAACCCCATTTACAATTTCATCATTAGCTAAAACAGTTCCTAAAGCCGGACACCAGTTTACTTCGGATTCAGAAAGATAGGTAAGTCTGTATTTTGCCAGAATATTTTCTTGTTCTTTTTTTGAAAAAGAGTTCCATTCTGTTGCATTAAAAACAAAAACATCGTCATTGCAAGCAGCATTGATACGTATATTACCTTCTTGTTTAAAAACTTCTTCCAATTCTGTAATTGAACGTGCTTTATTGGAATCGTTGCAATAGTAGGAGTTATATAATTGGATAAAAATCCATTGGGTCCATTTATAATAATGAGGATCGGAAGTTCTAACTTCGCGCGACCAGTCGAAAGAAAAGCCGATTTTATCCAGTTGCTTTCTATAGGTATTTATATTGGTTTCAGTGGTTATTGCAGGATGCTGACCTGTTTGAATGGCGTACTGTTCGGCAGGCAATCCGAAGGAGTCATAACCTTGGGGATGTAATACATTAAATCCTTTTAAACGCTTGTAACGCGCATAAATATCAGATGCGATGTATCCTAGCGGATGTCCAACATGTAAGCCTGCTCCGGAAGGATATGGAAACATATCCAATACATAGTATTTTGGTTTATCCGAATTATTTTCTGCTTTATAGGTTTGATTTATGGCCCAGTATTTTTGCCATTTGGCTTCAATCTCATTATAATTATACTTCATTCTAAAAGTTTCTTTATATAAAATTTATCTATTGTATTTAAAAAGATGATTCAATTTTCTTTTTAGTTTTGTACAAAAGTACGGTATCTACTATTAAAGGCAAATATAACGTACATTAAGTTTAAAAATAAATACTATTTTAGTGTAAAATATAATACTATGATTCAGGAAATTATAATTTATTTTGAAAGCATTAATCCTATTTTAGCTGCTTTTTATGCTACCTTATTTACCTGGCTAGTAACTGCACTTGGTGCTTCGTTTGTGTTTTTATTTAAAACCATGAATCGTGCTTTTTTTGACGGAATGCTAGGTTTTACTGGAGGTGTAATGGTTGCTGCCAGTTTCTGGAGCTTGCTCGCGCCTGCAATTGAAATGAGTGAAGGAGATGGATTTGCTAAAGTAGTACCAGCAGTTATTGGTTTTGGATTCGGGGCACTTTTTTTATATGGTTTGGATAAACTTTTACCACATATTCACGTAAATTTTAAAGAAGCAGAAGGTATTAAAACTCCTTGGCATAAAACCACTTTATTGGTTCTTGCTATTACCCTCCATAATATTCCAGAAGGTTTAGCGGTAGGTGTGTTGTTTGGCGGAGTTGCTGCAGGTATTGAAGGCGCTACTATTGGAGGGGCCGTTGCATTAGCCATAGGTATTGGACTGCAAAACTTTCCTGAGGGAATTGCAGTTTCCATGCCATTAAGAAGGCAAGGAATAAGTAAATTTAAAAGTTTTTGGTATGGTCAGCTTTCAGCCATAGTTGAACCTATTGCAGCAGTCTTAGGTGCCTGGGCTGTTTTATCGTTTGAGCCCATTTTACCTTACGCTTTGGCTTTTGCAGCTGGTGCAATGATATTTGTTGTGGTAGAAGAAGTTATTCCAGAAACACAATTAGATAAATATACCGATATAGCCACACTTGGATTCATCGGTGGTTTTATGGTAATGATGACTTTAGATGTTGCTTTAGGATAACTTAATTTTTAACAGCCACAATCAGAGTCGCATTTTTTCTTTCCTTTTTTTGATGTAAAAAAGAACTTTTTTATTAAAAAAAATGCAGCTATACATAAGGCAATATAAACTAGCAACTGTTGCATAAATTAAAATATATTATACGTTATAAAAGCTGTAATATAAGCTATTATACCCATTCCTACGAATTGTATTAATGGCCATTTCCAGCTTTTTGTTTCGCGTTTTACAATAGCCACAGTACCTGCACATTGAAGTGCAAATGCATAAAATATCAATAAAGACATTCCTGTAGGCAAATCGAATCGGCGTTTTTGAGTAGTTGGATTTACCTCTGCTATTAACCGTTCTTTGATGGTAGTCATTTGTTCATCACTTTCAACACTATAAATAGTTGCCAAGGTTGAAACAAATACTTCTCTTGCGGCAAACGAACTAATAATAGCTATACCCATTTTCCAATCGTAGCCTAATGGAGCTATAGCAGGTTCAATGGTTTTTCCTAAAATTCCGATATATGAGTGTTGTAATTTATACGATGCTAGTTGTTGTTCAAATTCTTCATCGTTTAATTCATCAATTTGTTGCAGTTTGACTAAACTTTCAGCATTCTTATACGATTCTGGACCGTTGGATGCCAAAAACCATAGCACAATTGAGATTGATAGAATTATTTTACCTGCGCCAAAAACAAATGCTTTAGTTCGCTCTATTACGGTAATAAAGACATTTTTAAATGATGGGAATTTATAATTTGGCATCTCAATTACAAAGAATGATTGCTCGTTGGTTTTAATAAACTTACTTAAAACATAAGCTGCTATAATTGCTGAAATAAATCCTATTAAATATAGTGACATCATTATTAATCCTTGTAAATTAAATACTCCATAAAGCATTTTATTAGGAATAACAACAGCAATAATAATAACATAAACTGGTAATCGGGCGGAACAAGTTGTAAATGGAGTAACCAAGATTGTAATCAATCGTTCTTTCCAATTGTTAATATTTCTGGTTGCCATAATAGCCGGAACCGCACAAGCTGTTCCAGATATTAATGGAATTACACTTTTACCATTTAATCCAAATCTACGCATTACTTTATCCATTAAAAATACAACGCGACTCATGTAACCGGTTTCTTCTAATATGGCAATAAAGAAAAATAAAATAGCAATTTGAGGTATAAATATTACGATACCACCAATACCCGGAATTACCCCTTCGCTTAATAAATCAGAAAATGGACCTGAGGGCAATTTAGAACTTAAATAGCTACTCATTTCTGCAAATGAAGTATCAATAAAGTCCATAGGATACGAGGCTAAATTAAATACCGATTGAAAAATAGCTAATAGTATAAAAGTAAATAAGAAATATCCAAATATTTTATGGGTTAAAATTTTATCCAAGTAAGCCCTTATATCTGTTCCTTCGCTTCTGTTTACTCGGTATCCTTTTTTTAAAATTTCGTTAATTACAGAATATCTTAAAACAGTTTCTTTATGTTGAAGTTTTTCAATTTTTTTGATATCACTTCTAAATTCATGGATAATTTTATGCTCTTCATCGGTTATGAAAGTTGCCGATTGATGTTGTGTAATAAGCAACCATGATTTATACAACGAGTGTTTGTCTTTAAATTTAAGTTTAACATCTTCAAAAAACTCGTGATCCATACGGTAAGCAATCGATGCAACAGGAGATAAATCAGATGAATTATAACTTATAATAGCTTCTTTAAGTTCTTCTATACCCGTATTTTTCCGTGCACTTACTAAAATAATTTTAGTTTTAAGCTCTCGCTCAAGTGTTTCTTTATCAAATGAAATTCCTTTACTTTTCATCTGATCGGCCATATTGATAGCTAATATCGTAGGAATTTCTAAATCTTTAATCTGTGTAAAAAGCAGTAAATTTCTTTTTAAGTTTTCAATATCAGCAACCACCACAACCACATCAGGATAATCTTCATTCTGATTATTCAATAAAGTATCTAATACAATACTTTCATCAATTGATGTAGGGTTTATACTATAGGTTCCTGGCAAATCGGTAACAATGCCCGAAACGGTATTGGAAAGCTTACATTGACCTTGTTTCTTATCAACGGTAATTCCCGGATAATTACCTACCTTTTGATTTAATCCAGTTAATACATTAAAAAGAGAGGTTTTGCCGGTATTGGGATTCCCAACAAGTGAAATTTTGATAGTTTTTGATTTTAACATCAATTAAATCTTAGTTATTTGAATAAATGCTGCTGTTTCTTTTCTGATTGCTAAAAAAGTATTGTCAATTCTCAAATACAAAGGATCACTTAGAGGAGCCAGTTGCACTAATTCTAATTCATTACCAGGCAAACAACCCATCTCCAATAAATTAAGCGGAATATTTTCTAAACATAATTCAGTTATTATCCCTTTTTCTCCTACTAACATATCAGCAACCTTGAGCATAAAATTTGATTTAAACTTTTGAATGACAAATATACTAAATTAGAATGATTCTAAATAATGACATTTGTCATATTATTTCATCTTTTTTTAAGGGTTATTTCTTTGTTAAATTATAGTATAACAGTAGAATGTCCTTAATATAAAACTGTATATTTGCACAAATTTAAATTTTACCTAATGGATATTTTGATTAAAGCAAGTCAGTTTTTACTGAGTTTATCAATCTTAATAGTATTGCACGAGTTCGGACATTATCTGCCGGCTAAACTTTTTAAAACTAGAGTAGAAAAATTCTATCTATTTTTTGATTATAAATTCTCTATTTTCAAAAAGAAAATAGGAGAAACTGTATATGGGATTGGTTGGATACCCCTTGGAGGATATGTAAAAATATCAGGAATGATAGATGAAAGCATGGATGTTGAACAAATGAAACAACCAGCACAACCGTGGGAGTTTAGATCTAAACCAGCTTGGCAACGTTTAATTATTATGCTAGGAGGAGTTACTGTTAATTTCATTTTAGGAGTTCTAATTTACATCATGATTTTATTTGTTTGGGGAACAGAATACTCTACAGATAAAGATATAAAATATGGTTTTTCTGTTGAAAGTGAATTTAAAAATTTAGGATTTCAAGACGGCGACCAAATACTAAAAATTAATAATGAAACACCAGAAGATGTTGTTGATATCAATAAATATTTATTTTTAAGAACAGTTAACACTGTAGAAGTTATGCATACAGATGGAACTACAGAAACCATCAGTATCCCAGAAACTATTGGCGAAACCATGTGGGAAAAAGGTGTTCTTAAACCTTTTACACCTAGATTTTATGCAGTTATAGATACTGTACTGGCAGATTCACCTGCACAATCTAGTGGCTTGATGAAAAATGATAGCATTGTAAGTGTGAATGGTCAAAATATGGCATTTTGGAACGATTTTACGGATGCTATTAAAAATAATAAAAATCAAAATTCGCTAGAAATTACTTTTTTAAGAAATGGTGAATTACTTACAACATCTGTTACGCCAAACGATAAAAATGAGGTAGGTTTAGCACCTAAAATGCCAACAAAAGATATAGTTGGATACCAAACTAAAATGTATTCATTTACTGAAAGTATTACAGAAGGCAGCAAAATGGCTTATTGGACCTTACATGATTTTATTGCTCAATTTAAATATGTATTTACCAAAAAAGGTGCAACCAGTATTGGGGGTTTTATTGCCATTGGAAGTATTTTTCCATCGACATGGAGCTGGGCAGCCTTTTGGTCAATAACAGCCTTCTTATCTATTATGTTAGGATTTATGAATTTATTACCGATTCCTGCTCTTGATGGAGGCCATGTAGTATTTACTCTATTTGAAATGATAACAGGTAAAAAACCTAGCGATAAGTTTTTAGAATATGCACAAGTAGCCGGATTTTTATTGTTAATTTCACTGCTTATTTTAGCAAACGGAAACGATATTGTAAAGCTTTTTAGTTAAATAGCTTACTTTTAAAAAGCAAAAAACCCGAGTATAACTCGGGTTTTTTTATTGTTATTATCATTTCTAATCTGCTAAAATGATAATTTTATTAGCTTTTAATTCAATTGTTCCGCTGTTAATGGATAATACAAATAAATCATTTACTTGTTTAAACTTACCTTTATTAGCATCAGCTATTTCAACAGCCTTACCTCTAAATTTAACATCGCCTTTTCCCAAAATTGAAACAATTGGAGCATGATTATCTAACATTTGAAATTCTCCGTTAATACCCGGTACAAAAACAGTTTCCACTTCTGATTTTAACAAGGTTGCTTCTGGAGTTACAATTTCTAAAAACATAATAATAGTATTAATTGTTAGATTCTGCTAACATTTTTTCACCTGCATCAATAGCATCTTGTATAGATCCTTTAAGGTTAAATGCTGCTTCAGGATATTGATCTAACTCTCCATCCATAATCATATTAAAACCTTTAATGGTATCTTTAATATCTACAAATACACCAGGAGTTCCTGTAAATTGTTCTGCTACGTGGAAAGGCTGTGATAAGAAACGTTGTACTCTACGCGCTCTGTGAACAACTAATTTATCTTCTTCACTTAACTCTTCCATACCAAGAATTGCAATAATATCTTGTAATTCTTTATAACGTTGTAATAACTCCTTAACGCGTTGTGCTGTATTATAATGTTCTTCGCCTAATGTTTCTTTATTTAAAATTCTTGAAGTTGAATCTAGCGGATCTACAGCTGGGTAAATTCCTAACTCTGCGATTTTACGCGATAATACGGTAGTCGCATCTAAGTGCGCAAAAGTAGTTGCAGGCGCAGGGTCTGTTAAGTCATCAGCAGGTACATAAACGGCCTGTACCGATGTAATTGATCCTTTTTTAGTAGAAGAAATACGCTCTTGCATCGCACCCATTTCTGTTGCTAATGTAGGTTGATATCCTACGGCTGAAGGCATACGTCCTAATAGTGCAGACACCTCAGATCCGGCCTGTGTAAAACGGAAAATATTATCAATAAAGAATAAAACGTCTTTGCCTTGATCTTCACCAGCTCCATCTCTAAAATATTCTGCAATAGTTAATCCAGATAAAGCTACACGGGCACGTGCTCCAGGAGGTTCGTTCATCTGACCAAATACAAACGTTAACTTAGAATCTTTAAGTTTAGATGCGTCAACTTTTTCTAAATCCCACCCACCTTCGTGCATCGATTTATCAAAATCTTCGCCGTATTTAATAATTCCAGACTCCAACATCTCACGTAACAAGTCATTTCCTTCGCGGGTTCTTTCACCTACTCCGGCAAATACCGATAAACCACCATGTCCTTTGGCAATATTGTTAATTAGCTCTTGAATTAATACAGTTTTACCTACACCAGCGCCACCAAATAATCCAATTTTACCACCTTTTGCATAAGGCTCAATCAAATCAATTACTTTGATTCCTGTAAAAAGTACTTCAGTTGCTGTTGATAAATCTTCAAATTTTGGTGCCTCACGGTGAATTGGAAGTCCGTCATTTCCTCTTTTTGGGAGTGATTTTAATCCATCAATAGGGTCTCCATTTACATTAAATAAACGTCCAAAAATTTCTTCTCCTACTGGCATTTGAATTGGGCCACCTGTTGAAATTACTTCAACGCCTCTACTTAAACCATCGGTACTGTCCATTGATATACAACGTACAATATCTTCACCAACGTGTTGTTGAACTTCTAATACTAATACCGATCCGTCTTTTCTTACGATTTCTAGTGAATCGTAAATTTTAGGCAAAACCGCTCCAGATGCAAATTCAACATCGATAACTGGTCCAATAATTTGCGCTACTTTACCTGTAACTTTAGTCATTACCGTAATAAATTTATTGTTATTAATTAATAATCAGTCTTTTTTTGGTGGTGCAAAGGTAACTTTTTGTTTTAAAAGTTGAAATTTTTTTTTCAAATTATTAAAAAAACCGCCCTTATTATATAGAGCGGTTTTTGCAATAAACAATTAACATGAGTCTTTTATGGATTAATCGTCCATGAAAAATAATATTGTGAACCTATTTGACCAACTCCAGGCGCACTAACGTATTCGTTTCCACCTAAGTTTGCTCCTCCTAGTTTAAATACTGATTTCCATTTAGGAACCGAGTAATTGATTTGTGCATCCATAACAGAGTTTGCTTCAACCATTGCATCAACAAAAGAAGACTCCCAGAAATACTCGTCATTCCATCTGAAGTTGACATTAAACCCGAAGTTTTCAAACATTGATGTGTTTCCAAACGATACTTTAACTTTGTGTTCTGGCGTATTGAAACCTGCTTTGTAATCAGGGTCTGAGGCCTTGTCAAAATCAAATTTTGCGTAAGTATAATTTACTCCAAAGTCATAGTTGCCAAAAATCTTAGTAGTATACCCTACAGTTCCGCCATACGATGAAATATCTGCTGTTGAATTGGTGTAAATTTGGAACGCTTTATAATCGCCCGACTGTAATGCCAATCCTGCTACACCTCCATCAGAAAAATCTGCTTTACCAAAGAAAGGCACAATTACCGTTTTATTACCTATAAAATCTTCATAATCATTGTAATAAATACTTAAATCAAATGCCATTCTACCAAATCCTGCTCGATATCCAACTTCGTATGCTGATACTTTTTCAGGCTGTACGTAAGCAAAGTTTGCCTTTTTAGGAGCTCCGGCCAATACCGATGCCAGCGTAAATGCATTTTCGTATGCTGCCCTTCCGCTTAAGGCTACTGTAGATTTTCCTAACAAGGCTCTACCAGTTGCATTTCTTACAGGGAATGCTGGTGTTGTATAACGGTCTAAATTATCTGGTGCCGAACCAACTAAGAACGCTCTACCTGCATCTAAACCTATGTATAAGTCTTGAGTAGTAGGATTTCTAAATCCAGTTTGATACGAAGCTCTTAGGTTTCTGGTTTTACTACTTCCTAATGAATAGGATGCTGAAATTCGAGGAGAAAAATTACCGTCAAAATTATCGGCTTTATCATAACGTAACGATCCTGTAAATTTTAAGCGGTCATCTACCATTTTCTTCTGTACTTGCATATAAGCACCATATTCTTGGTAATTAATAGGACCGTCATAATCTGTAAAAATTGTTCCTTCAGAATTTAATGAGTATTGTCTCCAAGAACCTCCAACTTGCACATCAGCCAACTCAATAAAATCACCGAAATTATAGTTAGCATCAGTATGATATATTTTTGTACCGTCAACAAACTTTGATCCTGTTCCCAGATTCGGGTCGCTTGTTATTTGATCAAATGCCGAATTAAATGCAGCTGTCCCTGGAATGTATCTTGCCTTGTCAGTTCAATTCCACGAAGGCAATCCAAGCGCAGGCGCTATTCCTGCATTAAGAGCTCCTAATTGGAACGGATTAAGATTCGCATTATTTAGTTTATTACTGTCTGCAAAAGCTCTTGCAGCAGCGTGATTTCCAGGTGCAGCAGCAACAGTGCTAAATACTCCGCCAAAAGCTGGATTTAATAAGGCTCCTGAATAGGCTAAGAAATAATCTGTAAACCAATTAGCATCTGATTTAGCGTGTCTTTGTAGGTTGATAGCTGCAAAACGCGTATCGTATGAATTTCCTGCATCTTCGTCAGTGACATAAGCTCTCACAAAAAATCGGTTTCCTTTCAATTCCAATTTGTGCTGTTGCATCATAAATTCTCGGATACTATAACGGTTGGCACCTTGATAAATAGTGCTTCCCATACCTATTTTACCGTTGTATATTAATTCAACGTCGTTGGCAAATGGACGGTAATGTAGAGCAATATCAACTTTGGCGCTTTCTGCACCATAATCGATTAAATCAATTTCATTATATCCTGTTCTTGAAACGGTTTTCATGGTTCCGGCAGGTAATCCAAAGGTAGAGTCCATATTCGTAGATACCTCGTCTCCATATGAATTTAGTCCATCATAATCTGGGTTCGCTCGGGTGTTTCCAGGCTTGTAGTAATCTTTGTAATCTGTTGCATACCATTCAGTTCCTTTCAAATATGAGAAAGAAGTTTTGGCTGCAAACTTTTCAGAAAACTTATAGGCAAATCGTATCCCTGTATCAACAAATTGGTTGTCGCCAGCTGCCTTTTGAGAGGTTATCCCTGATTTAGCGTAAAAACTTACACCCGAATAATCAAACGGACTTTTGCTGTTCATAAACATAATACCATTAAAAGCATTAGCTCCGTATAAGGCCGATGATGCACCCGGTAATAATTCTACAGACTGCACATCCAATTCTGACATTCCCAATAAGTTACCCAAGTTAAAGTTAAGGGCTGGAGATGAATTGTCCATACCATCAACCAATTGCATAAAACGCGTATTAGCGAATGTTGCAAATCCTCTAGTGTTTACCGATTTAAATGTAAAGCTATTGGTGTTTACATCTACCCCTTTTAAGTTTTCTAAACCGTCATAAAAAGTAGGAGATGCGGTTCCTCGAATGGTTTTAATGTCCATTCGTTCAATCGACACTGGTGATTCTAAAATCCTCTCAGGAGTTCTGGAGGCCGATACAATAACCTCATCGAGAATGGTTTGAACTTCAGCTAAGTTAACATTAATAACCTGATTATTTCTTTGGACCGTAGAAGTTTTGGTTTCAAATCCAATTAAAGAAAATTCAAGAGAAAAGGGTGTTGGTTCGTTAACTGTTAAGCTATAATTTCCGTCAAAATCTGTAGTAATTCCTAAGGATTTACCTACTACTTTTACATTGGCTCCGGGAATTGGGACTCCGTTGTTATCAGATATCTTTCCAGTAACCGTTGTCTGAGCAGTAACGAGTGCTCCAAAAGATATCAGGAACACTAATAATGTAAGTTTTTTCATATTAAAAAAGTTAGTTAATGCGCTGGAAAATTACATTAATTTTTGATATATCATCATTTTTTAATGTATTTTTTTATTATGCATGCATAATATCGGTTATATTTTTAATAATATAGCAACAAAAAAGCTCGTTTTACGAGCTTTTCATAATGATAACACTTAAACTTATTATTTCTTTTTATTTCTTTAAAAATAGAAACTTTATAAGTAATTCGTGAGAACCATTACTGTAATCACCAACCGGTGAAGTAGTGTGTTCGTATGCATATCCAAAGTGTAACCACTCTATATACTTAAACATTGCTATGGCACTTATTGACTCATTAAAGCGGTAAGAAATTCCTAATTCTGTTTTCTCTTGAATAGATACTATGCTAGAGATATCCGTTGAAATTGGGGCTCCTGCAACTAACTTTGTCAATCCAGAAATGTTTAATCTTGTATTGTTATTAAGTTGAAATATATAGCCCCCACCAGCATAAATATGAGCCTTATCAGTTGCTTTAGTAACCAAAACACCCTCTTTCTCATACCTTTTGGAACTTAGCAATGCAGGAACAGAAAGATGAAAATAAAATTTTTCGTTCTTAAGGTAAGCACCCATTCCAAAATTGGGATTAAATCTACTTACATCTTCTGAAAAAAGTGGATCATTAATTCCCAATGATATTAAATCAATATTAATAGACGATCCTCCTGCTTTAAGCCCCAAAAACAAATCTGTTTCCAATCCCATAGTCAATTTGTAGGAAAAATCGGCATAAATATCAGTTTCGTTTAACACAAAAACTTTATCATTAACTACAGAAAATCCCAATCCAATTCTATCGTTAATTGGTGCAGAAATCATTAATCCTTGTGTTTGTGGACTTCCTTCTACTCCGGCCCATTGTTTTCTGAAATTTAAATTGATTGATGTTAAACTTTCTACACCAGAAAAAGCAGGGTTTAAAATTCCCATATTATAATTATATAACGAGAAGTAAGGGTCTTGTTGTGCATTTGTGTCTGTTATTAAAGTAAATAAAACTATTAACAGTGAAATACTTATTTTACTAAAATGCATTAAAATATTATTTTTCATGTTGATTTCTAAGGTGTTTAGTAATTGATATAAATCCAGCCTGTTACAGGTTTCATACCTTCTTCATTTAATTCGATAACATAGAAATAGGGTCCTGCAGGTAATAATTTATTACTTCCACCTTCAGTTGAAATACCATCCCAAGTATTTAAATAAGCTTTTGCTTCAAACACTTTACTTCCCCATCGGTTAAAAATTTGAACTGTATTGTTTGGAAAATACTCTATATTACCAATTACAAAATAGTCATAAATTCCATCTCCGTTAGGTGAAAAACCCGAAATCACAACTACATTACAACCAGAATTCTCATTGTCTTCATAATTTAATTTACCGTCTTTATCACAATCATCACATGCGTCTCCAATTCCATCCCTATTATAATCATTTTGATCTGGATTGGCTCCAAAAACGCAATTATCATCTAGGTCTAAAACACCATCGTTATCATCATCAGGGTCACAAACATCACCAATTCCATCTTTATCATTATCCTCTTGATTTGGGTTAACTGTAAATGGACAGTTATCATTAATATCCAAAACGCCATCATTGTCATCATCAGGGTCGCAAACATCACCAATTCCGTCCGAATCATTATCTTTTTGATCTGGGTTGTAAGTAAAAGGACAATTGTCAACTGTATCTAAAATTCCGTCGTTATCATCATCCGGGTCACAAACATCTCCAATTCCATCATTATCATTGTCTTTTTGATCTGGATTAACAGTTAATGGACAGTTATCATTCACATCCAAAACACCGTCATTGTCATCGTCGGGATCACATGCGTCACCAATACCATCTCCATCGGTATCTTTTTGATCTGTATTAGGTGTGCTAGGACAATTATCTAATGAGTCTATTATACCATCCTTATCCATGTCGGGTTTTGAAATTCCACAAACGGTAAGTGTCCAGCTATTTAAAGACCCTCCATCTTCATTATAACCATCAGCAACTCTTAATTGCCAGTTACCAAAAGATGATTCTCCATTTAATGCGCTTAACATACCATCTGGTTTAAAGCTGCCGGTAAATGGCGCGGCACCACTAGCAATAGGTGTTGACGCATTTTCATCAAATACAGTATTTACATAGTTTTTACCGTCTCCTCCATTTTCCCTTGATAAAACAATGACTGTACCCTTAGGACTAACTAATGAAATAGTAAGATCTTCAACCCATGTATGGGTTATATTAAGTCGCACTTTTAAATAAGTAATATCCATCAACTCATTAACATATAATGTTGATGTTACTGTATTAGGAGTAGCAGCATTGATTGTTTTAGGGATGTCACTTGCAACAAAATCTTTACAAACAATATCTGCAGTTGTAAAAATAGCAGTTGAAGAGAATGCGCCCTGAGAACACGGATTAATAGGCTTAACTCTCCAGTAATAAGTTGTTAATGGATTTAACAATATAGTTCTAAATGTATTATTTGATACAGTAGCTGTTTGAATAATCGTGGAAAATGAAGGATTGGTAGAGAGGTCTATCTGGTATGATTTAGCATTCGGTATTGCACCCCAGCTTAAATTTGTTGGTGTTACTACGCCTATACTATTATTTACTGGAGAGGTTATTACTATTGGTGTAAAAACAGTGTTGTAAATATTTAGATTAGCAAAAACACCTTTTGAAACTAAATTATAACTTCCTACTATTCTAAACTGATAATTACCAATATTACTGTTATTTATGCCACTCAAAGTCAAAGTAACAATGGTGTTGTTGGCAGTAGCCGTAGCTGGGTTAAATGAAGCAGTTACCCCAGCTGGTAAATTTGTTGCAGAAAATGTAACAGGCGTATTAAAACCTAGATATGTATTATAGGTAAAAGTATATACTGCATTGGATGGTACGCACACTTCTTTAGTGTCTTGAGCTAAGGAAAAGCTAAAATCACTGTTACACGTTGTAGAAGAAACTAACTCTTTGCGTCTTGGTGAATTTTCTAAAACAGTTAACATGCGTATTTTCTGATCATTAGTAAAAATATTCATACAAGCGTCCTTGGTATAATCCATATAATTTTCAATCATATCGACACCAGGGCTTGCAGGACAAGTATCTTTTGATGCGGGACAATCATAATTTGCTTCTCCAGAAATGGGTGTATCATTACAATAGTCATCAACAGAACAATCACCATCGCCCCAGGTGTGTCTTAATCCTAACCAATGTCCTACTTCATGGGTAGTAGTACGTCCGTATTTATACGTATTATTCAGAATAAACGTGCCATCATTATCATCAGCCGACCCAAAGGCTTGATAAACAATTACAACGCCATCTGTTGTTGCTTCCCCCCCGTTAGATGAAAGACCTGATAATCCAGAAGCGCTCGGAAATTGTGCATATCCTAAAAGAGTATTATCGGTAAATCTGACAACCCAAATATTTAAATATTTGGTTGGGTCCCATTGGGTTGCTGGTTTTACGATCGTATTAACTTCGGTTTGGGTAAACGAAGTGTTTGAAAACTCTCTTCTGTTAATTCCGTTAGTCATGTTACCTGATGGATCAACTGCAGCTAAACAAAATTCGATTTCTGTATCAGCTCCAACTACATTGTTATTATAACCTCTTGTTCCCATCATTTTACGATAATCCTGATTTAGCACCTTAATTTGTGATCTAACTTGTGCATCTGTAATATTTTCTCCAGTCCCCAAAGCATCACCATTGTGTATAATATGCACAACAACTGGTATGGAAATGATGCTAGCAACTTTTGATGATTTAGAAGCAATTCTGTTTTTTTGCTCAGAAACTAAAGGAGCAATCCATTTTTCAAATTCCTTATTATTTAATCGATCTGGAAATTGCTGCTGTAATGCTAATTCATTTTCAACAGATGAACATCGCACATATCCAAAAGGACCTCTTTGTGAAGTATTTTTTGCAGCAGATTGGATTAACTGTTTTTTATGTTGGGCGTTACCAACTATAGTAACAAATCCTAATACGAATATTAGTAGGTATTTTAAATTCATTATAACTTTTAATTAGTGCTTATGCTAAATTACAGTATTTATTTTGCTAATCAAGTTTTTTAAAAAATATCACTTTAATATATTGAATAAAATAACTGTAAATTTGCAATCAATTCATTAATAGAATAACAATTGGAAGTAATTAACAATTTTAACGATTTTACAATTGATTTCCCTACAGTAGTCACTATTGGTACATTTGATGGAGTTCATTTAGGACATCAAAAAATACTTAAATCGATTGTTTGTACCGCAAAAAATAATAATGAAAAATCTGTTATTGTTACATTTTTTCCACATCCCAGAATGGTATTAGAAACCAATACTGACATTAAATTAATAAATACCATTGAAGAACGTATCCAACTTATTGAAAAATTAGGAATTGATTATTTTGTCATCATCCCTTTTGATGTCAATTTTTCTAATTTAACAGCTGTTGAATTTATAGAAACTATTTTAGTTAATAAACTAAATGCAAAAAACTTATATATTGGTTACGATCATCAGTTTGGAAAACATCGCGAAGGAAATTTTGAACTATTAAATCACTATTCAAAAAAGTATCATTTTAAGGTTCATGAAATTGATGCTATTAGTTTAAAAGAAGTTACCATTAGTTCAACCAAAATTAGAAATTCAATTTCAGAAGGTAATATTCAGCAAGCAAATGCATATTTAGGTTATAATTTTTTCTTGACTGGAAAAGTAGTTGAAGGCAAAAAAATAGGTTCTAAAATTGGATTTCCAACAGCTAATATTGAAGTAAAAGATGCTTACAAATTAATTCCTAAAAACGGAGTTTATGTTGTAAAATCATTTGTTGAAAGTAACGTAATATATGGAATGATGAACATTGGAAACAGACCCACTGTAAACGGAAAAAATCAAACCATCGAGGTTCACTTTTTCAATTTTAATCAATACATTTATGGCGCTGAAATAACAATAGAAATTTTAAATTGGTTGCGTGATGAACAAAAATTTGAATCGCTTAACGATTTAAAAAATCAGCTTTATATTGATCAACTAAACGCAGTTACATACCTGCAAAAAATAATACAATAACTACAAAATACACAACCGCTATGTTGCAAGTACCTTTCATTAGAGAACACAAAGAACTAGTTTTAATCGGATTAGCAAAAAGGAATTTTAAAAATGCAACAGCGCTAATTGAAAAAATATTAGCTACTGATGAATTGCGTAGAACTACCCAAACAGAACTTGACAATGCTCTTGCAGAATCTAACGCGCTCTCTAAAGAAATTGGGCAGTTAATGAAATCTGGAGAAAAACAAAAAGCTGAAGACCTTAAACTTAAAACCATTCAATTACGGGAATCGTCTAAAGAATTAACAGAAAAATTAAACAATATAACCGATACATTAAACGAATTATTGTATTTAGTACCAAATATACCATCAGAAAAAGTTCCGTTTGGAAAAACCCCTGAGGATAATGAAGTGGTTTTTGAACATGGTTCCATCCCAACCTTACACAAAAATGCTGTACCACATTGGGAGTTGGCCAAAAAATACGATATCATCGATTTTGATTTAGGTAATAAAATTACAGGAGCAGGTTTTCCTGTTTACAAAGGAAAAGGCGCTCGTTTACAACGCGCCTTGATAAACTATTTTATTGATAAAAATGCAGCTGCCGGATACATTGAAATTCTTCCACCGTTTGTAGTAAATGAAGCATCGGGTTTTGGAACAGGTCAATTACCCGATAAAGAAGGACAAATGTATCGATGCGAAATAGATAATTTATATTTGATTCCTACTGCAGAAGTTCCGGTAACAAATTTATACCGCGATGTTTTACTTAAAGAAAGTGATTTACCCATTTTAAATACAGCATATACACCGTGTTTTAGACGCGAAGCCGGATCCTACGGAGCTCATGTGAGAGGATTAAACCGGCTACATCAATTTGACAAAGTAGAAATAGTACGTATTGAACATCCATCAAAATCATATGAGGCTTTAGAAGGAATGGTAGAACACGTAAAAGATATATTAAATGAATTGAAACTGCCATACCGAATTTTAAAATTATGTGGTGGGGATATGGGATTTACTTCAGCGCTTACTTATGATTTTGAAGTGTTTTCTACGGCACAAGACAAATGGCTAGAAATCAGTTCGGTTTCTAACTTCGAAACCTTCCAGGCCAACCGATTAAAATTGCGTTTTAAAAACAGCGAGGGTAAAAATGAACTAGCACACACCTTAAACGGTAGCTCATTGGCCTTACCAAGAGTTTTAGCCGGATTGTTAGAGAATTATCAAACCGAAGATGGAATTAAGATACCAGAAGTATTAATACCTTACTGTGGGTTTGATATAATAAACTAAGCATGTATATTTATAACATCACTTTTAATTTAGAAGAATCAATTCAACATGAATGGATTGCTTGGATGGAAAAATTTTTCAAACGTACAATTTCTGTGGGTAATTTTAGTGCAGCCAATATACATTTAGTAATGGTTAAAGAAGAAATGGGAGGTGTAACCTACGCTGTACAATTTCATACGGCTACCCAAGAAAAATTATCACAATTTATGCAAGAAGAATTGATTTTGTTAGAAGATCAGTTGCAACAAAATTTTAGTGGAAAATATGTTTTCTTTCATACCGAATTAAAAGTAGTTTCACAATTTCAACCGTAAATACTACCAAATAATGATTGTTAAAGCCAAGAAACATCTGGGTCAGCACTTTTTAAAAGACGAAACAATTGCAAGTCAAATTGCAGATTCGTTGTCTGGCGATGGCTATAAAACAGTGTTGGAAATTGGTCCTGGAATGGGAGTTTTAACTAAGTATTTGCTTAAAAAAGATTATAAAACGCATGTTATTGAAATTGATTCAGAGTCGGTAACATATTTAAAAACGCATTACTTAAATTTAGCAGACAACATTATTGAAGCCGATTTTTTAAAAATTAATCTAAAAGACTATTTTCCCAATCAGCAACTGGCTATTATAGGTAATTTTCCGTACAATATATCATCTCAGATAGTATTCAAAGCACTCGAAAACAGGGATATTATTCCAGAGTTTAGCGGCATGTTTCAAAAAGAAGTTGCCGAACGAATTGCCGAAAAAGAAGGTAGTAAAACCTACGGAATCTTATCTGTGTTGGCACAAGCATTTTATGATATTACCTACTTGTTTACCGTAGAAAACACCGTGTTTGATCCACCTCCCAAAGTACAATCGGGAGTCATACATCTTAAAAGAAAAGAAAATTACACGCTTCCAGTAAATGAAAAATTGTTTTATAGTGTAGTTAAAACTGCTTTTAATCAGCGTAGAAAAACCTTACGAAACAGTTTAAAATCCTTAAATTTATCAGATAATTTAAGGGAAGATTCTATTTTTGCATTACGACCCGAACAATTGAGCGTGGCTCGTTTTATTGAGCTAACTGCAAAAATTGAAAAAGATTTGGGCTAAACCCCAAAAAAGGTAATTTCTAATCGTAAAAACTAAACTTATGGCATTTCAATACAGTCAAGAACTTTTAAACCAAGTTTCCTTACTCATTCAACAAAACGATGAGCAAGGGGTGGTTGATTTGTTGAAAGATTTACACTATGCAGATATTGCAGAAATTCTGGATGAGTTAAATACATACGAGGCAACCTACATATTTAACAGTTTAGATACTGAAATTACTTCTGAAATATTACTGGAAATTGATGAAGATGTACGGGAGAAAATCTTACAAAGTTTATCCGCCAAAGAAATTGCTGATGAGTTAACTGAATTAGACTCTGATGACGCTGCAGATATCATCGCGGAACTTTCTGAACAAAGAAAACAAGAAGTAATTTCTGAATTAGATGATGATGAACACGCTAAAGACATTGTAGAATTATTACGTTACGACGAAGATTCTGCCGGTGGTTTGATGGCAAAAGAGTTGGTAAAGGTAAACATCAATTGGAATGTACTTACTTGCGTTAAAGAAATGCGTGCTCAGGCCGAAGAAGTTACCCGCGTACACTCTATTTATGTAGTTGATGATAACGACAAATTAAAAGGAAGACTATCGTTAAAAGATTTATTAACTACCTCAACAAAAACACCTATTAAAGATGTTTATATCCCAAAAGTAGATTTTGTTAGAGTTGATGATTCTGCCGAAGAAGTAGCCAGAGTCATGCAAAAATACGACTTGGAAGCTATTCCGGTGGTCGATGAATTGGATCGATTGGTAGGTAGAATTACGATTGATGATATTGTTGACGTAATTAAAGAAGAAGCAGAAAAAGACTATCAATTAGCAGCTGGTTTAACCGAAGATGTAGAAGCAGATGACACTATTTTTGAATTAACCCGCGCGCGTTTGCCTTGGTTATTTTTAGGATTGTTAGGCGGTGTTGGAACTGCCCGAATTATGGGATTGTTTGAAGGCGCCATTGCAGAACATGCTATTTTATTTATGTTTACACCACTAATTGCCGCCATGGCTGGAAATGTTGGTGTACAGTCTTCGGCTATTATAGTTCAAGGTTTAGCCAATGACAATTTAAAAGGTAGTATCGGTAAACGATTGATGAAAGAAATATCACTGGCCATGTTAAACGGATTAATTTTAGCAATTATTTTGTTTTCTATGACCTGGTTTTGGCAAAACGATTTTACTACCGCTATAGCCATTTCTACATCCTTGTTTTTTGTAATTATTATGGCAGGACTTATTGGTACTTTTGTTCCGTTGTTTTTAAACAAACAAGGCATTGACCCGGCCATTGCAACCGGACCGTTTATAACTACTTGCAATGATATTTTCGGAATTTTAATTTATTTCTGGATTGCTAAATTGATGCTTGGATTTTAAGAAAAACCGCTCGTTGAAATAATTAAACTCGAATAACCTTTTTAATCCCACTTTACGCTTGTAAAGCAAATTGCTACGCTTGTAAAATTCTTTTGCACAAGTCGTTTTTTTTTGTTTAGCTGTCGGAATTCCAAAAAAATTAACCAAATGAAAACATTTTTAAACATCCTCTTCATTCTAATAAGCAGTCAGCTGGTTACCGGTATAATTTGCTGGATTTTATTTGAAGAAATATTTTTATCAGCAGCATTTATTGGTTGTTTACCTGCTATAATACATTTAATATTACTCAAGACAAAAAATAATTGATTTATTCAATCAAACCCAATAGTGCAGTTCTAATATACAAAATAATCACTATTGGGTTTTTAATCTAATTTCATCTTTTTAAACAAATCCCACAACACAACCCCCACAGAAACCGAAATATTCAAAGAGTGTTTGGTGCCAAATTGCGGTATTTCAATAACGGCATCACACAAATTCACAGCGCTTTGTTTTACGCCTTTTACTTCGTTTCCAAAAATAATGGCTAATTTCTGATGCGCAGGAATTTTAAAATCGTTTAACATGGTACTGTTTTCGGTTTGTTCAATGGCCGCTACAAAAACTTTATCCTTTTTAAGTCGATGCACTAAAGCAACTACATCCTCAGCATACTCCCAAGCAACTGATTCGGTGCTACCCAAAGCAGTTTTATGAATTTCTTTATTGGGCGGTGTAGCGGTAATACCACACAGATAAATTTTCTCAATTAAAAAAGCATCACAGGTTCTAAACACCGATCCCACATTGTTTAGACTTCGGATGTCGTCTAAAATTACAATCAGCGGAATTTTGGTTTCCTCTTTAAATGCTTCAACAGATAACCTTTCTAGCTCACTGTTTTTCAATTTTCTCATAAAAAAATTTATCTTTAAGTTCTATTGATTAACTTCGCAAAACTAACGCAAAAATTTAAGAATTGGCTGCAAAATCAGAGAAAGTAACGCCTTTAATGAAACAATACAACAGCATCAAAGCCAAGTATCCCGATGCTTTATTGTTGTTTCGTGTAGGCGATTTTTATGAAACTTTTGGCGAAGATGCCAAAAAAGCAGCTCAAATCTTAGGTATCGTTTTAACCAAACGCGGTGTCGGCAGCGACTCTGAAACTGCCTTGGCAGGTTTTCCACATCATTCCGTAAACACCTATTTGCCCAAATTGGTCAAAGCTGGTTATCGGGTAGCCATTTGCGACCAGCTAGAAGATCCAAAACTTACCAAAACCATTGTAAAACGAGGCGTTACCGAATTGGTTACTCCCGGAGTAGCCTTAAACGATGAAGTTTTACAGGCTAAATCCAATAATTTTTTAGCAGCCATTCACTACGGTAAAAAAAAGTTAGGTTTAGCGTTAGTAGATATCTCTACAGGTGAATTTTTTACTACGCAAGGTTCGTTAGATTATATCGATAAATTACTGCAAAATTTTAGTCCAAGTGAAGTTTTAATTCAAAAACAATACAAACTTGATTTTCAAAAAGATTTTTCTAATCGTTTTAATAATTTTTACTTAGATGATTGGGCTTTTCAGTACGATTTTGCGTTTGAAACCCTTACAAAGCACTTTAAAGTTAACTCGTTAAAAGGATTTGGAATAGAGGATTTAGAGGAGGGAATCACTGCCTGTGGCGCTGTTTTTCATTACTTATCAGAAACCCATCACAATCAGATTCAACATATATCAAACATTAACCGAATTGTTGAAGATGAATTTCTGTGGATGGACCGTTTTACCATTCGCAACTTAGAGTTATTAAATTCTAATTCCTTAAACGGAGTTTCGTTGCTCGACGTCATTGATGAAACTATTTCGCCCATGGGAGGACGCTTATTAAAGCGCTGGTTGAGTTTTCCGCTTAAAAGTGTGGAAAAAATTAAATGGAGACAAGATATCGTAAAATACTTGGTTGATGATAAAGATGCACATCTACTGGTTACTTCACAAATCAAAAAGATAAGCGATCTAGAGCGTTTAGTTTCAAAAGTAGCCACTTTTAAAATTTCACCTAAAGAAATTAATTATCTTAAAAACTCGCTGGATGCTATCATCCCTATAAAAAATTGGGCATTATCATCTACTAATAAAACCATTCAACACATAGGTAATTTGCTACATGATTGTAATGAATTACGGGCTAAAATAGGAGTTACCTTAACCGAAAATGCTCCTGTAAACATCAATAAAGGCAATGCAATTGCAGAAGGTGTTTCATCTGAATTGGATGAATTACGCACCCTTGCTACTAAAGGGAAAGATTATTTAGACGCTATTGTTCAACGAGAAATTGAACGCACGCAGATTTCATCGCTTAAAATTTCGTTTAATAATGTGTTTGGATATTATATTGAAGTAAGAAACACCCATAAAGATAAAGTTCCAGACAATTGGATTAGAAAACAAACCTTAGTTAGTGCAGAGCGTTATATAACTGAAGAATTAAAAGAGTATGAAACTAAAATTTTAGGTGCCGAAGAAAAAATTCAGCAACTCGAATTAGAACTTTTTAATACGCTTATCCAAGAAATCTCTCAATTTATTAAACCTATTCAAGTTAACGCACAACTTATAGCACAGTTAGATTGCTTTGCTTCTTTTGCACATACAGCTGTTTCTAATAATTATGTTCGTCCAACGGTTGATGAAAGTTTGGATATTGAAATCAGAAACGGACGTCATCCAGTTATTGAAAAACAATTACCAATTGACTCTCCGTATATTGCCAATGATTTGGTATTAAATCAGCAACAACAGCAAATTATCATGATTACCGGTCCGAATATGAGCGGTAAATCAGCTATTTTAAGACAAACGGCCTTAATTACCTTGATGGCCCAAATTGGTAGTTATGTTCCTGCGCAGCAAGCCAAAATTGGAATGGTTGACAAAATTTTTGTACGTGTTGGAGCTAGCGACAATATTTCGATGGGAGAATCTACTTTTATGGTAGAGATGAATGAAACGGCAAGTATTCTTAATAATTTAAGTAATCGTAGTTTAATTTTATTGGATGAAATTGGACGCGGAACCAGCACTTATGACGGTATTTCCATTGCATGGGCAATTGCAGAATACATCCATGAACATCCAACAAAATCAAAAACCCTGTTTGCAACTCATTACCACGAACTCAATGAAATGTCCGCTATTTTTGAGCGTATTAAAAACTTCAATGTATCGGTTAAAGAAATAAAAGATACCATCATCTTTATCAGAAAATTAGTGGCTGGCGGCAGCGATCACAGTTTTGGAATTCATGTTGCTAAATTAGCAGGAATGCCAACACCCGTGGTTCATCGGGCCAATAAAATGATGAAGCAACTGGAAAAATCGCATGGCGCTGATGATGTTAAAAAAACAATTCAGAAATCCAATGAAGAAGAATTACAGTTAAGCTTTTTTCAATTGGATGATCCATTGTTGGAATCCATCCGAGATGAAATTTTATCAACCAATATCGATGCCCTAACGCCAATTGAAGCATTAATGAAGCTTAATGAAATAAAACGTATGTTACTTAAGAAGTAAAAATTTAGTTATCTTTGTTCCATCAAAATGTAGTTTATGTATCTATTTATCAGCACCGGCGAAATTGCGTTCATCCTCTTTATGGTGGTGATGCTGTTTGGTACCGATAAACTTCCAGAAATTGCACGAACTTTGGGTAAAGGAATGCGTCAACTGCGCGATGCAACCAACGATATAAAACGCGAAATAAATGCCAGTGCCAATACCGATTTAAATATTGATGTGGCTTCTAAAATGCGTGATGAAATTCAAAATACCATTAAAAAAGAAATTGACGAAATTACCGGACCTGTTAAGCGTAAATTTTAATGGAATTGCTCGATTTTATTATTCAAAAAGATAAAGAACTTCTTATTTTTCTCAATAATTTAGGAACAAAACAGTGGGATACGTTTTGGCTGTTGGTTACCAACAAACGCACTTGGATTCCGTTATTTTTATTGCTTATTTATTTAATCATTAAATCGTTCGATAAAAAAAGAATACTTGTTATACTTATTACCATAGCCATTTTAGTAACATTTACAGACCAATTTACCAACCTCATTAAATATAGTTTTGAACGACTACGGCCTTGTAATGATTTATCGATAACTAATCAGCTTAGAATTTTAAAACAATCACAAAGTTTTAGTTTTTTCTCGGCCCATGCATCCAATTCATTTGGGGTAACTACATTTTTGTACTTATTATTGAGAAAAAATTTTAAATGGATTGGATGGCTTTTTATTTGGCCTGTTTTATTCGCTTACAGTCGTGTGTATATTGGCATGCATTTCCCAAGTGATATTTTAGTAGGAATGCTATTCGGACTTTTAAGTGGGTGGGGTTTTTACAAAATTACCCTCAAAATTCTCAACAGAATTAAGTAATTTATTTTACCCTACTAATAGTTAAACCATCTCTAATTGGCAGCAAAACTGTTTCAATTCGCGGATCTTCTTTAAGCAATTTATTATAAGCCATGAGAGCTGGTGTATCTTTATCGTTTTTCTTAAGCGGCTCAACTACTTTGCCTTTCCACAATACATTATCAGATAAAATCAATCCTCCTTTATTCATTTTATTGATAATTGCATGAAAATAATTGGCATAGTTCGGCTTATCGGCATCAATAAAAACTAGGTCAAATTTGGTATCAATACCTGAAATTATATCCAACGCATTTCCTAAATGCGATATAATTTGATTTTTATAAGGAGACGCATTAAAATATTTTAACTGAATTCTTTGTAATTCTTCATTGTTATCAATAGTATGAATGTAGCCTGTTTGTGCCAGTCCTTCGGCTAAGCATAAGGTGGCATAACCTGTAAATGTTCCAATTTCCAAAATGGTTTCAGGTTGTTTTATTTTAGAAATTAGAGATAATATGCGACCTTGATAGGTTCCGCTTATCATTTTAGGATTTAAAACCTTTTGCCAGGTTTCTACATCGAGTTCCTTTAACAACGGAGGTTCTTCGCTGCTGTGCTGTTCAATATAATTTTCAATTTGCTCATTTACTAATTCCATGGCGTGCTAATTTTTGCTACTTACAAAAATAAGTTTTATTTAACGTTCCAAAAAACTGTTGTTTAATCAATAATTTAAACTCAAATACATATGTCAAAATTTCACTACTTTTACAATACCTAAAACACAAAATCATGTCAACAGCCAAAAAAGATTACAAAAAAATTACTACCAAATCATTGGTAGATATGAAAGCAAATGGTGAGAAAATTGCCATGTTAACTGCATATGATTTTACCATGGCTAAAATTTTAGACCATTCGGGTATTGACGTAATATTAGTTGGTGACTCGGCGTCTAACGTAATTGCCGGACACGAAACAACCTTGCCTATTACCCTTAATGATATGATATATCATGCCAGTGCTGTTGTAAGGGCCTGTCAAAGAGCTTTAATTGTGGTTGATATGCCTTTTGGAAGTTACCAATCGGATGCTAAAGAAGCGTTACGGTCAGCTATCAGAATCATGAAAGAATCGGGCGGACATGCGGTAAAGCTTGAAGGCGGAAAAGAAATCAAAGATTCTATAAAACTATTGTTAAAAGCTGGAATTCCTGTAATGGGACATTTAGGCTTAACCCCACAATCCATCTATAAATTCGGAACCTACACCGTTCGAGCCAAAGAAGAACAAGAGGCCGAAAAATTGATGAACGATGCTAAATTACTGGAATCATTAGGGTGTTTTGCCATCGTATTAGAAAAAGTACCTGCAAAATTAGCCGAAGAAGTTGCAAAAAGCTTAACCATTCCAATAATTGGCATTGGTGCTGGAGGCGGTGTTGATGGTCAGGTTTTGGTAACACATGATATGCTTGGAATGACCCATGAGTTTAGTCCAAGATTTTTGCGTCGTTACCTGCATTTATACGATGAAATGTCGAGTGCTTTTTCAAGGTATGTAGAAGATGTAAAAAGCAAAGACTTCCCGAACGAACAAGAGCAATACTAGACATTTTGATGAAAATTCTTCAGTTAGACAGCAATCATCCCGTCTTAAAAGAACGTTTAATCCAATTAGGATTTAAGGTTGATGATGATTTTACCTCATCAAAAAATGAAATTGAAAAAATAATTGGCAATTACGATGGTATCATTATTCGCAGCCGATTCAAAATAGATAGAGTTTTTCTTGAAAAAGCAATTAACCTAAAATTTATCGGGCGGGTTGGTGCCGGACTAGAAAATATCGATGTTGAAACTGCCCAACAAAAAGGAATTCATTTATTGGCAGCCCCAGAAGGAAACCGAAATGCGGTGAGTGAACATGCTTTAGGAATGCTGTTGGTGCTGTTTAATAAACTTAAGAAAGCCGACCTTGAAATAAGAAATGGTAATTGGCTACGTGAAGACAACCGTGGAATAGAACTCGATGGCAAAACCGTTGGACTTATTGGTTATGGAAATATGGGAACTGCGTTTGCTAAAAAACTACAAGGTTTCGAAGTTAATGTACTATGCTACGATATAAAAGAAGGTGTTGGAAATGAACATTGCAAACAAGTTTCATTAGATGAACTTCAAGAAAACACTGATGTGTTGAGTATCCATACCCCACAAAATGAGCTGTCTTATAAAATGGTTAATAAAACATTTATCAATCGGTTTAAAAAACCTTTTTACCTTATTAATACCGCCCGCGGAAGTGCGGTTGAAACTGCTGATTTAGTAGAAGCACTTAAATCAGGTAAAATTTTAGGCGCTTGTTTGGATGTGTTGGAATATGAAAAATCATCCTTCGAAAATTTTTTTGATAACAATAATTTGCCTGAAGCCTTTCAATATTTAATTAATTCCGATAAGGTGTTGTTAAGTCCGCATGTTGCCGGCTGGACGGTTGAATCGCACATCAAATTAGCAACCACCATAGCCGATAAAATAGAAGCCATTTATTTTCCAAAAGAAAGTAATCAAACTGAAGACATTAAACGTGTAACTGGTATAGGTGGATTGTTCTTTAAATCAAAAGATCCAAAAAAGTTGAAAGCCTGGTATCAAAAACATTTAGGATTTAATACCGATGATTACGGTTGTACGTTTTGGTGGAAAGACAACAATCATCAAATTTCATCTACTCAATGGAGTCCGTTTGAAGCTAAAACTACTTATTTTAATCCAAGTCCAAAAGATTTTATGTTTAATTACCGAGTTGATAATCTCGATTTATTATTAACAAAACTTAAAGAGGAAGGAGTAACAATAGTTGGCGAACCTGAGAGTTATAACTACGGAAAATTTGCCTGGATAATGGACATTGAAGGTAATAAAATAGAACTTTGGGAGCCAATTGACAGGGCTTTTTTAACTTAATTTTTTTCAATTTTTAATTATTTTTTCTGCTTCATGCAACCTTTTTGCATTTTAAAGCGTCTTTATCAATAGAAACCTATTAGATTTTGAAAATAATCGACATTCATCAGGAAGAAAAAAAACTTATCGCTTTGGCTATCGACCAAAATCGAGTGGCACAAAAAAAGCTTTATGCAAAATTTTCTTCTAAAATGCTGGGAGTTTGCAGACAATATATAAAGGACCTACATCACGCGGAAGACCTTATGATTTCGGCCTTTTTAAAAGTGTTCTTAAATCTAAAAAACTTTGAACACAAAGGCAGTTTTGAAGGATGGATTCGGAAAATTATGGTAAACGAATGTATTTCTTTTATCAGAGCTCAAAAAAATATTTCATTTTTAGAAGATGAATATTTTTCTGAAGAAAGTATAGATACTACAGATATTAACTTAACTGTTGAAGAAATTCAACTTATGATAGACAGTTTACCCGATGGTTGTAAAATGGTTTTTAATCTTTATGCAATTGAAGGATACAAACACAAAGAAATAGCAGAAATGATAGGAATTTCTGAAGGGACCTCAAAATCTCAATTATCGCACGCTCGTAAAATGCTGCAAGAACAATTACTTCATTCTAAAATATACCGTCATGAAATCCAATAGTTTTGAATCTAAAATAAAAACCGCAATGCATAATCGGAGCATACAGCCTAAAGATAATTCTTGGGATCGATTGAATGCTATGCTAACAGTTGCTGAAAAACAGCCAGCTAAAAAAAGCTTTAGATGGTTTTATGTAGCAGCAAGTTTTATTGGGCTTTTTCTTGTTGTTACTGTTTTTTGGAAAAGCAATAACCAGATGAATGAACCAATAAATTCTGTTGTAATTGAAAATAACACTCCTGAAATTCCAACAGAAACTAATAACAATAAAGCGATTGAAATCCAACAAGATGTATTGAATCAAAGCTCAAAACAATTAGCAAAAACACATATAAAACCAGCAATAAAAAAATCTGTATTTGAAGACCAACTAGAAAATACTTATACAGAAAAAAATGTAGAAATAGCACAACTAGTTAGTTCTTTAAATAAAAATACCATAATCAAGCCTGTAACTGAAACAGAAGTTAATTTACTTCTTGCTGAAGCACAATCATCAGTTAACCAAGAAAAAGCTACATCAGTAAAAATAGATGCTTTACAGTTATTAAATCAGGTTGACGAACCTGTTTTACTAACTTTTAAAGACAAAGCATTGCATGCACTAACCGAAAATTATAAAACAATACAAACAGCTGTTTCCAATAGAAATCATTAAAAACAACCATTTAAAACACCAATTATGAAAAATAAAACTATTTATATCTTATTGTTTACGTTTCTATTTTCAATAAGTAATTATGCTCAAGAAACGTTTGAAAGCAAAGTAAAAGCTATTGCAGAAAAAATTAAAACCATTACTAAAAACGAAAAAGATTCTTTAAAATTAGAAGTAGAAGCTGTAAATATTGATTTTAAAAACGGTTTACTCACAGAGTATCAGGCTGAGGAAAAAAAATTAAAATTAGCAGAAAAAAGAGCGCAAACTATTGAAAATAAAATATCAGGTTTACAAAAAGAACTTAATACTTTAGTTCAGCAAAAAGTTGATGAATCTGTTAATAATGATGATAATAGCGGCAGGTATTCATTTCATTTTCCGAGTATGAAAGTAAAAGATAAAGTTAAAGAAAAAGAACATAAACCTTCTAGAACAACTTCTCAGTTTGTCTTTGCCTTTGGACTTAATAATTTAATGACTGATAATACGGTAGATCATTCGGATTTTCGCTATTGGGGATCGCATTTTTACGAGTTTGGAGTAACCTATAACAAAAACTTGTTTAAAAATGATAATTTATTGCATTTAAAATACGGACTGTCTTTAATGTACAACAACCTTAGACCAGAAAACGATCAGTATTTTGTTGATAATGGAAATCAGACAACATTAGTAACTCATATGTTAGATTTAAAAGAATCTCGTTTTAAAAATGTTCATCTAGTAGCACCGGTGCATTTAGAGTTTGATTTTTCAGGTAACAATCGCAAAAGTGAGCACCATCGATTTAAAACTCATGAAAGTGTACGAATTGGTTTAGGCGGGTATTTAGGTACTAATTTAAAAACAAAACAAATTTTAAAATACCGCGATGTGGCAGATAATAAAGTTGTTGAAAAAACAAAAGGAAACTATAATGTAAACAATTTTATATACGGGTTAAGCGCTTATGTTGGGTATGAAGAAACAAGTTTGTATGTAAAATATGATTTGAATCCACTATTTAAAAATAATGCTGTTGACCAAAACAATATCTCGCTGGGTATACGATTTGATTTAAATTAATCAACCTCAACAATAAAAATAGCCGCTGTTAGAACTAGAGTCTATAGCGGCTTTTATTTATAAAAGTCTTAAATTTCCTTACATTTCTTTTCTAATTCGGCTTGATATTCTTCTAATACCGGCTTAACCGTACTTTCTGGTAAGTCTGATACTCTAATATACATCAATCCATCAATAGCATTGTTAAAGGTTGGGTCGACATTAAAGGCTACCAATTTAGCATTTTGTTTTACGTATTTTTTTATTAAAACAGGTAGGCGTAATGCTCCCGGTTCAACCTCTTCAATAATTTTATCAAATTTATTTAAATCCGATTTTGTGGCATCAAAAACAAAATCTTTATCAGAGTCTTTTAATTTTACCTTGTATTCTTTTTTAGGTCTAACATATTGAGCAATAAATGGATCGTAATAATTAGAACGCATAAACTCAATCATCAGCGATTTAGAAAAATCTGAAAATTTATTACTAATACTAACGCCTCCCATCAAAAATTTATGATTTGGATAGCGCAACGTAACATGAACAATTCCTTTCCAAAGTAAAAACAGCGGCATGGGTTTTTGTTGGTACTCTTTAATGATAAATGCCCGACCCATTTCAATAGTATGTGCCATCATATCATATAGCTCTGGTTCTAAACGAAAAAGTGAGTGTACATAAAATCCTTCAATGCCAAATTTTTCATAAATTTCCTCACCAAGTCCCATTCTGTAAGCTCCAGCTATTTTATTGGCGTCCTTATCCCACAAAATTAAATGATGGTAAAAGGTATCGTACTGGTCAATGTCGAGAGCTTCATTGGTTCCTTCTCCAACTTCTCTAAAAGTAATTTCTCGCAATCGACCTAATTCATACATAATAGACGGTATTTGATCGCTTTTAGCAAAGTATACTTCGTAATTATTGCTTTCTAACAATCGGGCATCGGCTAATTTTAACAAGTCAATTTCACGAATTAATTCCTCAACACTTCCTTGTTTTACTATGTCTTTTGGTAATTTTTTTAAGCCCGGAATTTTTATTGTTGGTGTTCTAAAAAATTTGATGTTTTTATGATATGGCTGTGCCAACATATAAGTTTTCTTTCTGATAAACTTATAAAATTCGTTATATTCAGAGTATTCTTGTTGCTCTTTTGCTGTAATTACTTTTCCAATTCGCACTTTGATTATTCTGTTTTTTTGGGTAAGTAATTCAGATGGTAATTTAGCGGTTCGCAGTTTATCGCTTATTTTAGATAAGAAATAAAACAGCCAACTGTTCTTTGCATGGAAATAGATGGGCACAACCGGAACGTTCATTTTTTTTACCAATTTTACCATACCCGGATCCCAGGTTTTATCAATCACCAACTGTCCGTCCTTATAGGTTGAAACTTCGCCTGCAGGAAAAATACCAAGAGAGTTACCTTGCTGAACATGCTTAATAGCGTCGCGCAAACCGCCAAAACTTGACTTATTACTGTCATCATTGTCAAATGGGTTTACTTGTAAAATGTAAGGCTGCAACGGTTCGATTTTATGTATCAGAAAATTTCCAATGAACTTAAAATCGTCTCTATTTTCGAGCATCAGTTTTAAAAGTAAAATTCCGTCAATACCGCCAAGTGGATGATTTGATATAGTTATTATAGGCCCCTCTTTTGGTATACGTTTTAAATCTTCTTCCGGAACTTCAAATTTTATTTTTAACTCCTTTAATGCAGCGTTTAGAAAAGCTAAATCTTTTAGATTTTTATGCTTTTGATACATTTTATCTATGGTAGACAGTCCTAATATTTTTAGCAAAACCCAACCAATAAGATTGCCAAAAATGCCATATTTATCAAATTTTATAGCCTTAGCTACTTCTTTTGCAGATACTAATTTCATTATACTTTTTAAAGTTTTATAAATATAGTAAAACTATTTTACAACAATTTGAACAGTTTCTTTGTTTAATTGTTTTAATAAAACTTCTTTATTTTGTTCTATATTTTGTAAAGCATTTTCATCAAAATGTCTGATGGTGTATAGTGTTAAATCTTTATCAAAACTTACTTTATATTTCTGATCCATTTCTTTTAACAAGGCATCGAAATTGTTAAAATTATCGTCAACACAAACAGAAAAGCTAATGGCAGAATTTTGAATAAGATTTACTTTTAACTGAAAATCGTGTAATAATTTAAATATATCGCTGATGTTATGCTCAACCATAAATGAAAAATCAAGTGCTGAAATGGAAATTAAAATCTGATTTTTCTTAACAATAAAACAAGGTACAAATGGTTCCAAAGTAGCACCTTTACTCACAGAAGTCCCCTCTTTTGTAATATCAACAAATGAACGAACATAAAGCGGTATTAATTTGTTTTCTAACGGTTTAAGTGTTTTTGGATGAATTACTGAAGCACCGTAAAAAGCCATTTCTATAGCTTCTGTATACGAAATTTGGTTTAATAAGGTAACATCTTTAAAATATCTAGGATCAGCATTTAATACCCCTGGTACATCTTTCCAAATGGTTACACTATGGGCATTTAAACAATAGGCAAAAATAGCCGCTGTATAGTCAGAACCTTCTCTGCCAAGTGTAGTTGTTAATCCATGCTCTGTAGCGCCTAAAAAACCCTGTGTTATTGTTAATTTATTGATATTTAATTTTTCGGATATGTTAGCTTGGGTCGTATGCCAATCAACTTTTGGATCGCGGTAATTTCTATCAGTTCTGATAAATTCTCTAACATCAATCCATTGGTTTTCAATACCAAAATCATTGAGGTAATTGCTTACAATTTTAGTCGAAATTAGTTCACCATAACTAACAATTTGATCGTATATATAATTATAACTGGTTGATTTATTCATCATCATAAAACCAGTCATCTCTACATAAAACTGTTCAATTTCATTTAGCGTAACAACAGCTTTATCGCCAAATAACTCATTGATTATTTGTTCATGATAAGCTTTAACATCATCTAAATTTTTTGAAATTTCTTTTGTTTTATGATAATACGAATTGACTACTTCTTCCAAGGCATTAGTCATTTTACCCATAGCAGAAATAACAACAACAGTTTTATCGCAACCCTCCTGCTTTAACACATTAGCAATATTTTTTACTCCAGCTGCGTCTTTCACTGATGCGCCTCCAAATTTAAATACCTTCATTAGCTTAATGATTTAACATAGTTAATTAAATTTTCTTCATTCATTTGAACTGTATCCCACGTTTCTAGAATAGTGGCACCGCTTTTTTTATAAAAATCAATAGCAGGTTTGTTCCAATCTAACACAACCCACTCTACTCTTCTAACGTTCTCATTTAAGGCATATTTTAATACTGCGTCGTACAAAGCTTTGCCAATTCCCAACTGTCGTTTATCTTCTTTTACTATCAAATCTTCTAAGTGAATTGTTTTCCCTTTCCAAGTAGAATATCGATTGTAAAATAAAGCCATTCCTACAATTTCACCTTGATATTCTGCAATAAATGTTTTAAAAAGGGGATTCTTGCCAAAGCCATCATTGATTAAATCTTCAACGGTAACAACTACCGCATCTGGTTCTCTCTCAAAAGCTGCAAGTTCTTTAATTAACTCTAAAACAGCAGGCATATCATTTTTAAATCCTTCTCTTATAACTACATTCATTTATACTTATTTTTTAACAAATTTAACGATATTTGTATTCAACAACACAAACATTTACAACAATGAAAAAGAATAATATCACATTAGGTGAGTTTATAATTGATAAACAAACCGAATTTCAATACTCTTCGGGTGAGCTCTCAAAACTTATAAACTCTATTCGTTTGGCCGCAAAAGTAGTAAATTACGAGGTAAACAAAGCCGGTTTAGTTGATATTTTGGGGGCATCAGACAATATTAATATTCAGGGAGAACAACAACAAAAATTAGATGTTTACGCCAACGAGGTGTTTATGCAAGCACTTATCAATCGTGAAATTGTTTGTGGTATTGCCAGTGAAGAAGATGATCATTATATTACTATCAAAGGAAAAAACAACGATCATAACAACAAATATGTGGTGCTTATGGATCCGCTTGATGGTTCATCAAATATCGATGTAAATGTATCGGTTGGAACTATTTTTTCAATTTACCGAAGAATCTCGCCAGAAGGTACACCTGTTCAGGAAATCGATTTTTTACAAAAAGGTAGCCAGCAAGTTGCTGCCGGATACGTAGTTTATGGAACCTCAACTATGTTGGTATATACAACAGGTCATGGAGTTAACGGATTTACTTTAAATCCTGCAATTGGTACTTTTTACTTATCGCATCCCAACATGGAATATCCAAAAGACGGAACTATTTACTCGATCAACGAAGGAAACTACATTCATTTTCCGCAAGGAGTAAAAGACTATCTAAAGTATTGTCAAAAAGAAGAAGGAGACCGACCGTATACGTCGCGATACATCGGTTCTTTGGTGTCCGATTTTCATCGTAATATGATAAAAGGTGGAATCTATATTTACCCAACTAGTACCAAAGCGCCCAAAGGTAAATTGCGATTGCTATATGAAGCCAATCCAATGGCATTTCTAGCAGAGCAAGCTAAAGGTGCGGCAACCGATGGATACCAACGTATATTAGACATACAACCAACTGCTTTACATCAACGTGTTCCATTTTTCTGCGGAAGTAAAAACATGGTTGCTAAAGCCGGAGAGTTTATGAAACTGTACCCACAAGACTCATCTTATTAACCCTAGTATAAGATTCTGCGATATTCATATAAGAAGTATCAATTAAAATTAAAATATTTAAACAATATTCTTAGCTATATTTGCGTTAAGAAATTGGAAAACAATTATATACAATTAATATGTCTTTTGAATTACCAAAATTAAACTATTCGTACGATGCATTAGAGCCTTATATCGATGCACGTACTATGGAAATACATCACTCAAAACACCATCAAGGATATACAAATAATTTAAACGCTGCGGTTGAAGGCACTGAATTAGAAGGAAATTCTATCGAATCAATTCTTCAAAATTTAGACATGAACAACAAAGCAGTTCGAAATAACGGAGGCGGATTTTACAACCACAATTTATATTGGGAGGTAATGAGTCCAAATGGAGGAGGAAAACCTAATGGTGAATTGGCAAAAGCAATTGAGACTTCTTTTGATTCTTTTGAGAATTTTAAAGAATTGTTTTCAAAAGCTGCTGCCACACAGTTTGGATCGGGATGGGCTTGGTTATGTGCTCAAACAGATGGTTCTTTAACAATATGTTCAACACCAAATCAAGACAATCCGTTAATGCCGGGTGTTGGTTGCGGTGGGTTTCCAATCTTAGGAATTGATGTTTGGGAACATGCGTATTATTTAAATTATCAAAACAAAAGACCCGATTACATTAGCGCATTTTTTAATGTGATTAATTGGGATGTCGTTACCAAACGATTTTTAGAAAGAAAGTAGTAGGTTAAAGTTGTAATGTTAGGAAGAGCCCCGACAAGTCGGGGTTTTTTCTTTTTTAGTAAGCCCGTTGATTTTTACCTTCATAAAAATTAATAAAAGCTTCGTTAACCACTCTGTTCCCTCCTGCTGTAGGATAATTACCAGTAAAATACCAATCGCCTAAATGATTCGGACATGCTAAATGTAAGTCTTCAACCTTTTGAAAGATAATTTCAACAGCGGCATTAATTTCGGTTGTTTTTAACAACTCGGCTATTTTTATTGATAATTGCTCAGGGGTAAATGTATCATATATTAATTTCACATAGTTTTTTACATCTTTATCCTCTAACTGTATTTGATTTTTACACAAGTCATACACTTCATCCAGCAAATGCATTTTGTTGGCGTCCTTTAACAATGCCAGCACCGCTCTAAACGCAATAAAATCGCCTAGTTTTGCCATATCAATTCCGTAACAATCCGGATATCGAATTTGTGGTGCCGATGAAACTACAATTATTTTTTTTGGATTTAAGCGATCTAAAATTTTTAAAATACTCTTTTTTAAAGTGGTTCCTCGCACGATACTGTCGTCAATAATTACCAAATTATCAGTTGGTTGAACAACTCCGTAGGTTACATCATAAACATGCGCTACCAAATCATCCCGACTCGAATCGGAGGTTATAAACGTTCTTAGTTTAGCGTCTTTGATGGCTATTTTTTCGATTCGAGGTCTTAAGGAGAGAATTTCTTGCAATTTTTCTTCTCTTATTTTTCGACCTTGCTTTATGATTTCATCAATTTTGTATTTATTTAAATATTCATCTGCAGCCTCAATTATCCCGTAAAAAGAAATTTCGGCAGTGTTGGGAATATATGAAAACACAGTGTTCTGGATGTCATAATCAATGTTTTTCAAAATTTGTGGAAAGAGGTGTTTCCCTAACGATTTTCTTTCTTTATAAATAGACTCATCGCTACCGCGTGAGAAATAAATGCGCTCAAAGGAACATGATTTTTTAGGTAATTGTTCAAGTATATTTTCAACACTAACCCTTCCGTCTTTTTTAATAATCAATGCGCTACCGTGTTCTAATTCTTTAACATCAATTGTCTTTACATTAAATACGGTTTGAATAACCGGACGTTCAGACGCAACAACCACAACTTCATCGTCTTGATAAAAGAATGCCGGTCTGATTCCGGCCGGATCTCGAAAAACAAATGCATCTCCGTGACCTAATAAACCGGCCATAGCATAACCCCCGTCCCAGTTTTTAGCGGCACGTTGTAAAATATTTTGAATGTTTAACTCCTTTTCAATTATTGGTGACGCCGCTTTTTTTGTAATACCCTGAACTTTAAGTTTCTGATATAATTCCGCCACTTCATCATCCAAAAAATGTCCAATTTTCTCCATTACTGTAACGGTATCTGTCATTTCTTTGGGATGTTGGCCAATTTCAACCAAATCATTAAACAATTGTTTGGTATTCGTAAGGTTAAAATTTCCGGCAACAATCAAATTTTTATGCATCCAATTGCTTTGCTTGATAAATGGATGTACGCTTTCAATACTGTTACTACCATAAGTACCGTATCTAACATGACCTAAAAATAAATTTCCAATAAAGGGTACTTCATGATGAATTTCATCAACAGAAGTAAATTCATTACTGCCAAAACTGGCATTTATTTGCTGGTGTACCTGATTAAAAACATCTTGTATAGACTGATGTGCGTTGGAGCGGGCGCGATCAATATAGCGTGTACCGGGTTTAATACCAATTTTAACACTTGCAATTCCGGCACCGTCTTGTCCTCTATTGTGTTGTTTTTCCATCAACAAATACATTTTGTCTATGCCATAAAAATAGGTTCCGTATTTTTCTTTGTAATACGATAATGGCTTTAACAACCTAACCAGGGCAATTCCGCATTCGTGTTTAATAAAGTCGCTCATGAGCAATAATTTGGGTTTAATTTAAACAAAAAATTCCGCTTTTTTGGCGGAATTCTATTTTATAAGTCGATGTCAAAGTGAGTAAGTTGCTTAAATAAAAACATACGATTTGAAATTTCATCATACGATAAATCTATCATACGTTCGGTTCCAAACTTTTCTACACAAAAAGAAGCTAAGTTTGAACCGTACATGATAGCTGTTCTCATATTTTCAAATGAGATGTCTTTAGTTTTTGCTAAATATCCTATAAAAGCACCAGCAAAAGTATCGCCAGCACCGGTAGGATCAAAAACAACTTCTAATGGTAAAGCAGGTGCGAAAAATACTCGATCGTCATTAAATAACAAAGCACCATGTTCGCCTTTTTTAATCACCACATATTTGGGTCCCAGCTCTTGTATTTTTTTAGCTGCTCTGGCAAGCGAATATTCACCAGAAAGTTGCCGTGCTTCGGCATCGTTTATGGTAATTACATCAACTTTTTTAATTACCTCAATAAGTAAATCCCAAGTATTGTCCATCCAAAAGTTCATGGTGTCTAATACTACTAATTTTGGTCTAACCGGTATTTGCTTAATTACTGCCATTTGTACTGCCGGATGCAAATTTCCTAAAATCAAAAAATCGGCATCTAAATAATCTGTAGGGACTTTAGGGTCGAAATCGGCCAATACGTTTAAATCGGTAATTAAAGTATCTCTAGTGTTTAAATCATTGTGGTATCTGCCGCTCCAAAAAAACGTTTTTCCGTTTTCAATTACTTCAATTCCATCTGTATTTATATTTCTATCTTCCAGCATTTTGATGTACTCTTTAGGAAAATCGCCACCTACAACAGAAACTATTGCGGCATCTACATCAAACTGAGAAGCAGATAAGCCTATAAAAGTTGCTGCTCCACCTAAGATTTTGTCCGTTTTTCCAAACGGTGTTTCAATAGCATCAAAAGCAACCGTACCAACAATTAACAATTTACTCATAGTTGAGATTCAATATTTTTTTGCAAATATACAGCTTCATTTTTTAGTTAGCTTACTTATACCAAAAAAGTAGGTTTTTTACAATTTTTATCGATTAAAGAAATCAAACTTTTACCTTTGTAAAAATATTTTTATCATGAATATTAAAGAATTACAAGAAGAAATTATTGATGAATTTTCATTTTTTAATGATTGGATGGAACGCTATGAACATCTTATCGAACTTGGAAAATCATTACCTCAAATTGAAGAATCGCATAAAGTTGATGAAAACTTAATAAAAGGATGTCAATCAAAAGTATGGTTACATGCCAATTTTGCCGATGGAAAAATTGTTTTTACAGCCGACAGTGATGCTATTTTAACTAAAGGAATAGTTGCATTATTGTTACGTGTTTATTCTAACCAAAGTCCATCAACAATTCTGGATACCGATCCGTTCTTTGTGGATGAAATTGGACTAAAAGAACATTTATCACCAACACGCGCAAACGGATTGGTTTCCATGATTAAACAAATTAAATTATTTGCATTAGCTTTTAAAACAAAACACACATAATACAATAATTTGTATATTTGTTCTTATTTAGAATGAATTTAAATTACATACGATAAATGACGGAAGCAGAAAAAAGAGCACTTGGAACAAAAATAATTGAAGTGCTTAAAACAATTTATGACCCAGAAATCCCAGTAGATATTTATGAATTAGGTTTAATTTACGACGTTTTTGTAAACGATCAAAAGGGCGTTAAAATTATCATGACACTTACCACACCTAATTGTCCTGTTGCTGAAACTTTGCCCAGAGATGTTGAAGAAAAAGTAAAAACATTGAAAGATGTTGATACGTGTGAAGTAGAAATAACCTTTGACCCTCCTTGGAATCATAGTTTAATGAGCGATGAAGCAAAATTAGAACTCGGTTTTTTATAATACAATGTTATGAGCAATGTTGGTATAGATGCAATCTCATTTTATGTTCCTGAGATTTTTTTACCTATCAAATCTTTAGCAGAAAAAAGAGGTATTATTTACGATAAATTAAATGCAGGTTTAGGATTAGAGAAAATGGCTATGGCAGATATTAACGAAGATGCCGCAACTTTTTGTGCAAATGCATTAATAGCACTTTTTAAAAACAACAACCTTAATCCTAAAGACATTGGTAGAATTTATTTAGGAACTGAAAGTGCAGTGGACTCATCTAAACCTACAGCAACTTATGCCGTTGAAGTTTTAGAAAAAGAATTGGCTATAAAATACGGAGAACGCTCATTAAGAAATTGTGACGTTTTAGATATGACATTTGCTTGTATTGGGGCTGTAGATGCTTTCCAAAACAGTATTGATTGGGTTAATTGTGGAGATAACAGAAGAGCTATAGTAGTTGCTTCAGACGTTTCAAAATACGAACTAAATTCAACCGGAGAATATACCCAAGGTGCTGGAGCAGTAGCTTTGCTAATTTCAAAAAACCCTTCAATATTAGCAATAAATAATGTTTGGGGTGTAGCAACTAAAAGTGAAAATGATTTCTTTAAACCAAGAAGATCATATAAAAAAAGTGTATTAATAGATGAATTAATCAATTTATTTAACCCGAATCTCGATAAAGAATCGACCTCTGATCTTCTATCCGAATCAAATTTTTGGAATAACGCTAATGAATTAATTGAAGTATATAAAGAAGAACCGATTTTTGATGGTCAATACTCAAATGCCTGTTATGCCCAACGAATGGAGGAAGCGCTTGATCATTTTAAATCACAAACAACTATAAATTTTTTAAATGATTGGAATCATCTAATATTTCATTTACCATATGCTTTCCATGGCAGAAGAATACTATTTAACTCATGGTATAATTGGGTAAAAGAAAATAATAAATTAGATATGCTTATTGATGAAATTGGTAAAATAGAAGATGATATAGATACATGGACTAAAAAAGCTGCGAAATCAAAAATGTATAGTAAATTTATTGAAACTAAAATTGCTGCTGGGGAAAAAGCATCTACAACAATTGGTAATATGTATACAGCTTCTATTTTTATGTCTTTGTTAAGTACATTATCAGTACATTTTGAAAATGATACTGATATTGTTAAGCAAAACATTGGATTTATAGCATATGGAAGCGGCTCAAAGGCTAAAGTCTTTGAAGGAATTATACAAGAAAATTGGAAATCTAAAATTAAAGACGTCTCATTGTTTCACTATTTAAACAATAGAATAGAAATTAGCATTTCAGATTATGAGAAAATTCATAAAAATGAATTAGAAAAACCAATTACTAATAAAAATACTAGATTAATCCATAAAGATTCTGAAATTAACAGTTTAGGGTATAGAAGGTATAATTACAATAAATAATGACAGACGAAATAATAAATAGAGTAGCAAACAGCCCATTAATAACCATTGATTTAGCCGATTTTGTCCCAAAAGGAGATCGTAAATCTATTTTTATTACTGATTGGCTTTATGAAGGATTAATTCTAAAAGAAGCATTATTTAGAGAAAAAATTTCTTCCCATAATTGGGCTCAATATAAAGATGCCTATGTTGCCATTCATACAACTACCGATGCTATAGTGCCAAGTTGGGCTTACTTATTACTTACCGTTAATTTAACTTCCATTGCAAAAAGGATTACTATTGGAACTGTCCAAGAAATGGAAGACAGTTTATTAATTGAAGCTCTAGAAAAAACAGATTTTTCTGTTTATAAGAATAAAAAAATAATCATCAAAGGTTGTTCAAAATTTAGCATTTCAAACAATGCTTATGGATTAATAATTCAAAAATTACAACCAATTGTAAGCTCGTTAATGTTTGGCGAAGCCTGCTCAAATGTGCCATTATATAAGCAAAAAAAGTAATTTTTTTGTATCTTAGTTTACTTCTATTTCAAATCTAAATTAAAACTTTATGAGGACTTTTATATTAATATTATTGCTTTTAAGCGGCATCAATTTATCTTACGCTCAAGTCGAAACCAATCAAGACGAAAACTCTAATTGGAAAAAAGGTGGTAAAGTAGCTATTATGTTTAATCAATCATCATTCTCTAATTGGGTTGCAGGCGGAGAAAATAGTTTAGCTGCCAATGCATTTATTAATTATGATTTTAATTACCGAAAAGGAGATTGGAGATGGGATAACAAAATTATTACAGCTTATGGTATGACGCGTACTAAAACTAATGGTAGCCGTAAAACAGACGACCGATTAGAATATAGTTCAGTAGTAGGTAAAAAAGCAACAAAATTTTGGTTTTACTCAGGTTTTTTAAACTTCCAAACGCAGTTTACCAACGGCTATGATTATAAAACTGATCCTAATGCAGACACACCCGTTTCTAAGTTTTTTGCGCCAGCATATTTATCATTTGGGCCTGGTTTGCTGTATAAAAAAGATGATCAGTTTAAAATTAATATAGCTCCAGCCACTTCAAAAATAATAATTGTATCTGATGATGCTTTATCTGCAATTGGTGCTTATGGCGTTGATCCAGGCGATAAAAGCAGGTATGAGTTAGGATTTAATGCCGCTCTTTATCATAAAAAAGATATTATGGTAAACGTATCAATGGAAAATATTCTTAATTTGTATGCTAATTATTTAGAAGAATTTAAAAATGTTGATGTAAATCATCAACTCAATATAGTTTTACAGGTTAATAAATACCTGTCAACTAACATTCAATTTCATACCATTATAGATGACAATACTTCAAAAAAACCACAATTTAAAGAAGTATTAGGAGTAGGATTAAATTTTACTTTTTAGAATGACAATGGCGAGATACCTCGCCATTTTTTATGATTCTTCATCAAATTCCTGATACAAAAAGTCATTGTAAGGGAAACGCGTTATGTGAATTTTCTTTACTTCATCAAACACTTTTTCTTTAAATGCTTCTATATTTTCTTTGTTGATTGCAGAGATAAACACACAATTATTTTGCATTTTATTCATCCAAGTTTTTTCCCAATCTTCCAACGTATAATGCTCTTTTGATTTCTGAGTAACCAAATCATCTGCTGCAATAGTTTCATGCGTATAATTATCTATTTTGTTAAAAACCATTACAGCAGGTTTGTCATTACTTTTAATTTCAGCTAATGTAGTTTCTACCGAAGTAATGTGCTCTTCAAAATTAGGGTGAGATATATCAACAACATGAAGCAATAAATCTGCTTCTCGAACCTCGTCTAAAGTAGATTTGAATGATTCTACCAATTGCGTTGGAAGTTTTCTGATAAATCCAACGGTGTCTGTTAATAAAAAAGGAATATTTCTAATAACCACTTTTCTAACAGTAGTATCTAAGGTTGCAAACAATTTGTTTTCTGCAAAAACATCACTTTTACTGATAACATTCATCAAAGTTGATTTCCCAACATTGGTATATCCAACTAAAGCCACGCGAACCATTTTACCGCGATTTTTACGTTGAATGGCCATTTGTTTATCGATGACTTTTAATTTCTCTTTTAATAATGAAATCTTATCGCGAATAATTCGGCGGTCTGTTTCAATCTCTGTTTCTCCTGGGCCTCTCAATCCGATACCTCCTTTTTGTCGCTCTAAGTGGGTCCACATGCGTGTTAAACGAGGAAGTAAGTATTGACACTGTGCTAACTCTACCTGAGTTCTGGCATAACTTGTTTGGGCGCGTTGCGCAAAAATATCGAGTATCAAATTAGTTCTATCTAACACTTTAATATTGAGTACCTTTTCAATATTTTTTAATTGCGAAGGCGATAACTCATCATCAAAAATGGCGGTACCAATTGAATTATCGGTTATGTAATTTTTAACTTCTTCTAGTTTTCCCGTTCCTAAAAAAGTTTTTGGATTTGGCACATCTAATCGTTGAACAAATCTTTTAACCACTTCACCCCCTGCCGTAAGTGTAAGAAATTCTAATTCATCCAAATATTCATCAGCCTGTTGTTCTGTTTGCTGACTGGTAATTAAACCAATCAACACTACTTTTTCATAAACTGTTTCTTTTTTTTCAATCATGCTTTAAAATCATCAAGTTGCAAATTTACAACAAAATAACAATTTAAAATTCTTATGAAATGGTGCAAATAAAAAACCCTCAATTTTTAATTGAGGGTTTAAAAAAGTAATAAAAAATTTATTTTTTTGCTGATATTTTAATGTCATCAATTCTCCACCTAGTGGTATGAGCTGGACTAAACTGATATCCTCCAGTATATTTAAAGGCAATGTGTATTTTTCCGGTAATCGCTTTTAAATCAACCGATACGGTGGAATAAACACGGGTTGCTGTTGGCAAAATAGCCGGTAATTTTACCCAGTTTGCAGTAGTAATTCCGGCAGTGGTTCCGTTCCAATTAGACGAGTAAAACACTTCTAAATCTGGTTGCCCCGTTACAGCAAAATCTTTTTCTGCTCTAAAGCTTAGCATCTCTTCTGTTTGTTTATCCATATCAAACTGAGGTGTAATTAACCATGCAATATTACTTTGGTCTCTAAAGGCAGTATTGCTATCATATGGATTGAATTCAGCTACCTGATTACCGCTCACGGTTGCTGTTCTCCAGAATTTATTGACCCCTGCTTGATTGAAATTAGTCCAACCTGTAAGTTGAAGTGGATTGGTGCCTAAAACGGTTGTAAAGGTTTCTTCAAATAAAGGAATACAAGCAGCTCCGGTTAATTTAACATCATTAGTATCTCTAATAAACAACTGATAATCGTTGTTATATTTGCTAAATACTGCAACTACACTTCCTTTACCTGTAGGTAATGAGAAGTTTTTAAAATCAGCAAAACCACTGTTTCGCATGATGATTTCACCTAACTGTGTACAATTGTTATCGTAGCTTACAATATATCTGTTTACAGAAAATGTATCGGTTAAATTGGCATACGCTTGTCCAAAATCTCCGGTTCTAAATTGCATATCATCTAATTGTACTAACATATCAAGGAAATTATCACTCATTTGAGCAAGTGTAATTACTTTAGGTACAATAGTAGCGGTTTCGCATGAGCGGAAAATATGCTTGCTTACATTTGGTGAAGGAATTCTGGCTAAGGTTGTTCCTTGTGGTAATCCAATTTCGAAAACTCCTGCGTTTTTAGAGATACCTAATCCTTTTAACTTTAAGTGAATTTTACGACCAACATTGTATTTTAGATAGGTGTCAGTTTCATCAATTGCAATTCTGATACCGGCAGTTGGGTTTTCCGGTTTATCTTGAATGGATATTGTTTTATAAATATTTCCAGATTTATCACTCGAAACCACATATCCCTCAATAATAATATCTTCGGTAAACTGAACCATAGTTGTAGTGTACATTGCTTTAACTTGAGTAATGGTATTTGTAGCAACAAGTCCCGGATCTTGGCAACTTATTACGGGTGTCTCATATTCTGAATCTTCAACACATGAAGTTAAAGTTCCTATTAGCAACGCTAATCCGATTAGGAACTTGAATGATTTTATTGTTTTCATTTTTTAAATATTTTCTGTTAATTAATTAAAACCTTAGGTATACATTTAGGTAATATGAAGTATCATTTCCATAATAATACTTAGGACCAAATGTTGGATACTGCAATTCTTTATCTTGCTTTAATTCTCTAAAATTAGCATTCCTAGACTGCTCATACCCTCCAGATTTAAATACTTCGCCTAAAACGTTGTTAATGCTGGCAAAGAATCCTAAATAATAATTGTTTTTTAACCTCCATGATTTACCTCCTACTACATTTACTAAGAAAGCATCATCAAAGCGCTCTTGTTTTAATAAAGCATCTATTTCTTGTTGAGTTGCTTCAGCAAAAGGCAATCCGTCTTTGTCTAAATAGAAATTATCTGTTCTTAATAATGGTGATATGTCTAAATAGTTATGCGACATTAAATTGGCATTTGCACTTATCCACCAGTATTTAGGGTCTCTGTATTCAAATCCAAAAGAATACGCTCTTTGTGGAGTTCCAGATAATTTATTGTCTTTAATGTATGCTGTTCCAAAATCACTTCTGATATCTGTAAATGTATCTGATTGAATGTATAGATTTGGATTGTTATTATAGGTATATTGACCTACGGCTGCTGCTCCAATCAATTTTAACGTTGGAATAACTTGTACTTCAATTCCAAATTCTCCACCGAAATGTAACTTTTCTGCACCAGTTAAAATTTCAGCAACAAAATCTGCTTCATCGCCTCGTAATCCTTCTGCGAAGTAGAATGAAGTTTCGGTTACATCTTCAAATTTGGTATAATATCCGGTTAATCTTGCTTGTATTCCAGGTGCTCTGAAAATATAACTAGCATCACCGGTAAGAATTTTTTCTGAAGTTAAATTAGGGGTAAAATCATTATTTACTCTTGAGTTAGCAAATGCGTTTCTAATAGTAGGGGCTTGATTTATATAACCTGCGTTAACATCAATTAAATGACGACCTGATATTTTATAAGTTACCCCTCCTTTATAGCTTACATCAGAAAATAGTTCTTTTTTACTTTTTCCAAATGAGTTTGCTGCATAGGTTCCGTTTTTATAAAAACCTTCTCTTTGGTAATCTTTAGAAGTAAAATTAGAAGCTACGTAAAAGTCAAATTTGTTTAATTTAAACTCAAATTGTAAAAAGGATGTAATTTCATTAGAAGTAATATCGTAGTGATACAAAAACTTATCGCCTTCTTTAACAATTCTGTTTGGATTGTTTAAATCGTTTTGTTGCGCATCGCCTGTAGCAAAATAATCTAAATCCATATAACCTACACCACCTAACATATCTAGCATTTTTGCGTAATTATTAGATTTTAGGTTTTTAAAATTAAATCCTGCGTTTAAGGTAATACGATCTGTTAAATACGATTTTAAAATGGTATTGGCAGTTAATGTTTTATCATCAACTCTGTCTTCGTATAAGTAATAGTTTGTTGATCCGTTTTCAATGTTGGTTCTGTATAAATTTTCCCAATTTATTTGTTTATAATTCGGGTCGTTTTTAAATGCTTCACCAGCCAAATAGGCACTGGCATAATCTAAATTATCAGCAAATCTGATAAAATAACTTGGTAAATTTCTGTAATAGGTTGGATCTGGATTTGATGCGTTGGCATAATTTAATCTGCTGTCACCAATGTGTCCGAACTGATACGCTACATTTGTGTTTAAATTAGTTTGATCGTTCAATTTCCAATAATGGCTTAAAACTACAACTGGCTCCTCGATTTCTTTAATTCTAGAATTGCGTTTTTCTCCATTTTGATATCCCCAGTATGAGTTGTATTTCAATCCGGCTAAATCGTATACTTCCTGAGTATTTGCAGATGATTTAGCTCTACGTACTGGTGTGTATATTGCTGTTAAATTTAAACTGTGATTGTCATTAAATCTTTTTTCGGCTGCTAAAAATCCACTCCAGGCATTGTAGGTAGTGCCTTCAAAATAACCATCGGTTGCATATCTGCGTGATCCTGAAACTGTAAAAGCCCATCCGTCTGCAGACAAACCAGTTGCGTGTGTTGCCATAACTCTACCGGTATAATTTGAATTGGTAGTTGCATACGAAACACTTGTGCCTGGTCTGTAATTAGACGCTCTTGTATTAATGTTGGTTGTTCCTAAAATTCCGCCAAATGTAAGATCTGATAGCGCTAATCCGTTTGAAAATTCTTGATTACGAGTGGCGTCGTTTAAACCTCCCCAGTTGCTCCATTGTGGTCTGCCGTCGCTCACTTTATTCATTGAAATACCATTCATTAAAACCTGACCGTTACTTGAATCATAACCCCGAACTCTAAATCGGGCTTGGCCAAAGTTAAAAGCAGCTGTTCTTAAGAAAATATCTTTAGATGATTGTAATAGTCCTGATACGTTTTCAGATCCTCCTTTTTCATCTTCAGACAATTCATCTTCAGAAAGCGAAATAATACTTGCGTCAAATTCTGTTTTAAAAACAGTATTCATAGACAAAATTCCCATATCTAGGTCTTTTGCTTTTTCTATAGCAATCGGAAAATAAAGTGTTTCAAACCCTTCAAAGCTTAACTGAACTACTTGGGCTCCTACGGGAACGTTGTTTAAAACAAATTCACCATAAATGCCTGTAAGCTGCTCAATTTCTGTACCTTGAATAGATACTTTTACACCTTGTAGTTGTTTTTCCGTTGCAGAATCGGTTACTGTTCCTTTAACCTTTTGTTGAGCATAACTTAGTTGTACGCTAAATGTAAAAAGTAAGAGAAACAAAAAAATAAAAGTTTTTCTCATAAAATAATAAGTTAGATTAGCTTTTTTTCTGCAAAAAAAGTGTGCTAATTTACAACTAATTTAGCATATTGTCATAATTTTAAGTTATTTAAGATTTGTTTAACAACAATTCTTAGTAGCTTTGCTTTCCAATTATATTAATATGAAAAAACTTAAGTATATCGTATTATTTTTAGCACTTTCAGCAGTTTCAACGACTACTGTTTTAGGGCAAAAAAATACAGAAAAAAAAGACCTTCAAATTCGCACAATCGCTTTTTATAATTTAGAAAATCTATTTGACACCATAGATGATCCAAAAAAAAATGATGATGAATTTACACCAAAAGGAACAAATAGTTACACATCAGCAGTTTATAAAGATAAATTAGAAAAATTAGCCCGTGTTATATCTGAAATTGGAGCTGATTTATCTAAAAACAGTCCGGTTGTAATTGGAGTTTGCGAAATTGAAAACCGAAGTGTGTTGGAAGATTTGGTAAAAACCGGTCCGTTAAAAGACAAGCGTTGGGGTATTGTGCACTACGACTCACAAGACTCAAGAGGTATTGATGTGGCGCTGTTGTATCAAGAAAAATATTTTAAACCCGTTAATCATAAAACCTACGAATTACCACTTTATGAAGAAGGAAAAAGATATTATACCCGAGATCAATTGCTAGTCACAGGTTATTTAGACGGCGAGTTGATGCATTTTATTGTAAATCACTGGCCAAGTAGACGTGGTGGCGAAGCTGCCAGCAGACCAAGTCGTGAAAAAGCCGCAGCACTCAATGTTCAAATCATAGAAGATATCCGAAGAACAGACCCTAAAGCTAAAATAATTTCGATGGGCGATTTAAACGATGATCCTATAAACTCGAGTTTAAAAAAGATTTTAAAAACAGAAGATGAGCGTAAAAAAGTAAAAGATGGTGGAATTTACAATCCTTTTGAAGAAATGTTTCAACGCGGATTAAATACATTAGGGTACCGAGATAATATCAATTTATTTGATCAGATATTTTTCACCTCTCCATTATTAACTTCCACTAATGACTATTCAACGTATCGCTTTTACAAAGCCGGAATTTACAACCCAAGTTATGTTATTAATAAAGAAGGACAATACAAGGGTTATCCATATAGAAGTTATTCGTTTAGCACGTATGCAGGTGGATACAGCGATCACTTTTCGGTGTATATCCATTTAATTAGAGAACTGAAATAAAATTCTAAATGCATAAAATCTAAAAATCCTGAATAGCTTCAGGATTTTTTTATTCAGGTTTGATATCTTTTAACATTAACTGAATCGTAGAATTTCCATTCCAAACATTTTCCTCCAGTGTATAAATTGCATTAAAACTTCCGCTTATTTCTTCATAAGTAGATGCCAAGCCAAAACCAATAGCTGGATATGTTTTGGGATCAACACCGTTTATGATGTTAAGTTTTATATGATTTCCATCGGCACCAACCGGTTTACCATACCCATTATCGCGAAGTCCGGTACTTAAAAATACGGGCTTCATATTTGCAGGTCCAAAAGGGGCAAATTGTTTTAAAATACGGAAAAATTTAGGCGAAATATCGCTGAGTTCCAACTCTAAATCAACTTCCATTTCAGGAATATTGGAGGTTTCAGTTTTGGTGTTTTTTACAACTTCTTCAAATTTGTTTTTAAACAATACGTAATTTTCAGATTTTATGGTAATTCCTGCGGCATGTTTATGTCCTCCAAATTGCTCTATAAATTCTTCGCACTGAACCAAAGCTTCGTATAAATCAAATCCATTTACGGAACGCGCAGAAGCCACGTAAAAATCATCGCTTTTGGTAAAAACAATGGTTGGTCTATGGTAGGTTTCAATTAACCTTGAAGCCACTATACCAATAACACCTTTTAACCATTTTTCGTTATATACTACCGTTGCACTGCTTTGTTCTTCGTTATTGTCAACAATTTGTTGAAGGGCTTGCTGGGTAATTTCTTTGTCGAGTTCTTTACGTTCGGTATTAAATTTTTCAATTTCTTCAGCAAAAAGCAAGGCTTGTTCAAAATTAGTCTCAATCATGAGCTCAACAGCATGTTGACCATGTTTCATACGTCCTGCAGCATTTATTCTGGGAGCAATTTGAAACACCACATCAGTAATGGTAATTTCTTTCTTAAGCTGATGAATGAGTGCTTTTATTCCTGCTCTTGGATTTTGATTTATTTGAATTAAGCCATAATAAGTTAAAATGCGATTTTCACCATCAATGGGAACGATATCTGCTGCAATGGCCGAAGCTACCAAATCGAGGTATGGAGTCAATTGTTCAATTGTTTGATTTCTATTAGATGCTATTGCTTGAACTAATTTAAATCCAACACCACACCCACATAATTCTTTATACGGATAGTTGCACGATTTTTGTTTAGGATTCAAAACCGCCACCGCTTTTGGAATTTCATCACCGGGAAGATGATGATCACAAATTATAAAATCAATATTTTTCTCTGTTGCATAAGCAACTTTTTTTGCTTCTTTAATTCCGCAATCAAGGGCTATAATTAAATTGATTTCGTTATCAGCTGCAAAGTCAATCCCTTCATACGAAATGCCGTATCCTTCCGTATATCGATCCGGAATGTAGGTAGTTACAAGGGCATTAAGCGACAATAAATACGAATACATTAGTGAAACCGCCGATGTTCCATCTACATCATAATCGCCATAAACCAAAATTTTCTCATTATTTTTTAATGCCAGTTCAACTCGTGCAACCGCTTTTTCCATGTCTTTCATAAGAAATGGATTGTGCAATTCTGTTAAACTGGGTCTGAAAAACTGTTTGGCTTGTTCGTAATTTTCAATACCACGTTGTATTAACAAACTTGCTAAAATGGTATCAATATTTAGTTCTTGTGAAAGCTGATTTACTTTAGCTATTTCCGGTGTTGGTTTTAGAGTCCAGCGCATGCCAATTTTTTTCTCTAAAATACTATTTTAAACCGATTATTGTTCGATGTATTTTATTTCAATAGAAACTTCAGCAAATTTTCTGAACATTTCCATAACACCACAGTAGCGGGTAGCAGATAAATCTACGGCTTTTTCAATTTTATCTTTTTGAAAATCTGTTCCATAAAATAAATATTCTACCAAAACTTTTGTGTACACTTTAGGATGTTCATCTGATAATTCTCCTGTTACATGTACTTCAAAACCAGCAACTTCAGCGCGCATTTTTTTCAGCATTGATACCACATCCATACTGGTACAACCGGCTAGTGCACTTAACATCATTGGTTTAGGGAGCACCCCTAAGCCCTGTCCTCCAAAAGCTTCATCAGCATCAATCGAAATTTCACCACCGGTTTGCGTGATGTTAAAATGCATGTCGGCTATCCACTTATTTTCTATTTTATGATTCATTTTTTAGGTTTTTATTATTAACAAATGTATTGTATTTGGCTTATAATATTTTGTAACATTGTTTGCTTTCAAAATGTTTTTAATCCAATTCTATCTTTTCATTACCCAATTTCCCTTTCACAACCAACACAAACTCACCTTTAGGTGCCTTCTTTTTAAAATGATTCAACACTTCTGAAACTGTTCCTCTTACTGTTTCTTCATATAATTTTGTCAATTCACGGGAAACTGAAATTTCTCTTTCTTCGCCAAAATAGGTTCCGAAATCACTCAAGGTCTTTAGCAATTTGTGTGGCGATTCGTAAAAAATTAGGGTGCGTGTTTCTTCAGCTAACTGCAAAAAACGTGTTTGCCGGCCTTTTTTTATGGGGATAAATCCTTCGAAAACAAATCGGTCTGACGGGAAACCCGAATTAACAAGCGCAGGAATTAAAGCCGTGGCGCCTGGTAAACATTCTACTTCTATCTGGTGTTGCAAACAAGCGCGTGTCAATAAAAATCCGGGATCGGAAATTCCGGGAGTTCCGGCATCAGTAATAACAGCAATTTGCAATCCGTTTTTTAATTTCCCAATAACGTTTTCCAACTGTTGGTGTTCGTTGTGCATATGAAAAGCCATCATATTGGTAGCAATCTCAAAGTGTTTTAAAAGTTTACCCGATGTGCGGGTGTCTTCTGCTAAAATTAAATCACTCTCTTTTAAAATTCTGATGGCTCGTAAGGTGATATCTTCAAGATTGCCAATAGGAGTAGGAACTAAATAAAGTTTAGACATGGTTTCACGTTTAGAATCAAAAACAAATGTACAAACAATTTACTGTTTGCGTTAAGGATGGAAGCGGCATCCTTTTTAGCATGCTAAAAAGATACAGCGGACAGACTGGCCATAGCAAGGCTATGGGAACGCCAAAAAAAAAATTGATGTACTCCATTCAATTTGTTTAAATTTGCTGTTTAATTTCAATTACAATGTACAGAACAACAACTTGTGGCGATTTACGCCTTGTGAATGTGAATGAAGAAGTTACGCTTGCCGGATGGGTACAACGAGTGCGCGATAAAGGATTTATGATGTGGATTGACCTCCGCGACCGTTATGGTATTACCCAAATTATTTTGGATGAAGCCCGTACTGATAAAGCTTTATTTGAATTGGCAAAATCGTTGGGACGTGAATTTGTAATACAAGTGAAGGGGACAGTTATTGAGCGCGAAGCAAAAAATAACCATATCCCAACCGGCGAAATTGAAATTTTGGCTACGGATATTCAAATTTTGAACACGGCAAAATTACCTCCTTTTACTATTGAAGATGAAACGGATGGCGGCGATGAATTGCGCATGAAGTACCGTTACTTGGATATCAGAAGAAATCCGGTGAGAGATAATTTAATTTTCCGACATAAAGTAGCCATTGAAGTGCGCAATTATATGTCGAATCAAGGGTTTATAGAAGTTGAAACTCCGTATTTAATTAAATCAACTCCCGAAGGTGCCCGCGATTTTGTAGTGCCATCGCGCATGAATGAAGGACAGTTTTATGCCTTACCACAATCTCCTCAAACATTTAAACAGTTATTAATGGTAGGCGGCATGGATAAATATTTTCAAATTGTAAAATGTTTCAGAGATGAAGATTTAAGGGCCGATCGCCAACCAGAATTTACACAAATAGACTGCGAAATGGCATTTGTAGAGCAAGAAGATGTATTAAACACTTTTGAAGGCTTAACCCGGCATTTGCTTAAAGCGATAAAAGGGGTTGAAGTGGCTGAATTTCCACGAATGACCTACGATTATGCCATGAAAACCTATGGTAACGACAAACCAGATATTCGGTTTGGAATGCAATTTGGCGAATTAAACGATCTTGTTCAAAATAAAGGATTTGCCATTTTTGATGCTGCAGAATTAGTGGTAGGTATTGCTGCGCCTAATTGTGCACAATACTCAAGAAAAGAGCTAGATGCTTTAATCGAATTTGTAAAACGACCTCAAGTGGGAGCATCGGGCTTAATTTGGGTTAAATGCAATGAAGATGGTACGTATAAATCATCAGTCGATAAATTTTACACCGAAGAAGACTTAAAACTTTGGGCTGAACGCTTACAAGCTAAAGCCGGTGACTTATTGTTGGTGTTGGCGGGCGAGACAACTAAAACCAGAACACAACTCAGTATGCTTCGAATGGAACTAGCTAAAAATTTAGGTCTGCGAAAAGCTGATGAATTTGCACCGCTTTGGGTGGTTGATTTTCCGTTGTTGGAATGGGATGAAGAAACCAAACGATTCCACGCCATGCACCATCCGTTTACCTCTCCTAAAAAAGAAGATTTGGATTTGCTTAAAACAAATCCGGCCAAAGTGCGAGCCAATGCTTACGATTTGGTGTTAAATGGCAATGAAATTGGTGGCGGATCTATTCGTATTCACGATAAAGCAACCCAAAAGATGATGTTTGATTATTTAGGGTTTACAGAAAAGGAAGCTGAAAATCAGTTTGGGTTTTTAATGAATGCCTTTGAATTTGGCGCTCCGCCACACGGAGGTATTGCCTTTGGATTGGATCGATTAGTGGCCATTTTGGGTGGGCAAGAAACCATTCGCGATTTTATTGCATTCCCTAAAAACAACTCAGGACGGGATGTGATGATTGATGCTCCGGCAGCATTAGACAATGTTCAGCTTAAAGAATTAAACATAAAATTAGATTTACTTAATTTTTAAAATGACATAAATCTTAATGCCTAAAAAACCGGCAACCATACTAACCAGAATTCTTATTTGGCGATATAAACATATTTCTGAACAACAATTTATTTATACCATTAGTATATTGGTTGGCTTTTTAGCCGGATTGGGATCGGTAGTCTTAAAAAATGCGACCCATTTTATCCAATCGTTACTCGAAGGAAAGATTATCCGCGATTATCACAATGCCTTTTACTTTATTTTTCCGATTATAGGTTTGTGTATTGTTTATCTTATCAAGAAACGAATTTTAAAACGTGACATTCCGCATGGAATTCCTTCAACTTTGTTATCAATCTCCAAAGAAAACGGAATAATAGAGCGCTATAAGATGTATGCCGCCTTAATAACGGCCCCAATTACCGCAGGTTTTGGAGGCTCTGTTGGGCTTCAAGGTCCGGCAGTTAGTACTGGTGCTGCAGTTGGTTCTAATATTGCACAGCTTTTTCATTTAAACATGAAAAATCGGATGTTGCTCATCGGATGCGCTGCTGCGGGTGCTATGGCGGCTATGTTTAAAGCACCCATCGCAGCCATTATTTTTGCGATGGAAATTTTTAGCTTGGATATTGCTTTTGCTTCGCTTTTACCCTTGTTATTAGCTTCCTTATCAGCTGTTATAACATCATACTTTTTCTTGGGAACCGATGTATTGTTTTCATATAGAATTCAGGATGTTTTTCAAATTAAAGACATTGGGTTTTACATCATTTTAGGAATCGGAACTGGATTGGCTTCCGTTTATTTTTCCAAGATATATTTTTGGATTACCCGTTTTTTTGAACAATTTAAAAGTCCGATGCAACGCTTGTTGATTGGGGGTGTATTTATCGGAGTGTTATTGTACTATTTCCCGTCATTATATGGTGAAGGATACGGATTAATCAATAATTTATTACACGATAATGTGATAGCAGCCATCGGTATAACTCCTTTAAATGCCTATTTAGAAAATATTTGGTTGGTTATTTTACTGCTGATTGGGATTACCGTTTTAAAAGCAATTGCCATGACAACTACTTTTGCAGCGGGTGGTGTTGGAGGAATTTTTATCCCAACGCTCGTAATGGGTAGCGCTATGGGCAATGCGTTTGCTAAAATTATCAACAATGTTGGCTTAGATTTTCATGTTTCAGAATCTAATTTCACGTTAATAGGTATGGCTGGATTGATTGCAGGTGTGCTTCATGCGCCCTTAACGGCTATCTTTTTGATTGCTGAAATTACCGGTGGTTACGAACTCTTTGTACCATTGATGTTGGTAGCAGCCATTTCATTTATTCTTACTCGTTACTTCGTGTCAAATTCGATATACACCTTGGAATTAGCAGAAAAAGGCGAATTGCTTACCCATAATAAGGATGAAAATGTTCTTATTTTGATGGATTTGGATAAAATTATTGAAACTAATTTTATACGTGTGAATCCAGACATGAAATTGAATAAAATGCTTAAAAATGTGGTTACCAAATCAACCCGAAACATTTTCCCAGTTGTTGACGAAGATGATATGTTTCTTGGAATAATGTTGCTTGATGATGTACGCGAAATAATGTTTGATAAAAAAACTTGTAAAAAACATTTGGTAGAAAATTTTATGCAAAATCCACCAGAGATTATTTATTATAATGTCGATTCGATGCAGCGGGTTATGGAAAAGTTTAAAACCAGTGGAGCATGGAATTTACCCGTAATTAAAAACGGTAAGTATTACGGATTTATCTCCAAATCTAAATTATTAACCGCCTATCGAAGAAAATTAGTTGAAGTAACTTCTTAATCATGAACTTATGCTAAAAACCATCGTTTATATCGTATTTTTTGTTGTGGTAACAACTATATCAGCAGGATATTATATCAAAGGAAATTCACCCGCAGATGGAGAAAAAATTATAGGAATTGGCGTATTACTCTTTGCATTTATTTTGATGCCTTTATTTATTTATCTACGATATAAAGACAAGGATTTATCAAAATTTAGATTGAATCAAAATCAAAAAGAAGAAGAAAATTCTTAATTTATTGTAAATAAACCAAATAAAAACTTATATTTGGCATCTATTAAAATAATTATTATACCCATTTTTAAAATGAACGGAACAGTTAAATTTTTTAATGAATCAAAAGGATTCGGATTCATTACAAACGATGACACAAAAAAAGATGTTTTTGTGCACATTACAGGATTAGCCAAAGGCACAGTTCTTGCCGAAGGAGACCAAGTGACATATGAAGAAGCAGACGGAAAAAAAGGTCTTATGGCTATTGACGTTAAAGTTGTCAGATAAAATTTCAAAAGATATATTATACTGAGTACTTAAAAAAGCCACATTAATGTGGCTTTTTTTATTAGTTTAAATTTCGTTTTTCAATAAAGAACCTTTTTATCAATTTCCCACACTCCTCTTCTAAAACTCCGCCAATTACTTGAGTTTTGGGGTGTAATTGTGTTTTAAAGTGCAAAAAACCGCGACGCTCATCACGGGCGCCATACACAAGTTTGCCAATTTGTGCCCAATAACTAGCACCGGCACACATTTGACACGGTTCGAGCGTTACATACAAAACACATTCATTCAGGTATTTTCCTCCCAAATAATCTGCAGCTGCGGTAAACGCCTGCATCTCGGCATGTGCTGTAACATCATTTAGGGCTTCTGTTAAATTATGAGCCCGTGCAATTATCTGATTGTTTAAAACCACTACAGCACCTACCGGTACTTCGCCTTTAGAAAATGCTATTTCTGCTTCGGCTAAAGCACGTTTCATAAAATAATAATCATCAAAAAGATTTTCCATATTGCAAAGTTATAATTTCTTAAATACAATCAAATGCTCTGAAATAGTTTTAAAAAGATGTACTTTTGCCATGTGAAACAATCCTTACTACAAGACATCAATTATCCGGCTGATTTAAAGAAATTAACTCCCAATCAGTTGCCGAAATTAGCTCAAGAGCTTAGGGATTTTATTATTGATATTGTTTCAACTAAAGAAGGTCATCTTGGTGCTAGTTTAGGCGTTGTAGAACTTACCATCGCACTGCATTATGTATTTGATACGCCTTCTGATTTATTGGTTTGGGACGTTGGACATCAGGCATATGGCCATAAAATTTTAACCGGAAGAAAATCAGAATTTCACACCAATCGCCAATTTGGAGGTATTGCCGGATTTCCTAATCGATTAGAAAGTGAATACGATGTTTTTGGAGTGGGTCATGCTTCAACTTCCATATCTGCAATTTTGGGCATGGCAATGGCATCAAAACTTAAAGGCGATTCAAATAAAAATCATATTGCAGTTATTGGTGATGCTTCCATAGCAGCCGGAATGGCTTTTGAAGGCTTAAATCATGCCGGTGTTTCTGAAGCTAATTTACTGGTAATATTAAATGATAATGAAATGGGGATTGACCCCAATGTTGGAGCCTTAAAAAATTACTTAACATCCGTAAAAAAAGGCGAAAAGTTAACCCATCAAAATTTATTTGAAGCTCTAAATTTCACCTATTCAGGTCCAATTGACGGTCATAATTTGCCTATATTAATCAATGAATTACAGCGATTAAAATCTTGTAAAGGTCCACAATTTTTGCATGTAATTACAACTAAAGGTAAAGGCTTAGAAAGTGCCGAAAAAGATCAGGTAAAATATCATGCCCCTGGAAAATTTGACAAAGTAACAGGTTTGGTTTATGAAAAAAAAGAAGAAAATGGTCCCTCAAAATATCAAGATGTTTTTGGACTTACCTTAGTTGAGCTTGCCGAGAAAAATGATAAAATAATAGGAATTACGCCAGCTATGCCCACCGGAAGTTCAATGAAATATATGATTAATGCTTTCCCAAACAGGGCTTTTGATGTGGGAATTGCCGAACAGCATGCTGTAACACTAGCAGCGGGTTTTGCAACCCAAGGTTTTAAACCGTATTGTGCTATTTATTCAACTTTTGCGCAACGCGCTTATGATCAAATTATTCACGACGTAGCCTTGCAAAACTTACCAGTCATTTTTTGTTTAGATAGAGCTGGGATAGTTGGTGAAGATGGCGCCACGCATCACGGTGTTTTTGATTTGGCTTTTTTGCGAATTATTCCCAATATGATTGTTTTTGCCCCCCTAAATGAAATAGATTTGCGTAATATGTTGTATACCGTTCAATTGGGAATTAATTCCCCAATTGCAATTCGATATCCTCGCGGAAAAGGTGTAAAACAAAACTGGAAACTTCCGTTTAAAGCCGTTGAAATGGGTAAAGGACTCTGTATTCAAAATGGCTCTGAGTTGGCGGTACTAACAATTGGAAGTATTGGAAATACAATAATTGAACTTCATGATGAATTTCCTGTGGGAAAAGTTGCCCACTATGACATGCGTTTTGTAAAACCATTGGATGAAGCTTTATTACACCAAGTTTTTTCAACTTATAAAAACGTAATCACGCTGGAAGATGGTTGTGTTAAAGGTGGTTTTGGCAGTGCTGTACTTGAGTTTGCCAATGAGCATAATTATACCAAAACATCAATTAAAATATTAGGAATTCCTGATGAGTTTATAGAACATGGAGCAACAGAAGAATTGTTCTCCAGTATTCAATTGTCAACAAATCAAATTAAAGATGTTATTTTAAAAACACTTTCTTAAAAGCTGTTCCCACTAATTTTTCGATGTAATAAAATCGCGTAACTATCAGACATACTTGCTATAAATGATGCTACAGCAAGTAACCGTTCGTAATGATTCTGAGGTAATTCTTGAAGTTTCTGCGGTAACAAGTTAAATATAAGTTTGTCATAACTTGTTTGCTGATTATTCAAATCGTTGATAACAGCCTTGCTAAATACTTCCAACAAATCGCCAATTATTTTATACCCAGCAATTTCCTTTTCGATTACCTCTTTACTTTGATATATTTTCTCTGTACTTAACTTAATAATATCTTTCATTTGTGCTTCATACGCACATCGATTCATTAAACTTGAATGAAATTCACCTGATAAAATAAGATGTTCATTTTTTATAAACTGTTCTGCCGCCTCATTAATTAACACATTAATAGACAACGCTCTAAGGTATTTAATGCGCTCTTGCTTATTTTTAAGGGTGTAATATTTTTTGGTATCAATAGTATCTTTTACCAGTTTAATAAAATACTCCAGCATGTGCTCTTCTTCTATCAATCCTAAATTGATACCATCTTCAAAATCAATTATGGTATAACAAATATCATCGGCTGCTTCAACAATAAATGCCAAGGGATGGCGATAAAATGCGATATGTTGATCACTTCGAGATTTAAGCATTCCCAATTCTTTAACCAGGTCTTCAAAATAGGGTAAATCAGCCTGAAAAATTCCGTATTTCTTATCCGCTATTTGATTCGTCGGTTTTTTTGGCAACGATTCTTTTGGGTATTTTATAAATGCCCCTAAGGTTGCGTACGATAAACGCAATCCGCTGCCAGCCCCGCTACTGTTATCAGTTAAAATTCTAAATCCATTGGCATTACCTTCAAAATCAATTAAATCTTGCCATTGTTTATCGGTTAAAAATTGTTTAAATTCTTTTCCTTGTCCTGAATTAAAAAATTCGCCAATAGCCTTTTCCCCGCTGTGTCCAAACGGTGGATTGCCAATATCATGTGCTAGGGCTGCAGCTGCTGTGATGGTGCCAAAATCGGTTTTTAAATATCCGGCATGTGCAATTTCCGGATATTTAGCAATCAAATGCTCGCCAACAATACGTCCAATAGATCGAGCCACAACTGCAACTTCTAAACTATGGGTTAGACGGGTGTGCACAAAATCTGTTTGAGAAAGCGGAATTACCTGAGTCTTATCTTGTAAGCTTCTAAATGAATCCGAAAAAAGGATTCGATCATTGTCTACTTCAAACCCAAGCCGAGATTCATCTTGTTTATTGCGATAACGAATATCAGTGTCTCCAAACCTTTTTAGCGATAATAATTGCAGCCAGTTCATGCTATAAATTTTACTGCAAGATACATTTTTGCGATAAAAACAAGGAAATTATCTTTTGGTAATTGCTTCTTTTTCTAGTTCTGCATACCACTTTTCACCAAATTTTATGATTAATGCTTCTTTAACAAATTTATAAACAGGTACTTTTAATTCTTTGCCTAAAGCACAAGCGTCATCACAAATTTTCCAATGGTGATAGTTTACGGTTGTAAAGGTTGAAAATTCTAATACACGAACCGGATATAAATGACAGGAAATTGGTTTTTTCCAATCAATTAATCCTTGATTATAGGCTTCTTCAATACCGCATTTGGCGGTATTTTTATCATCAAAAATAACGTAAGCGCAATCTTTCTCATCAATTAATGTAGTTTCAATATCGCCTTTATCATTAATTGTATATAATCCTTGTTCAGTTATAGCCTCAACGCCTTTGGGTAGCAAAAGATGTTTTATTTTAGGGTATATTGTTTCTAGAATTGCAAGTTCTTCTTTATTTAAAGGTGCTCCAGCATCGCCGTCTACACAGCAAGCTCCTTTGCATTTTTTCAAATCGCAAACGAATTGTTCATCAATTATTTCTTCAGAAACGATGGCTTTTCCTATTTGTATCATGCTTCAAAAATACAGTTTCTTTTTTGATGTTCTTTATTTTTTGCATTGATTGAATTGATTTAATTACTTTTGCAGTGTAAAATTTTAGCTTATGAGCGCTTTGGATTTTAAAGAAATTATTACAGCAAGTATGATTCTCTTTGCGGTTATTGATATAGTTGGAACCATTCCTATTATTATAGAATTAAGAGCAAAAGTAGGTCATATTCAATCAGAAAAAGCATCAATTGTTTCGGCTGTTATAATGATAGCGTTTCTTTTTGTTGGAGAACGAATACTATCTTTGATTGGAATTGATGTTAATTCATTTGCGGTAGCAGGTTCATTGGTGATTTTCTTTTTAGCATTAGAAATGATATTGGGTATTCAGTTGTATAAAGACGAAAGTCCGGATACTGCAAGTATAGTTCCGTTAGCATTTCCTTTAATTGCAGGAGCAGGAACCTTAACAACTTTGTTAGCTATTAGAGCTGAATACGAAACTATTAATATTGTAACAGCTATTTTAATCAACTCAATTTTTGTATACCTTGTTTTAAAATCATCTAAAAAAATTGAAAAATTCTTAGGAAAAGGAGGTCTTGGGGTAATAAGAAAAATATTTGGAGTTGTTTTATTGGCGATTGCTGTTAAGTTATTTGCCGCTAATATTCAAGGTCTTTTTATAATGTCTTAAAATACAAAACCACGCTTAAAGCGTGGTTTTAAAATTATTGTAAATCTTAACTTATTCTACCGTAACCGACTTAGCCAAATTTCGTGGTTGGTCTACATTACATCCTCTCATCACCGCAATGTGATACGATAACAATTGTAAAGGTATAGTAGTTAATAATGGTGTTAACGCTTCTTCTGTTGCAGGGATTTCAATAATATGATCTGCTAATTCTTTAACTATTTCATCTCCTTCGGTTACAACAGCTATAATTTTACCTTTTCTAGCTTTAATTTCTTGGATATTGCTCACAATTTTATCGTAATGTCCATTGTTTGTAGCAATTACAACTATTGGCATGTTTTCATCGATCAAAGCAATTGGACCGTGTTTCATTTCGGCAGCCGGATAACCCTCGGCATGAATGTATGATATCTCTTTTAGTTTAAGAGCTCCTTCTAAAGCCACAGGGAAATTAAATCCTCTACCTAAATATAGGAAGTTTGTTGCATCTTTATAGATAGTTGAAATCTTCTTTATTTGCTCATCCAATTTTAATAATGAATTTACTTTTTCTGGAATTACTTCAATTTGATGAAGGAATTTATTAAAATCTGAATTAGAAATAGAACCGTTTGCTTTACCAAGTCTCAATGCTATTAAGGTTAGCATTGTAATTTGAGTAGTAAACGCTTTAGTAGAAGCTACACCGATTTCTGGCCCGGCATGTGTATATGAACCCGAGTGTGTTTCTCTAGCTATTGATGATCCAACAACATTGCATATTCCATAAACAAATGCTCCTTTAGATTTCGCTAATTTAATGGCAGCTAAGGTATCTGCCGTTTCGCCCGATTGAGAAATAGCTATAACTACATCTTTTTCGGTAATTATTGGGTTTCTGTATCTAAATTCAGATCCGTATTCTACTTCTACCGGTACTCTTGCCAATTCTTCAAAAAGATATTCACCAACTAAACCAGCATGCCATGAAGTTCCACAACCAATCATAATAATGCGATTTGCATTTAAAAAACGCTCTATATGATCATCTATTCCAGATACACGCACTAGACCTTCATTTGCTAATAAACGACCTCTAAACGTATCGGTTATGGCATTGGGTTGTTCGTGGATTTCTTTTAGCATAAAATGCTCATACCCACCTTTTTCTATTTGCTCTAAATTTAACTTTAGTTCTTGAATAGAAGCCTCAACTAAGGTATCATCGGTAAGTTTTCTAATATTAATATCTCTGCCTACTTTTATAATAGCCATATGATCATCCTCTAAATAGATTGCATCTTTGGTATATTCTATAAATGGAGAAGCATCTGATGCTATAAAAAATTCCTTATTATCTTTACCTACACCTACTGCTAACGGACTTCCTAAACGGGCTACTACCAATTCGTCGGGTTTTGTTTTATCAAAAACAGCAATAGCATAAGCACCAACAACCTCATTTAAAGCTAATTGAACAGCTTTTCCAAGCTTGCATTTTTCTTTACGTTTGATTTCTTCAATCAGGTTGATTAGCACTTCTGTATCGGTATCGCTATGAAATTCGTAACCTCTTTTAGTTAACTCTTTTTTAATAGTGTCGTAATTTTCAATAATTCCGTTATGAACGATTACTAATTCTCCAGATTGCGAAACATGCGGATGCGAATTGACATGATTAGGTACTCCATGGGTTGCCCATCGGGTATGACCAAATCCAATTTTACCTTTCTGTGCGTTATCTGCTTCAAAAAGAGCTTCAAGCTCTGAAACTTTTCCTTTTGTTTTTAATACATTAATTGTATCTCCATCAAACAATACAATTCCGGCGCTGTCATAACCTCGGTACTCTAAACGGTATAAACCGTTTAAGATAATTGGGTAAGCATTTCTATATCCTATATAACCAGCAATACCACACATAGTTTTCTCTTTATATTAATTATTTAATTGGGTGTAATTTATCTCTAATCGAATTCTTTTATCGACATCTGATGTTTGATTTCCGTGCAATACTACTCCTTTTGGAGTCCAGCTAAAATCTTTTATTTTAGTATCTAATGTAGATTGAGGTAAATCTGATGAATTATAAACTTTAATACCAAATTTAAATAATTCATCATTATTCTCTTTTTTCAGAATGTCTGAAATATAATCGGTTATTTTAAAGCGATAACGGTACGGAACAGAATCTTTATCTTTTTCTAAAAAGCCTGATAAAACGCTATGACCTTCTGTAAATACGTCTTTAATTTGTTCGTTTGCGTCATAATTATACAAATACAAGCGTGATGGGTAATTCTTTGAACTTGCATTTTTATCTATATACAACAACAAGCTGGCATCATTTACCAACCAATTATTAATTCTTAAATTTTTAATTTGATTATCTAATTTAAAAACTGCATTAGAGCCGGCAGCACCTTGTACATAGAGTCTTGATTCTCCATTAATGGTGTTAGGATTGGAAATTAAGGGTTGAATATTGGATCCAGAATAATCTCTACTAATTTTATTGGCAATAATACTACCTAATGATAATTTATACGATTGCTTTGTTCGTGTTGTGGTTGTTACATTATTGGTTGTAGTTTCAACATCATTTGAATAATAAATTGTTACGGATGCATCACCCATATTTAAGGACATTAACGAACTGGCCGGATTGCTTAAAACATTTGCTTCTATATATAAACCTCTAAAATACTTACTAAAATTTTCTTGAGTTGAAAGTTCTGTGCTCCCAGCTTTATCTTGTATTTTTTGTTTAATAATTGCTGGATTTAACATCAATTTAATTGACGGTTTTTTATCTGTCTTTTTGATGGTATCACGTGTGTACGTTTCAAATCCTCCAGCTACTAATGGTTTTAATCTATCTACGTATAAAACCGTATCATTTTCGTTTGGTTTAAAATTACTAGTATGTAATTCTGGGGTAATTTTTTGATAAACTTTATCGGTATAATAAATATTATTTTGCGCTGGATTATTAGGATCTAAAAGGTTTAAAAAAGTTCCTAACTCGTAAACTTTAAACTGAAATTCAACATCTTTATCACCAATGATAGAGTCAAGTTTAAAATTTGGAACTTTTACATCTTTACCGGCAACCGAAACGGTTTTATTACCGTCACGAGTAGCATGGTAAGGAATGTCTAAAACTACCATTTCAATATGGGCATTTTTTCCAAAATCTATAGTTGCCTCACCTGGTAACGTTAATTGTGCTATTACTGAAGCATTTATCTTTCCAAAATCAGTATCGCTATAAACACCTAATAAATATTGACCAAGTGCATTGGCTCTATTTCTTTCAATGTTTTGGTTATAGGCAACAACTTCAACGATATGTTTATTTGTATTGAATTTATCTTCATTAACGAGGTTGCTCCCAATATTTTCAAGTTCTTTTTCACACGAAATTAAGCCTAGGGTCAACAACAAGTATACGGGTAATTGTTTTAAATACTTATTTATAGTCATAAAAAGGGTTATGTTTTATTGTAAGACTTGATTTAAATAAAAATCAGTTAAAGGCTCTTCCATTTCTTCAATTGGCACAAACTTTAAAACTTTTTTATTCAAACTTTTAATAAATTCTTCTAATTCAGACGGTATTGAATCACTTCCAAACATCACAGCATCAGAGTTTTGGATAGCCAATTTCTGAAGGTTTAAGTGGGTAGGTTCTTTTAAAATTGAAATTAAATCTTCTTCTTGAATGTCGAATTTGATTTTGTCGATCATTCCAGCTATCAACGATCCTTCAAATCCATTTTCATATACAGAGGTAACAATTTTACTTTCGTTAAATAGCGGCTCGTCTTTAAAATAGGCTTTTAAATACAGTGGCAATATAGAAGCCATCCAACCATGAATATGGATAATATCAGGCTCCCAGTTTAATTTTTTTACTGTTTCAACAACGCCCTTAGCAAAGAAAATTGTACGCTCGGCATTATCGTCAAACAGCTTATCATCTTCATCAGTAAAAATTGCTTTACGCTTAAAATACTCATCATTGTCTATAAAGTAAACTTGCATGCGTTCTTTTGGAATAGAAGCTACTTTAATAATTAATGGCATGTCCATATCATCTACTATGATATTCATCCCCGATAGCCGAATAACTTCATGCAGCTGATGCCTTCTTTCATTAATTAATCCAAATCTTGGCATGAATATTCTGGTTTGGCCTCCCAAATTGTGTACTGTTCTCGCAACTTCAAACGAAGCTACAGACATTTCCGTCTCTGGTAAATATGGTACTAATTCAGACGATACATACAGTATTCGCTTATCTTTCATAGAATACAATTAGTTATAGAATATGCAAAATTACGAAAATTTGTGTAGATTTCGGTATTAAAAAGTGTAAGTTTGCACCCTTTTAACAGTAATTAACAGTTTATTATGCATGTTTTTTCTGATATAAAATCAATACAAGAACACCTAGCTAAATTGCATTCCGATTTTAAAATAGGATTTGTGCCTACAATGGGAGCACTGCACCAAGGTCACTTATCACTTATTAATCAAGCTCAAAAAGCAAACGATATTGTTGTTGTTAGCATTTTTGTTAACCCAACTCAGTTTGATAATTTAGCTGATTTAGACAACTATCCAAGAACCTTAGACACTGATTTAGAGCTGTTAAATAAGGTTAATTGTGATATTGTATTTACGCCTACTGTTTCGGAAATGTATCAACCAAACGAACAAAAAATTCACTTTGATTTTGATGGAATTGAATATGAAATGGAAGGCAAGTACAGAGTCGGACATTTTGACGGTGTAGGAACAATCGTTAAAAAACTATTTGAAATTATTAAACCTTGCAATGCCTATTTTGGAGAAAAAGATTTTCAGCAACTACAAATTGTTAAAAAACTTGTTGAAACACTCAAACTACCTATAAAAATTGTTCCTTGTGCAATTTACAGAGAAGAAGACGGCCTGGCTATGAGTTCAAGAAACATGAGGCTTAATAAAAATCAACGCCAAGCAGCACCTTTGATATATAAAACCTTAACCTCTGCCAAAGAAAAATTTGGCACAATTAGTGTTGATAAGTTAAAACAATGGGTTGATACACAGTTTGCTAACCACCCTTTTCTTACATTAGAGTATTTTGAAATAGCTAGCGAACAAAGTTTAAAACCTTATGAAGTTTGTCAAGAAAATGAGCCATTTAGGGCTTTTATAGCTGTTTATGCTGATGATATTCGTTTAATTGACAACATAAGTTTAGGTAATTAACACAAAATCACTAATTTTGCGCCATGCAAATTGAAGTAGTAAAATCTAAAATTCATAGAGTTTCAGTCACAGGAGCTGATTTAAACTACATTGGTAGCATTACCATTGATCAGGATTTAATGGATGCCGCCAATATTATTGAAGGTGAAAAAGTCCATATTGTAAACGTTAATAACGGAGAACGACTTACAACTTATGTGATACCCGGTGCTAGAAACAGCGGTGAAATTAATCTTAACGGGCCTGCTGCTAGAAAAGTAGCCAAAGGAGATATCATCATTATAATTTCATATGCTTCCATGGATTTTGAAAAGGCTAAAGTTTTCAAACCTACTCTTGTTTTCCCTAACGAAAAAACCAATTCTCTAAGATAAATCTTGAGAAAAAATTATAAAAAAATTATTTTTACTTTACTTCCAATTGCCTTGGGAGTTTTTTTAATTTGGTTACCCTTATCAAAACTTAGCTCATCCGATTTTGTAACTATAAAAAACGCTTTTAAAAACGCTAATTACTATTGGATACTTTTGGCTTTGTTTTTAGGCTTTTTAAGTCATGCTTCCAGAGCCTATCGGTGGAAATATTTATTACAACCATTGGGTTATAAACTATCATTTATTAATAGTTTATTGGCTGTTTTTGCAGGGTATTTAGTAAACTTTGGCATTCCAAGAGCCGGAGAAATTACCCGTGCTGCAAGTATAGCCAAATATGAAAATATACCATTTGAAAAAGCTTTTGGAACTATAGTCGCAGAAAGAATTGCCGATATTTTTATGCTTATATTGGTTATTTTACTTGCACTTATTTTCCAATTTGATTTGATATGGAATTTAATTACTGCTAAACTTCCTAAAAATCCATTTAAAATAGTTCAATACTTTATTGTTTTAATGTTAGTATTACTTTTGTGCTATGCTGTTTTAAAAAAAATCAGTCCATCATTATTTATTAAAATTAAAAATTTTGCCCGTGGATTGATTGAAGGTGGCTTGAGTATTTTAAAAATGAAACATAAGGTATATTTTATCGCACATACACTATTTATTTGGATTTTGTACGTGTTGACTTTTTATTTTGCATCTTTTGCACTGCCAGAAACTTCTAATTTAAGTATCGAAGCGCTTTTTACCGGATTTATAGTGGGCTCTTTAAGTATTGCCGCAACCAATGGCGGTATTGGAACATATCCTTTAGGAGTTCAACAAGCCTTAATGTTGTATGGTATTTCAGCCTTGCCGGCATTAACTTTTGGGTGGATTAACTGGACAAGCCAAACAATTGGCATCATACTCTTTGGCGCTTTTTCTTTTTTCTTACTTCCGATTGTTAATAAATCAAAATAGCATATAATTGCATTTATATTTACATTCTAAAATTTGTATCTTTCTGAAAATTTTAGAAATGAAACAATTAATACTATCTATTTTTTTTATATTATCGATATCAAGTAGCGCTCAAGTAAAAAATGGCGCTCAAGAATTCTGGACAAATCTTAAAAAACATTGTGGCAAGTCATTTGAAGGTGAAGTAATTGAAGCTCCGGAAAACGACAGTTTTAGAGGTCAAAAACTCATCATGCATGTAAAACAGTGTAGTGAAAATATAATTAAAATCCCTTTTTTTGTAGGTAATGATAGGTCAAGAACTTGGGTTTTGACTTATCAAAATGAAAGAATTCAACTAAAACATGATCATCGGCATGAAGATGGATCGCCCGATAATGTAACCATGTATGGTGGCACCTCATCAAATTCTGGTTTAGCAGAAATTCAATTTTTTCCTGCCGATCAAGAAACTGCTAATTTAATTGGATACGCATCTACCAATGTGTGGTGGATAACTTTAAATGACACTTCATTTACTTATAATTTAAGACGCATAGGAACAGACCGCTTATTTTCTGTTAGTTTTGATATTACAAAACCTACTGAAACACCTGCCGATCCATGGGGTTGGAATATAAACTAATAAGTAATGGCAAAAACTAAAACTACTTTTTTCTGTCAGAGTTGCGGCACTCAATTTACAAAATGGTTAGGACAATGTACGGCTTGTCATGAGTGGAATACTATTGTAGAAGAAGTAATTCAGAAAGAACAAAAACGTGAGTGGACTAGCAATAATCAAACTAAAAAAGCATCAAAACCTCAGCTAATAACTGAAATAAAATTAAGTGAACAAGACAGAATATCAACCAATAGCGATGAATTAAACAGGGTTTTAGGCGGTGGATTGGTAAACGGATCGGTAGTTTTACTTGGAGGCGAACCGGGTGTAGGAAAATCAACCTTGCTGCTTCAAATTGCCATGTTGGCAAAACATAAAATTTTATATGTTTCAGGAGAAGAGAGTTTAACGCAAATTAAAATGCGCTCTGAACGCTTAAAAAAACACAATCCAAATTGCTTTATTTTAACCGAAACCAACACACAGCAAATCTTTAGATCTGTAGAAGAACTTCGTCCAGAACTTTTAATTGTAGACTCAATACAAACATTATTCACTGACACTATTGATGCTACTCCAGGTACCATTTCGCAAATAAGAGAAACTGCTGCTGAACTAATCAAATTTGCTAAAGAAACTGCTACCCCGGTTATCTTAGTTGGACATATAACAAAAGATGGACAACTGGCCGGACCAAAAATTCTTGAACACATGGTAGATGTTGTGTTGCAATTTGAAGGCGATAGAAATCATATCTATAGAATTTTAAGAGTCCATAAAAACAGGTACGGTTCTGCTGCTGAATTGGGAATTTTTGAAATGCAATCAGACGGATTACGAGAAGTATTGAATCCGTCAGAAATATTAATTTCTCAAAAAGAAGATGATTTAAGCGGCATCGCTATTGCTTCTATAATTGAAGGAGCAAGGCCATTAATGATAGAAGTGCAAGCATTGGTAAGCACTGCTGTTTATGGAACTCCACAACGTTCATCAACAGGGTATAATTTAAAGCGATTAAATATGTTGTTGGCTGTTTTAGAAAAAAGAGCAGGTTTTAAACTGGGTATTAAAGATGTTTTTTTAAATATCACTGGAGGTATAACTGTAGAAGATCCATCTATTGATTTGGCAGTTATTGCAGCTGTTTTATCTTCGAATGAAGACGAAAGTATTCCGCAAAATTACTGTTTCGCTGCAGAAGTTGGCTTAGCAGGTGAAATTAGACCTGTAAACAGAATTGATAATCGCATTAAAGAAGCAGCGAAATTGGGATATCAAAAGATTTTTGTTTCTAAGTACAATAAAATAAGCAAGCTTAATACAACTATACAAGTTATTGGAGTTTCTAAAATAGAAGAAATTTTTAAAAACCTATTTGCATAAAAAAACCGGATTGTTATCCGGTTTTTTCTAATATTTCTTTTGATGAACTTTTATTGACTTCTGTAATATATTTCTCCAAAGCCATTGTCATTGAAGGCGTTTCCGGTGTTGGAGCAACTATATTACAAACCAATCCGCGAGCCAGTGCAGCTTCTTGAGTAGTGTTTCCAAAAACCGCTATTCGAGTATTATTTTGCTTAAATCCAGGGAAGTTATGATACAATGAATCAATTCCTGAAGGACTAAAAAACACTAAAATATCGTAGAATACATTTTCTAAATCAGACAAATCACTAATTACAGTTCTGTACATCACTGCGTTGTCCCATTTTACACCGCTTTCATTTAAATCATCTGGTATGTTAGACTGTAACTTATCTGTAGATGGTAATAAGTACCTCTCGTCTTTATGCTTTTTGATAATTTTCATCAAATCGCAGAAGTTCTTCTCGCCTACATAAATTTTTCTTTTTCTGTAAACAATATATCGCTGTAAATAAAAAGCCACAGCTTCTGATAAACAGAAATATTTCATGTCTTGTGGTACTTTAAAACGCATTTCATCTGCAATTCTAAAGAAATTGTCTACTGCATTTCTGCTGGTTAATATTACGGCAGTATAATTTTTTAAATCAATTTTATGAGCTCTAATTTCTTTGGCATCAACTTCTTCAACATGAATAAAAGACCTAAAATCTATTTTAACTTTTAGTTTATCTGCTAATTCGAAATACGGATTGTTTTCTGTGGTTGGTGCTGGTTGAGAAACCAATATCGTCTTTACTTTCATTCTTTTTCTTTTTTATTAAAACACTAACTTCAGTATAATCAAAAAGGGAGCTATTTCAAGCGTGCAAATGTACAAAATAAAATAGAAAATATTGTTATAAATTATTTTTTTGTTATTAACCAAAATAAGGCCATATGTATAGAAAAATAAAAATAAAGTATAAACTAATGAGATATTAACAATGTAATTGTTAATAAATTTTCCATATACTAGAAATGCTGTTAAAGGCAAGAGGTATATAGCAATTAAATTTAAGTAGCTGATTTTAAAAAATATCAGGTCGTTTTGTAGTTTCTGAAAACGAAAAATAGCTCCAATAACTTTTATTGAAATTAGTTTTCCGATAAAAAAAATAGCTATAAAGAAAAAGAAATTCCAAAATGAAATTGAAAATTCCTGATTCTTAAATACACTCCACTTTTCCAATAGCACAAATCCAAGTAATGAAAAAGAAAGCAGCTGAATTATCTGAAATGTAATATTAAATGAATTAAAAGTTCTATTACTTTCTTTACTGTAGTTTAAAAAGTATCTATTGTTATAAAACAATTGCAACGTTTTGTTAAACTTATCTTGATGCTGCATCTTTGCAAAAATTAACATCGAAATAATTAATAACATTACAGCTGTTATCCAATCGTTATCATTAAAATTTCTGATGGTAAATTCAAGCATTTTTTAGGTCTTATTTTTCAAAAAGATGCGATGTATTATTAACACAAAATTAGAAATAAAAAACCTTAACTTTGCTAAAATTTTTAATATGTCTGATACTATAGTCATAATTCCTACTTACAATGAGAAGGAAAATATTGAAGCAATAATTAAAGCCGTTTTTTCTCAGGAAAAAACATTTGATATTTTAGTAGTTGATGATAATTCACCCGATGGAACTGCAGGGATTGTTAAAAATTTAATGGTTAAATTCCCCGAGAAATTACACCTCGAAGTTAGACAAAAAAAAACCGGATTAGGGGCTGCATATATTCATGGTTTTAAATGGGCTTTGGCAAAGAAATATGAATATATAATTGAAATGGATGCTGATTTTTCGCACAATCCGGCCGATTTAATTAAACTTTACAATGCCTGTGCTGTTGAGGGCGCTGATGTTTCTGTCGGTTCGCGTTATTCGGTAGGAGTTAATGTAGTAAACTGGCCCATGAAACGGGTTTTAATGTCATATTTCGCCTCAAAATATGTGCGATTTATAACTAATATCCCTGTTTGCGATACGACAGCCGGATTTGTTTGTTATAAACGAAAGGTGTTAGAAACCATAAAACTTAATAAAATTCAATTTATTGGATACGCCTTTCAAATTGAAATGAAATTTAAAGCATGGAAACACGGATTCAAAATTAAGGAAGTCTCCGTTATTTTTACCGACAGAACCAAAGGTACCTCTAAAATGAATGGCTCTATTATATCTGAAGCTGCCTTTGGTGTTCTTAAACTACGATTAAAAGGATTGCCAAAATAACAAACATGCATCAAAAAACACTCATAAAAAACGCTACTTTAGTTAATGAAGGTCAAATTTTTGTTAGCGATTTATTACTTGAAAATGAACTGATATCTAAAATTGACACCCATATTGATGCTGATGAATCTATACAAATAATCGATGCAACTGGGCTTTACTTAATACCAGGAGTAATTGACGACCAGGTACATTTTAGAGAACCCGGTTTAACACACAAAGCTTCTATTGCTTCAGAATCTAAAGCGGCTGTAGCTGGCGGAATAACATCGTTTATTGAAATGCCCAATACTAATCCACCGTGCATAACTCAAGAATTACTGGAAGATAAGTTTGAAATTGCAGCCAAAACATCGTGGGCCAATTATTCGTTTATGATTGGAGGAACCAATTTCAATTTAGACGAATTGCTAAAAACAAATCCCAAGATGGTTGCCGGAATAAAACTCTTTTTAGGTTCTTCAACTGGAAATATGTTGGTAGATGATGAGGAGTTTTTAGAAAATCTTTTTTCTTCAACCGATATGTTAATCGCTGTTCATTGCGAAGATGAGCAATCCATCAAAAATAATTTAAAACATTATTCAGAAAAATTTGGCGATGAAATCCCAATGGTATATCACCCAATTATCAGAAGCGAAGAAGCGTGTTATTTATCATCATCCAAAGCAGTTGCATTAGCTCAAAAAACCGGAGCGCGTTTACATGTTTTTCATTTATCCACAGCCAAGGAAACTGAACTGTTTACCAATAAAATTCCACTAAAAGATAAAAAAATAACATCTGAAGTTTGTATTCATCATTTATGGTTTAACGATTCTAACTATCAAGAAAAAGGAAGTTTGATAAAATGGAATCCGGCTATAAAAACTAAAAAAGACCAAGAAGGATTGCTAGCCGCCTTACTCAATGATAAAATTGATGTTATCGCCACTGACCATGCTCCACATACACTGGATGAAAAAAGTCAGGTTTACACTAAAGCACCAAGCGGTGGACCATTAGTACAGCATGCTTTACCAGCTATGCTGGAGTTGGTACATCAGCATAAAATTAGTTTAGAAAAAATAGTTGAAAAAATGTGTCACAATCCGGCAATTCTGTTTCAAATCAACAAACGCGGATTTATAAAAGAGGGTTTTTATGCCGATTTGGTTTTGGTAAATCTTAACGATTCGTGGACTGTAAATAAAGAAAACATCTTGTATCAATGCGGTTGGTCGCCATTTGATGGTACTGTTTTTCAATCAAAAATAACTCATACCTTTGTAAACGGAAATTTAGTATACCAAAGGGGTAAATTTTTCAATGAATTAAAAGGTAAAAGATTGGAATTTAATCGGTCATGAAAATTTTAAGCAACTTATTAATTGTTCTTTTTTTAATGGTTTCATGTACCAGCAATACGATATATGAAAAACCAAAAAACTTGCTGTCAAAAAATAAAATGGCAGACATTCTAACGGATATGTATATTGCAGAAGGAGCCCGATCTGTTAACAATAAAAATCTAGAACGATTAGTAGATTACATGCCTTTGGTGTATGAAAAGCACCAAATTGACAGCGTTCAATTTGCTGAAAGTAATTTTTATTACAACACTCGAATTGATGATTACGAGGCTATTTACAAAATGGTTGATCAACGATTAAAAAATCTCCACACCAAATACGACACTATTATTAAAAAAGCAGATTCTATTAATCGAAGTAAATTATACAGGAAAAGACTTCCAAAAGATAGTAATGACCCAAAAAGAATTTATCCTGAAGAGGAAGAAGACTTTTAATTAGCCATGTCTTTTAAATAACAACTACACGTTGCTGTAATTACTTTATTGATTGGTTCAAATTCAAAGTTGAGCTCTTTTTTAATTTTTTCTGATGAATATTCATACCTGTTAAGTGATGCCCTAGCTGATTGTTTAGAAAAAACTATCGCTTTTCCAGTTAATTTAGAACGCACAAAATCAGCTATCCAAGCTAATTCGGCCAAAAATGTATTCACTTTTATATAAGGTCTTTTGATATTAAAGGCGTCTGCCACTGAAAATAAAATCTCTTTGAAAGATTTGTTTTCGGAAACCAGTACATATCGTTCGTTTGAAATTTCAGATTCCATCAAGTGAATCATTGCTTTGGCTACATCGTTCACACCTACAAATCCGGTTACACCTTCTGTATAAAACGGAAATTTTTTATTGGTTTTAACAAACAATTCACCGGTGCCTTTTTTCCAAAATCCAGGCCCTAAAATTACCCCCGGATTTACTATCACAACCTTTAACCCTTCTTGTGATGCGCGCCAAACTTCCATTTCTGCGCCGTATTTAGTAATGGCATATCCATAGTTATTAGATTCTGGGTTCCATTCATTATGCTCTGTTATTAAATTGCTTTTAGCTGATTTTTCAAGAGTGGCAATTGAACTTACATAACATAACTTCTTTATCTGGTTATCAATGCATAAATTTACGATGTTGGCTGTTCCCTCAATATTACTTTTACGCATGGCATAATAATCATCTGGGTTAAAAGAAACCATTGCAGCAGCGTGATAAACCTCACTTACTCCCACAAAGGCCTGTTCTAAGGCAACAACATTTAAAATATCGGTCTGAATCCATTCGATTTTAGAAAAAAGCGGCTTAATATCATCCGTATAATACCCAAAAACTTTTTTAACAGCATCAATTCCCGATAAATCTCTGTATATGGCCCTTATAGTTTTGTGTTCTTTTGAAAGCCAAAACAATAAATGCGAACCTACTAAACCTGTGCCTCCTGTAACTAAAATCATACGGCTAAAGTAAAGAAATATTCAATAATCACTTCATATTCTGCATTGATTTTTATCTTTGTGAAAATTTAAATTGATGGAAAATTTTGTTGAAGAATTACGCTGGAGAGGTTTATTAAGCGATCTCATTCCTGAAACCGAAGAATACTTACTAAAAAATAAAACTACCGGATATATTGGTTTTGACCCAACCGCCGATTCATTGCATATTGGAAGTTTGGTGCCTATTTTATTGTTAAAACATTTTCAAAATGCGGGGCATAAACCCATTGCTTTGGTAGGAGGTGCCACAGGTATGGTAGGCGATCCTTCTGGTAAATCTACCGAACGAAATTTGTTGGATGAAGCTACATTATTAAAAAATATAGAAGGAGTAAAAAATCAGCTTGCCCGTTTTTTAGATTTTAATACTAAAGACGATAATGCAGCCGAGTTGGTTAACAATTACGATTGGATGAAAGATATCTCCTTAATTGATTTTGTGCGCGATATTGGAAAACATTTAACGGTTAATTACATGATGGCCAAAGATTCTGTCAAAAAACGATTGGAATCTGAAAACAGCGAAGGCATGTCGTTTACTGAGTTTACTTATCAATTATTTCAAGGATATGATTTCTTGCATTTGTATCAAACCAAAGACTGCAAATTGCAAATGGGAGGATCAGATCAATGGGGAAATATTACTACCGGAACAGAATTAATCAGAAGAAAAGTTCAAGGAAAAGCATACGCCATTACGTGTCCGCTTATTACCAAAGCCGATGGAAGTAAATTTGGGAAAACCGCCGAAGGAAACGTTTGGTTAGATGCCAACAGAACATCGCCTTATAAATTTTATCAATACTGGTTAAATACCTCGGATGATGATGCCGAAAGTTATATCAAAATCTTCACTTTTCTAACTAAAGAAACGATTGACACGCTTATTAACGAACATAAAAATGCTCCACATCTGCGTTTGCTTCAAAAGAAAATTGGTGAAGAAGTAACCGTAATGACTCACGGACTTGAGGCCTATGAAAATGCTGTAAAAGCCTCATCAATCTTGTTTGGAAACTCAACTGCTTCTGATTTAAGATCGTTGGATGAACAAACCTTTTTAGATGTATTTGACGGAGTTCCGCAGGCCAATATTGCTGCCGATCAAATTAAAGTCGGAATGGATATTGTTGCCGCTTTTTCCGATACCGGATTTTTAAAATCAAATTCTGAAGTGCGACGAGCTTTAAGTGAAAACTCCATTTCAGTTAACAAAGAAAAAGTGAGCGAAGGGTATCTAATAACCGCTACTGATTTAATTTCAGGCAAATATGTGCTGTTACAACGAGGTAAGAAAAGCTATTTTATTCTTAACGTAATATAAAAAAAGGGAGCAATTAGCTTCCTTTTTTTATCCTATTAACAAGTTACAACCGCGTATATCGGAGTGGTCAAACCTACCTAATACTTCAAAAGTTGTGTCTGAAAACTTTTTTCCCAAATCCTGTGTAGCAATAAAAGCACATGAATTGTAATTGGCTAAATCAATAACATTAATTCCGCCACTTTTTAAATTTGGAATAAAAGAAGTGGCATCTTCGGTATCTCTAATCATAACCTTCATCCAAGGAGGTGTTTTAAAAATTCCATTTCCGCGAGAATAGGCTTGACTCAAAAGTTCGGTCATTCCATATTCAGAGTGTATAACATCAACTCCAAATCCTTGACACAAAATACTGTGTAATTCTACACGTATCAACTCTTTGCGTCTGCCTTTCATCCCTCCGGTTTCCATGATAATAGTATTTTTTAGAGTAAACTGATGTTGTTCAATTAAATCGAGTAAGGCATAGGTTACACCAATCAATAACACCTTGGTTTCGTTATTATTAAGTTCAACTAACTTTGAAATTAAATCATCCATATTATTTAAATAAAACCCACTGTTATGATTGTTTGATTTTTGAATTAAATCGGCAACCATGTAAATCAATGATGAACCTTCACGTTCAAGATACGATGGTAATAAAGCAAGTACAGTATATTCTTTAATATCGCCGTAAAAATGTTCAAAGCCTTTTAAATAACTTTGCTCATAAACCGATATGTCTGTAACTGCATGTTTGCTTTGTTGCATTCCGGTGGTGCCACTGCTCCAAAATACATGTGTTGGTTTTTTAGTGCCGCTAATAATTTCAAAGCGTTTAAAAAATTCGATGGGAAAAAATGGAATATCCGTAATGTTTTTTACGCAGGATGGAGTTACTTTTAAATGATTCAGATAGTTCTTATATACTTCACATTCATCTGCTTGATAACGAAAAAGGTCAAGTGCCAATGAGTTAAATTCCTCATCAGTAGAAATTGAAAATATCCGGTTACCAAACATAAATTGAAATAAGTGGTAAAGTTACAAAATTGTTTTGCACATCAGCAATTGCAGCATTTTTAGGTATTTTAATTTAAATGAAGCCATAAAAAATTTGTATTTTTGAGCATCTTAAAAATATATTATGTCAACTTCTACAATACAACCCGTAATAGCCAGTGCTTTATCAAAATTAGGAATTCAAGCTGTTAACCAAGGAACTTCAACAGGAAGTAATTATTTTGGAAATGGAAGCTTGATTGAATCGTATTCTCCGGTTGATGGAGCCCTGATAGGAAAAGTTTCAACAACCACAGCCGATGATTATAAAAAAGTTATAACAACTGCTCAAAATGCATTTTTAGAATTTAGATTAATCCCTGCTCCAAAAAGAGGTGAACTCGTGCGTCAGTTTGGTGATAAACTGCGTGAATTAAAACAACCTTTAGGCGAATTGGTTTCTTATGAAATGGGAAAATCATTGCAAGAAGGTCTTGGCGAAGTTCAAGAAATGATTGATATCTGCGATTTTGCGGTTGGTTTATCGCGTCAATTACACGGATTTACCATGCATTCAGAACGTCCTGGACACAGAATGTATGAGCAATACCATCCACTGGGTATAGTTGGAATCATTTCAGCCTTCAATTTCCCTGTAGCCGTTTGGGCATGGAATACTGCTCTAGCGTGGGTCTCCGGAGATGTATGTGTTTGGAAACCATCCGAAAAAACACCATTATGTGGTATCGCTTGTCAAAATATTATTGCAGAAGTTTTAAAAAACAACAATCTTCCTGAAGGAATTTCATGCTTAATTAATGGCGATTACAAAGTAGGAGAACTGATGACATCCGACAAAAATATCCCATTAATATCAGCAACTGGTTCCATTAGAATGGGGAAAATTGTAGCACAAAAAGTAGCTGAACGATTAGGAAAAAGCTTGCTAGAATTGGGTGGGAACAACGCCATCATTATTACACCTAATGCCGATTTGGAAATGACGATTATTGGAGCCTTATTCGGAGCTGTGGGTACCGCCGGACAGCGTTGTACTTCTACCAGAAGACTCATTATTCATGAAGCTGTTTATGATGAAGTAAAAGAAAAACTGATAAAAGCATACAAGCAAATCAGAATTGGCAATCCTTTGGATTCAAAGTTTCATATGGGGCCTTTAATTGATAATGATGCTGTAAAAACCTATTTAAATGCTATTAAAAAAGTTAAGGAAGAAGGCGGAAAACTATTGGTTGAAGGATCGCAATTACAAGGAAACGGATTTGAAAGTGGTTGTTATGTAAGTCCGTCAATAGCCGAAGTAGAAAATCATTTCGAAATAGTACAGCACGAAACGTTTGCTCCACTGCTTTTTCTGATTAAATATAGTGGGTCGGTTGAAAATGCCATAGCACTTCAAAATGGCGTTGTTCAAGGACTTTCTTCTGCAATTATGACTACTAACATGCGCGAAGCCGAATTGTTTTTATCGCATGCGGGCTCTGATTGTGGAATTGCCAACGTTAACATTGGCACATCAGGTGCCGAAATAGGTGGAGCATTTGGAGGTGAAAAAGAAACCGGAGGTGGTAGAGAAAGCGGGTCTGATGCTTGGAAAGTTTATATGCGCAGACAAACCAATACTATTAACTATACAACCGAATTACCTTTAGCTCAGGGAATTAAATTTGATTTTTAGTAATTTAATTATAAATTTTTGTATATTTGAGGTCAACTCCCAAATTTAGAATTTAATTTAAACCACTTTTATTATGAAGCAACAACGTTTTTTATTAATGATGTTGGTATTTGTTGCATCCTTATTTTTTTATAATTGTAGCAATGAATCCACCAACACAGCACGTGTTCAGGTACTCTTGGTTGATGCACCTGGCGATTACGATGAAGTTAATATCGATATAAAAGATATTTTAATTAACCGAACCGGAGAGGAAAACGGTTGGGAGAGTATCGGAAATGTTCAACAAGGAGTTTATAACTTATTAGAATTTACTGGAGGAGCCGAAGCTTTATTGGCAGATACAGAATTACCATCCGGCGACATAAAACAAATCAGATTGTTGTTAGGTGATAATAACACGGTTAAAATTGATGGTGAAGTTAAAAAATTAGATACTCCTAGCGCACAGCAATCGGGTTTAAAACTTCAATTAAATACCACTTTGACTGATGGAATTTTATACACCTTTATTCTTGATTTTGATGCCGATAAATCAGTTGTAAAAGCAGGAAATTCTGGTAAATACAATTTAAAACCGGTAATTCGGGTTACCACCGAAGCTACTACCGGCGCTATTACTGGAAAAATAAATCCATTTGAGTATTTAGCAAGTGTTTCGGCATATAATGAAACTGACTCTATTTCAACTCAAACCGATAGTCTTGGTAAGTTTTTCTTAAAAGGTGTGTATCCTGGAACCTACAAACTTAAAATTACTCCAGACACTTTATCTGGTTTTGAACCTAAGGAACTCGAAAATGTTGTAGTGACACTCGGAAATGTTACTGATGTTGGAACAGTTAACTTTGAATAAAAACAAAAAGTCCTGATTTCTCAGGACTTTTTCGTAATTGGCTATTACTAACCAATTAAAAATCAACTAACCAAACTTTATTTTTAACTAAATATTTCTATGCTATTGCTCAACTAAGAACTTTTTATGATATTTACCCATTATAATCAATTGCTAAAACCTTTCTAAAAATATCAACTTAAAAAATAAATCAATTATTGTGCCAAAATTTAATATTATGAAAAAATATTTTTTTGTTTTGATGTTCACGTGCTTTGCCTCTTCGGCTTTTTCACAAGTTGAAAATTATGGCGGATCTCAAAGTTTGCGTATTGGAGCCAATTTCTTTGGAAATGACAACAACTTAAAACTTGCCTATAACTACGGTATAAATGAAATGTTCACGGTAGGTGCAGGAGTATACACTTTTAATGATTCCTATGCCTTTGTGCGAGGCGATTTTCATTTGGGTTCTGTAGTTACTTTACCCGACAATTTGGGAGTTTTTGCCGGTGTTGAACTAGGCGTAATTGGAATTGATTTTTTAAATTTTGATCCACAGCTAGGAATAGCCTATTCACTTACCCAAAATATGGATGTATATCTCGAATTTGGAAACACAGGAACCATTGGAGTTAGTTTTTCCTTCTGATGTTAAATAAAAAAAGAGCTCGATGAGCTCTTTTTTTTTATGATAAACTATTTTTTAATTGTTAAGCGCTTCCGCTCCTCCCACAATTTCCAAAATTTCGTTGGTAATTGCGGCCTGACGTGCTTTGTTATACGTAAGTTTAAGTTCGTTTTTAAGCTCATTCGCATTATCTGTTGCTTTGTGCATAGCAGTCATACGAGCGCCGTGTTCTGCAGCGAAAGAGTCTCTAATTGACTTATAGAGCTGCATTTTTAATGATTTAGGTATTAATTCCAGCACAATCTCTTCCTTCGATGGTTCAAATATATAATCTAAACTAGTGGTTTCTTTTGATTGAGCAGGAACAATAGGTAAAAATTGTTCTAAGGTAGGAATTTGATTCGCTGCGTTTTTAAACACATTATAAAGCAAATCAATTCGATCATATGTTTTATTAGCAAAACTATCCATCAGGTAATCGGCTATTTTTGCACTGTTTTCAAACGTTAAATCGTCAAAAATTGCACTGTGATTTTGAATTACTTGATGGGTTTTAGCAAAAGAATCATTTCCTTTTTTACCTATTGCTAAAATGGTAACATTTTTATTTTTGTAATTAGATTCAATATGACTGTGAGTCATTTTAATAATCTGACTGTTAAAGGCGCCACACAATCCCCTGTTTGATGTAACTACAACTAATAAGACATTTGAAATTTCGCGTTGATCTGCATAAACCCCTCCTGTTTCGCTTTCTAAAGTACTGCTTAAACTTTGCAATAACTCTGTTAACTTTCTGGAATAAGGTCTCATTTGAACGATGGCATCCTGAGCTTTTTTCAACTTAGCTGCCGACACCATTTTCATAGCACTGGTAATCTGCATTGTTGATGAAACCGATGCAATCCTATTTCTAATTTCTTTTAAGTTTGCCATTCTTTATGTAGAATTAACTTTTAAATCGAGCAGTGGTTTATGCCTCTGCTCGATTTATTTGTTTTAGTTTAAATATTTTGCTGAAATTTCTTTTGCTACCACTTTTAAGGTATCAGTAATTTCGTCGGTAAGTTTACCTGCTTTTAAATCGTTTAACACATTTTTGTGTTTTGCATTTAAATACACTAAGTAATCTTTTTCAAACTCCTTAACTTTTTCTACCGGAACATCTCTTAACAAGTTATTTGTTCCTGCGTAAATAATTGCCGTTTGATCTTCTACCGTGTATGGATCGTTTTGTGCTTGCTTTAAAATTTCAACGTTTTTACGACCCTTATTAATTACATTTAAGGTAGCCGAATCTAAATCAGAACCAAACTTTGCAAACGCTTCTAATTCTCTATATTGTGCTTGGTCAAGTTTTAAAGTTCCGGCAACTTTTTTCATCGATTTTATTTGAGCAGAACCTCCTACGCGCGAAACTGAAATACCTACGTTAATAGCTGGACGAACACCTGAGTTAAATAAGTCTGACTCCAAGAAAATCTGACCGTCTGTAATTGAAATTACGTTTGTTGGAATATATGCAGAAACGTCTCCTGCTTGCGTTTCGATAATTGGCAAGGCAGTTAATGAACCTCCTCCTTTTACTTTACCTTTTAATGAATCTGGCACATCATTCATCTGTTGTGCAATAGTATCGTTATTGATAACTTTTGCAGCTCTTTCTAACAATCTTGAGTGAAGGTAGAATACGTCTCCAGGATATGCCTCACGTCCTGGTGGTCTTCTTAAAAGTAACGAAACTTCGCGGTAAGCAACTGCTTGTTTAGATAAATCATCGTAAACAATTAAAGCCGGACGACCGGTATCTCTAAAATACTCACCAATAGCAGCTCCTGCAAAAGGCGCATATACCTGCATTGGTGCAGGATCTGATGCATTTGCAGCAACAATAGTTGTGTACGCTAAAGCTCCGCGTTCTTCTAGCATTTTAGCAATAGCAGCTACTGTTGATCCTTTTTGTCCAACAGCAACATAAATACAATATACAGGTACTCCTGCATCAAAAAATTCTTTCTGATTTAAGATAGTATCCAGTGCAACGGTAGATTTACCAGTTTGACGGTCTCCAATAATTAACTCACGTTGTCCTCTCCCGATTGGAATCATGGCATCAACTGCTTTAATACCTGTTTGTAAGGGTTCGTTTACCGGTTGACGAAAAATTACTCCTGGAGCCTTACGCTCTAAAGGCATTTCAAATGTTTCTCCTTCAATTGGACCTTTACCGTCTATTGGATTTCCTAAGGTATCAACAACTCTTCCAACAATACCTTCACCTACTTTTATAGAGGCAATACGTTGGGTACGTTTTACAGTTGCTCCTTCTTTAATCATTGTTGATGGACCAAGTAATACAACTCCTACATTATCTTCTTCTAAGTTAAGTACAATACCTTCAAGTCCATTTTCAAACTGTACTAACTCTCCGTACTGAACTTTTTCTAGTCCGTATACACGTGCAATACCGTCTCCTACTTGCAATACTGTTCCTACTTCATCAAGTGTAGCATTTCCTTGGAAACCTGTTAATTCTTGCTTTAAAATTGCTGATACTTCAGCTGGTTTTACTGATGCCATTTTTTATAATTTTATCTGTTGAGATACTATTTTTTAATAATTTGGTAAATATAAATTTTTATCAAATTCTCTTTTTAATGATTTGAATTTACGTATGATACTAGCGTCGTATTGTACATCGCCTAATCGTAATATAAATCCTCCAATAATTTCAGGATTTACAATATTTTTAATACTAACTTCTTTTGTTGTTAGTGAAGCAACTTTTGATAATACGGTTTTTTCCATTTCTGGAGTTAACGGTATGGCAGTTGTTACAGTTGCAACTTCATATCCCATTAAGTAATCAAAAATAATGGTATACTGGTTTGCTGTTAACAATAAAAGTTCAATACGTTTGTTCTCTATTAATAAATCGATAAGTCCTCTTGATAAGTCGTTTATTTGTGTGTTAAAAATTTCACCTAATGCTTTCTTTTTAACTTCAGACTTAATGATAGGACTTTTTAGCATCACTTGTAATTCTTTGCTTTGGTTTATGGTAGAAGCAATGAAAAGCATATTTTCATTTACTTCTTCATGCAACCCGTTTTCTTTAGCAAGATTTAAAAGTGCTTTAGCGTATCGTAATGCTGCTCTAGTTCCTTTCATGGATTTAGTTTAACTTCATATCTTTTAACATATCATCAATAACTTTTAGTTGTTTTTCTTTTGATGATAATTCGTCTTTTAACACTTTTTCAGCAATGTTAATTGACAATTCTGCTACTTGATTTTTAAGCTCAACAATTGCTGCTTGCTTTTCATTTTCAATGGTGTGCTTAGCTTGTTCAATTAGTTTGGAGGCTTGTTTTTGAGCTTCTTCCTTGCTGTCTGAAATCATTTTGTCTTTAATTTCACGTGCTTCTTTCAACATCGCATCGCGCTCTGAACGTGCCTCTTTTAAAATTCTTTCATTATCTGCTTGTAAATTTTGCATTTCTATACGCGCTTTTTCTGCAGATAACAATGCGTTGTTAATAGAATCTTCTCGTTCTTGTACTGCTGTTAAAATTGGTTTCCAAGCAAACTTTTTAAGAAAGTAAACTAAGATACCGAAAAGCAGTAACTGCCAAAAAAACAATCCAAATGAAAACTGTTCTATTAATTTTTCCATGATATTATATTATGTCTTTTAATTAAATCTCATTAAAATCAGCAGCAGTAACCAACCGTTACTGCTGCTGATGTGTTGTTATGCTGCAAATAAAGCAGCAAATCCAATACCTTCAATAAGCGCCGCTGCAATTAGCATCGCTGTTTGAATTTTTCCAGAAGCTTCTGGTTGACGTGCAATAGCGTCCATTGCTGAACTACCAATTTTACCGATACCTAAACCGGCACCGATTACGATTAAACCTGCTCCTATAATGTTTGGAATTGTCATGATATATATATTTATTAATTAAACATTCAATTTTTAATGGTGCTCATCATGTTCTTCTACAGCCATACCAAAATATAAGGCTGATAACATGGTAAAAATATACGCTTGTAATGCTGCTACTAATAATTCTAATAATGCTAATGCAAACGCTAAACCAAATGAAAGCGAACTTCCTATCCAGCTTTTAAATACAAACATTAACCCAATAATACTCATTAACACAATATGTCCTGCTGTAATATTTGCATACAAACGTATCATTAATGAAAAGGGTTTGATAAAGGTTCCTAACAATTCGATTGGGGCTAATATTACTTTCATTGGAGTTGGTACTCCTGGCATCCAAAATATATGTTTCCAATAATCTTTTGTGCCAGAGAAAAATGTTATTAAATATGTTAATAACGCTAAAGCAAACGTTACGGCAATATTGTTTGTTACATTTACTCCAAGTGGTGTTAACCCAAGTAAATTAATTATCCATATAAAGAAAAATATAGAGAGTAAATAACTCATATATTTCTGATAATGTTTTTTACCTATGTTTGGAATGGCTATATCATCTCTGATATATAATATGATTGGTTCTAAAAACTTACTAATTCCTTTAGGGGCTTGATTGCTATTGTATGATTTGGCCATTCTGCCAAAAACTACAATCATTAACAAGCTTACTAAAATAATAAATACCACGTTTTTAGTGATAGAAATGTCAAAAGGTTTTTCATTAATTGTATGATGTTTATCATCGTAATTAATAGTGCCAGCAGCATCAGTTTTATATATTTTACCGTGATATAACTTATAGAAATTCCCGTTAACTTCTGCAACACTTTCTCCGTGATGCAATTTTGATGATGAAAAAACAACTAAACCATTATCCCATAAAATTACAGGAAGCGGCGCCCCTACATATTTATGTTCACCCGAATCTGTTGTATAAGAATACAAGCTAAAATCGTGCGAATCTAACAAGTGATGATTGATATATTCTTTGATTTCGGTTTTAAGATCGCCTGATGCTGCGTGTTCTTCTTTTTGGTTGGTTTCAACTTCTTTAGCGTTTAAAGAAACGTTAAACATCAACAGTAAAATGGCACTTAGTTTTATCAATTTTATGTTATTCATATCACCTAAAAATAGTGTTTTCTAAAAATGTTTTGCAAATGTACAGTTTTCTGATAGAATCCAAAAAATTATTTTTAACGATTCTAAATACTAATTGGCTAAAAAATATCAGTTTAACTTTTATTATTGAGGATTTCACTTACAAAATATACTTCTATTGCTAAACAAACAAAATAAGGCACTAAAAAAGAAGATGCTTCAATTGTTGTTATATGATCATCAATTTTAAATTTAGGGTGAATAAAAATAAAGTACGCTCCAAATTTTAGTAAACTGCCTGCAATGAAAACGAATCCGAGGTAATCAAAAAATCGTTTTTGTAAAAAATTGATGAGTATCAGAATTAAAAAAGCCAACAATATATTGATGACATATGATGGTATTAGATAAACTTCTTCTGTGTTTATTTGAAGATTTTTTAGGAAAACTGCATGGAAAACAAACGTAATTCCTGCTCCAATTAAAAGCGTTAATATATACCTTTGAACTGATTTAATCATACTTGTCATTTATTCTCTTTAACTGATTTATCAAACTATAAATTGACAATACCAATGCCAGTAAGGTGCCAATTATTGTAAAAAGTTTGTTGTTGTTACCAAGCGAGGCGTCTATTTTTTTACCCACGAAAACACCCAAATAAATAGTAATGCCCATTTGAAAGGCAACGCCCGTTAACTGAATGTACTTATTAAAATTATTCTTGTCCGGAAGCTTCATGAGTTGATTTAGCAGCGTAATTAACGCCTTTCATGTTGCACGACGCATTAAAAGTAGCACCCGGCTCTACCGCTAATTTTGCAATATTCACTTCGCCATTGATAACTGCATTTGATTTTAAAGAAAGGGTGTTGTTTACAAATAATTTTCCGGTAAAAACGCCTTCGATATCGGCATCGCCACAAATAATGGTGCCTTTAATAATACTGTCTTTTCCAACTACTACTTTGCCTTTAATATTAATTGTTCCTTCTACATTGCCATCAATTCTAAAATCGCCTTCAGAAATTAAATTACCAACCAATGAAGTGTTTTTACCAATTACATTGCGTTCTAAAATCTGGATTTCGGGCTTGGGTTTTTTATCTGAAAACATAGTTTTGCACTTATTTTTTATTAATTGTATTTACAAGTTCTAGGGCCTTTTTCCCTTCTTCGGTATTTGGATACGTAATTGAAACGTATTCCAAGGCTTTTTTGAAAGAATCAATGCCTTGAAGTTTACCCAAAGTATACGCTTTAAGCAATTCAAATTTTGGCATTAAAGCAGATTGACCAAACTGTTTCAAATCGTCATCTAACAATGTTAATACCGATTGATATTCTTCTTTTTCATACAATAAATACAGTTTTTTATACGCTTTTTCGGACGCATCGTTATCTGATATTTCAGTCATGTTCTCCGAATTCTGAACCAATGATGCGTATATTGACTGTGGATATTTTGCAATAATTTCGTTTTTATACTCCTGAGCTTTGGTATTTTTAGTCTCTGTATGAATGCGATATAAATGGTAGGTTGCCGGCAAATAAAATGCACTTTTAGCACCAAACTCTAGTACCTTGTTAAAACGTTCAATGGCTAAATCGTTTCTTAAAAATTGCTCTTTGTATATAATTCCCAATTTGTAATAGGCCTCATTGCGCAAAGCAGCAATACTGTCAATTTCTGATTGTTTTGTAGGAATATTGGCTAGGTAATATTCTTGTGTTATTTCGGGTTTAACAGCTTCTGCTTTTTCGTCAGCTACAAAAGACGATTCGTATTTATTAAATTTCCAATTGTCTGAATGCGATTTGGCTCCCCATTTTTTCTGAAATTCAATCATCCCCGATTTAACAACTTCAGGATTATAAAAATACCATTTACCAGAATTGTTTTTTGATTTTTCGATTGATTTTTTCGCAGTACTTTGGGCGCTGTTTTTAGCTTCAGTTGCCTTTAATTTGCTTATAATTTCGCCTATTGCATTGGTTCGTTCAGTATCATTCATTAAAGCGAATTTTAAAATACTGTCGTTGGTAGCAACAATATTTTCATTAAAAATAACATCGTCTAAACTTTTTCGGATGCGTTTAATTCGGATGTAGCGTTTGGTATTAAAATCGGTTGAAGTATTTAAAACGCTGTCGTAATAATTTCCGGCAGCCATATAGTTTCCTTTGTTAAAATGAATATTGCCTAAGGCTTCATACGATAACACTTTTTGAAAACGTTCGCCGTTTTTAGCAGTAACCGATTTTTTGAATTGCTGTTCAGCTTTATCAATTTCATTGTTTTTTAAATAGACATCCCCCAAATGGTAATACAGTTTATCTAAATAAGCGCGGTTATCCCTGTTTTTAATTAAATCTTCCAGTTTTTCAACCATCAATTTAACATTTTCGGTCGATTCGACATTTTTTGCCAACTCAATGGAGGCATTTATCTTGTATTTAAACGGCGATTTTTTATTATTAACAATTTTGGTAAACGCATAGTTGGATGAATCCAATTGCTTTTGTTGTCGGAATAATTGCCCTAAAATAAAGGTGTTTCGGGCCGATTGTTCTTTGGTTTCATCAACAATAACGGCCTTTTTTAAATGATAAATGGTTTGTTTGATGCTGTCTAATTGCAAATACGACATTGCCATTGCAGTATGTGCATCAAATTTGTCGTTTTCGTTTAAGTTTTTGTTTTTTAATAAGGCTTTAAGCGAAGCAATCGATGTTTCTTCGTTTTGTAAACGGAGGTTTGTTTTTGCGTGCCAAACTTTGGTTTCATTAATCAAATCGGCATCCGGATAATTTTTTATCACATAATTAAATGCTTCCAATGCCGGTACAAAGCGTTGCGAATAATAACGCGATTTACCAAGCAATAAATACGCATTATCTATTTGCGGATTTTTTTCTTTGTTATAAAACCGCATCGAGTGTTTTTGAATCGCTTTTACAGCTTTTTCTTCAGCTTTGGCAAATAAATCGTTTGATTCGTCCTCGGAAGCCATCATCCCGGGCAATGCGAGCTGATCAACCTTTAATGGTTCAATAGGCAATAACTCCCAATAATTATCGGCATAATTATCGTTTAATTGTTTTAAGCCCTTTTCAAAAGCAATTTGTCCGTTGTACAATACATTAAACTTTGTTGTAGTAGCGTGGTATGTTCTGTTAACAAAGGTGTTTTTTTTGGTCGAACAACCTATTAATAAAAGTAAACCAACAAATGGTAATGCAATTTTGATTGTTATTTTCAAAGCCTATTGATTTATATATACTTAACGCAATCTTGATGAAAGATTGTGTAAGGTTCGTAAAAATACGAAATTAGCTTAAAAACAACTGCTACTTTTTACTTCTAATTACATTTTAAATAAACCTTTTAACAATTTCAGATACCGATTCAATTTTTTTGGTATGTTCTATAGAGGGTCCTGCAACCCAAACTGTTTTGTAAGTTGCTTTGGTAGCTGCATTGGTTACTGCCGAGGTACCAATCATAAATCGCAGCATTTTAACCCATTTTTTAAGTGATTTGTTTTTGTTTAAAACCGTCTCTAACCACGTTTGTTTAGTCCCTATTTTCTTAACATAATCGGTATTGATTACGGTACATGGAGTACCAGAAATTTTTTCGGTCATTACTATATCATCTTCACCATAACTAACACAGGCATTTTTGTATTCTTCAGATATATCGGCTTCTGTGGATGCAATAAAAGGACTTCCAACCGAAACGCCTATAGCGCCCAATTTCAGCATTTTCTCTAAATCATTTTTATTGCCAACACCTCCAGCAGAAATTACAGGAATGCTACAATTTTTCACCAACAACGGAATTAATTCTTCTGGCGATAAATTTCCTCTATGTCCTCCTGCTTGATTGTTTACGGCAATGACCGCATCACACCCTAACGATTCTACTTTTTGAGCAAATTCAAGATTTACTACATCACAAAAAACCTTTATTCCTTTGGCTTTTGCTTTTTTTATAGTTTCTTCGGGGCTTCCCAAAGAGGTAATAATAAAATCAGCGCCATACTCACAAATAACATCGAGCTGTTCTTTATATTTAATGTTTGATTTGTTTACAATTAAATTAAATCCGAATGAACCTCCTTCGGGTTTTGCTGCTTTTAGCTCTATTATAGCCTCTTTCAACAAATCAGTATTTCTATAATTTAAAGCTGGAATACAGGCCGCAACACCGCTATTCATGCCTGCTATACTCATTTTTACATTAGACACCAAAAACATAGGCGCCATAATAATAGGGTGTTTAATTGATAGCATTTCGGTTAATGCAGTTTTTTTAGAATCCATTTTAAAAAATTTTAGTCTCCCAAATATAATCAATTTAATATGCATGCATAACAAATGATATAATTTATTATAAGCTAAAACTCAACAAAAAATGTAACTTTACCGAGCATTTACGTATTATGATAAACGACATATTAAAAGCAATTCCAATTGGTATCAGCTTGGCATTTATGATTGGGCCAGTGTTTTTTGTTTTACTGCATACCAGTATCGTTAAAGGTATAAGAGCCGCTATAGTTTTTAATTTAGGGGTTGTTTTTGGTGATATTGTTTTTATACTAATGGCCTACTTTGGCAGTCATCAATTGTTGGAAAGGCTAAAAGATGATCCTAATTTATTTTTGCTGGGCGGTATGATTTTGTTTGTCTACGGCTTAACCATGTACATTAAAAAAGCAACGATTATTGTACAAGATGAAGATTTAGTAATTCCAGAATCAACTAATTATTTCCGTTTGTTTATTAAAGGTTTCTTGCTAAACTTTATCAATATTGGCGTTTTGGCGTTTTGGTTATTGTTGTTGGTAGGATTTGGCTCCAACCTCGAAATGGAAGAGCGTAGAATTTTCAACTTTTTCCTAGCAATTCTAATAACCTATTTTATTGTTGATTTAGGTAAAATTATTTTAGCAAAACAATTGCAAAAAAAACTTACCCCAACCATCATTTATAAAATAAAGAAAGGTATGGGGCTTTTATTGATGTTTTTTGGCTTATTAATGATTTCTAAAGGATTGTTGCCAAAAGATTTTTTTGATGTTGATGCCTTGTTAAACTACTTTTCAATAACTTAATAATAGGGATAATAATTGTCTGCTCTGTTAACATCAGCCATTAACATAGAAGGGTCAATTATGACGCTTTTAACTTTTTTGGCTGTATTTATCTCATAGGTTTGATGCGTTCCTGTCCATGCATTCAAAACTTTAGCAACTGTTTCTTTTTGTCCTCTCATTAAGGTTAGTGGGATATACAATTGCTCAATACTTCCATCTTCATATTCAACTACTAAATCAACAGGCATGGGAATAATGCCTTTTCGTTCTAATATTATTTTATTTTCTGTAACCTCTTTTATACCATAATCGATAGTATTAGTTGTTTGTATCCATTGATAAAGATACCAATCGAGCTGTATACCTGAAATTTTTTCTGCTACTCTTATAAAATCTTGAGGATTGGGGTGTTTAAACTTCCACTCATCATAATATACTTGCAACACTTTTATTAAGGTATCTTCACCTATAATATACCCTAATTGTGATAAAAAGATAAGTCCTTTATAGTAACTAGCAACAGTAAACGCTGAGTTGATTTTAAAATGATCTGCATGTGTTGATAAGGCTCCTTCTCTGCCAGAATCTACCATCCTAAAATAAATTTCGTATTCTCGTTCAAAGAGAAAATCGTCATTTTTTTTATAAACAGCATTGGAAGTAATATTTTCAATAAAAGAAGTAAATCCTTCGTCCATCCAAGAATATTTTAGCTCGTTGTTGGCTAGAACGAATTGAAACCATGAATGGGCCATTTCGTGTATAGTAACTCCAACTAACCCGTCTAAAGAACCATTTCCACTAATTAATGTACACATGCCATATTCCATACCTCCATCTCCTCCTTGAATTATTGAGTATTGTTCATACGGATACTGACCAACAATATTGCTTAAAAACTCCATTGATTTTGCTGCAATAGGCTGCAACGTTTTCCAATTGTCTTTAATGTCTATTTTGTTTTTATACAGAAAATGTAAGGTAACACCATTACTTGTTTTAAATATATCATGCACATAATCAGGATCTGCAGCCCAAGTAAAATCGTGTACATTAGGTGCTTTAAAGTGCCATTTAAGTTTTGATCCTTTAGGTAAATTTAATGGTTTAGATACATCTTCATAACCGTGTCCAACTTCTTGTGGGTTTTGTAAATAACCCGTTCCGCCTATGGTGTATTTTTTATCAATGTTGATGGTAACATCAAAATCGCCCCAAACACCGTAAAACTCTCTTCCCAAATAAGGATCAGTGTGCCAGCCTTCTTCATCGTATTCGGCTAATTTTGGATACCATTGTGCCATAGATAAAGCAACTCCTTCTCTATTATTTCTTCCAGATCGTCGAATTTGGACAGGTACTTGTGCTTCAAAATGCAAATCAAATTTTGTTTGTTCTCCTGCTTTTATCGGTTTATCTAAAAATACTTCTAATATGGTTCCACTGGCTTTAGTCTTAAGTTGTACTTCATTTTGTTTAATTAAGGTAACATTGGTATAACCAATTTCATTGGGCTTTAAATGTAAAATTCTATCTCTAACCCTTTTGTCTGGATCTTCGATGGTTCTTGACTTAACATCCATTTCTGAATTCGGTTGAAAAGCATTGTTGTACAAATGAAAGTAAACTTTATTAAGTTCGTCGGGAGAATTGTTTGTATACACTAATTTTATTTTTCCTGTATACTTATAGCTTTTTACATCCATATCAATTTCCATGGTATAATCAACTTTTTGCTGCCAATATCCTGAACGACCAAAATTTGATGTTTGTGAATACAACTGAATTACAGTTACAAAAACTACTAGAAATACATAAAAGGATTTTTTCATCGATACATTTTTTATAAAAAGAAGGATAAAATCAGCCGATTTTATCCTTCAATAAATCTTGTTTTAATTATTTTGTTTTTTGCTGTGCTAATAACAATGCGTTATAGGCATTAACAACTTTACCAGAAACTGAAAGGTTGCTGAATGAAACTTTTTCTGAATTTGATCCGGGTAAATAAACACTAAATGGAACTTCAATACCCGAATCCATAATAATCTTTTTAACTTCTGATGCTTTTAATTTTGGATAATATGAGCGAATTAAGACTGCCAAACCTGCTACTTGTGGAGAAGCCATTGAGGTTCCCTGACTTATTTCGTAGGTGTTATTTGGAAACGTTGAGTAAATCTCTAAACCTGGCGCAAAAACATCTACATTCTTTTTTCCGTAATTCGAAAAACGAGCTACTAAATCTTCATTAAAGTTTCTGGTAGATGCGCCAACCGTAATTATATTATCGGCAAATTCTAAAATTTTATCTTCAGAATCGTTTGGATAATTATCTTCATTGTCGATATTTTTTGCATCATTACCTGCAGCATGAACCAATAAAACATCTTTACTTGCGGCATACTTTATAGCTTCAAAAACCCATTCTTTTTGTGTTGAATACGATTTCCCAAAACTCATGTTCACCACTTTTGCTCCATTATCAACAGCATAACGTATTGCTAAAGCAACGTCTTTATCGTACTCATCACCATCAGGAACGGCTCTTATGGCCATAATTTTAACATTGTTTGTAATGCCATTCATGCCAATTCCATTATTTCGTAGTGCAGCAGCAATTCCTGTTACATGTGTACCATGACTTTCTTTGTCTTTAAAACCGATTACATCGTTATTACCGTAATTTCTATCGTTAAAATCATCCGGATTATCTCCAACAATGGCTCTGCCATCAAAATTTATATCGTAATTAGGTGTATCATATTGCTCTTTAAAATACGCTATTCCTTCATCTAAATATGCAAAAGCTTGCTCAATTGAGCCTTCACCATCAATAATTCGCATTAAATTGTACAACTGGGGTTGCAAATCTTCATGTACAGTTCCAAGTGAATCTAGCTCTTCTATTGAGTACACTTCCTTTTTTAAAATATCAACAATAGATTGATGTGCTTCTTTTAATGAATATTTATAGGACTCATAATGGACTTTATTTTCATACGCTTTTTCTCTTCTGTTTTTGATTTCATTTGAAAGTTTGGTGTACAATTCAAAATCTTTTTTATCAGCGTCTGAAATTTGAACAGCTGTTTTCCCTTCAAATCTTGGTTTTAATTTTTTTACAATACGAGTCATTTCTAACTGCTCTGGATAGGCATTACCTTTTTTGCTTCCCAAAAAATTCCAACCGTGTATATCATCAACATAACCGTTTTTATCGTCGTCAATACCATTGTTTGGAATTTCTTTAGTGTTAACCCAAACTAAGCCTTTTAAATCTTCATGTTCAATATCAATTCCAGAATCAATCACCGCTAAAATTACTGTTTCACCTTTTTTATCGGCAATAAACTCATAGGCTTTTTTAAGACTCATGCCGGGTACAGAATCGGTATATATATCCATGTGGGGCCATGATTGAATTTCTAACTCAGACATATTGCCTTTTTTAGCAACTACATTTGTTGTTTTGGTATTTATGTTCAAATTTTTCTTAACTGCTGGTTTTGATTGTGCTATTGAACTAATTGAAAATAAAAACGATATTGTTAGTATTGACAAGAATTTTGATTTTTTCATAGTTTAGAATTTTTAATTAAATACTTCGTTTAAGGTATATATTTGTTTTAATCGTACTCCTTTTTCTGTTTTTTCTACGGTACACAATTCGTTTACAGGGTCGTGTTCAAAGAAAATGTAATACTCATTTTCTGCTGCCAAGTTCATAAATTTTTCCTTTTCGTCTAAGGTTAACAGTGGTCTGGTATCATATCCCATTACGTACGGTAACGGAATATGCCCCACTGTAGGCAACAAATCAGCTGCATAAACAATGGTTTTATCCTGATATTGAATATGTGGTATCATTTGTTTTTCAGTATGTCCATCTACAAATAAAATATCAAATCCTAACGCTGATTTTTTAAGCATATCCGATGTTGGAATATCAACAAATTTTAATTGTCCACTTTCTTGAATTGGATTTATATTCTCTTTCAAAAATGATGCCCTTTCTCTTTTGTTTGGTTCAGTAGCCCATTTCCAATGATTTTGATTAGACCAAAAATGCGCATTTTTAAAAGCAGGTTCAAAACCGATTTTATCTTTATTAAACTGAATGCTTCCCCCGCAATGATCAAAATGCAGGTGTGTTAAAAACACATCGGTAATATCATCTCTGTGAAATCCTGCTTTTTTTAATGATTTATCTAAAGAAAAATCGCCATGCAAGAAATAATGGCTGTAAAATTTTTCTGATTGTTTATTCCCTAAGCCGGTATCAATAAGTATTAATCGGTTGTTGTCTTCGATTAACATACAGCGTATGCTCATATCGATTAAATTATTGCTGTCAGCCGGATTTGTTTTTTGCCAAATTGATTTAGGTACAACGCCAAACATAGCGCCACCGTCTAATTTAAATTTGACGGTTTCTATTGAGTATATTTTCATTGATAGCTTATTTTAATAAAGTCTTATTATTAAAAAGTTTGTTTGAAAAAGTTGATTTGTGCTACAAATATGCATAAAATATGATTATTTTATGTTAAATAAAACAAAAAACCGCTCCTGTGAATTGGAACGGTTTAGAGGCGTCAAGCGGATTCGAACCGCTGTACAAGGTTTTGCAGACCTCTGCCTAGCCACTCGGCCATGACGCCTTGTAAGGAGTGCAAATTTACATATTTTTGCTTGCTTAACAAGAACTTTTTTTTATTTCCTTTTTTTTGTCATTTCAACCGTTACTTTGGCAACATTTCCTCCTATGGGGGGATTTATTTTTGAAATCCAAACGGTAGTTTTTTTCACCAACTCTAACTCGCCTAAAATTCTATCTATAATTCGTTTTCCAACATGCTCTAATAGTTCTGAACGCACTGCCATTTCTTGCTGCACAATTTTTGTTAGGTGTACATAATCTACCGTATCAAGCAAGGAATCTGATACTGATGATTTTGATATATCGGCTTTAACTTCAACATCAACTAAATAATCCGAACCTATTTTAGCTTCTTCTATCATGCATCCGTGATGTGCATACACCGCTATTTGCTCAACTTTTATTTTTCCCATGGTGTCTATTTTACAACAAAAATAAATAATCAATTGCTGTATTAAGCTTTTCAGCAAAAAAAACAATAATTTTGTTGATTGTATTAATTATCGAAATCAATTTTTGAAAGCAAAAATAAAGTAGTATGGAAGAAAACACAAAATCATTGAATTTTTTAGAACAAATTATAGAAGATGATTTAGCCAGTGGATTGCCACAATCTAAGTTACGTTTTCGTTTTCCGCCAGAACCTAATGGCTATTTACACATTGGACACGCAGCGTCTATTTGCTTAAATTTTGGGTTAGGTCTAAAATATAACGCGCCTGTGAATTTACGTTTTGACGATACAAATCCAGCCGCAGAAGAGCAAGAATATGTAGATGCTATTAAAAATGACATTCAGTGGCTAGGATTTAAATGGGACAAAGAGCTGTATTCTTCTGATTATTTTCAACAATTATATGATTGGGCCATTGTAATGATTCAAGAAGGTAAGGCTTATGTAGATAATCAATCTTCTGAAGATATTGCTAAACAAAAGGGAACTCCTACCCAAGCAGGAACTAACAGCCCGTTTAGAGATCGAAGTATTGCTGAAAACATGGATCTTTTTTTAAAAATGAAAAACGGCGATTTTCCTGAAGGTTCTTATGTTTTAAGGGCAAAAATTGATATGACATCGCCCAATATGCACATGCGCGATCCAATTATGTATCGAATTATTAACGCATCACATCACCGTACCGGAACCTCTTGGAAAATTTATCCAATGTATGATTGGGCACATGGAGAATCGGATTATTTAGAACAAATTTCGCACTCTATTTGTACGTTAGAGTTTAAAAGTCATCGCGAGTTATATGATTGGTATTTAGATCAGGTTTATGCTGAAAATACTATTAGACCTAAGCAACGTGAGTTTGCGCGCCGTAATTTGAGTTATACCGTTATGAGTAAACGTAAACTCCTCAAATTAGTAGAAGAAAAACACGTTGCCGGTTGGGACGATCCTAGAATGCCAACTATTTCAGGGTTGCGCAGAAGAGGATATACGCCTCAATCAATTATTAAATTTAGTGAAATAGCAGGTATTGCTAAACGCGATAACGTAACTGATGTTGCCTTGCTTGAGTACTGCATTAAAGATGATTTAAATAAAACAGCTCCTAGAATAATGGGGGTTATTGATCCTGTAAAATTGGTTATAACCAATTATCCTGCTGATGCTGAAGAGTGGCTTGATGCAGAAAATAATCAGGAAGATGAAAATGCAGGATATAGAAAAGTGCCTTTTTCAAAAGAATTGTATATAGAGCGTGAAGATTTTAAAGAAGAGGCGCATAAGAAATTTTTCCGTTTATCAATTGGTATTGAAGTTCGTCTAAAAAATGCCTATATAATTAAGGCCACGCATGTTGTTAAAGATACCTATGGATTAATTGCTGAAATTCATTGTACGTATGATACTGATAGTTTAAGCGGTAGCGGAACTGAAGCAAGCAAACGAAAAGTTAAAGGTACCCTGCATTGGGTTTCTGTAAAACATGCTGTAAAATCAGAAATACGATTATACGATAGGCTATTTAACCACGAAGCACCAGATAGCCAAAAAGATAAAGATTTTAAAGAATTTATAAATCCTGATTCCTTAAAAATTGTAACAGGTTTTATAGAGCCCAGTGTAAAATTAGCCGCAATTGGAGATCGTTTTCAATTTCAACGCTTAGGGTATTTTTGCCTCGACAAAGACTCGTCAAAAGATTCACTTATTTTTAACCGAACTGTTACCTTAAAAGATACTTGGGCAAAAATAAGTGCTAAAGAATAATTAAACTATTTTAAATTTCTATGGTCTATATTAAAAACATCAGCATATGAAAACTTTTATTACTACCATTGCTTTTGCATTTTTCCTTTTCACAGTATCTTCTTGCGGAATAGTACATGTGCACACACCAGGAACCGATGTTGTGGTAATAAAACATCGCCCAGCTCATTATAAAGTAGTGCATATCAAAGGGAAAAAATATTACCACTGGAACAATAACCACTATCGAAAAGTGCGTAGAGGTTATATACTTGTTAGATTCTAAATAAAAATTCCCGACAAATCGGGAATTTTTATTAATATTTATAAGCTATACCTTTTTTAATACTTTGAACAGCGCCTAAGGTGGGGCCTTGAGCACCAGATTGATTAATATCTTTATCTGAAGTTAGCAATATAAAGGCACATCCTAATTTTGCAGCATCTTGTTTTAATTTCATTTCAGCTTTTCTGTTAGCTGTATTCCCGGTATGAAAACTTACAAATCCGGTTTTCCCTTTTATTTCTCCTTCTTTTTTTAACCCAGCAATGTATGATTTCTCTTCAAGAATTACTACTTTTTCCCAATCATCTTCGCTGTTTATCTCAATTTTATCCGTTACTTGCTCAACTCTACCGCTTTTACCATAAACAATTTTTTCAATTGCATATTTTCCTAGGGTATTTTCAGCATCTTCACCATCATACTTAAAAGTAATTGTATATTCCTCAACTCTTACTATCTTTCCTTCAACTGTTTCTCCACTATGTTTTTTAATAACATCTAATTGTGCAAAACCATTGCCGTAGCAAATAAATAACGCAAAAAATAAAATAAGTCTTTTCATATAATTGATTTTTAAATGTTTATAAACACAATTTTACGAAAAATATTAAATCGAATGGAATTTTAATTAATTTTTAATGTTTTAAGTATTGCTTCCAGTTCAAACATATAGTCGCGTTTATCAACTGCAGGAGCATAGGTAAATCCTTCTACTACAATAAACCGATTGTTTTTTTCATCATAAACAGTGTAATTTAAAAATGGTCCAGCCATAAAATCGCCGAAAACTTCCCATTTTCCACGAACTTCAAAGGCTTTTTTCCCAATTAATTGAATGTCGAAAATATGTGGTGAATAGGCGGCTTCGGTAATCATATATGAACCTTCCGGACCACCAGGAATGAATTTCTTTCCTATTGAATCACGCATGGCTACAATATTCATCCCTTTTAAATCGTCTTCAGAAGTAACAGGAACTGTATAAGCAATAATGTTCATACTACCGCTTGATATAGGATTTCTAACCCATAAAAACTGACCGTTATCATCAACCAATCGGTATTTTTTTGGAATATTTAATTCAAATCCTAATGATTTAAATGTTTTAAATTTATCTTTTGGCCATAAATCTTTATTTAGTACTTTTTGAGTACTGTATAAGTCATTATTTTTAAATACGTTGATTAATTCTTCTTGATGTTGATCTATTAATTTTGCTATTTCCAAATTATTTGTGCCCACTATTTGAATAATTCGTTGTGGTTTTGAATAAGTGTCTTTACTTATAGTAAACTTGTTTTCTTTTCCATTAGTAATGTATAAAATACTTCTACTAGTTTTAAACATCGGTCCAAAATACTCGGGTGCAACTTGTGAGATGTTAAACTGCGTCTCGGGTTGTGGTAATCCTAAAACGGGTGAACCTAAAATTTTTCTAATTTCATCACCTACTTCTCCTTGCCATTGTGTGTTTTTAATAACTATTAGTAAGTGGTTTATTTTTCCGGTTGATTCGGCTAAAATCAATTCATTTTTCTTTTCCGAACAGTTAACGAAAAGAATTACAGCCAGAATTAGTATACTTAATTTCTTCATTGGTTTATCTTTAATTTCTAAACAGCAACATCAATTATGCCATTTTAAAATTCTTAAAACTTACGATTTATAAATGGTTAAATATTGTCCAGGTTTTATCAGGTTGCCACGCAAATTATTCCATCGCTTTATTTGATTAACATTTACTCCGTATTTATTAGCAATTTTACCCAAACTATCACCACTTCTTACTTTATACCGCACACGATCATTGGCCACAGTGTTTTGAGGAAGAGGTTTTTCGCGTTTTTTTTCTTCTTCGGCAGCATAGGCATAAATAATCTCTTCATTTCCAACAAATCGGGCAGCAGTAGCTGTTGGTAAGGTTATAAAATTATTCTCACCGGCAATAAAAGGCACTATATCTAGTTTGTATTGTGGATTTAAAAACTGTAGAAGTTCAACATCAACATCCAGCATTTTATTTATTTGTTCAAACGTAATTTGCCTTTTAACATGAACCGTATCAGTTTCAAAAAAATTGGTCTGCACTTTATTAATTTGCAAATTATGTTCTTTTGAAAATTCCATGATGTAAAGTGTTGCATAAAAAGCAGGAACATAATTGGCGGTTTCTCGAGGTAAATATGGTCTTAGATTCCAATAATTTGTTTTACCTCCTGATCTGCGAATGGCTTTTGTTACATTTCCTGGACCTGAATTGTATGCTGCTAAGGCTAAATCCCAATCGCCAAAAACATTATATAAAGTAGTTAAATATTTACTGGCTGCTTCGGAAGATTTAATTGGATTAGATCGATCATCAACATAAGAACTTACTTTTAATCCATATTGTAAACCTGTTTGATACATAAACTGCCATAAGCCTTTTGCGCCAACTCTTGAAGTAGCCTTTGGATTCAATGCAGACTCGATAATAGCTAGGTATTTTAATTCTAAAGGAGCATTGTATTTAGCCAAATTTTCTTCAAACAATGGAAAATAATACTGCGCTCTTCCGTTAATGTTGGCCAAACTTTTTCTTCTCTTCTGAAGGTGATATTTAATTAGTTTTTCTAGTTCAGGAGTATATTCTATTGTAAATGGTGTTTTGCTATTTAAATACGATAATCGCTCTTTTAAAACTTCTGTTGGCAGTTCAACATCTTCAGTTAAGCTAATACTATCAACATCAATTACATAATCTGTCGTGTCAAAAAGTTGTGATTTATACAGTTCTGACAACCAAAGGCTGTCGATACTCTTAGCTGTTTCATAGGACCTGAGATTTTGCTTAAAATATTGATAATCGAGTTCTTGAATTTCAACTATCGAATCTTTTTCTGTGTTTTTAGTATAACCAATAATTGATAGTAGTATACTAATTATTAGGGGGATATGCTTCATTCGGTTCAATTTATTCATTTAATAATTTTGAAACTTCGTCTAAATTTGGTGTTAAAATAATTTCAATTCTTCTGTTTTTAGCTTTTCCTTCCGCTGATGCATTTGAATCAATTGGATTGTATTCACTTCGTCCCGCTGCGGTAATACGTTTTGGTGACACATTGTTATCTTGTAAAATTCTTACAATTGCAGTAGCTCGTTTAACTGATAAATCCCAATTATCATTAATAACAGCTCCTGTATACGGAACGTTATCAGTGTGGCCTTCTATCAGCACTTCTATTTCTTTATTTTCTGCCAATACATTTGCTAATTGAACAACTGCTCGGTGACCTTCTGATCCAACAGCCCAGCTTCCAGAACTAAACAGCAATTTATTTTCCATTGAAACATAAACTTTTCCGTTTTTATGAACCACTGTAAGGCCTTTCCCTTCAAAACCGGATAACGCATTAGAAATTGCATTTTTAAGCCTTTTCATAGCTTCCTCTTTGGCGGCAATTAGTCGTTCTAATTCATTAATTCTGTTTGAACGGGCATTCATTTCGCGTTGTAAATTTTTTAACCGTTCATTTTCTTCGCTTAATTCGCGTTCTTTTTCTTCGAGTTGGGCTAATAAATTTTGATTCTTTTTAGCATTTTCCGCTAACGCTGCAGAACTTTGGGATGATAATAACTCATATGATTCGGTTAATTTATCAATCTCACTTTGTAACAATCCAACTTTATTTTTTAAATGATCGCGTTGTAATTCTAAATCAATTAAACTGTTTTTAAGTTTTGTTATGGATGCTTCTTGATTGGATTTTAACTTTGATAATGCTGTATTCTCATCGGTCAACAACATATTTGCTTTTCTTAGTTTATCGTAATTATTTTCGAGTTCTGTATAAACTTTTTTAGAAACACAAGAGGTTAATAAACTTACAGAAAGTACGGTAATTAAAAGTTTTCTTAACATATAATTCGTTTTTAATTGTTATCAATTTCTACTACTACAGGACAATGATCAGAATGTTTTGCTTCTGGTAAAATATACGCGTTTTTAAGTTTGTCTTTAAGCGGTTTACTTACCAAATTGTAATCAATACGCCAGCCTTTGTTGTTATTTCTGGCGTTGGCTCTATAACTCCACCAACTGTATTGATGTGGGTTTTGATTAAACACTCTAAATGAATCTATAAAACCACTTTTCATAAAATTATCTAACCACTCGCGTTCTACGGGTAAAAATCCGGATACATTGGCATTGCGAATTGGATCATGAATATCAATGGCTTGATGGCAAATATTATAATCACCACCAATTATAAGGTTGGGAATTTCTTTTTTTAATTGATTGATATACCCTTGAAAATCATCCATATACTTCAGCTTAAGGTCTAAACGATCGCCGTTTGTGCCTGAAGGTAAATACATGCTCATTACAGAAAAATTATCAAAATCTGCTCTCAGATTTCTGCCTTCAAAATCCATATACTCAATACCCGTTCCGTAAACTACTTTGTTGGGTTTAATTTTAGATAAAATAGCTACACCGCTATACCCTTTCTTTTCGGCAGAAAACCAATAATTGTAAGGGTACAGTTCCTGAAACAAAGATAAATCTAGTTGTTCTTTTTGAGCTTTGGTTTCTTGTAAACAAATAATATCTGCGTTACTTGCTTTTGCCCACGTCAAAAATCCTTTTGAAAGTGCTGCTCTAATTCCGTTTACGTTATAAGAAATAATTTTCATCTATTAATCAAATTTCATTTCAGGAATTTCACCATCAATAATTAATTTACCTTCTGTGGCATTTTTAATTTCTTCAATTGTAACTCCCGGAGCACGTTCTATCAATTTAAATCCATCAGCAGTAATTTCAAGAACAGCTAAATTGGTTACCACTTTTTTTACACATTGTACACCGGTTAAAGGAAGGCTGCATCTTTTTAACAATTTAGACTCGCCTTGTTTGTTGGTGTGCATCATGGCAACAATAATATTTTCTGCAGATGCCACTAAATCCATGGCCCCTCCCATTCCTTTAACCATATATCCCGGAATTTTCCAGTTTGCAATATCTCCGTTTTCAGACACTTCCATAGCTCCCAATACGGTTAATTGTACGTGCTGACCACGTATCATCGCAAAACTCATCGATGAATCAAACAATGATGCACCGTCCAAAAGGGTCACCGTTTGTTTCCCTGCATTTATTAAATCTGCGTCTTCTTCTCCTTCAAAAGGAAATGGTCCCATACCTAAAATGCCGTTTTCACTTTGAAATTCAACATTGATTCCTTTTGGAATATAGTTGGCTACAAGTGTAGGTATTCCAATACCAAGATTTACATACCAACCATCTTGAAGTTCTTGTGCAATTCGTTTTGCTATTCCAATTTTGTCGAGTGCCATAACTTATGATTTAGATCTAACGGTTCGTTGTTCAATTCGTTTCTCGTAATCCTTACCTTGAAAGATGCGTTGTACAAATATTCCCGGTGTGTGAATTTGGTTTGGATCAAGTTGTCCTACTTCTACTAATTCTTCAACCTCGGCAACGGTAATTTTTCCGGCCATGGCCATCATAGGATTAAAATTTCTGGCAGTTCCTTTAAATATTAAATTTCCAGCAGTATCTCCTTTCCATGCTTTTACAAAAGCAAAATCTGCTTTAAAAGCATGTTCTAAAACGTACATTTTACTGTCAAATTCTCTAATTTCTTTACCCTCTGCTACTTCTGTTCCATAACCAGCCGGTGTGTAAAAAGCAGGAATACCTGCTCCGGCTGCCCTGCATCGCTCTGCCAAGGTTCCTTGAGGAATTAGCTCTACCTCTAGTTCACCACTTAACATTTGTCGTTCAAACTCATCGTTTTCACCAACATACGAAGAAATCATTTTTTTTATTTGTTTCTTTTGTAATAGCAATCCAAGTCCAAAATCATCTACACCGGCATTGTTAGAAATGCAGGTTAAATTTTTAACCTCTAATTTTACCATTTCTGAAATACAATTTTCAGGAATTCCACATAATCCAAATCCTCCTAACATTAATGTCATTCCGTCTTTTAAGCCTTCAAGCGCTTCTTGAACATTTTTAACAGTTTTATTTATCATCGGATATTATATTAAAATTCAATTTTAGTTTGTACTTTTTTAACAGACGTTGCATCCTCATCGCTGTCATCGCCTTCGGGCTTATTACAGTCTAAATTAACTGTTAAATCTTTTGGTTTTTCAAATTCACCTTTGCTTAAATTCAGTGAGGCGTCTTCGTAACATTTTTTATAAAACAATGCCCAAATTGGCAATGCCATGGTGGCGCCCTGACCTCTGCTGATTCCATAAAAATGGGCTGCTCTGTCTTCGCCTCCTACCCAAACTCCTGTAGCTAAGTTCGGAACCATTCCCATAAACCACCCATCAGATTGGTTTTGGGTAGTACCGGTTTTACCTGCTATTGGATTGGTAAATTTATACGGAAAACCGGTAACCATATTATCAGGATAACTTCCTCCGCCACTTCTTAATCGGGCTCCTGAACCGTATAGGGTAACTCCTTCTAGTAAGTTTAAAATCAAATAAGCCGACTCTTCATCCATTACTTCTTTGGTTTTTGGAGTAAACTCTTGCAATACCATGCCGTTTTTATCTTCAATTCTTAGAATAGTCATTGGCTCTACTTGCAACCCTTTACTGGCAAAAGTTGAGTAGGCTCGGGTTAATTCAAAAAGACTCAAATCAATGGCTCCCAATGCGATTGATGGATTGGGTTCAATTACAGTTTCAATTCCGGCACTATTAGCTAATCTTACGACAGTAATCGGCGAAACTTTATCGATTAGTCGCGCAGAAATAACGTTAACTGAATTGGCTAATGCCTGCTTTAGTGTTTGTTCTCCTCCGTATTTATTATCTGAATTTTTCGGAGTCCAATCTTCCGGCATTCCGTATTTTTCTTTTGGAATTGTGTACGGAGTGTTTGGTAATTTATCACAAGGTGACATATGCAATTGATTAATAGCAGCAGCATATACAAACGGTTTAAATGTTGACCCTACCTGACGTTTTCCCAATCGTACATGATCGTATTGAAAATGTTTGTAGTTTGTGCCACCCACCCATGCTTTAACATGGCCTGTCTGAGGCTCAATAGCCATTAAACCAGAGCGTAAAAAATGTTTGTAGTAGCGAATTGAATCGTATGGTGACATTATGGTATCAAACTCCCCTTTCCAAGAAAAAACTCGCATTTGCGTTTTTTCTTTGAAGGATGCTAGAATTTCATCTTCCGATTTACCGTTTTGTTTCATTCGGTACCAGCGATCTGATCTTCGCATCGCCTGATACATGGTAGTTTCAATTTCTTCAGGAGTTAGCTGGTAAAAAGGAGCTGTTCTATTTTTCTTGTGTTCTTTAAAAAATAAACTTTGTAAATTGCTCATGTGCTCAACAGTAGCTTCTTCAGCATATTTTTGCATACGCGAATCAATGGTTACATAAATTTTTAATCCATCACGGTATAAATTGTATTCACTACCATCGGGTTTTGGATTTTCTTTTATCCAGTTTTTCATATAATCGCGCACATATTCTCTGAAATAGGTTGCAATTCCTTCAGCAGTATCTTCTTTGTTTATGTTTAAATTGAGTGGTAATTGTTTTAATGAATCGCGCTCCTGACGGTTTATAAAATCGTTTCTATACATCTGAATAAATACCTGATTTCTTCGTGCTTGAACCATCTCGGCTCTACGAATCGGGTTGTACAAGGATGAGTTTTTTAACATCCCAACCAACATGGCCGATTCGTGCAACTCTAATTCAATAGGTTCTTTGCCAAAGTAAATTCTAGAAGCAGAACGAATACCTACTGCATTGTAGTTAAAATCGTATTTGTTAAAATACATCACTAAAATTTCTTGCTTAGTATACTGTGTTTCAAGCCTGATAGCAATAACCCATTCTTTAATTTTTTGAACGATACGAAGTACAATATTTCCTGATGCTTTTTTAGTAAATAGGTTTTTAGCTAATTGTTGGGTGATAGTACTTGCACCACCACCTTTACCCATCATAACAACAGCTCTTAAAGTTCCACGAGCATCGATTCCTGAATGGTTGTAATAACGTTCGTCTTCGGTAGCAATTAATGCATCTATTAAATTTTGAGGTAAATCTTGATAGGTTACAGGCGTTCGATTTTCATGAAAAAATTTTCCCAAGGTTTTACCATCGTATGATATTACTTCGGATGCCAAGTTATTTTCAGGATTTTCTAACTCCTCAAAGGTTGGTAGTTTACCAAAAACTCCCCAAGAGGCGAATAGAAATATGAAAATCATAAATGCGGTTCCGCCGAAAATAAGGATCCAAAACCACTTGATGTATTTTTTAAATTCTTTGTTTTTTTGTGTTTTAAAAATCATAGATTCTTTAAACTATTTATTTATTATTACTTTTTCTATTCTTAATCCTACTGATTCTATGCCTTCTAAATAATCCATTCCTTCTGTTTCATTAACTTTTCTCATAGCATGTATAATTTTAATTTGATAATTTCCTGCTTTTTTAAAAACATAATTTTCTTTAAAAAAGAGTTTGTTTTCTTTTAAATCAGAAAAACCTTTACCTAAAAAATTGCCTGTAGCATCTGCCATTTCATATTCTAACGTATCGATGGTAGCGAATTGATTGGGTGCTAAAATCTCTGTTATTAAAAATAAATTACTGTATTTATAGGTGCCATTATTTCTAATATTTATAAACAGATTTTTGTAAGAAATCGTATCAGAATTATTAAAATTATAAAAAACAGTATCGTTTTTATTCCATTGAGCGTTGCTAATGGTTTTATATTCATCAAATTCTTGTCTTGAATTACACGAAATAACAATTATAGCAATAGCTATTAAATAAAAAATCTTATTCATTGTTATTAGTTCTAGGCTTCTTTTTTACTACTATTTTTCTTCTGTTTTGTGATTTTTGCTCTTGATTTACATTGGCTTGAGCAGCGTTGCCTTTTTTCTTGTTCTTTCGTTTGTTCGATCGCTGTTTTTTAGTAGCTTTTTCAAATCGATCAATGCTGTCTTGCATTATTACATCTTCTGTAGTCTCTTCTTTATCTTCAATTAATTCAGCCTCGTAATCTTCAATAGAAATATTAGTAACTTTATTATTATTAGCTTCTATTATTGATTTTACTTGTTCTTTGGTAAGCTTTATTAATTTACTAAACTCGTCTTTATGCTTGTATGAATACCACATGATCCCTTTAAAGATGTCCATCTTAACAAAATCGGCATGACCGGTATCAGTTAAAAGTCGTACATCCTGACTTGGGAATTCTTTCAACGCCTCTAGGTATGAATCCAACTCATAATTTAGGCAGCATTTAAGTTTGCCGCATTGTCCTGCTAATTTTTGTGGATTTAATGAAAGTTGCTGATAACGAGCCGCCGTTGTATTTACTTTTCTAAAATCAGTTAACCATGTTGAACAACAAAGTTCTCTTCCACACGATCCTACACCACCTAAACGAGCTGCTTCTTGGCGCAATCCTACTTGTTTCATTTCTACCCGAATTCCAAAAGCGGTTGCATAATCACGAATTAGCTGCCTAAAATCAACCCGTTCATCGGCTGTATAATAAAACGTGGCTTTGGTTCCATCGCCTTGATACTCTACATCTGATAATTTCATTTTCAGATTTAATTTCGACAATAATTCGCGACCCTTACGTTGAGTTTCTTTTTCTTTAGCTCTGGCTTCTTCCCAAACTTCTATATCTTTTTGGGTGGCTTTTCGGTAAATCTTTTTTATTTCTTCACTATCGTGCGGAATATTGTGTTTTTTTAATTGAATTTTCACCAACTCACCTGTAAGAGAAATAATTCCAATATCGTGACCCGGTGATGATTCTACTGCAATAATATCACCAATACTCAGCCTTAAGTTTGCAGTGTTTTTATAAAAGTGTTTTCTTCCGTTTTTAAAACGTACTTCAACAATGTCAAAAGGCGTAAAATGTGCCGGATAGGTCATATTAGATAACCAATCGTATACATTCATTTTATCGCTACTACAGCTAGAGCAAGCGGTTGCGTTAGAAGTATTGTTTGTTGAGTTTTTATTTTTAAAAGAGCAACTTGTACAGCCCATATAATTCTATTTATAAATCTATTTACATTTAAATGAGGTAAAAAAACGATTAATTTCGTTCGCACCATCACAAAATGGTAAAGATAATTAATCTACGCTAATCAATTGCTTTATAGCTATTTTTTTACGTTTGTTTAACACTAATGATTTTAACAGGACAGGCTGCAGAAGCTTTTAAGTTAGCTTCTAAAATATTTTCATCGGTAGATTTGATGGTATGAAATCCTTTTTTTTCAACAGAATGTAGTAAAACAGATTTTCCATCTTTTTTTGACATTTGAAACTGTGTAGGTGCCAACTCTACACAATAGTTGCATCCAATACATTTAGCCCGTTGTAGCGTTATAATTACCATTTCTTGTTGATTAATGATTAATTAATCTCACTTTTAGCATCTACTATTTTGTACAATTTATCCGATGGACGAATTCTAAATGGTAATTTAATGGTAATATGATCTCCTTTTTTGGCTAAAGTATCGCTTTTGTCATTTACAAACATTTCTTCAACTACCAATTCTTGTGCGCCTGTTGTTGGGCCGGTTATTAAAATTGTGTCTCCAGTTTTTAAATCGTAGGCTTCTACTTTAAATTCTCCAACAGCGGTTTTAGGAAAATAATGCATTCCTTTAGCGATGTATACTTTTTTCTGTGTGGCTTGCGAACCTGGGCCGTCGCTCCATGATCCTAATTCTTGACCAAGATAATAACCGCTCCAAAATCCTCTGTTGTATACTTTTTCTAGTTCAGACATCCAATAGGTAACTTTTTCTACAGAATAAGATCCGTCTTCTAAACTATCAATAGCTTCTCTATAGCACTTAACAACTTTTGCAACATACTCAGGGGCCCTTCCTCTTCCTTCTAATTTCAACACTTTTACCCCTGAATCTTTTATTTTATCTAAAAAATCGATGGTGCATAAATCTTGAGGAGACATGATATATTCATTGTCAATTTCCATTTCAAAACCAGTTTCCTGATCAATAACCTTATACGGTTTTCTACAGTTTTGTTTACAAGCTCCACGATTAGCAGAAGAATTAAACGCATGCAAACTCATATAACACTTACCTGAAACTGCCATGCATAAAGCCCCGTGTCCAAAAATTTCAATTTCAACCAAATTGCCTGACGGCCCTTTAATTTGTTCCTTTTCAATCTGCTCTGCAATTTTTTTAACTTGTCGCAGACTTAATTCGCGACTCAAAACAATTGTATCGGCAAATAATGCATAAAACTTAACCGTTTCGATATTCGTAATATTAATTTGCGTAGAAATATGAACTTCAATTCCAATAGTTCGAGCCGCCATAATTACTGCTTGATCCATAGCTATAACTGCAGTTATTCCAGCATCTTTTGCTTTTTGAAGTAAGGTTTTTATGATGGTTAAATCATGGTCATAAATTATGGTGTTTAACGTTAAATACGTTCTAACACCCTTGGCTTTACATCTGTTTGCTATTTCAGGTAAATCGTTTAATTCGAAATTGATGCTTGCACGTGCGCGCATGTTTAATTGCTCAACTCCAAAATAAACAGAATCACAGCCATTATCAAGTGCTGCTTGTAATGATTCAAAATTTCCTGCAGGAGCCATTAATTCTATTTTTCCGTCTTTCGTCATTGTTTCAAAAATTAATTAAGGGGCAAAAGTACAAAATTTGAAGGTTTTTTATCAACTTTGCATTTTAAAACAATTAATTAAGAAGATATTATGAGAATAGCCGTTGTTGGAGCTACCGGTTTAGTTGGAAAAGTAATATTACAGGTATTGGCTGAAAGAAATTTTCCGGTAACTGAATTAATTCCAGTTGCTTCTGAAAAATCGATAGGGAAAAAAGTTGAATTTAAAGGTGTTGAATATTCAATTGTTGGGATGCAACAAGCAATAACTCTAAAACCGCAGATTGCTATTTTTTCTGCTGGAGGCAGTACATCACTTGAATGGGCTCCTAAATTTTCAGAAGCAGGTATTACCGTAATTGACAACTCATCGGCTTGGAGAATGGATCCGACAAAAAAATTAGTTGTTCCTGAGATAAACGCTTCTGAATTAACTAAAACTGATAAAATTATTGCCAATCCAAATTGTTCTACCATCCAATTAGTAATGGCATTAGCGCCACTTCACAAAAAATATGTCCTAAAAAGGGTGGTGGTTTCAACCTACCAATCTGTTACCGGTACTGGTGTAAAAGCTGTAAATCAATTAGAAAATGAGTACCAGGGGATAAAAGGAGAAATGGCGTATAAATATCAAATTCACAGAAATGCTATACCGCAATGTGATGTTTTTGAAGCTAACGGATACACTAAAGAAGAAATGAAATTAGTGCGTGAGCCTTTAAAAATTTTAGGAGACTCTTCTATTCATTTTACGGCAACAGCAGTTAGAATTCCAGTAGTTGGCGGTCATAGTGAAAGTGTAAATATTGAATTTAAAGATGATTTTACAGAAAGCGATATTCGTACTCTTTTGAGTCAAACACCTGGTGTAAAAGTACAGGATAATGTCGATACCTTTACTTACCCAATGCCGATGTTTGCCGAAGGAAAGGATGAGGTTTTTGTTGGAAGAATTAGAAGAGATTATTCGCAACCTAACTCTTTAAATATGTGGATAGTTTCTGATAATTTGAGAAAGGGAGCGGCTACAAATGCTATTCAAATAGCCGAATATTTAGTAAGCAATAAATTAGTATAAAATAAAAAAGCCACTTATAAGTGGCTTTTTTAAAATTGGGGGAAAAGGAGTTTTATTTTGACACACCTAATACTTCAGAAAATAATTGTTCAAACTGATGTTTAGGTAATGCTCCTTGAGCCATTTGAGGCTCTGCATTCATTGGTACAAACAATATAGAAGGAATACTTCTAATTCCAAAAGCTGCTGCTAATTCTTGCTCTGCTTCTGTGTCTACTTTATATATATTAACCTTCCCTTGGTATTCTTTTCCAAGTTCTTCTAAAACAGGGGCAACCATTTTACACGGTCCACACCAATCAGCATAAAAATCTATGATACATGGAATATCTCCTTCAAATTTCCACTCTTTATTTAGTTCGTAATTAAACACTTTGTCTAAAAATGTTTGCTTTGTTAATAATTCTGTCATCTTTTTAAATTTTATTTTTAATAATTAATTTGTCAAATACTTTTTTTCACACTGCAAAGTGACGATAAATATACTTAGATTTATGTAACAGAGGTTACATTGAATTATTTTGCTATATTTATAACACACTAACAATGTTTAACTTAATTTTAATTTTTATGAAAAAAAATGTATTTATGGGATTGCGAATCCTGCTGGGATTAGTTTTCTTAATTTTTGGTGCTAACAAGTTTTTCCAATTTATTCCGATGGAAATGCCTGATGGAGCTGGTAAAGATTTTATGATGGCATTAGGTGCCACCGGCTATATGTTTTATTTAATAGGAGCGGTTGAAGTTATTGGAGGCATTAGATTGGTATTAAACAAATGTGTTCCTCAAGGATTATTATTACTTGCTCCAGTAGTTGTTAACATCTTTTTGTTTCACACTTTTTTAGACCCTGCCGGATTTGTTATGGGCGCCGTTGTTACACTAATTTATGTGGTATTAGTTTATGATAACTGGAAAGCGATAAAACCAAGTTTACTTCCTTAATTTATTTAGAACACTATATATAATCAATAAAGACACGGTAAAATGTGTCTTTTTTTGTTACTTTTGGTAATCAAATCAAACAAATAAACAATGAAAAAAATTAGCATATTATTTATGGCAGTATTACTTTTTACCGCCTGTAAAGAAGAACCCCTTATGTCTGTAACCTATCCTGAAACAAAAAAAGTTGACACTGTTGATGTGTATTTCGACACCAAAGTAAATGATCCTTACCGTTGGTTAGAAGACGACCGTTCTGCAGAAACTGAAGCTTGGGTAAAAGCACAAAACGAAGTAACTTTTGGTTACTTAAATGCAATTCCATTAAAAAATGAACTTAAAACTAGGTTAGAAAAAATCTGGAATTTTGAAAAAGTAGGATCGCCTTTTAAAGAAGGAGATTATACGTATTTCTACAAAAATGACGGACTCCAGAATCAATATGTATTATACCGTAAAAAGGGAGAAGAAAAAGCTGAAGTATTTATTGATCCTAATACTTTTTCTAAAGACGGAACTATATCTTTAGGCGAAATGAGTTTCTCTAATGATGGTAGTTTGGTGGCTTATTCAATTTCTGAAGGCGGTAGCGACTGGAGAAAAATTATCGTTTTAAATACCGAATCTAAAGAAATTGTGGGCGATACTATTAAAGACGTTAAGTTTACCCGTATTTCATGGAAAGCTAACGACGGATTTTTCTACTCGAGCTACGACAAACCCAAAGGCAGTGAGTTATCTGCTAAAACAGACCAGCATAAATTATATTACCACAAATTAAATACACCACAAAAAGATGATAAGGTAATCTTTGGCGGCATCGAATCTCAAAAAAGACGCTATGTGGGCGGAAGTGTAACTAATGACGACAAATTTTTATTTATTTCTGCAGCGATATCAACTTCAGGAAACGAGTTATATATGCTAGATTTAACAAATCCAAAAGCAGCAATCATTCCTTTAATATTAGGTTTTGACAACGATAGTTTTGTGTTGGAAAATGATGGAGATAAACTTTACATTGTTACCAATTTAAATGCACCTAATAAACGCATTGTAACGGTAGATGCTAAAAATCCATCTATCGAAAACTGGGTTGATTTTATCCCGGAAACCAGTAATGTATTAAATCCTTCTAAAGGATCTGGATATATATTTGCCAACTATATGGTAGATGCCGTTTCGCAAGTTAAACAATACGATTACCAAGGAAAATTAGTGCGCGAAGTTAAATTACCTGGTATTGGTACAGCAAGCGGATTTAGCGGTAAAAAAGCTGATGAAACCTTATATTTTAGCTTTACCAATTATATTACTGCCGGTACTAGTTATAAGTTTACACCAAATTCTGGTGATTCTGAAGTGTACATAAAGCCAGCCGTAGATTTTAACCCAGATGATTATGAATCTAAACAAGTGTTTTACACATCAAAAGATGGAACAAAAGTACCGATGATTATTACCCATAAAAAAGGATTAAAAATGAATGGCAAAAATCCAACTTTACTGTATGGTTATGGTGGATTTAACATCAGCTTAACCCCTTCATTTAGTATTGCCAACGCTGTTTGGTTAGAAAATGGCGGTATTTACGCTGTACCAAACTTACGTGGTGGTGGCGAATATGGTAAAGCATGGCACGATGCCGGTACTCAGCTTAAAAAACAAAATGTGTTTGATGATTTTATCGCAGCAGCTGAATATTTAATTGCTGAAAAATATACTTCATCTGATTATTTAGCCTTACGCGGAGGTTCAAACGGAGGGTTGCTGGTAGGAGCCGTGATGACTCAACGTCCTGAATTGGCTAAAGTTGCATTACCTGCAGTGGGAGTATTAGATATGTTACGTTACCACACCTTTACAGCAGGTGCGGGTTGGGCGTATGACTACGGTACCTCAGAACAAAGCAAAGAAATGTTCGAATACTTAAAGGGTTACTCGCCTTTGCACAATGTAGTAGCTGGAATTGAATATCCTGCTACGTTGATTACTACTGCTGATCATGATGACCGCGTAGTTCCGGCACACTCATTTAAGTTTGCCGCCGAATTACAAGCTAAACAAACAGGAGTAAATCCGGTACTTATCCGTATTGAAACCAATGCCGGACACGGCGCAGGAACTCCGGTAACCAAACAAATAGAGCAAGCTGCCGATATGTTTGCTTTTACCCTGTACAATATGAAGGTTAAAAAATTGAATCTTAAAAAATAAACTGAAATAATTTATTAAAAAAGCCACGCAAAATGCGTGGCTTTTTTATTTATTCAAATTTTAAAGGTCCGAAATAGCCCATTTGCCTTAAAATCCAGCTCTTGCGGCGTTCTACATAACTAGAGGATCCTTTGGCTTTATATTTTCTGGGATTGGGTAAAATAGCAGCAATAGAAGCCGCTTCGTACTTGGTTAATTTGGCAGCCGGTTTTCTAAACCAATGCTGTGCGGCCGCTTCGGCTCCGTAGATACCATTACCCATTTCGATGCTGTTTAAATATACTTCTAAAATGCGCTCTTTACTCCAAAAAACTTCAATCAAAAAAGTAAAATACATTTCAAAACCTTTTCTGATATAACTGCGCTGTGGCCACAGAAATACATTTTTAGCGGTTTGCTGCGTAATGGTGCTTCCGCCTTTTATTTTCTTACCTTTCTGATTGCCTTCAAATGCTTTTTCAATGGCTTTAAAATCGAATCCAAAATGCTCTATAAATTTTTGATCTTCGCTTACAATTACCGCTTTGGCTAAGTTGTTAGAAATTTCATTTAAGGGTTTCCACTGGTGTTCAAAAATTGCTTTTTCACCTTTTGATAATTGCTCAACACTGCGTATAACCATCAAAGGAGTAAACGGAACAGGAATCCATCGGAATAAAATTACAGAACCCACCGACGCAATTAAAAAAACAAAAATCGCCTTTATTATAAATCGTTTAAAGTGCTGGAATCGACTTTTCATTGATATCTATTTTAAAACAAAAATATTCTTTTTCATATTTCAAACTATAATTTATGCATATAAAATAGATTTTTACTATCAGGATCAATAAATTACATCCGTAAGTATTGTTATTTTTGCCCTTTACTTGTTGCAATGTTTAAAACAACCAAACGATATAACGATTATAGCACGTACATAAAATCTATATTTTCTGAGCGTATACAGAAAATATCGTTGGATACGGGTTTTACCTGTCCAAATCGTGATGGAACCAAAGGTTTAGGTGGATGTACCTATTGCAACAACAACACTTTTAATCCGGATTACTGTGAACCTGAAAAAAGTATACCTCAGCAACTGGAAGAAGGGGTTTCATTTTTTTCAACAAAGTATAAAACCCAACAATACCTGGCTTATTTCCAGGCTTATACCAATACCTATTCTGATTTAGACCAGCTGCGAAAAATGTATACCGAAGCGGTAAATTATCCAGGGGTAATTGGATTGGTTATTGGTACTAGACCCGATTGTGTTAATGAAGAAATTATTTCGATATTGGAAGAAATTGCCAAAACCAAGTACGTTTCACTGGAGTTTGGCGTTGAAAGCCCCTTGAACCGAACACTGGAACTCGTTAACCGTTGCCATACGTTTGAAGAAACTGTAGACGCGTATGAATTGGCTAAAAACAGAGGTATTCATTTAGGTGCGCATATGATCTTAGGTTTGCCAGGAGAAACACGCGAAGAGATGTTAAATCATGCTGTTGAACTCTCTAAATTGCCTATTAATTCACTTAAATTACACCAGTTGCAGATTGTAAAACATACCCTTATGGCGTTTCAGTATAAAAACACACCTGAGATGTTTAATTTGTTTAAACTGGATGATTATATTGATTTTATCACCGATTTTGTTGGGTACCTGCGCCCTGATATTATTATTGAACGCTTCACCAGCGAATCGCCTACCGATTTATTGATTGCTCCCAAATGGGGCGGACTCAAAAATTTTGAAGTGGTTGCAAAAATTGAAAAACGCCTCGAAGAAAAAGATACGTGGCAGGGAAAATTTTATAAATCATTATAAAAAAAAAGTCCCACTAATTGTGGGACTTTTTAATGTTTTATGAATAAATTAGATAATTCCCTGATCCATCATGGCATCAGCCACTTTTAAGAATCCGGCAATGTTGGCTCCTTTTACGTAATCTACATAACCATCTTCACGGGTTCCGTATTTAACGCAAGCCGCATGAATATCTTTCATGATTTGGTGTAATTTAGCATCTACCTCTTCACGGGTCCAGTTCATTTTGTTAGCGTTTTGAGTCATCTCTAAACCAGAAGTTGCAACACCACCAGCGTTTGATGCTTTACCTGGCGAGAATAACACTTTATTGTCTTGGAATACTTTAATAGCTTCTTCGGTTGATGGCATATTAGCACCCTCACCTACTAAAATACATCCGTTGGCCACTAATTTACGAGCATCGTCTCCGTTTAACTCATTTTGAGTAGCGCAAGGCAATGCAATATCCACTTTTTGCTCCCATGGTTTTTTACCTGCAAAGAAAGTTGATCCAGGGAATTCATCAGCATATGGCGCTACGATATCGTTATTTGATGCACGCAACTCTAACATATACTCAATTTTTTCAGCATCTAATCCGTTAGGATCGTATATGTATCCATCAGGACCTGAAATCGTAACTACTTTACCACCTAATTCTGTAGCTTTAATAGCAGCTCCCCATGCAACGTTACCGAAACCTGAAATAGCTACGGTTTTTCCTTTAAACGAATCGCCTTTGGTTGCTAACATTTCCTGTGCGAAATATACGTTACCAAAACCGGTTGCTTCTGGGCGGATTAATGATCCACCCCAGTTAAGACCTTTACCAGTTAAAACTCCGGTGTGCTCTTTGGCTAATTTTTTGTACATACCGTATAAATAACCAATTTCTCTACCACCTACTCCAATATCTCCGGCAGGAACGTCAGTTTCTGGTCCAATTAATGACCATAATTCTAACATAAATGCCTGGCAAAAACGCATAATTTCTTTGTCTGATTTTCCTTTAGGATCGAAATCTGAACCTCCTTTACCGCCACCCATTGGCAAGGTTGTTAATGCGTTTTTAAAGATTTGCTCGAAACCTAAGAATTTAAGAATTGATAAGTTTACAGATGGGTGAAAACGTAATCCGCCTTTGTATGGCCCAATTGCACCATTGAATTGTATACGGTATCCTAAGTTAACATGGGTATTTCCCGCGTCGTCTATCCAAGTAACTTTAAAAGTTAAAATACGATCTGGTTCAACAATACGCTCAATAATTTTATTAGCAGCATATTGCGGGTTTTGGTTATAAATAGTCTCAATAGACTCCAAAACTTCATGTACTGCTTGTAAGTATTCTTTTTCTCCTGGATGCTTCGCCTCCAATCCATTTAATATTTCTTGAACATTCATAATATTTGGTTGTTTAAATGTTTTTTAATGATATGTAAAACTCTATTAAAGTATGTAATTTGAGCGCAAATTTACTAAATATATTTTCATATTTAAGCAATTTTAGTATCACAAATTATTGAATTGTAAATATTACATCGTTTTCGATTGCGAATTTATCAATAAAACAATAAATACATGATTTTTATAATTTAGTAGCAACACTAAATCAAAGTCATTACATTTTTAGTAAAAAAATATATTCAAATAACTTACTAAAATTCAATTTTTTACATAAATCCCTCCGGCGGAAGTTCGTCCATTTCGTCATCGTCGAATTTATTTAATTCAAAACCTTCTTTAAAAATTGCTGCTCTGTTTGATTTTCCTTCAATTACAATAGTTAAAGGCTCCTTAAACTCAATATGTCTTAAATAGTGATCTTCGTATACTGCTTCTATACTGTTTAAATAATCAATGTTGTAAAATCCTTCATTTATAAATGGATTGATGGTTAAATACCCTACTTTGAAAGAAGTTAAATTCTGAAAGAAATGGGTTCCCTGACTCGGATCAATTCTAAACTCATCCAATCCCGATTCTATTATAACTTTTGCCTGAGAAATTTGCGACCATTTTACCGGTATCCCCAACCATCGATCGCTCGATCCCCAACGTCCTGGTCCAACCAAGACATACTTTTTACCCAACTCTTCAAATTTCTTATTAATTTTTTCAACTGCAGCAGCAATTTGAAGGGTGTTGGCAGAGTTGAACGTTTCAGGCTTTACATAAACAAAATCAGTAATGTTATCAAATTTACCATTCCCTAATGCTGATTCAGAATACACAATAGTGTCGTTTACATCAAAATCATCGGGTAAATAATTGGCAGCATCGTTGGTTTCAACAATCGGTCTTATTTGCAGAAAATTAAACGTACAAGGTTCGCCTTCGGGAACGTCAAGTTTAACAGCAAATTCTATTTCTACCGGATTTTGCATTTCGCGTTGTGATATCCGGAGTAAATCTTTCAGGATTTCAGCCAGTGGAAAGGTGTTATATTTTAATATATTGTCAAAGGTAATTACGCGCAAACCATCGTGTAAAATTCCTGGTCTAATAATGTTGTTTTGCAAATCATACGTTGATGCAACAAATTTTAACGAATCATGGTTTTTAGCTTGACGTAAAGATATTTTTCGCTTATTAACCGATTCGCTGGTAGAAACGTGGTATTTTTTAGGGTCCATTTCTAAAGCATAGAAAAACTTCTGTGTATCGCGTTGGGTTGAACCTGGTGATGAAAGTTGTAAAACTTTTTGTGGATGATACGGTGAAAACTGAAGCGTTTGTCCTCCGGCAACAACAATTTCTCCTAATCCAAGCGCAATGTTTGCAATCCCTTCGTGTGGTTTTTCATCACCTATTGGATAAAAATTAATAGACCTTGCAACGCCTGAAATATTTGGGTAATAAACGTCATCGTACTGTTTACCAACAACTTCCTGCAAAATTACCGCCATTTTATCTTCTTCAATAGAATGTCCTATTGCCTTAATATATGCTTTACTATTTTTAAAGTAAGCAGATGCAATAACTGATTTTACGGCACTCGACACCATTTCTAGCATTTTTTCAATTTCAGTGTTGGGAACCATATAGGTAGCAAAAACACCGGCAAAAGGCTGAAAATGTGAATCTTCCAAAACACTCGATGAACGAATGGCAATGGGCATTTTAGTAGTGGTTAAAAACGCTCTGATATCTTCCATAGCCCAATTTGGAAGGGGCTTAGAAATAAATTCGTGTAAAATTACCTCGTCTTCATTTTCGTTGGCAACAAAAGAAAAGAGGTCATGTTTTTCCATAAATTCTTCAAAAACTTCGGTGCTTAAAACAACTGTTCGTGGAATAGATATAGTGACACCCTTGTATTTGTTAAATAAATTATGGCGTTTTAAAAATGAATTGATAAAAGCCAAACCACGTCCTTTGCCACCCAAGGCTCCTTCGCCTATACGGGCAAAGCCTAAATATTCATCGTATTTTGTTTTTTCAAATTTAACAATAACCCCTCGCGAAAGGAAAATTCGGAAATAACGTACGGCCTTTATTAAAAATTCTCGCACTTGATCTTCATCGGTAAAATCTTCATATTCAATAGGACTAAATAAATCGGCTAAAGGGAACAATGCTCTGGAGCGCAACCATTTTGAATACTCACTTCGTTTTGCGTGGTATACAATAGATTCTATGGTAACAACTCCCAAGGCACGTTGAAAACTTTTTAAATCTTTTGCTACTGCAACAACTTTCATTTGCTGGGGATCCCAAAACTCAAAATCGCCAAAAGAAAAATATTTTGTGATGTATTTTTTAATGTCCAATCCTAAAGTTTCTGAGTGCTTATACAAAAACATGGCTTTTAATTCTTTTGCCTTGGCTTCATTTTTCATTTCAGATGATTGAATCAACACCGGGAAATAGCGGTTATGGCTTCGGACATGTTCTAACAGTTTAAATCCGGCTTGCGGATCTTTGACACCGCCTCTGAAGTAACTGACGTCAGAAATAACCCCTAAAAGATTGCTCTCATAGCGTTTAAATAATTTAATCCCTTCTTCATAATTGGTTGCCAAGAGAATTTTAGGGCGACCTCGCATAAGTAGTGTTCTACGGTGCTCATTGAGCCCTTCCGACATAAAAGAACGCGTTTGTTTTAGGATAATTTTATATATCAACGGTAAGTAACGTGAGTAAAATCTTAAAGAATCTTCAACTAATAAAATGGCTTTTACACCCGTTTGCTCAATATCGCGTTCGGCGTTCATTTTATCTTCAACCAGTTTAATGATGGCAAAGAAAATGTCGATGTTTCCATTCCAGTGAAATAAATAATCAATAGTACTGGTATCTTCTTTTTCAATTTTTTTACTCAATTCAGAAGAGTAGTGACTTAAAGCTGCAATAGGAACATTTGGAAATTTTTCACGAATCAACTTTGACGTATCAAAAGAAGTAACATTACCGGCATCTAACCATACAATTACCAAATCAATCTTTTCTGATGCCAGCATTTGCAATGCTTTTTTAGGCGTATTAGCATGCGAAAAGCTTGGCGGGTGCAATAAATTTAACGCCATATACTCGTTAAAAATTTGTTCATCAATTCGGCCATCTTCTTCCAGCATATAAAAATCGTAGTTAGAACAAACTATTAAAACGTTGTATATTCTGTTTTGCATTAACTGTTTAAATGCAAATTCTTGAAATTCATAGGTTCGTAAATCGAGTAGTGGATTCTTTAACATGTTTTATGTTTTGTATATTCGATAATCGTTATAAAAATACTATATTTTATTGATGTTGATTGGTTAAAAATATTCAATAAATTGATTAATTGCGGTTTCTTTATTGCTTTATTTTATATCAGCATTTTGTTGCTATTTAAACTAAACAATTAAAAAATAGTAATGAAGCGTATCTTTTTATAAATTTGCCACCTAATTAATTTACAATAATGTTAGTAAAAGTTAAAGAACTTATAGAGGAAGTAAATCAATTTCAATCGACTAATATTGATGAGATTGAATCGTTTAGAATTAAATTTCTTGGTAAAAAAGGGATATTAAACGATTTATTTGCTGATTTTAAAAACGTTCCAAACGAAGAAAAGAAAGAATTTGGACAGTATATAAATACCCTTAAAAACGCAGCACAAGATAAAGTTAATACTTTAAAAGAATCTTTTGAAAATGCTAAAGGGTTTCAATTAAAATACGGCGATTTAACACGACCTGCCGAACCAATTGAGCTAGGAAACAGACACCCTATTTCATTAGTAAAAAATCAAATCGTTGAAATTTTTTCAAGAATTGGATTTACCGTTTCAGAAGGTCCAGAGATGGAAGATGACTGGCATAATTTTACCGGATTAAATTTACCAGAATACCATCCGGCACGTGATATGCAAGACACTTTTTTCTTGCAAACCAATCCGGATATGTTGCTTAGAACGCATACCTCATCGGTGCAAATGCGCTATATGGAGAGTCATCAACCACCCATTAGAACAGTTTCTCCGGGCAGGGTTTTTAGAAACGAAGATATTTCGGCACGCTCGCACTGTATTTTTCATCAAGTGGAAGGATTATACATTGATACCAACGTTTCTTTTGCCGATTTAAAACAAACTTTGCTTTATTTTACCAAAGAAATGTTTGGAAAATCAAAAATCAGATTGCGTCCATCGTATTTTCCGTTTACAGAGCCAAGTGCTGAAGTAGATATTTATTGGGGATTAGAAACCGAAGTGGATTATAAAATAACCAAAGGAACCGGCTGGCTCGAGATTATGGGTTGCGGAATGGTAGACCCTAATGTATTGAAAAATGTAAACATCGACCCAACAAAATATAGTGGTTTTGCCTTTGGAATGGGAATAGAACGTATTGCTATGTTGTTGTATCAAATTCCGGACATCCGCATGTTTTATGAAAATGACATGCGATTCTTAGAGCAATTTAAATCGGTTAAATAACATAATAAGAGTTTCATATGGAACTCTTTTTTTACATTTAAAAAGATGAAAAAAGATATTAAAATACCTCAGGTTGTAGATGTTTTTATGGCCATAGTTTATGAATACAATGAAGCGTTTAAGTGCTACGACTGGAACGCATACCTCATTAATCAACAAGAAAATGATTTAGAAATGGTGTTAATAGTTTCAAAAGGGTATTCTGATGAAAAATCTACAGCCGTTATGCGCAGAAAATTAGAACATTTGCCCGCTAAATCTTTTGCTAAAATTGAAATGATTCAAGAAGATGTTTTAGCTCTTAATAATGAATTTAACGTTACTTTTTTCTCTAACAACAAACTATACGACAAAACTTACTTATTTAAACAGCATACCATTTCTGAGAAAACCATTAAATTGATTCCCTTTTTAGATAAAAACGGAATTGTTTTAACTTAATCTAACAAATTGGTAAGATCTTTAAATTCCTTTTTAGGATCTTTTCCTTCGTAAAGAATCCTGTAGATCGTATCCAAAATGGGGGTACGGGCCTTGTTTTTTTCATTGATAATATGCGCACATTTGGTTGCATAATACCCTTCTGCCACCATACTCATTTCCATCATGGCAGATTTTACGGTATACCCTTTCCCAATCATATTTCCAAACATGCGGTTTCTACTAAAAATAGAGTAACCAGTAACTAATAAATCGCCTAAATAGGCCGAGTCGTTGATGTTACGCTTCATTTTGTACACTTTTTTAATGTAGCGTTTCATCTCGCGAATTGAATTAGACATCAAAACCGATTGAAAATTATCGCCATAACCCAATCCGTGCGCAATACCAGCTGCAATGGCATAAATGTTTTTTAACATCGCTGCATATTCAGTTCCAAATATGTCATCGGTAATTTTTATTTTGATGAAATCGCTTTCTAAATACTTACCTAAGATTTGCGTTTTTTCTTCATCTAAAGATGCTAATGTTAAGTATGATAATCGTTCTAAAGCTACCTCTTCGGCATGACAAGGGCCTGTTATAACTCCAATATTTTCAAAGGGCACTTTTAACACTTTATGGAAATGTTCGCCCACAATTAATCCTGTTTCAGGAACAATCCCTTTGATAGCTGAAAAAATTACTTTTCCTTTGAATGAAGTGGTAATTTTATCCAATTCCTCTTTAACAAAAGCTGATGGAATAGCAAAAATTAAATAATCAGCATAATCAACCATAGCGTTGATATCATCACTTAAAATTAATTGCTTTGGATTAAACTCAATAGAACTGATGTAATTAGGGTTGTGTTTATTACGTTTTATATATTCTACGGCATAATTGCTTCGCATATACCAACCAACTTGGTCTAAATTTTCTGTTAGCATTTTAACGATGGCTGTTGCCCAACTACCGCCACCAAAAACCGCTATTTTAATTGAATTACTCATCACTCTGGAATTTATATTACAAAAATAAGAATTAAAAAAGTTAAGCGTTTGAATTCTGATAAAATACTTTATGCTTAGTATCTTCAATTAATTATATTTGTCTAACTAATCAATTGGTTTGAGTACTTTAAAACATTTTTTGAAAGACACCCTAATTTACGGATTAGCCACCGTATTGCCTCGTGTAATCAACTTTTTACTGGTAAAAATTCATACTGTAGCTTTACTTCCTAGTGATTATGCAGATAATACCAATTTTTACATTTGGGCAGGATTATTAGCTGTGCTGTTAACCTATGGAATGGAAACTTCTTTTTTTAGGTTTTACAATAGTGAAAAAGACAAAGATTCATTAATTTCTACAGGATTTATTGCAATTTGTATTACTACAGCACTTTTTGTGTTAGTAGGATTTTTGGGTTCATCATTTTTGGTAAACCTCTTCGATTTTGAGGCAAATCCTTTGAGATTAAAATTGTTAATAGCCATTTTAGCGCTGGATACTTTGGCGGTTATTCCGTTTGCCTATTTAAGAGCGGTAAATAAATCTGTTAAATACGCTTCAATTAAGTTGATTAATGTAGGGGTAATTGTAGTTATCAATTTAGTTTTCTTAAAATTTATTCCTGAATTTATAAATGAAGGAAAAGCACTTCCTGCTTTAATTGAAAACAACTACGGATTTACTCCAATGGTTAATTATATTTTTATTGCCAATCTTGCTGGTAGTTTGATTTCTCTTGTGCTGTTGCTGCCGTACTTAAGTAAGTTTAAATGGTCGTTTAATAAAACCTTGCTTTATAAAATGCTCAATTACGGATGGCCTATTTTGGTAGCAGGTTTGGCTTATGTAATAAATGAAAATTTAGATAAATACCTAATAGGTAAATTAGTAGATAAAGAAGCAATGGGTTTATATTCTGCAGCTTATAAGTTGGCTATTTTTATGAATCTATATATCATGGCATTTAAATTGGGAGCTGAACCATTTTTCTTTAACCAATCTGCAAAAGAAAATGCTAAACAGGTATATGCTTTAATTCTTAAATATTTTAGTATTGTTGGGGCTTTTGCGTTTTTAGCTATAGTTGTATTTATTGATATTGTTAAATATTTTATCAATAATAATTACTGGGAAGCCTTAAAAATAGTACCGGTAATTTTGTTTGCCAATTTACTTTTAGGTATTTACCATAACTTATCGGTATGGTATAAGTTAACAGATAAAACTACATTTGCTATGTATTTTTCATGGTTGGCGGCGCTGGTTACTATAGTTGTAAACCTTACTTTTATACCTATTTATGGCTATATGGCATCGGCATGGGCTACCTTATTGGCTTACGGATGCATGGTTATTGCTTCGTACTTTTTTGGAAGAAAATATTATCCGGTTCCGTATGAAATAAAACAAATTACTTTTTATTTAGCAGTTGCCATTGTGTTAGCAACTACCTCATTTGTGTACTTTAGAAATCAATTGATTATATCCGTTTTACTCTTAATGGTCTACGGATGCGTCCTTTTAATATTTGAATATAAAAATCTAAAAACCATTATTTTAAAAAAATAATTATGCAAGTATCTATTGTAAATAAATCCAAACATTTACTTCCTAACTATGAAACCATTGCCTCTGCCGGAATGGATTTAAGAGCCAATTTAGAGAAAGCTATAATACTGAAACCGATGGAGCGCGTAGTAGTTAAAACCGGTTTATTTATCTCTTTACCCGTTGGATTTGAAGCGCAGGTTCGTCCACGAAGTGGACTCGCTGCAAAATTTGGAATCACTGTTTTAAATACTCCCGGAACCATTGATGCAGATTACAGAGGTGAAATAGGGGTGATTCTCATTAATTTATCCCAAGAAGAATTCACTATTAACGACGGTGAAAGAATTGCCCAAATGGTGATAGCCAAACACGAAAGAGTAGAGTGGAAATCAGTAGAAGTATTGGATGAAACAAGTAGAGGAGCTGGTGGTTTTGGAAGTACAGGAAAATAAAAAAGGGAGTTTTTAGCTCCCTTTTTAGTTAATTATTTTTGATGTGTTCAAAAATCTTAGTTTCTAATTCTTTGGCTAAATCCGGATTGTCTTTTAATAATCCTTTCACAGCATCACGACCCTGACCTAATTTAGTTTCGCCGTAGCTAAACCACGAACCACTTTTTTTAATTATTTCAAATTCAACACCTAAATCAATGATTTCTCCCAATTTAGAAATTCCTTCACCGTACATAATATCAAATTCTGCGGTCATAAATGGTGGAGCTACTTTGTTTTTTACCACTTTTACTTTAGTGCCAGAACCAATTACACGTTCACCATCTTTAATTTGTGATTTTTTACGAATATCCAAACGAACCGATGCGTAGAATTTAAGCGCATTACCACCGGTAGTTGTTTCTGGATTACCAAACATCACTCCGATTTTTTCGCGCAACTGGTTGATAAATATTACCGTACAATTTGTTTTACTGATGGTTGCTGTTAATTTTCGAAGTGCTTGTGACATTAATCGAGCGTGTAATCCCATTTTAGAATCGCCCATTTCGCCTTCTATTTCGCTTTTTGGAGTAAGCGCTGCAACCGAGTCAATAACAACAATGTCAATAGCGCCTGAACGTATTAAATTATCAGCAATTTCAAGAGCCTGCTCACCGTGATCGGGTTGAGAAATTACTAAATTATCTACATCTATTCCTAACTTCTCAGCATAAAAACGGTCAAAAGCGTGTTCGGCATCTATAAAAGCAGCAATACCACCTGCTTTTTGAGCTTCAGCAATAGCGTGTAAAGTTAAGGTAGTTTTACCCGATGATTCAGGACCAAAAATTTCTATTACTCTTCCACGTGGATAACCTCCAACTCCCAACGCAATATCGAGTCCTAAGGACCCGGATGGTATGGCGTCAATTTCTGAAAAAGGAGAATCGCCCAGCTTCATTACGGTACCTTTTCCGTAGGTTTTATCTAATTTATCTAGAGTTAACTGTAGTGCTTTTAGTTTTGCATCTTTTTCTTTATCTGCTGCCATATAAATTGATTTTAATTATTATTGATTTGCTAAAATACGTATTTTTTAGAGCTAATTTTTAATTATTTTCTAATCATGTGAATGTGTGGTATACCGTCTTCTATATACTCTTCATCCATCTGAACAAAGCCATGCGATTCGTAAAATTCTTTTAAATATTTCTGCGCTCCAATCTTGATGGGTTTGGTTAGGAAGTTTTTTTCTACTTCTTCAATAGCTTTTTTCATCAATTGATGTCCTAAACCAAACCGTCTGTATTTTTTCTTAACGGTTACTCTTCCGATTGATGCTTGCGGGTAATAATCGCCTGGTTGAAACAATCTTGCATATGCAATTATTTTATCTGTTTTTTCATCTTTGGTATAGAGGTGTAGTGCTAAAAAATCTTTCTTATCAATATCTTGATATGGACAGTTTTGTTCTACTACAAAAATTTCTGAGCGCAGGCGTAGAATTGTGTATAATTCTTCTCGCGTTAGCGAGTCAAAATTTTTTAAAATCCAGTTCATGTGTTAATCTTGTATTATGACTTCTTTTAAATCTTCACGTATAAATTCGGGTTGTATGTTGCAATGATTGATATGAAATTCATCATGTAAAATACCTTCAATTTGCTTACATAATTTATCAAAATCGGATAACCGTATATCTTCTTTAAATTCTGCATGTGCTTCAAAATAAGCGTCTACATCATTTAACTGCCAAATGTGGACATGATGAATGTTACGAACACCTTCGATTTGTTCCAATCTTTTTACCACATCGGTTACTTTAATATTTTTAGGGGCAAAAAGCATTAATATTTTTAAAGAATCCATAAAAATTTTAACACTCATTTTAATTAAATAGATTGATATTATTAAAGTTAATACACCGTCTATCCAATAAATTTGATAGTATTTCATTAACAATCCACCGATTAAAACACCTACAGACGTGAGCATATCAGCTAATAAATGAATATAAGCCGATTTCATATTGAGGTTGTGTGCCGCATCTTTCTTAAGTAGTAAAACACTAAATCCGTTAACTGCAATTCCTAAAATTGCTAGCCAAATCACCAGATTAGATTGGATAATTACAGGATTAAAAAAACGATCAACCGCTTCAATTCCTAAAAAAACAGCGATTACAATTAATGATGCAGCATTGAAAAAAGCGGCAATTATTTCGGCACGTTTATAACCAAATGTTTTACTAACAGTTTGTTTTTTATGTTGTGCTAATCTGTTTGCAACATAACTAACTACCAATGAAATAACATCAGAAAAATTATGAATAGAATCTGATATTAACGCTAAACTTCCTGATATTAATCCACCAATAAATTGTGCAAGAGTGATTATTAAATTTAGAATAATAGAAAAAAGTAAATTTTTTCCAGTGATGGTAGTTGCGTGGTGGTGATTTCCTCCCATTATAAATTGTTATTTAACAGGTATTTTATCAATTCTTTTTTGATGTCTTCCACCTTCGAAAGCTGTTGCTAAAAAAATATCCACAAATTTAAGTGCTTGATCAAGTGAAACAAATCTAGCTGGGATACTTAAAATATTTGCATCGTTGTGCTGGCGTGCTAATGCAACAATTTCTTCATTCCAACAAAGTGCTGATCTAATTTTTTGGTGATGATTAGCAACCATATTAGCTCCGTTTCCACTTCCACATAAAATAATACCTACAGCAGCTTCATTATTTTCTACCGCTTTTGCAACTTGATGAATAGTGTCTGGATAATCCATACTATCGGTAGTATCTGTTCCAAAATTAATTACTTCAAAACCATTAGACTTTAATTTTTTTACAATTTCAAATTTGTATTCGGTACCAGCATGATCGTTACCTATAGCTACTTTCATTTTATTATTTTTTAAGGTAAACAAAGGTACGTAATTGAATTATTAACATAAAAAATTAGTACTGTTAATTACTATTTTATAACTGCTTGAATATTAGTAATATTATAATAAATATAAAATGTTAATAAATTATAGTTAAGAATTAATATCTTTTTTTGTTTTATTCTATGTTTTTTAGTAATCAAAAATGATATTTACTAATGCAAGTTTTTTTATTAAAATTTAATGTAATTTTTTTAACAAGTTTTGACTGGATTATTAACAAATTTTATTATTGTTTTTATTAAAAATTGGAAAACTGGCATGCTTTTTATTTTTTGTTAATAACTATTTTTAAGTGTTGATATTTATTAATTTATACTACTCATAACTTTATAAAAATTGTTAATATTTATTAATAATTCTTATTTTTTAAATAAATTAAAAAAATTATTCAACATATTAACATTATATCATAACCATCATTTCTTTTTAAAATTTTTATAAAAGATTTTTTATTGTATTTATAGATGTTAATAAGTTTAATTTTTAAAAATTATTTTGGTACTATGTAAGTAACTGCTAAAGGAATTAGTTCTACCTGGTAACCACCTTTACCAAGCATTTCACCATCGGCTATAACAAATGAATCAGTATTATCATCTAACTCAATTCGTAACTTATCTGCTTTGTAATTAGAAACTAAACGATGATTTACAATTTTACCGTTGAATAAATTAAAAATATTTCCAATAATGGTAGGTTTGTTAATATGTTGTGCTATAGTTACATCTAATAATCCATCTTCTGAATTTGGATTCTTTGTCAGTTGCATTCCGCCGCCTGTATACCGTAAATTACCAACAATAGTTAAGAGCGATTTTGTATTAATAATTTCATCGTTTATATGAATTTTTAAGGTATTAAGTTTATGTCCAGCTAAACTTAATAAAGTACCTAAAGCAAACGAAAGCGGACCAATTTTTTTAATTTTAGTAGTTTTATGTACTACATGTCCTACAAAACCGGAACCAGCTAAAATATTGAAGTAAGCTGATTTATTTTCATTTAACAATTCAATATAACCTACATCTTGTTGAACGGTTTTTCCTTCTTTAATTATTTGTATTGCTTTTTCAAAATTTCTTGGAACTTTATGCGATCGGGTCCAGTCATTTCCGGTTCCAATTGGTATAACTCCAATAGAAATATCTATCGGATTGATATATTCTTGACTCATAACACCGTTTAAAATATTAAACAAGGTTCCATCACCGCCTATACTTATTATTTTTCTATAACCATTTTTAATTGCTTCTTTCGTTAATTCGGTTTCGTGTTTACTGTATTCACTAAATTTAAAATCAAATTCGAGCTCATATTGTTGAAGCAAGGCATGAATTTTTTTCCAATTTCTTTTTGCTCTTCCCATTCCGGAAGTAGGGTTTACTATAACATAGAATGAATCAGTCATATACAAAAATTTAAACTATCATACTACAAGTGTACAAATACTATTTTAAAAATTAAATCAATCTTTATATAATTAATTAACACTAACATAACATACTATTTACTTAAGTGCGTTGTTATTATTTGTACTTTTAGCAATTGAAATAAGTAACTATGACTAAAAAGAAAATAAATATTTTTAAGAAAAAAGAGAGTATAATTAAAGATTTAACCAAACAATTACTCTCCATTTTTTCTAAAAACCCTACTCAAGAGTTTAATTATAAACAGCTCGCTGCCAAAATTGGTGTAACCGATGCAGCTTCTAAAAATCAGATTCTGCAAAAATTAGAAGAATTAAAAGGAAAAAAACGCATTGATGAAACATCGCGAGGTAAGTATAAAATTCATTTAGCAAACAATTATTTTGTAGGTACTTTAGATGTAACTTCAAACGGTAATGCGTATTTAGTTTGCGATGAACTTGAAAAAGATTTATTTATACCCAACAACAACCTTAATAAAGCACTTAATTTAGATGTTGTAAAGGTATTTGAATATAAACGAAAAGGTAGTAAAAAAACTGAGGGAGAAGTAGTTGAAATTATTAAAAGGTATAAAACAGAGTTTGTAGGGGTATTACAAATGAATAATAATTTTGGATTTGTAATTCCTGATGATCCTAAAATGTACACTGATTTGTTTATTCCTAAAAAAGATTTAAACAATGCTGTTGATGGTGATAAAGTAGTGGCTGAATTACTGGAATGGCCTCAAAATTCTAAGAATCCGTTTGGAAAAATAACTAAAGTTATCGGTAAACCGGGTCATCATGAAACTGAAATTCATTCTATACTTTATGAATATAGTTTACCGTACGAATTTCCATATGAAGTTGAAAAGGAAGCAAATGATTTAAGTGTTGAAATTAGTAATCAGGAAATTTCAAAACGCCGCGATTTACGGTCAACAACCACTTTTACCATAGATCCGGCCGATGCTAAAGATTTTGACGACGCACTTTCATTTAGAATTATAGAAAATGGAAATTATGAAGTAGGCATTCATATTGCTGATGTTACCCATTATTTAACCGAAAACTCAGTGTTAGACCAAGAAGCCTATAAACGTGCAACATCGGTTTATTTGGTAGATAGGGTAATACCAATGCTTCCTGAAATATTATCGAACAATGTGTGTTCATTAAGACCAAATGAAGATAAACTTACCTTTTCAGCTGTTTTTGAAATGGATCACAATGCTAACATAGTAAATCAATGGTTTGGTAAAACTGTTATCCATTCTGATAAGCGATTTACTTATGATCAAGCCCAACAAATTATTGAGCATGGTGTTGATTTAACCTGTGTTAAAAACAATGAGAAAAAATCAATAGAAATATCCGAAGCGCTGTTAGCTTTAGATAAACTGGCAAAAATTTTACGTAATAAGCGCATTTCAAAAGGAGCTATTACCTTTGATAAAATAGAGGTTAAATTCCATTTAGATCAAGATGCGAACCCAACCGGAGTATATTTCAAGGAATCTAAAGATGCTAATAAACTGATTGAAGAATTTATGTTGTTAGCAAATAAACGCGTTGCTGAATTTATTGGTAAAACTGATTCTAAAGCTGATGAAAAAACCTTTGTATATCGTATTCATGATGAACCAAATATAGATAAACTATTATCCCTTAACGGATTAATACAAAAGTTTGGTTATAAAATAAATGTCAAAAATAAGCAAACCATTTCTGCATCATTGAATGATCTGCTTAAAAATGTTCAGGGAAAAGCCGAAGAAAACATGGTTGAAACTTTAGCCATCCGCTCTATGAGCAAAGCCATTTACTCAACTGATAACATTGGTCACTACGGTTTATCATTTCCGTATTACTCACATTTTACATCACCCATTCGCAGATATCCAGATGTAATGGTCCATCGCTTATTGTTTCATTATTTAAACGGCGGAAAATCACCTAAGCCATTTAAGTACGAAGAAATGTGTGAACATTGCTCAGACCGAGAAATGATGGCTTCTTCTGCAGAGCGTGATTCTATAAAGTACATGCAGGTTAAGTATATGCAGCAACATCAAGATCAGCTGTTTGATGCTGTTATTTCTGGTGTTACTGAGTGGGGAATTTACGTTGAAATTATTGAAAACAAGTGTGAAGGCATGGTTCGAATTAAAGATTTAAAAGATGATTTTTATATCTTTGATGAAAAGCAATATGCTTTGGTTGGTCAATCAAATAAAAATTTATTACAATTGGGCGCTAAGGTAAAAGTAAAGGTTAAAAAAGTTGATTTAGAGAAAAAACACCTCGATTTTAACTTAATCAAACATTCATAATTTCAAAAAGGTATACTATTTGAGTGTGTATATTAAAATTTAAAAAGATGAGAACTTATTTTAAAATATTTTTATTCTTGATTTCGTTTGTTTCCTTCGCACAGCAAACAGTTTCTGGTAATTACGGTGATTTTAATATAATTAAAGCCTATAATGGAATAGTAGTTGAATTAGTTAAAAGTCATGATTCAAAAGTTGAAATAACCGCTAACAGTCCGCAAGATGTATTGATTAAAAACATTAATGGTACGTTAAAAATAAGCCTAAAACTACAAGATACTTTTAAAGGAGAGGTTTATAAAGTTAAGGTATTTTACAACAATAACCTGGATATTTTAGATGCTAATGAAGGTTCTGAAATTAGTGCTTCTCATATAATTAATCAACCAAACATTGAAGTTAAAGCACAAGAAGGAGCTAAAATAAATTTGTTAATTGATGTTAAGTATTTAACTATTAAATCAGTATCTGGAGGTAATATTCATTTAAAAGGAAAAGCAAAAAGTCAGCAAATTGAAACGAATACTGGTGGAGTATACCGAGGATATAACCTTGTAAGTGAACAAGCTACTGTTGTCTCAGCTACCGCTGGCATTGCAGAAGTTTCCGCAACAGATATGCTTGATGCTAAAGTAACTTTTGGTGGAGAAATATATTATAAAGGAAATCCAGAAATACTAAATAGTAAAAAAGTAGTAGGAGGTACCATAGAACAGAAACGTTTTTAAAAAGCAATTAATCAGTTTATTAAATTGATAATTTAAAAAAAGTAGTAATTTTGTAGTAATAAAATTTAAATTATGATAGCAAACCAAATATTTTTAGGCGCATTAGGACCAGGTCAAATTGCAATTATTCTAGTGATTGTATTGTTATTATTTGGTGGAAAGAAAATCCCTGAATTGATGAAAGGTCTTGGTTCTGGTATAAAGGAATTTAAGAAAGCTGCAAAAGAGGATGATGCTCCAAACAAAACTGAGAAAGAAGAAGATAAGAAATAAAAAAAATCCTGAGGAAACTCAGGATTTTTTTTATTAACATTTAATTATTTACTTTTTTTAACATCGCTGGTTTTAATTGTACCCATTTGATTGGCTGCAATTAATGAAGCTGTCATATCATTTAACATATTACTTGCAGAAGAAGGTGTGTTTGGTAACATGATTAAATTACTGTTACTACGTTCACCTACTGCTTGAAGCGTATCATAATGTTGCGTAATAATAATAAGTGCCGATGCTTCTTGTGAATTAATTCCGGCTTTGTTAAGCACATCTACCGATTCTTCTAAACCCCGGGCAATTTCTCTACGTTGATCTGCAATACCCTGTCCTTGTAATTTTTTACTTTCAGCTTCGGCTTTAGCACGTTCTACTATTAATATTCGCTGAGCATCTCCTTCAAACTGTGCAGCTATTTTCTCGCGTTCTGACGCATTAATTCTGTTCATAGCATTTTTCACCTGTGCATCTGGATCAATATCAGTTACAAGTGCTTTAACGATGTCGTAACCATAACCTAACATAGCCTCTTTAAGTTCTCTTTGAATAGCATGTGCAATATCATCTTTTTTCTCAAAAACATCGTCTAATTTCATACGTGGAACTTCTGCTCTTACTACGTCAAAAATATAAGCAGTTATTTGATCATGAGGATATTGTAGTTTATAAAATGCGTCATAAACGTTTTGTGGTAAAATTTGAAACTGTACAGAAATTTTAAGATGTACAAATACATCATCTTTAGTTTTAGTTTCAACGTTAACATCCAACTGTTGAATTTTTAAACTAACTCTACCCGCTACAATATCAATAAACGGAATTTTAAATTGTAGTCCGGCATTGCGCAAACTAATAAATTTACCAAAACGCTCAATTACTGCAACTGATTGTTGTTTAACAGTAAAAAGACCCATGAATAACAAAAGTACCAGGATCACTAATAGGATAGGAAAAAATGTCATAATTTTAAATATTTAAGAACTTAAAGATACTTAAATATTTTCTGATTTTGCAAGCTGTATAAAGTGTTTAATTCTGTGAATTGTTTCTTTTTTACCTATAAATTCTATTATATCAAAAAGGTGCGGACCTTTTAATGCACCAACCAAACTTAAGCGCAACGGTTGCATTACTTTTCCAAAACCAATTTCATTAGAAGTAATCCATAATTTAACTTCATTTTCTAGTGCTGTTGAAGTAAAATTTTCTGATGATTCAAGTATTGAAATCAATGTATTTAGTAACGATTCTGTTTCCGGTTTCCAATTTTTTTGAATGGCTTTGTCATCATACACAGTAGGAGCAATGAAAAAGAAATCGCTTAAATCCCAAAAATCTTTCACAAAATTTGCCCGTTCTTTTATCAAAGAAACTACTTTAGAAATTCTTTCAATTGATTCATTGATACTTTTATTAACTAAAATTGGTTGATATAATGCAGCTAAATCTTCATCCGATTGTTTTAATAAATACTGATGTTGAAACCATTTTGTTTTCTCTGGATCAAACTTAGAACCCGATTTACCGACTTTCTCCAAATCAAATAAATGTATTAATTCTTTTTTAGAAAAAAGTTCTTGTTCAATTCCCGGATTCCATCCCAATAAAGCAAGCATATTTATAAATGCCTCTGGTAAATAACCTTCTTCTTTATACCCTTTAACAGTTTCTCCGGTAGTATCATTTACAAACTCAAGTGGAAATACTGGAAACCCTAATTGTTCACCATCGCGTTTACTTAATTTTCCTTTCCCAACTGGTTTTAAAATTAACGGTAAGTGTGCAAATTTTGGTGGAATCCAATTAAAGGCTCTGTATAAAAGTATATGCAACGCCATCGATGGCAACCACTCTTCACCTCTAATTACGTGCGTAATTTCCATTAAATGATCATCCACAATATTTGCTAAATGATAGGTAGGCATTCCATCACTTTTAAATAATACCTTATCATCCAACGTATTGGTGTCAATCTTTATTTCTCCACGAATAATATCATTAAGAATTAATTGTTCATTTTCTGGAGTTTTAAATCTGATTACAAATGGATCTCCATTATTTATTTTGTTTGAAACTTCATCAGAAGATAAATTTAAGGATGTCTGTAATTTTGTTCTGTTATGATGATTGTATATAAAAGTTTTTCCTTCTTTTTCATAGGAAAGGCGTAAAGTATCCAACTCTTCATTACTATCAAAAGCGTAATAACCCCATCCGTTAGCTATTAATTCATCAGCATATTTTTTATAAATAGCAGCGCGTTCACTTTGACGGTAAGGACCAAATTTTTCATTTTTTCCAACTCCTTCATCAAAAGGAATTCCGCACCAATTCAAACTATCTACAATGTATTGCTCTGCGGAAGGTACAAAACGTGTTCTATCGGTATCTTCAATTCTAAGGATAAAAGTACCTTGGTATTTTTTTGCAAATAAGTAATTAAAAAGTGCAGTTCTAACTCCACCAATATGTAAAGGACCTGTTGGGCTGGGAGCAAAACGCACACGAACATTAGTATTCATAAATAATATTTTATCGCAAAGATAAACCGTTTTAACTTCTTTACAATTTTAACAGTAGGGAGGTACACATTTTATTTAAAAGAGTTTACGTAATTTTGCAAAAAATAATGAGCATGATTGTATTTAATTATGAATTAGACTTTGAGTTGATAGATGAATCAAATTATGAACGATGGATAAAAAGTATAATAGGTGATTACGGTTTTGAATTAGGAGATGTTTCGTATATATTTTGTGATGATACGTATTTATTAAATATCAATCGGCAATATTTAAACCACGATGATTTAACTGATATAATCAGTTTTGATTATTCGGAAAGTAAGCTAATAAGCGGTGATATCTTTATTTCTATAGAACGTGTAAAGGAAAATGCCACGAAGTTTTCAGTAGAATTTAATGAGGAATTATTACGAGTTATGGTGCACGGGATACTTCATTTTATCGGATTTAAAGATAAAACTGAAAAAGAGACTGTACTTATGCGGAAAAATGAAGAAATTTGTATTAAAAAATTTATAAATAACTAATAATCAGTCATTAAGGAGTGTTTTTATTATGTTCCACGTGGAACAATTAAATGTTAATTATGGAGAAATTGAAGTATGATGTAATAGTAGTAGGCGCAGGTCACGCAGGTTGTGAAGCTGCAGCTGCAGCTGCTAATTTAGGAGTAAAAACCTTATTGATTACAATGAATTTACAAACCATCGCGCAGATGAGTTGTAATCCAGCGGTTGGTGGAATTGCGAAAGGTCAGATTGTGCGTGAAATTGATGCGCTTGGTGGATACATGGGGATTGTAACCGATAAAACTGCTATACAATTTAAAATGCTTAACCAATCAAAAGGTCCTGCAATGTGGAGTCCGAGGGCTCAAAGTGATCGAATGCGTTTTGCTGAAGAGTGGCGCTTAACACTCGAATCAATTTCCAACTTAGATATGTATCAAGAAATGGTTACTGAATTGGTTGTAGTTGATAATGTGGTAAAAGGAGTTAAAACCCAACTTGGTGTAGAATTTTTAGCAGATGCTGTTATCTTAACAAATGGTACTTTTTTAAACGGTCAAATTCACATAGGTGATAAATCCTATGGGGGCGGAAGGGCAGGTGAAGCTGCTTCAAAAGGTATTACTGAAGCTTTAATAAAACTAGGTTTTGAATCAGGTAGAATGAAAACTGGTACTCCACCGCGAGTGGATGTGCGATCCTTGGATTTTTCAAAAATGACTGAACAGCCTGGCGATGAATTTCCTCAAAAGTTTTCGTACTCAAATCAAACCGCAGTATTAAAAAAACAACGATCGTGCTATATGACTTATACGTCTAATGAAGTACATGATTTATTGCGTGAAGGGTTTGATAGATCACCACTTTTTACCGGAACAATAAGTGGAGTTGGACCTCGTTATTGTCCATCCATCGAAGATAAAATTGATCGATTTGCATCGAAAGAACGTCATTTATTATTTATAGAGCCCGAAGGTTGGGATACGATAGAAGTGTATGTGAATGGCTTTTCAACATCCTTACCATTCGATATTCAAGATAAAGCCTTACGAATGGTGCCTGGATTTGAGCAGGTAAAATTTTTAAGATATGGCTATGCTATTGAATATGATTATTTTCCACCTACGCAGTTATTAAATACGTTGGAGACAAAGTTGGTTGCTAATTTGTATTTTGCAGGGCAAATAAATGGAACTACCGGATATGAAGAAGCGGCGGCACAAGGTATCATGGCAGGTATTAATGCAGCATTGAAAGTAAAAAATGAAGATCCTTTTGTATTAAAAAGAGATGAAGCGTATATAGGTGTATTGATAGATGATTTAATTACCAAAGGGACAGAGGAACCATATAGAATGTTTACATCAAGAGCAGAATATAGAACTTTGCTCAGACAAGATAACGCTGATATTCGCTTAACACCAAAAGCCTATGCGTTGGGATTGGCATCAGAGGAGCGAATGAATCGTGTTATTGAAAAAAATCAGAAAGTTGCAAAGTTGATAGAATTTATTCAAGAAAGTAGTATTTCGCCTTATTTTATTAATCCTATCTTAGAAGCCAAAGATTCAGCGCCTATTAGTCAATCAATGAAGATGTTTAAAATTGCTGCTCGACCGCAACTTAGTTTTGATGATATTAAAACTTTTCCTGGGGTTTCTGAGTTTATTTCAAAACATGAACTGGATGAAGAAATGCTTAATCAGGTAGATATTTATATTAAATATTCAGGGTATATCGATAAAGAGAAAAATAATGCTGATAAATTAAATCGACTTGAAAATATTAAAATACCAAAATCATTTGATTACAATAAGGTAAAAAATATATCAATAGAAGCCCGGCAAAAATTAATTAAAATACAACCCGAAACCATTTCTCAGGCAAGTAGAATTAGCGGAGTTTCTCCAAGTGATATTTCTGTATTATTGGTGTATATGGGTAGGTAATATTTTTAAAAGTTCCACGTGGAACTTTTTTATTTTTTATAATTATGTTACAATTCGATTCAGAGCAATTAAAGCATTTTATTTCCGTACAGGATTACTCATTAACTCAAGAAAAATTTGAATTATATTATTCTGAAAAATATGATATGTTAGTAACTTACCCAAAACCTACTAACGAAGAACTAGGAAAGTATTATGATAATTCAGATTATATTTCACACACCGATTCAAATAAATCGCTCTTTGAAAAAATGTATCAATTGGTAAAGAAAAATGCAATTTCAAGTAAAGTTACCTTATTAAATTCATTACGATCCGAATCTAAAACGGTTTTAGACATTGGAACAGGAACCGCTGATTTTTTAAATGCAATGTACCTTAACGGTTGGTCTGTTGTTGGAATAGAACCTAACAGTAAGGCTAGAGAAATTGCAAGCAAGAAATTTGAAAAATCAACTATTCAACACCAAATAATTTTTGAAAGCTTAATGCAGCTCCAAGTAAAAGACTTTCAAAAATTTGATGTTATTACCATGTGGCATGTGTTGGAACATGTCCCGGATGTACAATCATATATTCTTCAGTTAAAATCTATGTTAAAACCAAACGGAACTTTAATTATAGCTGTGCCAAATTTTAAAAGCTACGATGCCTTGTATTATGGAAAATTTTGGGCAGCCTATGATGTGCCTCGACATTTATGGCATTTTTCTAAAAAAGCGATAAAGTTGTTATTTGAAAAAGAACAAATGGAAGTAATCAAAATATTTCCAATGAAAATGGATTCATTTTATGTTTCGCTTTTGAGTGAAAAATATAAAACTGGTAAAATGAATTTTTTCAATGGATTTTTAATCGGATTGCAGTCAAACATCAAAGCCATACTTTCAGATGAGTATTCGTCACATATTTTCATTATTAAAAACAAGAAAATCGATTTAAATTAGTTTGGATTAATTTATTTTACCCAAACAAGGGAAATATCTAAATAAACAGAAAAGAGGCTTTAAATCGTTTTAAAATAAGTCATTTTAAATAAAAATTATCAATTTCAATTATATATTTCAATAATATTTATTTATTAATCTAATTTTTAACTAAAAAATACTTTCACAACCTATTTTTAATATATTCGCATAATAATATTTAAATACAAATTTTAACATGAAAAAAATTCTCTTAGTACTGGCGGCTGTATTTTCGTTAGCATCATGTACACAAAAAATTGCCTATGTTGATGTTGAAGAATTAATGAAAGGCTATGACGAAACCAAAAGCATGGAATCTGATTTAAAAGCAAAACAAGATAAATTGAAATTTAGTTTAGATAGTTTAGCTTTAGGATTTCAGCAAAAAGTTGATGATTACCAAAAGAAAGCAGGAAGCATGTCTGCTCCAAGCCGTCAACAATTAGAGCAAAAGTTGATGCAAGAACAACAGCAAATTCAAGGTCAGCAACAACAAGCTTCTCAAATGCTACAACAGTTATCGCAAGAAAGTTTTGATGCATTATCAAAGAAAGTAGATAGTTTCGTAGCTGAATATGCTAAGGATAATGGATATAAAATTATACTTGGAACCAATGGCAAAGGCACTGTTATGTATGGTGATGAAGATTTAAATGTTACAGAGCAAGTTTTAGAAAAATTAAACAAAGCATACAAAAAGAAATAAGTAACTATTTTTGATAAAGATTAAGCCAGTCTATTAACTGGCTTTTTTTATTTAAAACACTGTTTATCAGTAATATATTATTCTTTTTTATGTAACAAACGAGTCAGTTTTATGGATAAATCTAAGAAAATAATTCTTGCATTTCCATTTCGTTCAATATGATATATTGCGTCATCAAGCTCTTTTACAATATCAACAATATTAGCACCGTGTATATATTTTGCAAAACTATTAAACTTAAAGTTTTCTGTTTTAGGCTTTAAAAAAACAAGTTCTGAAACTGTGTAATTTTGAAGTAATGCTTGTCTAAAAAATAACAGACAATAGTGCAAAAACTGCTTTTGGGTTTCCCTTCCTTTACCTGCAATTTGTTCACTCCATTCAACAAGTTGAGATATTACGGTAGCATTTCCTTTAGCCAAAAAAGCATGGCGTACCCAGGTTATAAACCATTCTTCAAACAAGGTATCATTGCTGTTATTTTGAGTAATTTTAAGTGCTTTATTAAAGTTTCCATTGGCTTGTTGAGCTATTATAATCGACTCACTTTCATTTAGTTCAGTTTTTTGTAATAAGCCTTTAACCAAATCTTCTTCACTTAAAACGGGGAAATGTAGTACTTGACAACGCGAGCGTATTGTAGTAATTATCTGTTCTTCATTTTCGGTAATTAAAAGAAATACGGTTTGAGCAGGTGGTTCTTCAATTAATTTTAAAAGCTTATTGGCTGCAGAAGTATTCATTTTTTCTGCCATCCAAATAATCATCACTTTATAACCACCTTCATACGATTTTAACTTTAATGATTTTACTATTTGTTCAGCTTCATCGACATTTATAATTCCTTGTTTGTTTTCAATACCAATAAATTGCAACCAATCAAATAAATTACCGTATGGATTTAACGCTAAAAAATTTCTCCAATCAGCTAAAAAAGAATTACTTACTACATCTTTTTTTACTTCTTCATTTTTGGCAATAGGGAAGGCAAAATGCAAATCGGGATGCATTAATTTTGAACACTTTAATTTACATGACTTTTCATCATTACTGCTTTTACATAAAATATATTGAGCATAGGCCAAAGCCATGGGTAATGTTCCACTTCCTTCGGCACCTACAAATAATTGTGCATGTGGAATACGACCCAAGTCTGCACTTTGTTGCAAGTGTTTTTTGATAAAAGTAAGCCCTAAAACATCCGTAAAATCCATTTTATAACCTGAGTTTAATATGTCAAAAATATCAATTTTATAATTTAAAATTTCATAATGAGCAGTATCTTTGCTTAAATTTGAGTGATTTTTACAAAAACCTCAAAGTAACATCAAAATATAAAAGTAAACTAGAGCTATTATCGTATGAAAACTATTAAAGATTTTAATTTTAAAGATCAAAAAGCACTTATAAGAGTTGATTTTAATGTGCCGTTAAACGACGCATTTAAAGTAACAGAATCCAACAGAATAGAAGCTGCAAAGCCAACCATAATGAAAATCTTAAATGATGGTGGAAGTGTTATTTTGATGTCTCATTTAGGAAGACCCAAAGGTGTTACAGAAAAATACTCGTTAAAACATATTGTATATAAAGTAACTGAAATATTGGGAATTCAGGTAAAATTTGTTGAGGATTGTATTGGTGAAAAAGTAGAATTAGCTGTAAAAAACTTAAAGCCAGGCGAAGTTTTAATGTTAGAAAACTTACGGTTTTACAATGAAGAAGAAGCGGGCGATGTTTCTTTTGCTGAAAAATTATCAAAATTTGGTGATGTTTATGTAAATGATGCTTTTGGTACAGCTCATAGAGCACACGCCTCAACAACCATCATCGCTCAGTTTTTTCCTAATAACAAATGTTTTGGATTATTAATGGCTGCAGAAATTGAAAGTATTGATAAAGTATTAAAAAACAGTGAGAAACCCGTTTTAGCCATTTTAGGAGGCGCCAAGGTTTCATCAAAAATAGGAATTATTGAAAATATTCTTGATAAAGTAAATCATATCATTATTGGTGGAGGAATGACATTTACATTCATTAAAGCACTGGGAGGTAAAATTGGCAATTCGTTGGTAGAAGATGATAAATTAGAATTAGCACTTGAAATTTTAGAAAAAGCCAGGCAAAAAAACGTAAAAATTCATTTACCAATTGATGCCGTAATTGCCGATTCTTTCAGCAATGACGCCAAATACAAAATAGCGGATGTTAATGATATACCAGATGGATGGATGGGATTAGATGTTGGGCCTAAAACCAATGTTGGATTTTCGTTTGTAATTGCACAAGCAAAAACCATACTATGGAACGGTCCGGTTGGAGTATTTGAAATGCCAAATTTTGCAAAAGGAACTATAGAATTGGGCAATGCCATAGCAGATGCTACCGAAGATGGAGCCTTTTCATTAGTAGGTGGCGGCGACTCTGTAGCAGCCGTAAAACAATTTAATTTTGAAAATAAAGTTAGCTATGTTTCTACCGGAGGTGGTGCTATGTTAGAAATGTTAGAAGGAAGTATTTTACCAGGTATTCAAGCGGTTTTAGAATAAATATTAAAGTTAATAAAGGTAAAGAACTATCAATTAATTGATAGTTCTTTTTATAAAAACAAGTATCAAATGAAGTACACAAAGTTACCCAACACTAATTTAAAAGTAAGTAAAATATGTTTAGGCACCATGACTTTTGGTGAACAAAACACTGAAAAAGAAGCACATGAACAATTAAATTATGCTGTTTCTAAGGGTGTTAATTTTATTGATACAGCCGAAATGTACTCAGTACCTGGAAATGTAAATACACAGGGAAGTTCCGAAAAAATACTAGGAAGTTGGTTAAAAAATAACCGCGATAAAGTTATTGTAGCTACAAAAATAGCGGGCCCTAGCAATAATTTTAAGTATATACGTAAACCATTGGATTTTTCAAAAGCAAGTTTAACCGATGCTATTGATAAGAGTTTAAATAGATTACAGACCGATTTTATCGATTTATACCAATTGCATTGGCCTGAGCGCAGCGTTAACAGTTTTGGAGTTCGCAATTATGTACCACATGAAACTGAAGCGTGGAATGATAATTTTGCTGAAGTATTAATGGCTTTAAATGATTTTGTTAAAAGTGGTAAAATTCGCTACTATGGAGTATCCAATGAAACACCGTGGGGCTTAATGCGTTTTTGCGAAGAAAGTAGAAATCTTAAGGTTAATGCACCTATCACTATTCAAAATCCGTATTCATTATTAAACAGAACTTTTGAAACAGGATTAGCCGAAGTTTCACATCGTGAAAATGTTAAACTTTTAGCATACTCACCTTTGGCCTTTGGAGTATTGACCGGTAAATATCTTTATGGAGAAAATCCTGAAAAAGCACGTTTGACTTTATTTCCACAAATGAACAGGTATATTAAAAAGCCGATAGATCATATCATAAAAAGCTATATGGATATTGCCGAAAAACATGGGTTAAGTTTAACTCAAATGGCAATAGCTTATATTTTGCATAAACCTTTTTTAGCCAGTGTCATTATCGGAGCTACAAAAATGCCACAGCTAATTGAAAATATTGACAGTATTGAGCTTGTTTTATCAAATGAAATTATCAAAGAAATTGAGTTAATTTCTGAGCAATATCCAAATCCAACTCCTTAATTAAAATTAAAGTATTATATTTAAAGTACTAATAAATAATATATTAATAATTTTAAACTTTATAATTATGGGATCATTTGTAATTAGTAAACGTAAGAATGGGGATTTTCAATTTGTGTTAAAGGCAGGAAACGGTCAAGTTATACTTGGCAGTGAAGGATATACTACTAAAGCAGCATGCTTAAACGGAGTTGAATCTGTTCGTAAAAATTCTCAGGTTGATGCACGATTTGATAGGCTTGAATCTAAAAACGGTAAACCGTATTTTAACCTAAAAGCAACAAATGGACAAATTATTGGAAACAGTGAAATGTATGAATCGGTTGCAGCACGAGAAAATGGAATTGCTTCAGTCGCAAAAAATGCACCAGACGCAAAAGTAAAAGAAGAATTAGACTAAGTTTATATCAATTAAAAAAGTACTATCCCACTAAGTGTGTAAGTTAAAAAATATCGGGGTTTGCAAACCCCGATATTTTTTTGTTTAATTTTAAATTTTATACACTTATGAAAAAAGACGAATTATTAACCGATGAATTTTTAAAGCAATTCAAAACAGGCGAAGAATTGTATAGTTTTTTAGCCCAACTTCAAAAACGAGGTATTGAAAAGATGCTCGAAGGCGAATTAGATGCTCACTTGGGTTATGAGAAACACGAAAAAGCACTCAATGCCAATGCCAGAAATGGTTTTTCCAGCAAAAAAATTAAGACTTCTTTTGGAGAATCCGAGATCCAAGTTCCAAGAGATCGAGATTCCTCCTTCAATCCTATGATAGTTCCCAAACGTCAGAATATCCTGGATGGACTGGAAAACGTTATTGTATCGCTCTATGCCAAAGGAATGAGTAATAGCGATATCGAGCAGCAGATCAGGGAAGTTTATAATTTTGAAGTATCCACTTCAACCATCTCCAGAATTACCGATAGTGTTGCTAATGACATTGTAGCGTGGCAAAACAGACCGCTCGATGCGGTATATCTAATTGTCTGGATGGATGGCATTGTCTTTAAAGTACGAGAAAACTCTAAGGTTATCAATAAAACCATCTACTTAGCTGTAGGACTCAATAGAGAAGGCAAAAAAGAGGTCTTGGGGATGTGGCTAGGGAAGAGTGAAAGTGCTAGTTTTTGGATGGGAGTTTTAACCGATTTAAAATCCAGAGGGGTAGAAGATATCTTGATAACTGCTACCGATAATCTCAACGGCTTTACCAATACTATTAGCAATGTATTTCCTGAGTCAAAAACACAAATCTGTGTGGTACATCAAATTAGGAACTCAGCCAGATACGTGGTGTGGAAAGATAAAAGAGAATTTACCAGGAATTTGAAAGAAATCTACAATGCACCAACCAAACAATCGGCCAGAGCCGCTTTAGATGATTTTGCTACCAAATGGAATTACAAATATCCATATGCTGTAAAGTCCTGGGAAGAGAACTGGGAAGAGCTTACCGTATTCTTTGACTTCCCTTTGGAAATCAGAAAAATTATATACACTACCAATTTAATTGAAAACCTCAATGGGAAAATTAGAAAATACACCAAAAACAAATTGTCATTCCCTACGGATGAAGCTGTGCTAAAATCCGTATATTTGGCGTTAAGAGAAGCAACCAAAAAATGGTCAATGCCAATCCCTAATTGGGGATTAATTCTCAATCAGTTCTTAACTATTTATGAAAAAAGGGTCCAACTTTAAGTAAAAGTTAAACCCTGATATTTTACAACTTACACAGTTTATAGGATAGTGTCATTAAAAATAAAAATGCCTAGATTTTCTAGGCATTTTTGTGTTGATGTACTTAAACGCGTCCTTTGAGTGCGTTAAACACCCATGCTATCGCAAAAAACCCGATACCTACGGCACTAAATCCCCATCCGGCTATTTCGTAATAGCGAAAAGCACCAAGGCTTATAAGAACAATACCCATAATAATCATTATAAAGGTTGCCCAAGCTAATACAGTATTTTTATTCATTCCCATTTTTAAATATTTTTATAAGATATCAAAGATATAAAATATTTAACTAGTGATTAATACCCTAATTTTTTTCTACAACGTTGTAATACTTCTCTTGCAACAATCCTGGCTTTTTCTGCTCCAATTGCTAATTTTTTTTCGATTTCATCAGTATTTTCGATATAATACTGATATAACTCGCGTTCTTTTTTAAACGTTTCTAAAACTAACTCATAAAAAGCTTGTTTGGCATGTCCGTATCCGTAATTACCTGCTAAATAATTTTGACGCATCACGCTAGTTTGTTCTTTGGAAGCAATCAACTTATAAAGAGCAAATAAATTACAATTTTCTGGGTTTTTAGGTGCTTCTAATGGTGTAGAGTCGGTTTCTATTTTCATAATCTGTTTACGAAGCTCTTTATCTGAAAGAAAAATATCAATAATATTTCCTTTGGATTTGCTCATTTTCTCCCCATTGGTACCCGGAACGTACATAGTTTCTTCTTCAACTTTTGCTTCTGGTAATACAAAGGTTTCGCCCATTTGATGATTAAAACGCGCTGCTACATCCCGAGTCATTTCTAAGTGTTGCAATTGATCTTTGCCAACCGGAACAATTTCTGCATCGTATAATACAATATCAGCAGCCATTAACATGGGATAAGTAAATAATCCAGCATTCACATCAGCTAAACGATCGGCTTTATCTTTAAAAGAATGCGCCAAGGTTAATCGTTGATAGGGATAAAAACAGCTGAGATACCATGCCAATTCCGTAACTTCAGGTATATCGCTTTGGCGGTAAAAAACGGTTTTATTTATATCTAAACCACACGCAAGCCAAGCTGCTGCAGTACTGTAATTGTTGGCACGCAAGATATCTCCATCTTTAATCTGAGTAAGCGAATGCATATCGGCAATAAAAAGAAACGATTCATTTACTGGATTGTCAGCCATTTTAATAGCTGGCTTTATGGCTCCTAAAATATTTCCTAAGTGAGGAGTACCGGTACTTTGAACTCCTGTTAAAATTCTTGACATGGTATTTAATTTGATGCAAACAAAAATACACAATTCAACTTTAAATCGAATTATAGATATTAATTACTATTTTTGGAAACATGATAAACTAATATTGAATTGTTTAGCGTTCATATGGAAGTATTAAAAAATATATTGCGCGGTATTTGGCGGGTTTGGTTCTATGTTGTAGCAGGATTGATTATTATAATTTTATTACCGGTGTTGGTAATATTAACTTCTAATGATCGGTTTTATCCTGCATTTTATCAATTATCCCGCTTTTGGGCAAAAATTGTATTGTTTGCTATGGGATTTAAAGTTAAACTTGTTGGTGAAAATCCAATTATTGAAGGAAAAAGTTATATGTTTTCCGCCAACCACACCTCGATGATTGATGTTTTTGTAATGCTGAAAATTGTTAAATATCCCATGGTTTTTGTCGGGAAAAAGGAGTTGGTTAACTTACCAATATTTGGATTTTTTTACAAAAGAACCTGTATATTAGTTGACAGAGGCGACGCTGAAAGCAGGAAACAGGTATATCAAAGCGCTCAAAATAAAATAAACAAAGGATTCGGAATTTGTATTTTCCCTGAAGGAATGGTGCCAAGTGATGAAAGCATCGTTTTACATGAATTTAAAAACGGCGTTTTTTCGTTAGCAATTGAGCATAAAATTCCGATAGTTCCTATGGTTTTTTATGATTGTAAAAAACGATTTTCGTACACAACTACATCGGGTAGTCCTGGTGAGTTAAGGGTTAAAATTCTGAATATTTTAGAAACTGAGCATCTTAGCATGATTGATAAAAATAGTATTCGTAAAATTGCATACGAGATGATGTATAATGAATTAATTGCCGATATAAAAAAAAATAAAGATAAAAAATGAAAAAACGTCCCCTCCATTTTTACAGCCCTACCGAAGAAAAGTTAAATATAATAACACATGCTATTGGTATTGGATTTAGTATTGTTGCATTGGTTTTATTGGTAGTATTTGCAAGTATCTATGGAACTGTTTGGCATATTGTAAGTTTTAGTATTTATGGAGCCAGTTTATTAGCTCTTTACACGGCATCTACAATTTATCACAGCATTCAAAATCCTAAATGGCGCTACCGCTTTAATATTGTAGATCATAGTGCTATCTACATTCTTATCGCAGGATCGTATACACCTTTTACCTTGGTTACTTTAAACGGGACAATTGGATGGGTTTTATTTGGTGTTTCGTGGGGAATAGCTGCAATTGGTATTATTGTTAAAATTTTTTTTACAGGCAGGTTTGATATAATTTCTACCATTGCCTATGTTGCAATGGGATGGATGGTTGTATTTGCTATACAGCCATTAATACAAAGCTTACCACCAAATGGACTGTTTTGGTTATTTTTAGGCGGAATTTTTTATACTGTTGGAGCTGTAATTTATGCCCTAAAAAAAATTAAATTTAACCACGCTATTTTTCATGTATTTGTATTGCTTGGAAGTATCAGTCATTTTTTTGCTGTTTTTCTATATGTTTTGCCTTAAATTTTAATTATTTAAGATAAAAATCAGTCGAAAATATAAAATAAAATAAGTTAACTATTAAAATAATTGTAATTTCGTAGATAAACCTTTAAATATTAGGCATGTTAAAATTCTTAATAGTCGATGACGAATTAGATGCGATTGAAGCATTAGAATGGAAATTAAATAGATACGTTGGTAATGTAATAATTGCTAAATGTAATTCTCCTATAGAAGCAATTGATTTGGTTGAATCGTTCAAACCTGATATTTTGTTTTTAGATATTCATATGCCAGAATTAAACGGTTTTGAATTTTTAATGAAACTTTCAAACCTGAAGTTTAATTTAATTTTTACTACGGCTTATGATGAAATGGCTATACGTGTTTCTAAACTAGCTAACTTGTTATATATATTGAAACCTGTTGATAAAGATGATTTATTAGATATTCTTGAAATAGCTAAGGAAAGAGGACAAAAAGGATATCTTGAAAACAGTATTGAAATTCTTAAAAAGCATTTGACAGATTATGTAAAGTAGTTTTTCTTAACCCCCAAAAATTATTTTAATGCTACACTCGTTAAATTTAACAAATTTGACTTCTGAATTTTATTCGATGATTCGAGGAGCAATCTTATTTTTAACAATTTATCACCTAATTATTTACCTTATTTACCACAATAAAATTTATGTGTATTACGCATTATATTCATTCTTTTTATACGTTTTCTTACTTAGCCATATATACATAAATGATATACCTCCCTTTTTTTATTATGCTGATCGAAGTTTTCAATTAATGGGTTTTGCCTACTATTTCAAATTTACAAGAGAATTATTGCATACAGAAGAAATAAACCCAGAATGGGATAAAATTTTAAAAGCCACGGTAGAAATTCTTTTTTTAACATCGTTAGCGCTTATTTTTATAGCATACTTTATAAATAAAAACATCCAAACCTTTGTGTTTTTAGGGGTTATTTTTAGTGCTATTTTTATCGCTTTTTATAATTTTTACAAAGTTAAAAATGATTTATGGTATGTTAAACTATTTATTATAGGCTCCCTAACTTTATTAAGTTTATTGCTCGTAACAGTGCTTATTTATGTATTAAAACTTGATGCATTCTTTTTAGATTTTGGCGTACATAAAATGTTCTTTTTGTATACAGGAATTATAATTGAATTTTTACTATTTGCTTTTTTAATAAGCATTAGATACAAAGAGATATTAGATGAAAAAGCTAAGTTAGATTTAGCAATTAGTAAATCTAGAATCGAAATTAATGAGTTTAAAATGATGACGTTAAAGAGTCAGTTAAATCCATTGTTTTTATTTAACACTTTAAACTCAATTAATAATTTAGTGCTAAAAAACAGTGTTGAGGAAGCCTCAGATTTTATTACCAAGTTCGCCAGATTCATTAGAAACATCCTAAATAACTCAAACAAGACAACGATTTCTTTACACGATGAAATTGTAAATTTACGCATATACATTACTTTAGAACGAATTAGAGCAAACTACAATTTTAATTTTAATGAAATTATTGAAGAAGGAATTAATTTACATACCATAAAAGTGCCTCCTTTATTTTTACAACCTTTTATAGAGAATTCAATATGGCACGGATTATCACATAAACAAGGAGATAAAAATTTAACGCTTTTTGTAAAACGTACGAATAAAGAAATATGTTTTGATATTATTGATAATGGAATAGGTATAAATAAAGCCAAAGAATTACAAAAGTTAAAGATTACAAAGAGTGTTAATGGCGCTACAGATTCTGCTATTTATAGAATCAAAAAAGTATTTAATTCTAAAAATATTAAAATCCAATACAATGATTTAACTAACGATACCGAATCTGGCACAAGAGTTCATATCTCATTTCCATTAATAAACTAAAACATACCAAATATTATAAATTCATTACCATATGCAAAGTTTTTACAATATTAACTTTAGCAAAATTACTAACTTAAAGTTTTAGTCGTATATTTGATGTATCTTAATATTAAAATAAATCTTTTGGGGTGGTTTATTTAATACCTCGATCTTAACTAAGGTCGAGGTTTCTTTTTTACAATAAAAATAAATATTTAGTAGGTTCACAATATTTAAAAAAGAATCTTAAATTTGGGTACAAGTAATAGTAAAAAACAAATTGACCCTTAATGTTCCTAACTATTTATTCCGATTTTTTTTCTTGGATTAGCGGCGGACTATTCGCATTGTTTGTTATACACTTCCTTTTATATTTAAACAATAAACAAAAGTTCTTTCTAAATTATAGCCTTTACAGTTTACTGTTTTTTATAAATTTAAATTTATGGAAATATGAACCTTTCACGGTGAAGGATATTTTCTTAATAATTCTACCTTTTCAATACATTATTATTTTAGTGTATTTCCTTTATTCGCGCGAGGTTTTAAATGTTAAAACACTAGATGTAAAGTGGGATTTATATACTAAAAGGGTTGTAAAAATAATTTTTGGCATTGCAGCGTTGATTTACTTTTCCCAGTTTTTAGTATCTAAATTAATTGTATTGCTGTTAAATGCCCTATTACTAATTGTAGTGTTGTATTTTTCAGTAAGTACATTTAAAAGAGCCTATAAAAAAGAGCCTAAAATTTCAATTCTCTTTCAGGTTGGTGCTCTATCTGTTTTGTTATTAGGAAGCGTAACGTTGGTTTTATCAGCAGTAAGTGATTTGAGTTTATCTTTAAGGCAAATTATACATTATCAAGTTTTTATGTATACAGGTGTAGCAATAGAGATGATTAGCACAGCATTTATTTTGGGATATAGAATTACAACAATCGAGGCGCAGGAAACAGAATCAAATTTAAAATTAAGCCAACAAAAAGTTGAAACAGAAAAATTGAGAATGGAAGCGCTTAAAAGTCAAATGAATCCACATTTTATTTTTAATATGCTTAACAGTATCAATAGTTTAATTATTAAGAACAATGTTGAAAAGGCTTCTGACTATATAACAAAGTTTTCAAGATTTATAAGAGAAATATTAAACAGTTCTAGAAAAAACTCGGTATCATTAGCAGAAGAGTTAGCAATAATTAAACTTTATGTTGTTTTAGAACAAGCCAGAATAGAAGACGGCTTTGAATTTGAAATTAAAGTTGAAGATAATATTAGCTTAGATTTTATTAAAGTTCCTTCAATGTTTTTACAGCCATTTATAGAAAATGCAATTTGGCACGGATTAGCTCACAAGCAAGGATCTAAAAAACTTTTGATTAAGGTTAGAAAAGTTTCAAAACACTTTTTATTAGAAGTTATTGATAACGGAATTGGATATCAAAAAGGAATGGAAATAAATCAAAAAAGATTAGTAAAGAGCTCAGGTATTGGAACATCTATTGTTAAAAACAGACTTCAATACCTGTATCCAAATGCAGAAACCGACGTTCAAATCGAAGACTTAACACATCAAGATTTTTCCGGAACCAAAGTAGCGTTTAAGTTTCCGAACATTTAATGGTAAAAACCCATCGATTTATAAATTGCTACCATTCATAAATTATTTTATATCATTTGTAAAGATTCAAATCTTAAAATATTTTGATATTTATAGCATTTATCAATATATTTATACTTATTTTTGATTAAACTAAACTCATAAAATCTGCTATAAATGTATAAAGTTTTAATTGTTGACGACGAAAAAGATGCTTTAGAAGCATTAGAGTGGAAGCTTAATACTTACATAAAAGATGTAGAAATTACGCTTTGCAACTCACCCATTAAGGCCTTAACACTAATTAATGAAATAAAACCAGATATTGTTTTTTTAGATATTCATATGCCAGAAATGGACGGTTTTACTTTTTTAGATAAATTATCGCACAGAAATTTTAATTTAATTTTCACAACAGCTCACAATGAATTTGCCATAAAGGCATTTAAAGTATCGGCTGTAGATTACCTATTAAAACCTGTAGATAAAGACGAGCTTATTGCTGCTGTTGACAAAGTAAAATTAACCAAAGAACAACCTAAGGAAGAAAATGCTTTAGAAAATAAACTTCAAATGTTGTTAAATAATTTGGGTACTAATACATCTAGTAACGAAAAAATACATATCTCTGCTGACGGAAAAGTGTATTTGCTAGAAAAAGAAGAAGTAGTTATGATGGAAGCCGATAAAAGTTACACAACAATTTATTTAAATAACGGTCAAGAAATTGTAGTTTCTAAAACGTTAAAAGAAGTTGAAAAAAGTTTCCAGTTTCCTCGATTCTATAGAGTTCACAATTCATACTTAATAAATTTAGATCACGTTAAAGAGTACTTAAAAGGATTAGGAGGCGAATTAATTATGAGTAACGGTAAAACCGCCAGTATAAGCAGAAGTAAAAAAGCAGAATTATTTCAAAAATTATACTTAGACTAAGCCTTTATGTTTACACAGTTTGATTCTGAGTTTTATTCATCTGTAAGAGGAGCACTTTTAATTGTATTTATTTACCACATCATAATTTATTATCAGAACAAACGTAAGCTTTATCTGTTTTTTAGTGTTTATGCTTTATTGTTATTCATATATTTTCTAAGAGACTTAATAATTAAAGATTATACAATTGGGCTGGCTAGTTATATAAATTATCCACTTCAATACATTACGGTTGGAGTGTATTTAAAATTTTCAAGAGAGTTACTTCAAACTAAAATTTATATTCCAAAATGGGATAACTTATTAAGTTTATCCATTAAAATATTATTGGTGTTAAGCGCAACCCTTATTGTAATTAACGCTACCGTAGGATTTCATACACAACAACTTATCTTTTATTTTTCTTTACCAATTTTATTTGCTTTTATCGTTGTATTATTTGTTAAGTTTTCAAGAATTAACGGAGTACATGCAAAAATATTTATATTGTTTTCAGCTATTTACTATGCATTGTTGTTGGTTACTTATGCGGGTTATATTTACCATCCTTTCAATAAGTTTTTACAATCAGTAGAAGTAAATCCAATGTTCTTTTTCTTTATAGGCGGAACCATCAAAATAATTATGATTGCGGCCATTATCGGATTTAGAATAAAAGAATTAGAAGAAAACAGAATTAAAACGGAGTTGTTATTATCCAAGCAAATAATAGAAACATCCGAATTAAAAATGACGGCCCTACAAAGCCAAATGAATCCACATTTTTTATTTAATTCACTCAATTCAATCAATAATTTTATAATTAAAAGTCAGATTGAAAAAGCATCAGATTACATCACTAAATTTTCTAAACTGATACGTGAAATATTAAAAAACTCACAAAAAAACACCATTTCTTTAGCCGAAGAGTTAAGTAATTTAAAAATATACGTACTGCTTGAAAATATCAGAATTGAAGGCGGTTTTACGTATGAAGTAGAAATAGATCCACAAATAAATACTGATCTGGTAAAAGTTCCCCCATTATTTATCCAACCCTATGTAGAAAATGCAATTTGGCATGGTTTAATGCATATTGAAGGCGAAAAGAAAATTAAACTAATCATATCAAAAATGGACGATTTAATAAAATTTGAAATTATTGATAATGGAATTGGAATTGCTAAAGCCAAAGAAAAACAAGAAATTCAACGCGATGAACGCTTAGGCTTTGCCACAAAAGCAACAGATATTAGAATAAAAACACTTTTTCAAAGCGAAAAAACACTGGTAAAACTAGAAGATATTTCCAATAAAACCTCTTCCGGAACAAAAGCTACTATAGTTTTTCCATTAGTAGAGTTTTAATCTTTTCCCCAATTTTTATAGGGATTTTTCGATAGTACAGCGTTGTAGTATTTTACATCTCCGGTAACTTCTTCTCCAAGCCAACTGGGTTTTTTAAAAGTATCAGCCTCATTATCAAGTTCAATTTCAGCAATAAGTAAACCTGTATTACATCCTAAAAATTCATCAACTTCAAAGATGTGATTTCCACTTTTTACATAAAATCGGGTTTTTTCTATAATTCCGTCTTCACATAATAAAAGTAAGTTCTTAGCCTCATCTACAGCAATTTCTTTTTCCCACTCAAAACGTACCGTTCCCGAATCATTAGAAATTCCCTTAATTGTTAAATATGCTTTTTCTTCATCGATTCGCACACGAACCGTTCTGTTTTTATCAGAATTTAAAAACCCTTGCTTTAAATAACTGCATTTAAATGCATCAGATTTAAACGAGTTGTTTTTTACTAAAAATTTACGCTCTATCTCTAAAGGCATAATGTATTATTTTAGTGCGAAGGTAAGATTTTTAGCATTAAAATAATATCAACTATATTTGAATGATTTTAAGCAATGACTTATGAGAAAACAGTTTCTCTTACTTTTATTAATATCTTTTCAATGGATATTTTCTCAGGTTGATTACAGCAAATCATGGGAAGATTTTTATTCCTACCACAATGTAAAAGACTTAACAAAAGTTAACTCTAAAATTTATGCATTAGTTGATAATGCTATTTTTACATACGATATTGATGCTAAAGAGATTTCTAAATTATCATCGGTTAATGGCTTATCGGGTAATGTAACATCGGCAATTTATTACAGTGAAAGTTTTAAAAAATTAATTATCGGTTATGAAAATGGAGGACTTGAAATTGTTGATGAAAATAAAAAAATAACGGTAGCCAATAACATTCAAAACTTTTCTTTAGCGGCCGATAAAAAGATTAATCATATTATTGAACATCAAGGTAAATTATATTTAAGTACTGCTTTTGCAGTTGTAGTTTTTGATTTACAACGATTAGAATTTGGAGAAACTTATTTTATAGGTTACAATTCATCTATGGTTAAGGTTAACCAGCTCGAAATTTTTCAAAACATGATTTATGCCGCAACTGAAAATGGCATTTATAAGGCCTCCATTGCAAATCCCAATTTAATTGATTTTACGCAATGGACTAGATTTGGTAATGGTAATTTTAGTGCAATTAAACAATTTAATAATGAGTTATATACAGCAAACGGAACGGTATTAAGTAAAATTTCTGCTGCCAATATTTTTACAAATGTTAAAACATTGGGTAGTGCCATTCGTCAAATAAAATCTAATAATGAACATTTAACGGTAATTACCCAAAGAGAAGCGGTTGTATATAATAATTTATTAAACAATGTTAGTTTACACCAATCTGTAGCTTCCAGTAATTTTTTCTTTGATTTAAATAGTGCTATTACTTTTGAAAACAACGTGTTTTTAGGAACTAAAGAATATGGTATTTTAGAAGCTAATTTTAGTTCGCCTCAAACTTTTGTAGAACTACATCCAGACGGGCCAAATTCTAATCAAGTATTTAATATTGAAGCAAATAACAATCATCTGTATGTTGTATATGGCGGATATGACGCTTCTTATACACCGTTGGGGAAGCGGTTAGGATTTAGTCATTTTAATGGTTCATCTTGGAAAAACATTCCATATAACCCAACTTTTCCGGCAATCAATTTAGTAAACATTACACTTGATCCTAACAATCCTAATAAAGCCTATTTAAGTTCATGGCATAGTGGAATGTTAGTGGTTGAAAACGATGCGGTTAAAACACATTGGACACATTTAAACAGCGGATTAGAGAAATTAGATTTTCCTGACCCTAATTATGTCAGCATCAGAATAAACGGATCTGCATTTGACAAACAAGGTGATTTATGGATTGCCAATGCCTGGGTAGATAAACGATTGAAAAAATACAGCGCAAATGGTTCGTGGTCTAGTTTTGATTTAAGCGCTTTAATGTACAACCCAGCCTTAGGTTTAAATGAACTGGTAATAGATAAAAACAATACCATTTGGATAGGAACCAGAAGAAATGGCGCATTAGCTTTTAACGAAAACGGTAATAAAAAGAAATCGCTTACGACAGAACAAACCAAAGGAAGCTTACCAGATTTAAACGTCAGAACATTAGCTGTTGATAATAATAATAGGCTTTGGCTGGGAACCCTAAAAGGATTGGTAGTTTATTATAATACAGCAAACTTTTTTGAATCTGCCATTTATGATGCCAATCCAATAATAATTGATGACGAGGGTATTCCAAAACGTTTATTAGGCGAACAAACAATAAATTCCATTGCCATTGATGGCGCAGAAAATAAATGGTTTGGAACCGATACTGGAGGCGCTGTTCAAACCAATTCATCTGGAAAAAAAACCTTAAATCTTTTTAACAAAGATAACTCGCCTTTACCTTCAAACAGAATACTTAAAATTAAAGTAGATAAGGTAAACGGAAAAGTATTTTTTGCTACAGATAACGGTATTGTAGCCTATAAAAGCGGTGTTGTTTCATTTGGCGAAAGTTTAACAGAGGTTTATGCCTACCCAAATCCGGTTTTAAAACAACATGAAATTGTTACCATAGATGGAAGAAACGGCGCACATTTACCTAAAGGAACAAATATAAAAATTGTAGATGCAGCAGGAAATTTGGTGTATGAAACCAATATAGTTGAAGGTCAAGAGTTAAGTGGAGGTAAAGTAGTTTGGAACAAAACTAATTTAAACGGTAAAAAAGTTGCTTCGGGTGTATATGTTGTAATGTTGTACCATGAAGAAACCGGAGAATCATCCTCTGTTAAAATTGCAATTGTAAATTAATGATAGTTTCTACACAAGCCATAGTCTTAAACTCTCTTAAGTACAGCGATACCAGTTTAATAGTAAAACTATTTACAGAAACAGATGGTATTAAGTCTTACATGTTAAAAGGAGTTTTAAATGGTAAAAGCAAGTTAAAAGCAGCTTTTTTTCAGCCATTAAACTTGTTAGAAATAGTAGCAAGTCATAATAACAGAGGCGTACTTAACTCTTTAAAGGAAACACACGTAAATTACCATTTTCTAACCATTCCTACCAATATTGTAAAGCAAACTATTTTACTATTTATAGCAGAGGTTTTAAACGCTTGTTTAATTGATGAAAGCGAGTATCAAGCATTGTTTGATTATATTAAATCTGCTATAATTTGGTTAGATACCCACGATAAAACTTCAAATTTCCATCTCCTATTTTTATTAAATCTTACAAAATATCTTGGTTTTTATCCAGAAAGTACACAAATAGATGCCCCTATATTTGATTTAGAAGAAGGTAAAATGATGTTTAAAACAACCTCAATATTAGTTTTAGAAAACGAAGATTTAAAGTTGTTTAAAAGTTTGTTAGGCATAAATTTTGATAGCATAGAGCAATTAAAGTTAAACGGCGCTAGAAGACAACAATTATTGGCAATTTTAATTCAATATTACGAACTCCATTTAAGTGGATTTAGCAAACCAAAATCATTACCCATATTAAAATCTATTTTTGAATAGTATATGAAACACCTAATACGCTTGTTTTTTACATTTTTCTGCTTACACTCTTTGGCACAAACTGTTCAGGTAGTTGAATATGAAAGCGGATTACCCATTGAAAATGTGGTGATTTATAATGAAAACAAAAAAATTGTGAATCACACCGATAAATTTGGAAAGGCAAAACTTAACGAGTATACCGATAATGAAATAATTTCATTTAACCACCTTGGTTTTGTAGAGTTAGAACTCCTAAAAAGAGATTTAATAGATATTAACTACACAGTAAAACTGTATAAAAAATCGCAGTTACTTGATGAAATTGTACTTTCTGTAAGCCGTGATGCAGAGAAAAAAAACAGGGTAGCTGAACAGGTTTCTATTATTACATCGTCAGACATAAAACAAAAAACGCCGCAAACAAGTGCTGATTTACTGGCAACAATTCCCGGAATTCGGGTTCAAAAAACGCAGCTGGGTGGCGGTAGTCCAGTAATTAGAGGAATGGAAGCGAATAGGGTTTTATTAGTAGTAGATGGTGTTAGAATGAATAATGCGATATACAGAACCGGACACTTGCAAAATTCCATTACTGTTTCTCCAACGATAATTGATAGAACCGAAGTTATTTACGGACCTTCATCTGTAATATATGGCTCTGATGCTTTAGGAGGTGTGATAAATTATTTCACCAAAAAACCAGAAATAAATGGAAAAAAGGGAGTAAACATTAATTATTTATCTCGTTACAGTAGTGCAAATCAAGAAAAGACAACACATGCAGATATTGAGCTAAGTTACGCCAAATGGGCATCATTAACAGCTGTTTCCTATTCTGATTTTAATGATTTAAAAATGGGGACAAAACGCAATCATAATTTTAATGATTGGGGTAAAATTAATTTATACTCAGACAATTCAGATACTTTTTATCATGCAGTCGGATTTACAAATCCTACTCCTGCTATTCAAAAAAACTCGGGTTATAATCAGTTAGATGTACTTCAAAAATTTTATATTCCATTGAGTTTAAATGCAGATTTGACATTCAATATTCAATATTCAACTTCATCAGACATACCAAATTTTGATAATTTAGCCGAAGTTGTAAACGGTAAATTACGCTACGCAGAGTCTTATTATGGACCTCAAGACCGATTGTTAATTGCAGGTAATTTTCATTTTAATCCAGAGTATAGTTTTTTAGAAAATGGCACTATAACATTAGCCTATCAGCAAATAGAAGAATCTAGAATTGAACGCAGAATGAACAGTTTAGATCGCTATTATAGGTATGAAAATGTAGATGTATTTAGTTTAAACGGAGATTTTTCAGTGCCGTTAAATGCTGCTAAAAACAGAAATTTAACCTATGGCGTTGAACTTACCCACAACGAAGTAGCTTCCAATGCTTTTGGTAAAACAATTTCCGTAAACGGCAATAGTGTTGTTGGGTTCTCGAGAGATTTTGTAATTCAATCGCGTTATCCTGATGGAGGTAGCACCTACACTAGCGGTGCATTATATGCTAATTACCGTCAAGACCTTAACCAAAAATCAACCTTAAATACAGGTATTCGTTATACAGCAACCTTTTTAAATGCTCGATGGGATGATGCAACATTTATTACGTTGCCCGATATGGATGTATACTCCAATAATGATGCTCTAACAGCAACCATAGGGTACATTTTTAAACCCAATAAAAACTGGCAAGTAAATACGGTTTTAGCGTCTGGATTTAGATCGCCAAATATTGACGACATCGGTAAAATAAGGTATAAAAGTGGCCAAGTAACAGTTCCAAATATCTACTTAAAACCAGAATATGTTTATAGCGCTGAAGTGGGTGTAATTAAATATTTTAATGAAAAGAAATTTTTTATCGGATATAACGCTTATTACTCACTTTTAAATAATTATATCGCCAGAGGCTTGTTTAACATGAATGGTCATAATACCTTAATTTATGATGGTGTTACTGCTATTACAGCAGCTAATATTAATAATAAAAACGCTTATATTTTTGGATCAACCTTAAGTTATCAAGGATTAATAGCTAAGAATATTAAATCGAGAGGGTCAATAACTTACACCAAAGGTGAAAGCTATGATAAAAAACAACCTTTATCGTCAATTCCTCCTCTTTTTGGAGATGTTGAACTTACGTATCAGCTTAAAAAATTGGAAGCTACTTTTGCTTACAAATTCAATGCTGCTAAAAAATTAGAACAGTATAACCTAGAAGAAGGAATTGACAATATAGAGCAAACACCTTTTTCACAAAGTACAAATAGCTACTATGGAACTCCTAAGTGGAGTATTTTTAATGTGAGTTCTTCGTATAAGTTTACAGATAAAATTAAAGTAACCTTAAAGGTCGATAATGTTTTTGATATTCATTATAAAGAATTTGCATCTTCAATAAGTGCAGCAGGCAGAAATTTTATAGCCTCATTAGAAATAAGCATATAAAAAAATCCCGCTACTTGCGGGATTTTCTATTCTATACAAAATTTTATTTAAATGCAGGAATACCTGTAATATCAAGCCCCGTAATTAATAAATGAATATCGTGTGTTCCTTCGTAGGTAATAACGCTTTCTAAATTCATCATATGACGCATAATAGAATAATCTCCGGTTATTCCCATGGCACCCAATACTTGTCTGGCTTCACGTGCAATTTCTAAGGCCATATTTACATTATTTCGTTTAGCCATCGAAATATGAGCCGAGGTTGCTCTGCCTTCATTGCGTAATTGCCCTAACCGAAATGTTAAGAATTGCGCTTTGGTAATTTCAGTAATCATTTCGGCTAACTTTTTTTGTTGTAATTGAAAGGAAGCTATCGGTTTACCAAACTGACTTCGTTCTTTAGCGTATCGCAAGGCCGTATCATAACAATCCATTGCAGCGCCTATTGCTCCCCAGGCAATTCCATAACGTGCAGAATCTAAACACATCAACGGAGCGCCTAATCCATCTTTGTTGGGTAAAATATAATCTTTCGGAATTTTTACATTGTCAAATATCAATTCTCCTGTTGCAGATGCTCTTAATGACCATTTATTGTGAGTTTCAGGTGTTGTAAATCCTTCCATGCCTCGTTCAACGATTAAGCCTTTAATTCGGTCCGTTTCATCTTTTGCCCACACCACAGCTATATCGGCAAAAGGGGCGTTTGAAATCCACATTTTTGCACCGTTTAAAAGATAATAATCGCCCATATCTTTAAGCTTGGTTTCCATCCCTCCGGGATTTGAACCGTGGTTAGGCTCAGTTAAACCAAAACAGCCCATCAACTCACCACTGGCTAATTTTGGTAAGTATTTTCTTTTTTGTTCTTCTGATCCAAATTTATAAATAGGATACATCACTAAAGAAGATTGTACAGACGCTGTGGAGCGTACACCGGAATCACCACGCTCAATTTCCTGCATAATTAAACCGTAGCTTATTTGATCCAATCCTGCTCCGCCGTATTCTTCCGGAATATATGGGCCAAAGGCACCAATTTCTGCCAAACCGTTAATAATTGATGTTGGAAATTCTGCTTTTTGGGCAGCATCTTCAATAATGGGGCTTACTGCTCGTTTGGTCCACTCTCTGGCGGCATCTCTTACAAGCTTATGTTCATCCGATAATAAATCGTCTAAAAAATAATAATCGGGTGCTTGAAATAAATCGTTACTCATACGTTTAAGTTTTTCTCAAAGGTACACAATCTTGTTTTTTAATCAATAAATAATAGCTTAATACTGCCAATTGATATTTTTAACAACTTAGTAACAATTGTTGCAATGAAACCCTGTATTTGTAGTAAAAAAATGCTCTTTACTATTTAGAATCATTTTATTTAGCAATGTTTACTTTTTTAAACATCAGAATATCAGGTTGTTATAATTTTAAAAATGATGACATTTGTCATGCTTTTTTTGGTTAAAATAGTGTTAAATTTATACTGTTAATAATAAATAAGTAAAAAATAAAACCTAATACTTAAAAATTATGAAAAAAATGAATTTAATGAAGGCTGTTTTTGTGATTGCATTAAGCCTTATATTGGTGAACTGTACAAGTGAAGATCCAATACCAGGACCAATGGGTCCTCAAGGGCCTGCTGGTACTAATGGTACTAATGGTACTAACGGAACAAATGGAGCTGATGGAAGCAACATTTGTTTGTCTTGTCACAATGCTGATTTTAAGGTTGTTCAACCGGCTACTTTTGCACTTACCCCTAAAAATGGATCTAAGCTTGGATATGGTGATAGATATTGTAAAAATTGTCATTATGATGAAGGTTACAAGCAATATCAAGCTAATGGATTTACCAATATGAAAGATGCTAGCGGACCAGTTGGTGTTACTGGAATCAATTGTACAACCTGCCATAGTGGTGGACACGGATCTGCAGCTTTAGCTATTAGTGGTGTTGATGCTGCTTTAAGAAACGGAAGCTCTGCTGTTACATTTACAGAACAATGGGTAGCTGGTGTACCAATTGTAATGGATTTTAAAAACAACAGTAATACCTGTGTTACTTGCCACCAGCCTAGAGATCCTTACAGAACCCAAATTACTACTAATTCTGATGGCACTGTAAACATAACATCTTCTAGACCAGGCCCGCACTATGGAACTCAAACTGTATTGTTAGAAGGGTTTTTTGCGCATGAGATTCCTGGTACGGTAGCCTACCCAGCAAAAGGAACTGGAGGACATAGAACAGGAGCATCTTGTGTAAAATGTCATATGGGAGCTGCTAAAAATGGCGCAGGAAATCACTCGTTCAAACCAGTACTTGATAATTGTAAAACCTGTCACACCGGTGCAGGTGTTGTAAACTATGATATCAATGGCGGGCAAACCAAGATTAAAAATTTAATGAAAGATTTAGCAAAAGAAATTAATAGAGTTGCTCCATTATGGACTTTAGATGCAGATGGTGGATTAGTAGTTCCATCTTCACAAGCTTCAAGAGATAACTTAAAAGATGTTGTAGCTAAGGCAGTATGGAATTACAGATTGTTATACTATGACCATACCTACGGTTTACACAACCCTAAATATGCTGAGGCATTGTTGAAAAACACCATTGCAGCATTAAAATTATTACCATAATTATATTGTTTTAGGTTTAAAGACGTTCAGGTTTATAACTTGAATCTGAA